>Ga0307516_10000006_pt1 | contig 298586 bp, 275 predicted proteins | sample 19_EM_MG_FD_203310 | JGI IMG/M metagenome (GOLD analysis project Ga0307516, IMG submission 203310) | Populus trichocarpa ectomycorrhiza microbial communities from riparian zone in the Pacific Northwest, United States - 19_EM | ecosystem: Host-associated > Plants > Roots > Unclassified... | reverse complement strand
CCTCGCGCGACTTCGAGAAGAACCGGTGGCCGCCGATGTCGAACAGGTAGCCCTTGTAGTTCACCGTCCGGCTGATCCCGCCCACATAGGTCGGATCCTTCTCCAGCACCGTCACGGCGCGGCCGCGTTTGGACAACAGGTAGCCGGCGGTCAGCCCCGCGGGGCCCGCGCCAATGATCAGAACGTCGGTGTCAGTCTGCACGAGATCGGGTTCCTGCGCGGCGATCCGCCAAGCCTGCACCATGGCGCATTAGGCTTTAGGCCGCGTAAACCTCGATAACAGACTGTGCAGGGCGTCGCCATCAGGGCGTCGGACGTGGATTCCATGACCTCCCAAGCCGAAAAGCCCGCCCAGAGGCTCGCGCCTGTCGTCTGGCTCGCCCTGGCGGTGAGCGTCATCGTCTATGGCACCATGATGCTGGGCAGCCGCGGGCGGCTGAACCCGACCCTGGGCGATACCGACGACGCCCTGAGGCTGGTGTACGTCCGCGCGCTGGCGCACGGCGAGGCCGGCTGGTGGGACCAGCACCTGATGCGCCTGCAGCCGCCGGTCGGCGTCTACATGCACTGGTCGCGCCTGATCGACGGCGGCATTTCGGCCATGATGCGCCTGTTCGAGCTCTTCGTGAGCCGACCCGAGGCCGAGACCCTGACCCGGTTCGCCTGGCCGATGTTCTGGGTCATTCCCGCGGTCTGGGCGACGCTGATGATCGCTCGGCGCCTGGGCGGAACGCCGGCCCTGCTGCCGGCCGCTGGGTTCCTGGCGCTGAACCCCATGCTCTATCCGCAATGGTGGCCGGGCCGGGTCGACCACCACAACGTCCAGATCACCATGGTGATGATCGGTCTCCTGGGCGCCATCCAGGCGAGCGCGGCCGGCGGGGTGCTGGCCGGCGCGGCGACGGGCCTGGGCCTAGCCGTTGGCCTGGAGGGCCTTCCGTTCATGGCGCTGTGCGGCGCCGGGATCGCCCTGAACTTCCTGTTTGCACCGGAGCGCGGGGCGGCGGCGGCGCGCGCCTACGCCCTGACCCTCGCGGTCGCGGCCACCGCCCTCTACGCCCTGCAGACGCCGCCGGACCGCTGGGCGCTGAGCGCCTGCGACGTGATGGCGGCCAATCTCTGGGCGGCGCTCGCCGTCGCCGGCACCGGCCTGTTCATTTGTGTGCGCACCACGCGCGAACGGTCTTTCGCCGTCCGGCTCGCCGCCCTGGCCTTGGCGGGCGCTGCGGCGGGCGGGGCCTATATCGCCCTCGACCCCGTCTGCCTGCATGGCCCGCTGGGGGCCGTCGATCCCCGCATCAAGCCGCTATGGCTGGATCAGGTGGCCGAGATGCGCGGCCTGCTGGAGCGGGCCTGGCCCAACCGGTCGGCCTTCATGGTCGCCTCCCTTTCCATGTGCGCCCTGGGCTGCCTGTCCTCGCTGTGGCTCGCGCGACGCAAGGAGGGCCGCACCACGGCCTGGCTGCTGGTCAGCGTGGTGTTCCTCGCCGGTTTCCTGTTGGCGCTCGACGCCGAGCGGATGGTCAACTACGCCAACTGGTGCGCCGTGCCGCTTATCGCCGCGGCCCTGTCCCGCCTGCTGGCCCGCGCCGACGGCAGCCGCGTGCCCCTCATCCTGGTCACCGGCCTGCTCAGCCAGCATGTCCAGCTGGCCGCCCTGGACTACATCCCGGGCTGGAAGAAGGCGGACGAGCCCAGGAAGGTCGGGCAGGTCCGATCGGTGGACAAGTGCATCGAGGGCCGCGCCTTCGCGACCCTGCGGGCCCAGTCGCCCGGCCTCGTCCTCGGCGAGATCGACCTTGGCCCGCGCATCCTGGCCCAGACCCCGCATTCGGCCATGGACGCGCCCTACCATCGGATGACTTACGGCATTCTGGCGGCGTTCCATGCGCTTTCGGCGCCGCCGGCTTCGGACGAAGCGGAGGTCCGCCGCCTGGGCGTGAACTATGTGGTCACCTGCCCGGCCCGGAACCGGCAGAAGAACCACCACCTCGGCGCCGACAGCCTGCAGGTGCGGCTCGACAAGGGTCAGCCGCCCGCCTGGCTTGAGCCGCTCTCGCCGCCGTCGGCGCCGCTGCAGGTCTATCGCGTCCGGCCCCTCGCCCCGCGCCGATAGACGCCACAGTGCGGTTGCCGCGGGATGCAGGCGGGGCCTATGCTTCCGCCCGTAGCCCCATCCGAGAGACCCCCATGGCGCGACACGCCCCCAAGCGCCCACAGGACCGCGACGAGGATTCCGGCGTGGTCGACCTCAACCGCTATCGCAAGACGGTGCAGGCCCAGGCGGAGGCCCGGCGCAAGGCCGGCGCGCCCGGGCCCGCGGCCGACGAGCCCTTGCTCGGTCAGCGACCCGGCGCGGGCCTGATCCTGGCTGGCTGTCTTGCGGTGGTCGGGGCCCTCTGGCTGCTCTCGGTCATCGACTAGGTCGGGACCAGGGAGTTCAGTGCGCGTCGTCCCAGTTGACGGCGGCGCGGGCCTCGACCTCCAGCGGCACCGAAAGCGCGACGGCCGGTTCGGCGGCGCGGCTCATCACCCGCTTGGCGATGGCGATCACCGCCTCGGCCTCGGCTTGCGGCGCCTCGAAGACCAGCTCGTCGTGCACCTGCAGCAGCATGCGCGCCTTCAGGCCCTCGGCGGCCAGGGCGGCCGGCATGCGGATCATGGCCCGCCGGATCACGTCCGCGGCCGAGCCCTGGATCGGGGCGTTGATCGCCGCGCGGTCGGCGAAGGCGCGCTCGGCCGGGGTGCGGCCCTTGACGGCGGGCACATGCACCCGGCGGCCGAAGATGGTGCTCACATAGCCCTGGGCCCGGACCGTCTGCTTGGCCTCGTCCATATAGGCGCGGATGCCGGGGAAGCGTTCGAAATAGGTGCGGATATAGGCCCCCGCCTCGTCCTGCGGGATCGACAGCTGGTTGGCGAGGCCGAAGGCCGAGATGCCGTAGATGATGCCGAAATTGATTGCCTTGGCCCGCCGCCGGGTGTCCGACGGCATGCCCTCGACGGGCACGCCGAACATCTCGGACGCCGTCATGGCGTGGATGTCCTGGCCATCCTTGAAGGCCCGCTTGAGCTGCGGGATGTCGCCGATATGGGCCAGGAGCCGCAGCTCGATCTGGCTGTAGTCGGCGCTGATCAGCACGTGGCCGGGCTCGGCGATGAAGGCCCGACGGATCTTGCGGCCCTCTTCGGTGCGGACCGGGATGTTCATCAGATTGGGATCGGAGGACGACAGCCGGCCGGTCGTGGTCGAGGCCAGGGCGAAGGAGGTGTGCACCCTTTGCGTCCGCTCGGCCACCGCGGCGACGAGATTATCCGTATACGTCCCTTTGAGTTTCGAGAGCTGCCGCCAGTCGAGCAGCACCCGCGGCAACTCGTGTCCCTGGACGGCCAGGTCCTCGAGCACCGAGGCGTCGGTCGAAGCCGCCCCGCCGCCGGTCTTGCGCCCGGACGACAGGCCCATCTCGCCATAGAGCACTTCGCCGATCTGCTTGGGCGAGCCGAGGTTGAAGGGCCGGCCGGCCAGGGCGTGGGCGCGGGCCTCCAGCTCGTTCATCCGCACCCCGAACTCGTGGGAGAGCTGGCGCAGGATCTCCGGGTCGATACGCACGCCGGCGCATTCCATGTCGGCCAGGACCTGGGCCAGCGGCCGCTCCAGGGTCTCATAGACGGTGAGCAACCCTTCCTGGGTCAGGCGCGGGCGCAGGTGCTCATAGAGGCGCAAGGTCACGTCCGCGTCCTCGGCGGCGTAGCAGGTCGCCTCGTTCAGCCCCACGTGCTTGAAGCTCTTCTGCGCCTTGCCGCTCCCGGCCACCTGCTTGAAGGCGATCGGCTCGTGCTCGAGCCAGAGCCGGGAGAGCTCGTCCATGCCGTGGCCGTGCAGCCCCGCCTCCAGCACGTAGGAGATCAGCATGGTGTCCTCGATGGGCGCCACGACGATCCCATGGCGGGAGAGGACGGCGACGTCGTACTTGGCGTTCTGGGCCACCTTCAGGATCGAGGGGTCTTCGAGCAGCGGCTTGAGCCGCGCGATCACCGTCTCCAGGGGAATCTGGGTCAGGTCCTCGGCGGCCTCGAGGGCCAGGCCCTCGTTCTCGCAGTGGCCAACGGGGATGTAGCAGGCCTCGCCCGGCGCGACGGCCAGGGAGACGCCGCAGAGCCCGGCATTCGCCGAGGACAGGGAGTCGGTTTCGGTGTCGAAGGCGATCACCCCCGCCGCGAACGCCCGGGCGATCCAGGCGTCAAGGGCCTCCACCTCGCGGACGCAGGCATAGGCGGATGTGTCGATGGGCTTGCTGGTCGGCGCGGCCTTCGCCGCCGCCGGCGCCTGGGCCGAAGCCGCGCCGCCATGCGCCTCGGCGACGCGCCGGGCGAGGGTGCGGAACTCCATGGCCTCAAGGAAGCTCGCCAGACCGTCGGGGTGAGGATCACCCACCACGAGATCGTCCACCGGGCTCGGCAGGGGCGTGTCGCAGTCCAGGCGGACCAGCTCGCGGGAGAGACGGATCTGGTCGGCGAAGTCGATCAGGGTCTGGCGGCGCTTGTCCTGCTTGATCTCGCCGGCGCGGGCCAGGAGCGTGTCGAGGTCGCCATATTCGGTGATCAGGGCCGAGGCGGTCTTGATCCCGATGCCCGGCGCGCCCGGCACGTTGTCGACGGAATCGCCGCACAGGGCCTGGACGTCGACCACCTTGTCGGGGCCGACGCCGAATTTCTCGAACACCTGCTCGATCCCGATCTTCAGGTTCTTCATGGTGTCGAGCATGCTGACCTGGGGGCCGACCAGCTGCATCAGGTCCTTATCGGAGGAGACGATCACCACCTCGCCGCCGGCGTCGCGCACCTTGCAGGCATAGGCGGCGATCAGGTCGTCGGCCTCGTAGCCCGGCAGCTCCAGCGAAGGCAGGCCGAAGGCGCGGGTGGCGTCCCGCACCAGGGCGAACTGCGGGATCAGGTCCTCGGGCGGCGGCGGGCGGTGGGCCTTGTACTTGTCGTAGAGGTCATTTCGGAAGGTCTTCTCGGAATGGTCGAAGATCACCGCCAGGTGGGTCGGCGCGTCCGGCTGGGCGCGCATGTCCACCAGCAGCTTCCAGATCATGTTGCAGAAGCCGGCCACAGCGCCGACCGGCAGTCCGTCCGACTTGCGGGTCAGCGGCGGCAGGGCGTGATAGGCGCGGAAGATGTAGCTCGACCCATCCACCAGATAGAGCCGCACGCGGGGCCCGTCCTGGGTGGGTTCGCGCGGAATCTCTGCGAGGGTCGCGGGGGCGTCGGCCAGGATGTCGCTCATGGCCGGGAAGATAGGCGTTCAGGGTCGGGCGGTCACCTGCCCAGGCGGGCCGATCAGCCCTCCAGAGCGGCGTCCAGGGTGATCTCGGCGTTGAGGACCTTGGACACCGGGCAGTTCTTTTCCGCCTCGCCGGCGATCTGCTGGAATATCGCCGCGTCAATGCCGGGGATGCGGGCGCGCAGGGTGAGGGCCGAGCGGCTGATCTTGAAGCCGGAGCCCTCCGGCTCGAGGGTGACGGCCGCCTCGGTGCGGATCTCCTCGGGCGTGAACCCCGCCCCCTGCAGGGCGAAGGCCAGGGCCATGGAGAAACAGCCGGCGTGGGCGGCGGCGATCAGTTCCTCCGGATTGGTCCCGGGCTCGTTCTCGAACCGGGTCTTGAAGCCGTAGGGCGAGGCGGACAGCACCCCCGACGCCGTGGTCAGCTTGCCCGCGCCGTCGCGTCCGCCGCCGTTCCAGATCGCGCTCGCCTTGCGGATCATCGTCGTTCTCCCATCGTTGAGGCTGTCGCCTCCCTAATCGTCCGGCGATTGCGCGGGTTCCAGCAGTCGCAAGTCAAGGGCGGCGCGGACGGAAACCGGCTCTCAGGCGACGGCTGATTCGTCGGCTTCGCCCGGGTGACGGCCGGCCCGCTGAGGCAGGAGAAGGACGAGCAGGACGATCGCCGCGCCGAGGGCCGCGGAGGCGAGCGGGCGGCTGAGGGCGAGGCCGCCATGGTCCAGGGGCTTGTCCAGGAAGTCGCCGACGGTCGCGCCGAGCGGCCGGGTGAGGATGAAGGCCGCCCAGAACAGGAGAACCCGGCTGAACCGCGTCCAGAACGCCAGGGCCGCGACCCCCACCAGCAGCGCGCCGAACACCAGGGCGGCGCCCACATAGCCGAGGCCGTTGGTGTCCGCGGTCCAGTCGCCGAGCGCCGTGCCCAGGGTCTGGGAAAGGGTGATCGTCGCCCAGTAGAAGGCCTCGGCCTTGGGCGTCTCGATGCGATCGGCGGCCACGGAGCCGAGGGTGAGACGCCAGGCCGCCAGGGAGGCGAGCACGGCCGTCAACAGCAGGGCCGAGCCCCCGGCGTAGCCGATGCCCAGGGAGCGGGTGGCGAAGTCGGCCAGGGTCGTGCCGGCGGTGGTCGAGGCGATGATGGTCGCCCAGTAGAGCCAGGGGTGAAAGCGCCGCGCCCTGATCTGGAACCAGACGAGGGCGAGGAGGACGGCCAGGAAGATGCCTGTTCCGACGAGGTAGCCCAGGTTCATCGTCATGCTGACGGTGTCGCCGCCGGTCTCGCCGAGCGTCGTGGCGAGGATCTTGATCACCCAGAAGCCGAGCGTGACGGCGGGGACCTTGCTCATTCGCGCGGCGGCGGCGTGGTTCAAGGGGCTGCTCGAGGCTCAGAAGGTTTGCGAAGCGCGGATGCGGATCGTGCGCGGACGTTGCGGCGTGGTCTGCAGGTCGCGCCGGAACGAGAACGGGTTTCCGAAGGCGAGGGTGTCGCCACGGTCGTCCAGGACGTTGTCGACGGCGAGGCCGACGCTGAAGCGGTCGCCGCGCAGGTCGGCGGCCAGGCGAAGGTCGCCGTAGTCCCCCATCCCCGGGGATGTCACGGCGTCGAAGGTGAGCCGGGAGCGGCCGACGTGGTTGTAGCTGGCGGACATGTCGAGGTCCCACCGCCCGATGAACGGACGTCGCCACGAGGCCGCCACTGCATAGGACAGGCCCGGCACGCCGGGCAGGCTGGAGTCGGCGCGCCCGGCCAGGCCGGGCGCGAGCCGGATGAGCTCGCGCTCCTCGGCCACGAGGTTGCCGCTGAGCCGCAGGCCGCCCGTTTGGTAGGTCGCCTCCAGCTCCACGCCGCGGCTGCGGCCGTCCCCGAGATTGGCGGTGAACGGCAGGCCCGATGGCAGGATCAGGTCGGCCTGGATATCGGTCCAGTCGGCCTTGAAGACGGCGGCGCGCAGGGCCAGGCGCCCGCCCTGGGAACGCCAGCGAACGCCGGCCTCGTAGCTCCACAGCTCGTCGCTGCCATACCGGCGCAGGGGTTGCGGCTCGCCGGGGTTGGGGCTGAACACCTGATCCGGCGAACCGCCGCTGTTGAAACCGGCCGTCCGATAACCCTCCACCGCCGAAGCGTAGACCGTCAGCCGCGGCGAGGGACGCCAGGCCACGCGGACCTTGGGGGCGAAGCCGGAATTGGTCGCTCGCCCCTGGAGGTGGCGAAGCGGTGCGCCGACGGACATGTCGGAGACGGAACTCAGCCGCGAACCGAAGACCCGGCCGCCCGCGGTCACGGTGACCTGGCGCGTGACGTCATAGGAGATCTCCCCGAAGGCGGCCGCCTCGGAGAGGCGGTCGCGGCGGATCTCCTGGTAGCCCTGCGCGCCGCTCTGGGCGGTCAGGCTCCCATCGAGCCGCTGCTGGCCAAAGGCGTAGAACCCCCCGACGATCCATTGCACGCGCCCTGAGCCGGTGGAGGCCAGCCGCGCCTCGCTCACCACGCCGCGGATTTCGTTCTCGTCCACAAAGCGTTCGGGACGGGTTCCGGCGACAGTCAGGGACGCCGGCGCGCCGGCGGCCGCATAGGTGCTGATCACGTCATGGTCGAGGGCGCTGAGCGTGGCGGTCAGCCGGCCCCAGGCAGGCGACCAATGGGCCGTCACGGAGGCCGCCAGGAAATCATTGTCATGCGGCTCGGCCACGGCGGCGGCCCGCGCCAGCGGCCCGACGCTGGGCTGGGCGTAGTGCGCGTCCCGGGTGACGATGGACTGGTCGATAATGGTCGCCTCAAGGGTGACGTCGTCCGCAGGTCGCCACAGGCCGGCCAGGCGAACGCCGCGACGCCGGGTGCGGTCGACGTCGTGCAGGCCGCGCGCCGTGTCGTCGATATATCCCCCGGCGGTCTCGGACCAGGCCACGAACCGAACCGCCGCACGGCGATCCAGGAGCGGCTGGTTGAGGATGAGATGGCCCTCGTTCGAGGCCGCGCCATGGGCGGTGGTCGCCAGGCCGCCTTCCACCCAGGCCGAGCGCTCCAGCGGGTCGGGAGCGTTGGGCACGATATGGATCACCCCGCCGACCGAACCCGCGCCATAGAGCGAGCCCTGCGGCCCACGCATCACCTCCACGCGCGCCACGTCGACAAAGGGCAGGTCCGGGTCCGGCGCATTGTAGGCGAGCCGCATCTCGCCGAAATAGATGCCGACGGTGGACTGGGTGTGGCCGGTGAGCGGGCCGTCCGACAGGCCGCGCAGGAGGATCTTGTTGCGGCCGGGACCAAGGTTGGTGACCGTCACGCCTGCGGCGAGCAGCGAGAGCTCGCCCGTATCGCCCACCCCTTGTCCCGCCAGCTCGCCGCCGGGGATGGCGGTGAGGCCCGAGGCGGCAGACGACAGGAGGGTCTCGCGCTTCTCGGCGGTGACCACGACATCCGCGACCTGGGTCGCCGGGATATGCGACGGCGCCTCAAGCGCAAGGGCGGCCCGCGACGGCGCAGGCTGGGCCGGGCGCGCCCGAATCACCACCGTGCGGGCGTCGGGGCGGCTGGCCTCGCACGCCGAACCTTCGAGGAGCCGGCGAAGGGCGATGCCCTCCGTCATGCTTCCGGCAAGGCCAATGCGGCCGCCGCAGCGCGCGTCCGGGGCGAATCCCAGGGAAAGGCCCGCCTGCTCGGCGAACGCCATCAGGGCGTCCTGACGGGCCTGCACCGGAATGCGCAGATCGACCGTCCGCTCGGCGGCGGAAGCGGCGGAGCCTGCGAAGGCGGTGGCGAAGGTCAGGACGAGCAGCGCGGGGCTTAAGGTCCGGCTCAGCGGGCGCCCTGCCGCAGGCTGATCCGCAACGCGCCGGCCTGCGGCCTGACCTCGATCGGCAAAAATTCGGATAACCGCCGCGTCATCGTATCCCCGTCCTCGATCGTCAGCATGGCCGTGACCCGAATATTGCGGGCGTTCGGATCGACGACGATGGGCTTGTCCACATAGCGGTCAAGCGTCAAGGCGACATCCTCAAGCCGCTCGTTGCGGAACAGCAACCGGCCTTGCGTCCAGGCGAAGGCGGCCTGGGTGTCCGCCGCGGCGATCTTGTCGGCGGCGGCGCCCTCGCGGTGCGTCAGGCCCTGGCTGGCGTACAGCCGCGCGACCGGCGCAGCCTTTCCGTCGGCGCCGGGGCGGACCTCGACGATCCCGCGCCGCACCGCGACACGCACGAGACCGGCGTGGCGCAGGACGTTGAACTCAGTTCCGACCACCCGGATCTGCCGGTCGCCGGCCTGGATCACGAATGGGCGCGCGGGATCCTTGGCCACGTCGAAGGCGGCCTCCGCCTCGGCCATGACCACGTCCCGCTCGCGGCGGCCCAGGCGCACCGTGATCTGCGAGCCGCCGTTCAGCGTCACACGGCTGCCATCCGCCAGCACCACCACCCGTCGCTCTCCCCGGGCGGTCTGATAGGTATCCGCGGACGGATGATCGATCCGCAGCATGACGCCCAAGGCCACGGCGACGGCCACCAGGCTGGCGGCGACGGCGCCGATCCAGATCGCCGGGCGGCGAGCCCGTGGGCGCAACGCCACGACCTTTCCGGCGGCCGGCGCGGGCGCACCGGCGTCCAGCGCTCCCCAGACCGCTTCGGCCGCTTCGTAGGCGCGCAGGTGGTCGGGGGACTGTGAAAGCCAGAACTCGAAGTCCAGCCAGTCCCGCTCGACAGCCGCGTCGGAGGACAGGCGCACGCACCACTCCGCTGCGCGATCGCGCAGCGCCGCTTCGGCGGCAGGGTCGTGTGGCGTCGGGCTCATGGCTCTAGGTTCTGCTCCTGATTCAATGACGCCGCCGGGCGGCCGCATCCGCAACTGGCGATCCTCGTCATTCGCCGATCCTCGCCTGCAGGGTCCGCAACGCTGTCATGAGGTATTTCTCCACCGCGCTGCGCGAAACGCCCAGGCGCTCAGCGACCTCCTTGTGGCTAAGCCCCTCGAACTTGTGCAGCCGGAAGGCCGTCGCCACGTTCGGCGCCAGGGTGTCGACCACCGCCACGAGGCGGGCCAGCCGCTCGCGCGCGGCGAGCGCGTCGTCGGCGCGGGGCTCATGGGCGGCAGGCTCGCCCCCTTCTCCGCCGACGGTCTCGCGGACCCAGGTCTCTTCCCGCGCCGCCTGGCGGCGCTGCTGCTTGATCCGGTCGAGCAGGAGGTTCGTCCCGACCCGGTAAAGGTAGGCCTCAGGACTTTGCAGATCGGCGGGCGGCTCGCTCGCCTGGATCTTCAGGAACAGGTCCTGGACAACGTCCTCGGCGACGGCCGGCGACCCCGTGCGCAGGGTGAAGAACCGCACAAGGTCCGAGCGTTTTCGCAGATAGGCGGCGATCAGCGGGTGCGGATCGGCCATGGGTCGGAAGGCTCCTCTGCTCCTCGGCGTCGGCGCGACTGTTCGATCATTCCCGGCCTTCATGCAATCGGGCGCTCGCCGCCAGCGGCCGCCGGGGCGCGGGGTTCTTCGTCTGAAAGTGGGGCAGGACCAATCCCCGCCATGCCGATCTTGCTTGCCCCACTGGACACCGACCGCGCACGGTACAAAAGGGGGTTTGAGGACCATCGTACGCGGCGGCGTCTCAACAGCAGGCTGAAATGGAGCAGATTTTGTCAACGCCCTCCGCGCCGCGCGCGCCGCGCCAGACCTGCGCGCGCTAAGTGGCGGCCTCGTCCCTTCATCTGCCGACGCGCCGCGCCGTGCTGGCCGGGCTCGCCGCGCTGCCGTTGCAGCCGGCCTATGCGAGCGCCGCGGCGGGATTTGTGGTGCTCGGCGACTGGGGACGGATGGGCGGCGATTCCCAGGCCCATGTCGCCGCGGCCATGGGCGACGCCGCGGCCGAGATCGGCAGCCGATTCGTGATCTCCACCGGCGACAACTTCTATCCCGCCGGGGTCCAGTCCGTGCACGACCCGCACTGGAAGCTCTCGTTCGAGGACATCTACACCGCCCCGGCGCTGCAGACCCCCTGGTATGCCGCCCTGGGCAACCACGACTATCGCGGCGTGCCCCGCTCACAGGTCCACTACACCCATCACAGCGAACGCTGGCGCATGCCGCATCGCTTCTACAAGGTCACCGAGGCCGAGCACGGCACGCCCGGACTGGACATCTTCGTCATGGACACCTCGCCCCTGGTCCAGGGGCGTCACGAGGAGATCGCCCAGCTCGTCCACGGCCACCTGTGGAAGGCGCGTTTCGGCCGCCAGTTCCGCTGGCTCCAACATGAACTGGCCCAGTCGACCGCTCCCTGGAAGGTCGTCGTCGGGCACCACCCGATCTATTCCGGCTCCCATGGGGACACCGAGGTCCTGGTCGAGCGGATCGCGCCGCTGCTCGAACAGAACGGCGTGCAGGTCTATCTCAACGGCCACGACCACAGCCTGCAGCACATCGCGCGCGGCGGCGTGAACTATGTCTGCTCGGGCGCGGGCTCGGAGGCGAGCAAGGTCGTCGCGATCAAGGGCACGCAATTCTGCGCCGCGCGGCCGGGCTTTGCGATGTTCGCCCTGCAGGGCCAGTCGCTGATGATGGCGTTCCGCGACCTGGGCGGCAAGACGCTGTACAGCACCGCGATTCCCAGGGCCCGCGCCTGACCAAAGGCGAAGCCTGAAACGGTCCGCACGCCGCCCTTGAGGTGGTCGGCGCCCGGCGGCGTCGTTGGGATATGCGGATTTGCTTCCTCTTCAATCACGACCAGATCCACCAAGTCGCCCATAGCCTGCCCATCGCCATGGAGCTGGCCAGAAGCGGCGCCGGCGCCGAGGTCATCGTGGCCACCACCAGCGCGCGGCTGAGCGCCGAGGTCGTCCGGCTGAGCGGCGGGATGGTCGGCCGCGAGATCTCGCATGTGGAGCTTGGCCTGACCCGGCCGGCGAGCCGGGCCATGACCGCGGCCTTCGGGACGCTGCTGCCCGCCTCCAAGCTGCTCGTCTACGGCGACAACCTGGACTTCTTCCGATCGCTGGACGTGCTGGTGGTCGCGGAGAAGACCTCGCTGATCCTGAAGACGCGTTACGGTCTTGAGGCCCTGCGGATCGTCCATACCCGGCACGGCGCCGGCGACCGCGCCATCGGGTTCGACAAGGCGAGCGCCGCGTTCGACCATGTGCTGGTCTCCGGCCCCAAGATCCGCGACCGGCTGGTGCAGGAAGCCGGCGTCGATCCCGGCGCCATATCGATCGTGGGCTACCCAAAGTTCGACTTGGCCCAGGACCTGAACGTCCATCCGCTGGTCAACGACGGCCGCCCGGTGGTGCTCTACAACCCCCACGTCGCGCCGCACCTGTCATCCTGGTTCGCGGCCGGGCGCCAGGTGCTGGACTGGTTCCTCGATCACGACGAATACCACCTGATCTTCGCGCCCCACATCATGCTGTTCGAACGGCCCATGGTCCTGACGATCGACCGGCTCCGGCTGGATCGTCCCGGAAAGATCGACCAGCGCTACCTGCGCGCGCCGAACATCCACATCGACCTGGGAAGCCGCGCCTCCACCGCCATGACCTACACCAACCGGGCGGACGTCTATCTCGGCGACGCCAGCAGCCAGGTCTACGAGTTCCTGGTGAAGCCCCGCCCCTGCGTCTTCCTGAACCCGCAGGGCCTGGCCTGGCGGGACGACGCGAACTTCGCCCACTGGCAGGCGGGGCCGGTCATCGAGGCCGTGAGCGACCTGGGCGAGGCCCTGGCGCAGGCGCGCAGCGACCAGCGCGCGGTGTACCGGCCCGTGCAGCAGCGGCTCTTCGCCTACAGTTTCGATCTTACGGACAAGCCCTCCTCGGTGCGGGCCGCCGAGGCCCTGGTGCGGTTCGCCGGCCTGCCGGAACCGGTCCGGAGCGCGCCGGCGCGCAGCCTTCAGCTCGCCGTCCAGGCCTGAGGCCGGCCGCGATGCGCATCGCCTATGTCATCAATTCGGTGGAGGGGGGCGGAGCGGCCCAGCCTGTGCCGGCGGTGGCGCGGGTCCTCGCCGCGCACGGCGCCGAGGTCGAGGTGTTCGCCCTCACCCGCCGCGACGGGCGCGGGGCCGGGGCCATGCAGGACGCCGGGCTCAAGGTGCATATCCGCCCCGGTGGCGAGAAGGACCACCTGTCCGCCTGCCGATGGCTGGACCGCGCGGTCGCCGACCAGGGCGCGGACCTGATCTGGACCTCGCTCAGCCGCGCCACCCTGCTGGGTCAGATCGTCGGCCGTCGGCGCGGCCTGCCGGTGGTGAGCTGGCAACACAGCGCCTTCCTCAAGCCCGCCAACCGGATGCTGCTGCGCGCAACCCAACGAAGCTCCGCTCTGTGGATCGGGGACTCCGAGAGCGTCGCGGCCCTCACGGCTCAGCGCCTGGCGGTGCCCGCGAACCGGCTGGCGGTCTGGCCTCTATTCGGCGCTGATCCCGACGCTCCGCGGGCCCGGGTCTGGCGGCCGGGCGAGACGATCCGGCTGGGCATGCTGGGAAGGCTGCATCACGCCAAGGGCCTCGACGTGCTGATCGAGGCGCTCGTGCGCCTGCGCGAGTACGCTCTTTGCGTCCCGCCGCCTTTCGAAGTCGTGATCGCGGGGGAAGGCGGTGAACGCGCCGCTCTGGAGCAGGCGATCGACGCAGCGCGCCTCACCAATGTCCGGCTGGTCGGCTTCGAAGAAAGACCGCGCGACTTCCTGGCCAGCCTTCACCTCTATCTGCAGCCGTCCCGCAGGGAGGGCCTGTGCATCGCCGCGCACGAAGCCATGCAGGCGGGACTACCGAGCATCGTCTCGGCCGTGGGCGAGATGCCCTACAGCGTCCGGGACGGGGAGACTGGTCTGGTCGTGCCGCCCGAGGATTCGAAGGCCCTGGCCCAGGCGCTGTGCTGGGTTCTTTCGCATCCGGAGCGTTTGGCCGGTATGGGCGCGGCGGCGCGCACGCGCGTGCTCAGCCGATTCGGCCCGGAAGCTTTCGCCCGAGCGGGCGCTGAAGTCTTCAGCCGCCTGCCGGTTCGACGCCTCCAGCGCCGCGCGGAGCCTGGCGGCGTGCTGGCCGCTCAGTGGCCGTGCGAGCCTTCGTAGACGCCCGGCGCCAAGCGCTCGTCCTCGGCTCCCTCCTCGCCTGACGGCAGGACGAAGCGGCGATCGCAGTAGGGGCACTCGACGAAGTGGGCCTCGCCCATCTCCAGCCAGACGCGCGGATGGCCGAGCGCCCCGCCGACGCCGTCGCAGGCCAGCCGGCGCGAATTCACCACGACGACCTCCGGCGCGGGATGCGGCGGGGTCAGCGCCGGCTCGGCGGGGGCCGGCTCGGGCCGGACTTGGGCTTCAGCGCCTTGGTTGCGCTTCAGACGGGCCATGGGAGCACCTCATGAGCCGCGCCCTGCTTGGCGACGCGGCCTTCGCGGCCTAGGTATGCGAGGCGGGCTTTCCCCGTCAATCGACCGGACCTGCAATGGACCTTCCCGACTTCGCCATCGAGGCCAAGGGCCTGGCCAAGACCTACCCCGCCACGCCCACCACCAGCGAGATGCACGCCCTGAAGGCGATCGACCTGGCGGTGCCGCGCGGCTCGATCTTCGGCCTGTTGGGCCCCAACGGCGCGGGCAAGTCGACCTTCATCAACATCCTGGCGGGCCTGTGCCGCAAGACGTCGGGAACGGTGAGCATCTGGGGCCGCGACATCGACCAGCGCCCGCGCGACGCCAGAGCCGCCATCGGCGTGGTGCCCCAGGAAATCGCCGCCGACCCCTTCTTCACGCCCCGCGAGGCGCTGGAGGTCCAGGCCGGCATGTACGGGGTGCCCAAGGCCGAGCGGCGCACCGACGAGCTGCTGGCCGCCCTGGGGCTTTCCGACAAGGCCGACGCCTATGTGCGCCAGCTCTCCGGGGGCATGAAGCGCCGGCTGATGGTGGCCAAGGCCATGGTGCACAATCCGCCGGTGCTGATCCTGGACGAGCCGACGGCCGGGGTGGACGTGGAGCTGCGCCGCCAGCTCTGGCGCTATGTGGAGGCGCTGAACGCCCAGGGCGTGACCATCGTGCTCACCACCCACTATCTGGAAGAGGCCGAGGCGCTCTGCGACCGCATCGCCATCGTCAACCGCGGCGAGGTGGTGGCCTGCGAGCCCACCTCCGCCCTGCTGAAGCGGATTGACACCCGCAACGTGGTGGTCACCCCCGAGGAGCCGATCTGGGTCGCCCCGTCCCTGCCCGGCTTCGAGACCAAGGTCCGGCCCGAGGGCGCCTTCGCCGTCACCTACCGCACGGGGGAATCCAGCGTCGAGCAGGTGCTGGCCGCCGTGCGCGCCGCGGGCCTGCACATTCGCGATATCGCCACCGAGGACCCGGACCTGGAGGACGTCTTCGTGGCGATGACCGGCCACGCGCCCGAAGCCGAGCCCGCCTGAGCGGCCTTCGCCGCGGGATCAGGCGAAGTCGTTCTGATGCTCGATGCGTTCGCTTTCCGGCAGGTCGTCTCCCGCCAGCGCGGCGTCGGCGGCGTCGTGCGGGTCTGGCGTCTTGCGTCGCTTGACGACATCAGGGGCCTTCTCGGCCGGCCTTGGGTCAGGTGTCTGTCTGGCGTTCATGGAGAGGGAAATGCGGCGCGGCGCCGAGGGGTTGCCGCGAGCGTCCGGATTTTCAGGGCAGGTCCCCTGGAAACCGCGTTTGCGGCGAGGGGCGCTTTCGGCTAGAGGAGGCCTCCGCTAAAAGCGGCACCCGTAGCTCAGCTGGATAGAGCGTTGCCCTCCGAAGGCAAAGGTCACACGTTCGAATCGTGTCGGGTGCGCCAGCGAATTTTCCCTGTAAAAACAAACGATTAGATGCCCCTGGGGGCGGTACAAAAGGGGAAAATTTCGCGCTGAATTTAGGCCGAGTCAGCACCGAGTCAGCACGGCAACGGCGGTTGACAGGCGCTATCACTCTTCAGTGACTTCCCGTCAGGGCCTCCGGATCGGACGTGGGCGCCTGCTACGGCAGGCTCTTGCACAGATAGACGCTCGCGCGTCGGTCTGAGCGGGTTGCGCGGGCGACCCCCGTCGTCGCACTCTCCGCGCAAGTGATTTGGGGGGCGTATGCCGACACTGGACTGGATCGGGAAGTCGGCGGTGGTGAACCACCATCGGGAAGTGCCGACGCGACTGCTGCAATGCGATTCCGAGCTGTCCTTCGGCGATCCGGACGCGGGGAACCTGCTGGTTCACGGCGACAACCTGGAAGCCCTAAAGGCGTTACTGCCCTACTACGCGGGCAAGATAAAATGCATATATATAGACCCACCCTATAATACTGGAAAAGATGAATGGAAATATAGTGATCGCGTTGACGATCCTATCATATCAGAATGGCTGGGAAAAGTTGTAGGCGCAGAAGCCGAAGACATGACTCGTCATGAAAAATGGCTGTGCATGATCTATCCAAGGCTGCGGCTTTTGAGAGATTTCATCTCTGACGACGGAATCATTTTCTGCAGTATTGATCATAACGAGTTTGCGAGCCTTAAGCTAGTTATGGATAGCCTATTCGGCCGCAAGAACTGGCTGGGTGACATTGTTTGGAAGAACGCAACTGATAACAACCCGTCGAGAGTTGTTATAGAGCACGAGTATATCCTAGTGTATGCGAAGGATCAGTCGGCGCTGCCAGCGACGTGGAGCAGTCCGCGTTCCGACGTTAAGCTCAAAATTGAAGAGGTCGCCAACCGCTTGATCGAAACGTACAGCGACGATGCGGAGTTGGAGACAGCGTACTCGAAGTGGTTCCGCGAGAATAAACCGCACCTGTGGCCGTTCCAGGAATACGACTGTATCGATCGGGGCGGCGTTTATACAGAAAGTCGGTCCGTACATAACCCGGGAAAGGAGGGCTATTTCTGGGATTTGGTGCACCCAAACGGCAAGGTCACTAAGAAGCCACTCATGGGGTATCGCTTTCCCGAGGACACTAGGGACGATCTCCTGAGTCGAAACGAGATCGTCTTCGGCAAAGACGAAAATCAAATCATTAGGCTGAAGATTCCCATTTCGCGATTTGCGAGCAAATTGCCCAGTGTAATCGAACTCGACGGACGTCGTGGCTCTAACGAGATCAGGGAGATATTTCCAGATCAGAAGCGGGCGTTTGCCAACCCGAAACCTACCGATCTCATCGGTGATTTGCTCTCGTACGTATCTGGTGAAGACGACATCGTCATGGATGCATTCTCGGGTTCAGGAACGACCGGACACGCAACCATGGCCCTCAACAATCGGGCGGGCGGGCGGCGGCGATACATCCTAGTCGAGATGGGGGAAGAGACCGCGAGGGAAGTTACGTCGGTGCGTCTCTCGCGCGTCATTGGAGGATATGAGCGGAAACGGCGCGATGGCTCCACCGAACCGGTGTTGGGGCTTGGTGGCGGATTTCGCTTTTGCACCCTCGGCCGCTCCCTCTTTGACGAATGGGGCGGAGTGAACGAAGGCATCACCTACGCGGACCTCGCGGCATTTGTCTTCTTCTCAGACACAGGAAGCCCCATCCCGACGAAGGCGACCGGCGAGTCATCCTTACTCGGCACGTTCCAGGGACGCGCGATCTATCTCTTGTTCACAGCCACCTCTATCGGCGTTGCCAGTGAGGGGGCCGGAAACGTACTCACCCTGTCGGTGCTGGAGACGTTGCCTCCATATGACGGCCCACGGGTCGTCTACGCGGAAGGCTGCACCGTTCCAGCTGAGCGGCTCGCAGCGGCAGGTGTGGTCTTCAAACAGGTGCCATACCAGTTGCAGGCAACCTGACAGCATGGACCCAACCTTCGCCCTGAAGGCCTATCAGCGGGACGCATTGGAGACGGTCCGCCGGTGGCTGGTTGAAACAGCCGACAGCGGCGATGCGGACACAGCGTTTTATCGCGCGACGCGGCGGCCTTATCAGCCGGTGGCGGACCTGCCCGGCGTGCCTTACGCCTGCCTGCGTCTGCCCACCGGCGGAGGCAAGACGCTCCTGGCGGCACATGCCGTCGGCCTGACGGCGGACGCCTACCTGAAGACCGACGCGCCGGTGGCGCTTTGGCTTGTGCCTTCCAATGCGATTCGCGAGCAGACGCTGGACACGTTGAACGACCGCTCCCATCCCTACAGGCAAGCCCTAGCCGAGCGCTTCGGGGAGAACGTGCGGGTAATGAACGTAGGCGAGGCGCTCTATGCGAAGCGCCCGGACTACGACGGGGGGGCGGTGGTGATTGTCGCCACGCTCCAGGCTTTTCGGGTGACCGAGACCGAGGGCCGCAAGGTCTATGACGCCAACGGCGAGCTGATGGATCACTTCAGCGGCCTATCCGAGGCGCAGGCGCGGCTGTTGGAACGTGCGGACGGCGGATCGCCGATTCCTTCGCTTTGCAACGTGCTGAAGCTGCGGCGACCAATGGTGATCGTTGACGAGGCGCACAATGCGCGTACCGCGCTCTCATTCGCGACCTTGGCGCGCCTTTCGCCTTCGGTGATCCTGGAGCTAACGGCGACGCCCGCCCCCGATTCAAACGTGTTGCACCATGTCTCGGCGGCGGAGCTGAAGGCCGCCGACATGATCAAGCTGCCCATCGTGCTGCGCGGGCGCCCCGACTGGAAGGACACCGTCCGCGATGCGCGCGCCTGGTTGGAGATACTGACCGACAAAGCCCGCGCAGAGGAAGTTAGAACCGGCGAGTTCATCCGGCCGGTGATGTTGTTGCAGGCGCAGCCCCACTCGAAGGCAGGCGAGCGGATCACTGTGGAGGTGCTGAAGGCCGCTCTGATCGAAGACTTCCTTGTTCACCCCGATCAGATCGCCATCGCCACCGGAAGCGCCTGGGAATTGGATGGCGTCAATCTCGCGGCGCGCGATACGGCCGTGCGCTACATCATCACCGTCCAGGCCCTTCGGGAGGGCTGGGACTGCCCTAACGCCTACATTCTATGTTCGGTAGCCGAGCAACACGGTTCGACGGCCGTGCAACAGATTCTCGGCAGGATCATGCGGTTGCCAAAGGCCTGCCGGAAGTCCGACCCTGACCTCAATCAAGCCTATGCGTTCTCAGCGACGCAGTCGTTTCAGACGACAGCCGCCGCCCTCGCCGAGGGCCTGGTGGGCAACGGTTTCGAGCGTATCGAGGCGAGGGAAATGGTGCGGATCGCACCAACCCTGCCGGGTCTCGAGGAGGGTGGTGCGGTCTTTCTGTCGGACCCCCTGCCAGACGAATTGGACCTGGAGCCGATCCGCGCCACCATCGCCGCGACCACCGGTGGGCGAGTGACGCTCAACATGGAAACCAGGCGGTTGGAGACGTCCGGCCCGCTCACCGAACAGGACGCCACGACGCTTCGGCTAAGCGTGCCGGTGGCGGTTACGGCGGCGCTGGACGGCCTTGTGCGCAAAGCCGCCGCGCTAGCGCCCATTGTCCAGCCGTCTGCCTCGGCGGCGTTTTCGGTGCCGACGCTCTGCGTCGAGCGACGGGGCCGGCTGGAGCTGTTCGGCCGCGAACACTTCCTGGACCTGCCCTGGAGGCTGGAAGCCTGTGACGCCTCGGCGATCCTCTCAGCCTTCACGCCTCCAGCCGAGCGAGTTGAGGAAGCGCATCTCGACGTGAGTGAGGCGGGGAAGATCGGCATCGCGTACGTCCAGGACTTGCATGAACAGCTATCGCTGGCGCTCGGTGACCGCGACTGGAGCTATCCGCAGCTCGTGCGGTGGCTCGACCGTAGGCTGGCGCCCACGACCCGACCGGACGTCACCCAAGGATCGGCGCAGGCCTTCATCCGCGCGGCGCTCGATGCGCTCCAGACGCAGGGCGGCTATCCGCTGGACCGGCTCGCGCGGCTGAAATTCCGGCTGGTGGATGCTCTCGGCCGCACCGTAAATAGATTCCGCGATGAGCGTCAGACGGCTGCATTCGAAAGCTGTCTGTTCGGAAATGCCTTGACGTTCCGGACGACGAGCGATCATGCGGCAGTCTTCAGCCCGGAAAACTATTGGGTTGACGGCCGTCACCGCTACGCCGGTCGTCACCGGTTCGCCAAACATCTCAATCCAGACCAGATCGGCGAAATGAATGGCGAAGAGGAACAGTGCGCCCTGGCCATTGAGCTACACGGTAAGGTCAATCGATGGGTCCGCAACCTGGAGCGTCGGCCTGACTCGTTCCGCCTCGCGACGTCGTCCGATTGGTTCTATCCCGATTTCGTGGCCGAACTGACCGACGGACGGTTTCTGGTGGTTGAGTACAAGGGCGGCCACCTGGCGAGCGGCGAAGACACTGCCGAGAAGGAGCTGGTCGGCCGCAAGTGGGCGGAGGCGTCGGGCGGAGCGTGCCTGTTCGTGATGGCGCGGGACCAGGACTATGCAGCGGTGAGTAGAGCCATCACCTAAGCCGACACCCCACCGTTGCGAGATACGGTCGCGCTGCCTACGTTACCACAATCTCGTGGCGGGCCGATCGCTGCTCGCCCAGGGTCGCGTGGGGATATGGGCGAGTCGAAAATTCCGATCTTTACGTACGTCGATGAGTCCGGAAACACGGGCAAGAACATCTTCGATGCGAGCCAACCTGACTTCTATACGGCCGCCCTCGTAAATAAGGGCGACTTCGACGCTACCTATGGTGAGCGAGTGAAGGTGATTGCTCGAAAGATTGGCGCGGAAGCCGTTCACGCAAACGAACTAGGCCTTGGCCGTCTCGAAGTCATCGCAGCCGACCTCTACGCGCTGCTAGCAGGCTCCGGCGCCCACTTTTTTGTGTCGCGCGTTGAGAAGAGCTACCTGCTTGCCACCAAGATGTTCGATGTGCTGTTCGACTCTGGCGAAAACGCTGCGGTCGCGTGGCACAACTACAACTTCAAACCGCTCAAGCTCATGCTGGCGTTCAAGCTCGCAGCAGTGATTAACGACGAAATCGCCCGCGAGTTCTGGAACTGCCTTCTTCTCCCACGTGAAGAAGACGCTCGAGCGATGCTACCGGCGATTTGTAAAAAACTTAAGTCGCGTTTACACTTTTTGCCGGATAAACGTTCTCAAGAGGTCTTGGGAGAAGGACTAGATTGGGTGATAAAGCACCCAGAGTCAGTCCAAGTTGTGACGGAGCAAAAGATTGCGAAGCAAGGTCACTTCCCCAACCTAGTAGCCTTTGCCAATCTTCTTGCAGGGTTGCAGGATTTTTCAAAACGCTGGAAGAAGAAGATCGCTCGAATCACGCATGACGAGCAGAATGAATTTGGACGCATGTTGCAGTCGTGGCACGGCCTGTTTTCAAACGCCGCGCCGGACGTGCTCGAATGGGCGGGCGAGAAGTATAGCTTGCAGATGGCGCCGGGCAGCGAATTCGTGATCAAGCGCGACCATGAGAGCGCCGGAATTCAGATGGCGGACGTGGCACTATGGCTTTACAGCCAAACGTTGAAAGGAAAGGAACTACCGCCCGGCTGTGCGAGAATTCTGGAACTTGTGCTCCAGAGAGGTTGGCATAACGACTTTTCGTTCCAGGGCGTCCACGAGATGATGATGGAGAAGTGGGGCGAGGTCTTCTTCAGCCCTGTCGACCCGGAGAAGCTCGAAGCAGCAAAGAAGATGCTCGACGACGCTGAGGCGCGCCGACTTGCCTCGATGGAGCAGTATGAGGCTGACGGATTGCCGCCATTCATGCGCGCACGTCCTGCGCCAGCCGAAGCTTAGGAAGCGGCGCGGATGCACGTCAGGGGTGCGGCGGCCGGCGACGCATAGGGGGCAGTTCCGACGTTCATTGAGGGGCTGAAGCCGACGGGGGACCTCGCGACACCATGGGCGCGCTAGCCGCAACAGGCATCGTTGTCGGGGTCCTGTCCGGCCTGACGGGGATGGGGCTCGGAATCTGGAATCGGCTGCAGCAGAACCGCGAGTCCAGGGTTAAGCGCGCCGACCGCACGCCGTACTTCAGCGGTACAATTGAGGCGGCTGAAGAGGGGAAGGTCTGGCGTCGCGTTACTCTCGCATTCCAAACTCCCCAGCGGATCGGCGCGAAGATGTACTCCGTCGAGGTAGTTCGGCCGCGCCATGTCAAACTCAGGTGGAAGCCGCCGGAGAAGGACGCCGCCTTTAGGATCGGCAGGAAAATTGACGTCGTTTGGGGCTTCAAGGGCACTGATCAGCCCAGGAACTACAGACCGGAAGCCACCCTGTTCTGCGACCTCAGTGGCGCGGATGAGTTAGAACTCAGAGTGAAAGGGATGGAATGGAACGCCATCCAAACGCGCTGGATGTCTAGGGGCGACATCCATCTGACGCGGCGTCGAGTAAGCGCTTCGCCTGAAGCACTCCCAACGCCACGATCTAGCGGGCCCGTGTTCCGCAGATAACTTCGATCGTCGCCTGAAGGGGGTGAAATGTTTCCGGAAACAGACCGAAATCTAGACGGCACGGGTTCATCGAAGAATCTGTCGCGAGACGCGCGCACGATTTCGGAGGCGATCAATACAGGCTGGATAGCCCGTGGATTCAAATTGGGGATCGGATTTTGGTTGGCGGGGCTCTGTATAGGATTCGCCACTTTCATCCTGTTTCTCTTTGGCGGCGCTGCACTGGTTGGAGCGGTCGTGAACGCGAGCAAAGATGCAAACAAGCCCGCTGCCCAGAACGTGGTTTCCGATGTGTACGCCGCGCCCACCACAGCCGGGGCCGATCCAGCGGCCATCGCAGCCGACGCAGCAGCGACCGCAAACGATGCCGCAGCAACTGCGACCGCTGCCGCCGCTGACGCCGCTGCTGCCGCAAACGAAGCGGTGCCGGCCTCCGAAAGTATGTCGCAGTAGCTGTTATCGCGGCGTCGTCTAGGCGGCTCTTTTTCCGAACGATCGAGGCCCTTAATGCCCATTCGCAATGCGATCTGGACGATCGGCTCCAACCCCCAGCCGTTGGTGGAGAGTCGCCTAGCCAGCGAACGAGTGTTGGAGGACATGATTGTCGCCGCCCCCCGCATCATCTCCGACGAGTGGATGTTGATCGGACGGCAGGAGCGCACCGGTCTAGGTGGAATCATCGATCTGTTGGCCATCGCGCCTGACGGAGCGTTGGTGTTGATCGAACTGAAACGTGAGCGGACACCGCGTGAGGTTGTCGCCCAGGCGATCGACTATGCCGTGTGGGTAGAGGAACTGGAGGCCGAGGATATCGTCGCAATCTACGGCCGCTTCGCCCCCGGCCGCGACCTCGCCACCGATTTCCTCACTCGCTTCGGCCAGCCGTTGGACGAAGACACCCTGAACGATAGCCATCAGATCGTGATCGTCGCGACCCATCTGGACGACAGCAGTGAGCGCATTGTCGCCTATCTGAACAAGCGCGACATCGCCATCAACGTGCTGTGCTTTCAGGTCTTCGGCATCGGCGACCAACAACTCCTCAGCCGCTCATGGCTGCTTGATCCGGTTCATACCCAAGTCAGTGCGGCCGCCGCGCCAAGCGCGCGAAGCGCTCGCGAGAGTGAGCCCTGGAATGGGGAGTTCTATGCCTCGTTCGGCCAGGGTGCGACGCGCTCCTGGAATGAGGCCCGGCGTTACGGCTTTATCAGCGCCGGGGGTGGCTCTTGGTATAGCAACACGCTGAAGCTGCTCAACGTGGGTGATCGTGTATGGGTGAAGGCACCTAGCTACGGTTTCGTCGGCGTCGGTGAAGTTAGTGGGCGTCCGCAATCTGCTACCGACTTCATGATACAGACCTCTGACGGTCAGCGCCCTGCGCTCGAAGTGCTGTCCGAGGCTAGCTACCATCGAGAGTTCACCGCCGAACCGGATCGGATCGAGTATTTCGTCCCGGTCCGCTGGCTACACACGGTTCCCCTTGATCAAGCCGTCAACGAGATTGGCCTGTTCGGCAACCAGAACACGGTCTGCAAGCCAACTACGCCGAGGTGGCGCTCAACGGTGGAGCGGCTGAAGGAACGTTGGCCCGACGTGGCCTAGCCAACATCCTGCATGACAAAATCCACAGGCCAAAAACGACCCAGGCGCCACCACTATGTGCCTCGCATGCTGCTTAACCGGTTCGGTGTCGAACGGAAAAAGGGGAAGTTTCAGGTCTGGGTCTTCGACAAGGCAGAAAGTCGCAAGTTGCGAATGGCTGTCGAGGATGTGACCGTCGAAGGTGATTTCAACGCCCTGACGCTGGACAATTGGGTCATGTCGTTTGAGGAGGCGCTGGGGAGGGTTGAAGACCTCGCGGCTCCGCATCTCGCACAGATCGTCGCCACGACATCCATAGCGGACCTCAGCGTCGAGGCGAGGGGAGCCATATGCATCTTCGCTGCGCTGCAATTTATCCGTGGTCGGGATTCGCGGATCAAGTTCGCAGACATGGCCGAGAAGCTTCGCGACCGGCTCATGGCCGAAGGTGTAGCGCCCGGCAGCCAAGCGGAGGAGTTTCTGAAGCTGCCGGAGCCCAAGGACCTGAAGATTCACTCGTTCCAGATGATCCAAAATCACCTGGGAGAGTTCGCGGCGCATTTCGTCGTCAAAGACCTCCTTCTCCTAGAGGCGCCCCAAGAACATGAATTCCTTATTGGCGACGCTCCGGTCGTCATGTCCAACTCGCGCGATTTTGGGCCGATGGGGAATATCGGCCTAGCGGTCCTCGGAATTGAAATCTACTTGCCGATCTCGCCGAAGCTGACGCTCGCCTTCTACTGCCCATCGTTGCTCGGCGGCATGCGAGAGAGTCTTGCGCACGCCCAGGCGGAAATCCGACGGTTGAAGGCGCTCACGGTCCTTGGTCGCGCCGATGTGGCTGTAGATGCGGGGGCCAAGATTGCGCAATTGCAGCCCGGTATCGAATACAATGAGGCTGTATTATCGGCGCACCGCGTGGGGTCCCCACTGCTGTGCGTCGCCGATAACATGTTCCACTGCAACTCCCTGCAGATCGCTGGCGCCGAGCGCTGGATAATATCTCGCTCGGGTGATTTCGGCCTCGTGGACCGAATGATCAGCGACAACCCAAAATTTCGAGCGGGGCGGCGTGCGACATTTTTCTAGCGGGCGAGGCGTCGCGCATTGGCTGTAGAGGTTTAACGCCAGAAATATTATTCAATTTTTCCAGAATAGTGATTCTTGGATTTGAGATCCTGGACCAGAAATCACCCGCCTTGAAATAATTCGGACCGAGGGCGAATATCCAACTTCAAATCGCAAATTGTGCCCTAGGCACCGCCAGTAAAACGGCAACACTACCCCCGGCCTTGGGTCCCATCGGGGCTAGAAATATTAAGGCTCCCCGCCTGAATTGACAAGGCGCCTCGTGTGAGAACTTAGGCGGCCTCGACTGAGGCGTCCGCCAGCAGACGATAGACTGAGGCGCGGCTAATCTTCAGCGCCGCCGCGATCTCTTGGGGCTTGGCGCCCTGCGCCTTCATGGCGCGGACCTGGGCCCCCTGGCGCCGGGCTGTGGGCGCACGGCCCTTGTAGCGCCCTGCAGCCTTGGCTGCGGCTATGCCGGCGCGCTGGCGTTCGAGCATCAGGTCGCGCTCGAATTTCGCGACGCCTGCGAGCAAGGTGAGCATGAGTTCGCCCGTCGCGGTCCCAGTGTCGACGTCCATCGAGAGAATTCGGACGCGGACCCCGCGCGCCTTCAAGTCGGAGACGATCTTCAAGAGGTCGGCCGTGGACCTCGCAAGCCTGCAGGGCTTCGTGACCGCATAGGTGTCACCTTCGCGAACATAGGTCAGCGACTCCTGCAGCTTCGGGCGTGCGGCGTCGGCGCCGCTCACCTGCTCAGAGAAGACCTTCGTGGCGCCGGCCCGTTCAAGCTCGCTGATTTGATCGGCGAGGCCGGCGCGCTGATCGGCCGTGGACGTGCGCGCGTACGCGACGATTTCAGACATGATCTATCTCCCATAAATCTATGACATAGTGAGAATAGTCTCACTAGGTGTCAACACCTTTTGTGTGAGACAGAATTTGGGTGAATCCCAAATTCCAGCTAGAGCTTGCCCGTGTGAGAACAGGATTGGGCGGCTTAAGCGGTTGTCACGGCCTCGGGCGCGGGCCCGGTGTGGCTGCTGTGTTTATGTTGTGTCAGGTGTCGGGCGCGTCGGCTGGAGGTCATGGGCGTTGGCCAGGGCTGCGAGGTCCATCTCGGCGCCGTGGACGTCGCGGATATGGACGACGTAGCCGATGACCTGGAGAAGGCGGGCGCGGGTGAGGGCGTCCTGGGCGGTGCGCGCGGTGAAATTTGCGATGGCGCCTTCGCGCGAATACGTCAGCCGGTAGGCCATGACCTAGCGCAAACACACATGCAGCATTGTGAGCATTCGATCCGCCGCTTCCCCATGGCGTCGCGCCCCCCAAACAGCCTTTGAGGGGCGCGCCGCGATCAGGTTTAAGCTACGGCCTTTGTGCGCCCACGCTTTGCCGGAGTGGCTGCCTTCGGCGCGGCTTTGGCAGCCTGACGCCCGCCCTGGCCCAGGCCCATTGACTTCGCCAGCGCCGAACGCGCCGCCGCGTAGTCGGGTGCGACCATGGGGTAGGTTTTCGGGAGGCCCCACTTCGCGCGGTATTCTTCCGGGCTGAGGTTGTACTTCGTCCGGAGATGGCGCTTCAGCGACTTGAATTTGCGACCATCCTCAAGGCAGATCAGATGATCGGGCTGAATGCTTTTCCGCACAGATACGGCGGGCGTCTGCGGTTCGACGGGGGCTTCAATGGCGCCATTGCTGATGCCTTTGAGTGCTGCGTGAATCTGCTGGATCAGGTTCGGGAGTTGGTCGGGCGAGACGCTATTATTCCCGACGTAGGCGGAGACAATGTCCGCCGCCATTTCGATAGTGCTGTTCTGTTCGTCGCTCATTTTGGTTCTCGTGAAAGTGGGCGCCGTTCCTACCCGTAAACTTGACAGTTTCCCAGCGCTCATCTCTCAAGTTGTCGACAATTGAAGGCGCGTGACCGCCCACCGTTTACAAAACAAAATCCGTCGCAGCGAAGCTCACCGAGCCCGTGACCTGGATTTGAAAATCGGCGGTGCCGTTTCCATCAACGTCGCCATAGATCGTGCGAGCGCCACTGGGCGTGGTGGCATAGCGAAGCTGACCTGCAACGTTTGAGAACGCGGAGGTCCCGATCCAGGTGAAGGCTTGGTCGCCAGAGACGCCGCTGTTGGCGTCGATTGCGCTTAGATCGATCTTGTCGGTGCCCTGCACGAAGTCTGCGATTATGTCAGGCGATCCGACAGCCGCTTCTGATGTACCTGCGTAGCTGAAGTAGTCCGTCCCCGCGCCGCCGGTGAGTGTATCAGCGCCGGCTCCCCCAACGATCGTGTCATTGCCGTTCGCACCACTCAGGTTGTCGTTGCCGGCAAGGCCGTAGAGGTTGTCATTGCCAGCGAGGCCAGTGATGGAATCATTGCCCGAGGTTCCGTAATTCACGACTAGGCTGGATAGCGAATACCAAGCGCTATTTCCCTCAAACCACGCCGACTCCATGCCGATCAGCGTGTCGGCGCCTTCGCTGCCAACCGTATCGGTTACGGTGACCGATCCGTCAGCGTTGCGAACAAAGGTGAAGTTCGTGCTCGCGCCCATGTAGGTGGCCTGGTCGGAGCCGGCGCCTCCGTCCAATACGTCGTTGCCACGCGCACCATAGAGGTGGTCAGCGCCTCCAAGGCCCGAAATGGTGTCGTTGCCGCTTCGGCCATTGATGGTGTCGTTCCCGGACGTCGGCGACGCCATGATGTAGGAGAGCTGCGACCAATAATCATCGCTCTCGAAATACACAGACTCGACCCCTACAAGCGTGTCCGAACCCTGATTGCCGACGGTGTCGGTGACGGTGATCGACCCGTCTCCGTTGAGTACGAATGTGAAGTTTGCGCTGTAGCCGGAGTAGTTCGCCTGGTCCGTGCCAGCGCCACCGTCTATACGGTCGTTACCAGCATTCCCTTTGAAGGTGTCGTTGCCAGCTAGCCCATAGAGATTGTCGTTCCCTGAGGTGCCGGCGAGCCAGGCGTCGTTCCCCGTGGTGCCGTAGTCACCCACAAGGCTTGCGATCGAGGACCAGATGGAGCTCGCTTGGAAATATACAGTCTCAATGCCGACAAGCGTGTCAGCGCCCTCGCCACCAACGCCGTCGGTGATGTTGACGCTTCCGTCGGCGTTCCGAGAATAAGTGAAGCTTGTTTTCAGGCCGGTGTAGTTGGCTTGATCGGTCCCGGTTCCGCCGTCGATCAAGTCGTTGCCGGCGGCGCCTTTGAGCGTGTCGTTTCCTCCTAGGCCAGAAAGGGTGTCGTTCCCGCCTTGGCCAGTAAGGGTGTCGTTGCCCGTGGTGCCCGACAGGTTTGAACCACTCACAAGGTCGGCGACCGCCACAGTGGTGTTATCACCAGCAAAGTAGACCGCCTCCACGCCAGTCAGGGTGTCCGCGCCTTCACCGCCAACGGTGTCGGTGACGGTGATCGTGCCATTGGCGTTCTGAACGAAGCTGAAGCCCGCCCTGAACCCGGAATAGTTGGCTTGGTCCGTTCCTGAACCACCGTCGATCAGATCACCGCCGGCCGCGCCGGTCAGGGTGTCGTTGCCGACTAGGCCCGCGAGAGTGTCGTTGCCCGCAAGTCCGTAGACCTTGTCGTTTCCGGCGAGGCCGCTGATCGAGTCATTCCCGGAGGTGCCATAGTCGACGACTAGGCTCGACAACGATGAGGAGACGCTGTTGCCCTGGAAATACACGGTCTCGACGCCAGTGAGCGTGTCGGCGCCCTCGCTGCCTACGGTGTCTGTAGCCGTGACCGACCCATCTGCGTTCCGCGCGAATGTGAAGTTCGTGCTGGAGCCGGCATAGTTCGCTTGGTCCGTTCCGGCGCCACCGTCGATCAGATCGCCGCCGGCCGCTCCGGTCAGGGTGTCGTTGCCTGCCAGACCCGCGAGGGTGTCATTGCCGGCAAGTCCATAGACCTTGTCACCTCCGCCGAGCCCGCTGATGGAATCGTCGCCCGTGGTTCCATAGTTGACCACCAGGCTGGAGAATGACGCTGAGACGCTGTCGCCGCCGAAATAAACGGTCTCGATGCCAGTCAGGGTATCGGCGCCCTCGCTGCCGACCCCATCGGTGACAGTGGCCGTCCCGTCCGCGTTCCGCGTGAAGGTGAAGTTCCCGCTGGAGCCGGCGTAGTTTGCCTGATCCGTACCCGCGCCGCCGTCGATGAGATCGCCGCCGGCCGCGCCCGTGAGGGTGTCGTTGCCCGAGAGGCCCGCGAGGGTGTCATTGCCCGCCAGACCGGAGAGGGCGTTATCTCCAGAAGTCCCAGTAAGGGGGTCATCGCCCGCCGTCCCGCTATTGCTCAGAAGCTCAGATGTTGACCAAGCGACGCCGTCTCCCGCGAAGTACAGGCTTTCGACATTGCTCAGCGTGTCTGAACCCTCCGCGCCCACGGTGTCAGTGACGGTGATCGTCCCGTCCGCGTTCTGCACGAAGGTGAAACCAGCCTTGAAGCCGGAGTAGTTCGCTTGATCGGAGCCCGCGCCGCCGTCAATCCTGTCGGCGCCGGCTTGGCCGCTCAGCGTATCGTTTCCCTCGTATCCGGCGATGGAATCGTCGCCTCCATTCCCGAACAGCGAGTTTGAACCAGAATTTCCACCAATAGTGTCGTTTGATAGCGAACCCTTCAGGTTCTCAAAACCGTAGATCGTGTCTGGGCCCTGGCCGGTGCTCTGAGGGCCGGAGGCGCTCAATGTGACGTTGATAGCCTCGTACTGATTCTCATAAGTCAGTAAATCTACGCCATCGCCGCCTACTAGCGTGTCGTCTCCATAATCACCGACAACCGTATCTGCCCCACTACCGCCATCAATGCTGTCGTCACCTTGAATTCCCTCAAGCCAGTTCGCCGAGGAATCCCCGACGATAGTGTCCGAAAATTGCGTTCCAGAGACCACCTCAAAATTCTGAATGGTCAGAGGAGAGAAATATCCATCAAAGCGCCCAACCGCGCCCGACGCCATGTTGATATTTACCGCAGACACGAATTCATAGAGTGAAAGGATGTCGTATCCAGCGCCACCATCAAGGAACGTGGCCGCATCATTTGGTGAAATTACGTCATCATAGGATGAACCTATAACATTCTCAATCGACTGTAGGAGGTCGTACCAGGGAGCGTCATTTACGCTACCATCCTCTCCGACGATATCTACATAAACGCCTGAAGAAGCGCTTGCGTAGGAGACGGTATCAACGCCCGAGCCACCATTCAGCCAGTTATCGCCCAACCCCCCCACGAGCGTGTCGCCGCCGGAACCGCCAACGATAGAATCGTCGCCGTCCCCACCGATTAGAGAGTCATCTCCACCCCAACCGTTGATGGTGTCCGCGCCTGAAGCGCCGCTGATCGTGTCGCGGGGATCAATATTTATGGTCTGATCAGCGAAAGCAATGTGTTCAACATTGGTCAAAGCATCGACTTCACCTGAACCGTTTTGACTAACCGTGGTCGTTTCCCCGGAGGCCGCAACTGTATATTCGCTACGGTTGCCGTCGTACGTGACTGTATCGTCACCGGCTCCGCCGTCGATCGTGTCGTTTCCCGAACCGCCGATCAGAGAGTCATTTCCCTCTCCGCCGAAAATCGTGTCGGCACCTGGCCCCCCATCAAGCGTGTCGTTACCCGCATCACCTCGGATCGCCTCGGCGCCACTACCGCCCGCCACGGTGTCATTTCCTGCGTAAGCGCGTATCTGGGAGCCGGTTGACGAACCCCCAAGCTGATTGGGGCCGTCATCGCCAGCCACCATTGGGAGGATAGGGGCCATTGCAGCATCCGCTAGAGCGGTTGGACCTGCGTAGGTATGGCCATTGTTTTCTGCTGTGATCTCAGAAAGCGCTGCACTCGCTGTAGCGTCACCACCTGTGAGAACTGCTGATATTTCTACAAAACCGACATCGAATACATTCGAGTCATAAGTGCCTGGATCGGCAAGGGGAGCAATACTACTTGCGCCCGTTGAGACTGCCCCGCTAAGGCCGAGATCCTTCGGCTCCGAATCCGTAATCAAAACTACACGGTGAGCGTGTGCGCTCGGGTTCCAATCTGCTTCAAACTCATTGAGGGCCGTTAGGAGGCCTGTATATTGACCCTCGGCAGTGTCACCCCCCGAAGTAAAGCCAATTCCCCAGACGGCATCATGAATTGCTGCATTCCGCTCAGCAATCGTTGCATGCTCAGTAAATGGCATGACAACCTGAACCTGCCCAGGATCGCGAAATGTAACAATTGAAACGCGAACAAATTCCTCTTCCGTGCTTATTGCATTGAGGAGGTTGGTCACTTGGTTCTGAACGTCGACCGAACTCATGCTCCCCGTGTTGTCGATCGCCAGAACGACGTCGAGACCACAAATATTGCTATTTAGCGCATTGGTGCGGTCGCTGAACTTAAGATATTCCACGTCAGATAGAATTTTGTCTGCACCATCAGTGGCGGTGCCTCGAACGTGAGTGACAGTGTAGGAACCGTCACTGTTCTTCTTTATCTTGTAGTCCTTACAAGGCCCGCTGAATTCAGCAATATCGTCCGTCCCGGAACCACCTGCGATCGTGTCATTGCCGGCGCCACCAATTACAGTATCGCTGCCCGCGCCGCCCACGATAGAGTCGTTGTCAGCTTCACCGTAGAGTACGTCGTTGTCATCACCGCCATCAATAGTATCGCCACCAACGCCGCCATAGACAAAGTCATTCCCCGCTCCCGTTTGGATTTTATCGTTCCAGGCCCACCCAAAAACAAGATCACGAGATGCTGTTAAACCATTTGGGCTATGAGTGAGGTCAAGATCGTTGTCACCCTCGCTATCCAGCCGGACAACGTCGATTGGCTGATTATTTGTGTAATCGTGGCCGATCTGTAGTCCAATTGTACTGATCTGAGCGGCGTTTAAACCAGAAGCGTAGGAGACTTGCTGAAGCGATGACATGTTGAGGCCAACAGCAACGTCATTTTGAGCCGTCACCGACCGCCCGTCGTGGTCGACGTCCAGTCCATCTAAATTCGTATTAGATGGCTTTGGATCGTCAAGCCACAAGTTATTCGTTATGTGCGCCACCTCATGGGCGACACTTATTACTTCTGGAAGCTGAATCAGCTTTCCATTTTTATTGATTGCGTACTGGTCAGTCAGAGAGTTGAGGTTTATCTCAACAGCCATCCACCCCACTGATGTGTTTGGATTATAATAATATGGCGCCCCAAGGCTGCTTCCCGTCGTCACTTTCATTTTGTTAGTGGAATCGTATCCCGCAAATAACGCATCGCCCGCAGGCGTTGATGCAATTTGTGAGAAGTAGGCTTCTATTGTAGCTCTATCAGTTGCATTGGTGGGGGTGAACCCGAAATTCGCCCCCCACGAACTGGAAGTGGTCCACCAATCCAGAATATTGGGGTTGTAGTTGGTCATTGGTTAGACCCTTATTCCGCGCAAGACGGAAATGCGATTGTTGTTGGATTGCTTGACACCACGAGAGCGTAGTGAGAGCCCGTGGAGTCGGGCGCGCTGGAGGCAACCCGACCGTCAGGTAGCCGATAGAAACGACGACAAATCGGCGACATCATGGGTGCCGTTACGCACCAGACATCTCCGGAGATGCTGTATCGACCCGAGATGTTGTGGCGGGCGGTACGGAACCATCTGCCGTCGGCACAAAATAGCTCCCAGCGATCCTCAGTATAGCGGATGTAGGGGTCATCTATACGTAACCATGTGCCGACGATCTGTGTTGCTGCGCTGGATGCTTGGGTATTGCTTGGCGGCCGGACGTCATGCCGCTGACCGACCGTGCAGCCGGCAAGGAAGGTTGCGATGCAGATAAGCGGAACGGGCGAGAGCCACCGCCTTTGGTGCAATTTGCGGCCGCTAGTTCGAAACTTGGGGAGCCATCCGAATTGAGGCCCGCGAGTGCACGACATCTGGCGTTCTCAACCGTACTGTTTATGGGCGAAGTTGGCGATTCGGGCAACTCAAGGGTGTATTTGCGCACATGAAGCGTTGGCTGCCTAGGGGTAGTGAAGCTTGTTAGGCTTCGCGCAAGAGCGACTTCCGTTCAATCCGGTTGGCTAGATCATCCCAAGTTCGGGCGAGGCGTCTTTTTTCAACGGCCCCGTCGCCACCACCGTCAAGCTCCCGTCAGGCAATGGCCGCTGCAACGCCTTTGCTTCGTCCCACGGCGCCCGCATCCAGGTCTCGCGCTCCTCCACCGTGGTCAGGATCACCGGCATCGCCCTAGGGTGAACAGGCTTGACCTCCGCATTCGGGTCCGTCGTCAGGAACGCGTACAGGTCACACGTCACCTCGCCTTCGGAGACCTTCCGCACGCAGGTCCAGGGCGTCCAGAGGCCCGCGAAGAACGCTAGGGGACGGTCTTCGCCCAGCGCGAACCAGGCATTCCACGCCTCGCCAGCCGGCCCTCGGGTGGGCTCAGCGAACGAGGTGAAGGGGACCAGCGCGCGGTTGGCGGGACCGAGCCACGGTCGCCAATGCGCATTGGGCAGGCCCTTGGCGTTCATGGTGTTGCGGACGTTCGTCGTACCCCTGTCGGGCTCCAGCCGCAGCAGCTCAGAGAAGTCGAATTCCCGGCCCTTGGCGCGAAGCTTATCGGCTCGTGCAGTCGCTGCGTCGAACAGCGCCTTTTTCGACGACGGCATGCCCCATCTGGCGGTCACTAGCTCGCGCTCGCCACTGGCGGCAGTGCGGACGATCGGCGCAGCGGCGTCGGGGAAGATGCCCGGCTGTGGCGGCAGATTGCCGGCGAGGTTGTTCATGGCGCCGATAACGGCGCGGAGAGCTTCGGGGCCTTTGGTGTGTGAGTAAAGATTGCACATTGAGGGACCTTGGCCCGTCGCAGCGTTCTAATCCAGGCGCTCACGCAATTCGGAGTGTAACAGCCCGACTGTAGTCATTTTCTCGAATGTCGATGGACGGAATCGAGCATCGATCGCGGTTAATCGGCCGGTTGTCCTAGGCCTCGGTTTCGATAAAGCCCACCACCTTAGTTTGTACGGCCCAGTTATTCTTTGTCGCGCACATCAATTCTATTGTTTTTCCATTGTATATAGTACCAACATCTTTCGTAAAGGGGAGGAAGTAGCTTGAAAAATTATAGTCCGCAGTGCTGGAGATCATAACGGGATCGTCGTCGTCGACCTTCAAAAACACGACCATGGCTGCAGCAACGCCCTTCATGTCGGCGTCGTCCGTGATGCCACCTTTGACTTTGTTCCATTTGGACGGATCGAAAATTTCGACAAATTTGACCATTCCAGAGAAAACAGAATTATCGCCATCATCTTTATGTGTCACGGCGCCCTCCACGCGACAATATAGCCTCAGTGACTTATTATTTATATCGATGAATTTCTTTACAGAATAAAAGGGCCAAACGTAGAGATCGACTTTAATATTAGACACAACCTTCGGGTCCATGTTCGCTCTATTCTTAGTCACAACATCCCCCATCGCGATTGAGGTGCGCGCAGCGCACACTGCTCGCCCTTAAGTTGCGCCGCTCTGGATTGACTTGCAAGAACAATGAAATCCTAGCGGACGTCCGGGCGTGCCTGAGGTGTTTTGAGGGCATGGCGGCATGCTCGTAGCGCTCAAATCCACACCGTCGCCCTTCCGCTACGGCCGCAGCCCGTGCAGCGCAGGCGCTTGCGGATGTCATAGGGCGTTGCGCCCTGCCCGAACCGCTGGATCGCCGCGTCACGGGTCCAGGTAGTCCGGCGGCTGCATCCGCACTCGATCTTGAGCGTCGTTTCCGCCGGCATCACCCGCCCGAGCGTTTCGAACATCGTCATGGGTCAAAGGCGCGGACGCGTCGGCCCGGCGCTGTCACCGCGAGCACCGTAGAAGGCGGCCTCGCCTGTGAAATGGAACGCGGCCGTGTCGAGACCCTGCTTGGCGACCTCTAACGCGAGGTAGTCGCGGCCGAACGGGCGACATCGTCCCTGGAGGCCCTGGAGCGCCGAATGGTATGGCGCGAGCGCTCGGAAGGCGGTGATCGCTTCCGCCCTATCGGATAGACGGCCATTTGCGCCGCGCCGGGACATGCGGTGTTGCTCCAGCAGGGCGTGATAGAAGTGGGGCCGACGGGTGAAGTGATAGGCGGCCGTCTGGACGCCATCCAGGGCAACGCCCATTGCAGCGTGGTCCGGGCCGTTGGCCGCGCACTCCCCTTGCATCGTCAGCATCTCGACGACGTGGGGCGCGAGGGCGTCGAATTCGCGGACAGCCGCGTCAGGCGTCCCCAGGCCGATGTAGGTGCGATGAACCAAGCCAGTCTCCCCTTCGTCAAGGGATCGACTGTTCGTCTTTTGTTCTCATCGCGTCAAGATGGAGTTCCAGGTTGAAATCCGGCGCCGTTGACACGCATCGCGCTGAGCCCGCCGAGCCGCTATGATGGCGGCATGCGATTCAGGGTCGACTATTTCGATGCGAAGGGCCTCACCGGGTCTGACGTGAGTTTCACCAACCTGGAACTTGCGAAGGCCATGGCCGAGAAGTCGGTGGCGTCCGGCACGGCAGAGCGCGCAGAAGTGCGGGATGAAGGCGGGCAACTCCTGTTCCATCATCCGAGGACGTTGCGGAGTGCCTAAAGGACCCCAAGGCCAGAAGCACCTCGCCGACGTGCGATGATCAAGTTCATCGTGGCGGCCACAATCATAGGATCGGCCATCATCGGGGCAGCCGGTCTCTCCACCTATTTCTCGCCATTTCAAACATGCGTGCGTGTGTTGACGAACGGTCAGACGACCCGCCAACAGGCGAGCATCGGCTGCTTGGTGATGCGGCGACAAAGTTCAGACTAAGGGCCCCAGCGCGTCGGCATGGGCGTCGTGGGCGTCCACCAGGGCCACAAGGTCCACCTCGGCGCCGTGGGCGTCGCGCACGACGCAGCGGAAGCCCAGCCCTTCAAGGATGTGGACGCGGGCGAGCGCGACGGCGGGATCGCGAGCGCGGAACGAGGCGCAGGCGCCGTTGCGGCTGTAGGTGATGACGACATAGTCCACGGTGAAGCTTACGCGGTGGTCAGGTCGGCGTCACCGAGTATCAGCGGCGGGTTAGATATATAGCGCCGCGACGCGGAAAATGGACTCATGGACTCAATGGACTCATTTTCAGTCCTTTATGGGGGTCAGCACATTCTCTCTCGCCATTAGCAGGTGAGAGAGAATGAATCGGTTTCCTATAGAAAAAGAATATTATGAGTCCATTGAGTCCATGAGTCCATTCTCAGGTCTCGCAGTCAGTCCTGGCCTTCGATGAACCACGCTGGGATCACCACGACACGAATTTCCCCGAGACCAGGGAATTTCCCCCATACGATCTCCTTACGATCAGGACGCGGGCTCCTGATTAAACCGCCAGCCTTCGCCAGGGCACTCTTTGCCGCCTTGTCGTTACTTGCACCGCCACTCAGCTCGCCGAGATGATCGACCAGGATCGCGTAAACGTCCTCGTAGGCTACCGTCCCAGGCGTCGTCCAGTGCTGAGCCCGCACCCGCCATGCCTTCACCGGACGGTTAGGGCGGTCTCGTTCGGCGGGGTCGAACTCCACTACGTCAACGCCGCGCCGGGTGATGAGGTTTTTCCTCAACGTTTGAATCAAGTTCGCTTCCGGCCGGCTGTCGGCAGACTCGGCCTTCCGCGACTCTCTCCACAGCCGCACCGCTAGCATCTCGGCTGGGGTCCGGGTCGAGTCCGCCGTCTTCTGCTCTGGGGTTCGATCATCCAAAGGCTCGAACCCTTCGGCGCCGTCCTCTGTCTGAGGCATGATCTCTTCGGCGATCTCGGATGGGAAAACGTCGGGGATCAGCCCGATCTCCACCGCGATCTCCGCGACCATCCACGCCACAGCCGCAATTCTGGCCGCTCGCGGCTGATCGGCGGGGGTGTCCTCGATGAGCATCGCGGTGCGCTCGTCAATCAACTTGACCAGCGTCGCAGGTTCCTTGTGATAGCCCTTCGCCATCAGCGCCTTAACGAACTCCGGCCCGGCATGCCCGGTGTGATTCTTGATATCCCGAAGCTTCGCCGCGAACTCATCCGCAAACAACGGCGTCCCGGTCACGTCGAGTTCCAGTAACCTCGCACCGAGACCGGTGGTTACGACGTCGCCAGCCCCCCTAATTTTCTGTGCGATCGATTCTTCGACAGACATCGTGACGAAGGTGTTCCACACGGCGCCATCACGCAGAGTATTACCACTGCGGTCCATTCTCGTTTTCGTCGACCCGCCTGTCACTCGGAACGAGAATTCCTGAATCACATCGCCCTTGGCGGTTTTCGCTTCATCTATATTCGCTCCAGCGCCACTTGATTTGGAAACTACGATTTCTAGAGCGTTCGTAGTGGAATTCCACGTTACTGCGAGCCCCATCCCGTGTTCGACCGGTCCCCACCACGAGACCTGAAGTTCTCCCGCCGTAGATTTTCCCCGCCCAGCTTTGCCGGTGTAGGCCAGGAGGCACGAATCTAGCCCCGCCATCTCTATAATCGTAGCCATCCCACCCGCGACTACGCCGATCTGAAAATGTAGAACTCCGGATTCCATCGCCGCTCTTGCGGCCGTCGTCCAACCGTCCAAGGTCCCTTGGCGGGGCTCGGATTTGCTGACCAAGGACTGAGTCGACAGGGCGACCGTACTAGCGGGCTCGCCCACCACCTCGCCAAAGGGTGTGATGAACACGTCATCACGCTGGCCGCAGCGATCATAGACGATGACCTCATCCTCGGGGGTCACAGCGCTAATCCAGCGGTTGATATGATGGACGCCGGTGCCTTCAACGATATCCATCCGTACGCCCAGACTCTTCAGGACCGCGAGCGCGCCCTCCTCTCCGGCCGTAGAGGCTTTTGCGGCGTCGATATCGACGAAGGTGTCTTCGTCACCCTTCAACACCTTAAGCCTTAGCCCGTATGCGTCCTGCCGGTCGACATACCGAACTGACGAGTCCACGCACCAGGGCGTGAACAGCATCCGATCGGAGCCTTCTTCACATTCTCTGAGCTTAAAGGCCCGCCATTCCTTTGCGAACGGCATATACTTGAACTCTCCGAAATCGGAATGCGGAAACGGGTATCGCTTCTCAAGAGTTCGGGCGTACTGCGCATTCGCCGCTGCGTCGCCGGAACTATTTATCGCCGCGATCTTCTGCGTGGCCTGGGCGATCATTTCCTCGCTTCCAGCTTTCTTGAAAAGCGCGAGGACGACCTTTCGTTTATTCTTACCGAGCCGATCCGCCATCTCATCCACGGCACGATCGAAATCAATATCCTTGAGGCCGGCGGCGCGGACCTTCCGGACCACGGCCATGTACTCCTCGGTCGGTGAATCTTTTCGGAGCGCCTCAGTATCGGCGGCGATCTCTTCAAGAGTGGGGACGGAGGTATCAGAAACGACATCCGATGCGGTGTCTACACTAACTGAATTATCGTTTGTACCGGTAATGGGGACGACTGTTTTGGCGAGGAAATCCAACGCCGCGTCGTTCGGCTGATCTTTAATCTCACTATTATTTAATATATTGACATTAATACTATTTTCAGTCACAATAACACTTCCTTGAATGCGTACCTAAACCCCTGCCGGCAGCATCGGCGGGGGTTTTCTTTTTTGGTTATTTGAGTTGCTGCGAAATTATCCACGCGCGGGCGCGCTCGGCTTCCTCATGGAGGCGGCGTTGATCTCTGTACTTGTCGCGGAACAGCGCCGGGTCCTGATAGGCGGCGGCGATGAGTTCGTTGAGCCTCGCGACTAGGGGTTCTGCCGGCGCCTGGGGGTCACGAGTAAAATAGCAGCAGCAGAACCGCCTGATGGGTCCGTGAAATCCCTGACCGCCCGGCTGATCGCCGAACACGATCGGCCCGCCGTCATGGCCACCCTGGAGCCCGGTGGAGAGGCGTGGGGCGGCTTGACCACCCGTTAAGCGGGGTGCGCCCACGGCGCCCTGTGCGGGCCTCTGCAGGCGCTCCAGCCATGGTTCAGGCAGGAAGGCGAAGGGCGCCTCATCAGGTGAAAGTTCCCAGGTGTATCGCCGGCCCGATAGATGGAGGGACCCTGGTATCAGCGCGAATCCGCCAGCGGCGCGGGTGTCTATTTTCGGGGCGAGCGTGCTGGCTGTGTTCCGGGGCTCGGGGCGATCCGGGTCAAGCCGGAACCATAGGTGGGCGCCCGGCCCTTCGCGGCCCGAGCGACTCCGAACCGTGAGTGGAAGAGCGCCGAGTTCCGATTCCAGGCGCTGCAAGTTTTTCATCGCCTCGGCGCCGTCGAGGTCTACGATCAGCAGGTTCGAAGCGAGGCCGGTCGCCACGCCGCAATTCCGAGGCCGGCGGGTCCTCGCCCAACTAGCGATTTGCAAGGGATTTGAGGACGCCTCGGCTTGCCATCCCAAAGCGACCGGATGCTTCCCTGGCGAGCCCTTAACGCAGATGCCTCGCCGGGCGCCCCAGGTCGGGGAGCAATCGCAGACGAAGCGTTCTTCGTCCTCGCGAATTCCTCGGACGGGGAAGAGCTTGAACGCAAATTCGGTGAGCCGCACCGCCTCGCGCAACGCGGGTTGGCTGGTGGGAATCTGCGCCAGCGCCGCTGTACGCGCCTGCGCCATGATTGCCTCCCGCTGATCCGAGGGCAGGGCGGCGAGATCATCAAAGACGGTCAATGGAACCGCCCCCGCGCCGAAACGCGCAGGTGCTCCGCCAGAGCGATGACATTTGCGTCTTCGGACCTCGGGACTGTTGGGTCGAACGCGATCAGGTCCCAGGTCACTGGGACCGGCGCCGTCAGGATGCAGCCGAGTGCATCCGCGATTGGTTTGATCTGGTGAGGCGTATGTGGCGCCCAGACCGTCCAGATCGCCAGCCGACGGCCCTCTCGCTCGAACACCAGCGACGGTCCGGGCGCAGGAAGGGGATCGTCGGCGTCGAAGTCGGCGTAAAGAAAATTCACGCGATCGCCGGCGACGGGATAGACCGAAATCCGGTCGCGAATAGAAAAACCGCGAAATGTCTGAAACGCGTCGTCGGTATCGACGCGGGCGCCATTAACACGCAGGCTTAACAGTGAATCGTGTACGTTAAAGCAATTGATGAAGTCGCTTATGTCGTACTCGAAACCGATGAACGGCGATTGTCGTGAAAGGAAATGTCCGTATCCATAACTAATTTCCAACGCGCGATGGCAATTCTTGCAAGTCGCATGATTATCTGATAGGTTTATCACAATAGGTTCTTCTAGTTATATCCGGTTGCTTGGCGGCTGATCCGGGTTTGAGTTAATGAATTGAGCGGCGCACCATTGGTGTCGCCGCTCTTTTTTCGTTCAATGTTCTCGTAGTGTTCTGTATTGGCGAGGGAGTCCCTTCGTGTATTTGCACACATTAATGCACATGGTCGTGCGCATTAAATTACAAAATTGGCCACGCATGCTATATTTTGTGTCCGCATGAGGCTTTACCTACCAAATATGGTGTCTCTGACGTGTCTTCGATTTCCGTATCTTGCGGCGAATTCAGATCGTCGCGCCCCTGCGGCCCAGCAGAGTCGTCCTGATCGGGCTCGCCATCATAGTTCTCTCGAAGTTTAAGATGGGGTGGGCGCTGTATAATGCCGTGACACATCGCAGTCAGACTACTCATCGTTGGCCTCCATGGGGCCGCCGACCAATCCGAGGACTTCGGATTTCGGGAACCACGCCGGCCCACGCGGTGAGAACCGCGTCGGACGAGGGAAGCGGCCAACCCTGGCCAACCTTAGGGTTTGAGCGTAGCTGAGGCTGTCGCGGAGAACCTTCGGGAAGTCTTCATATAAAAATTTGTCGTTCATTGCCTATATACTTGAAACAGAGTTGAAATTTAGAGCTTCGGCTTCTGGTCGCCGTTGGCATGGGCGAGACGCTGCGTTGCTGACATCCTTGTGCCATCCGCCTTATATCCCGGGCGGGTGGCCTTAGTATCAGCGTTAGCCGTGAACAAGTGTGGGGCCTTTTCATATAAGGTCTCTCGACAGTACCTTAATACATCTTGGCCAGCCGCATGAGGTGCGGTCACGCACCACGATCCGTCAGACGCTTTACTGACGCCCACGCTTACTAATCGAGACGTGATGTCAGTGTAAGCGTCGGGACGGAGCCCCAGTGTGGAGATATTTTCTCTAATAGTAAGTGTTAAGTCTCTAATATCTAATGGTGTCACTTCAATATACTCAATTGTGATGTTGAACGCGGTGGGCCACCCGGTGAATCTACCCGGGCTGTCGAAGGCTTCAGGTAGATGGGGCGCCGCCGGGTGACCCATTCGCGGCCGATGACAAAGTAACCGGCAGCCTCTTACTAGCATTTATTTAGAGTACTGTCAAGTATTAGTTTCCATTGTCGCTTCAGTCGACTGATATCACGGTCGTACACCCAATTTATCGCGTCGAAACCGGTTGGCGCGGGTTCCATAATTACCGGGACCCCATGCCTCAATACCTAAACGACTTGTGGGGCCGCTATGCGTGCGGCGCTCTCGGCTTTTGGGGGTCGGCCGCGCTTTGGGCGGGGCGGTTCGGGCGGGGCCGCCGCCTCGGCAGCCGACCAGTCGGCGTCGTTGAGCGCGGCTAGCTGGGCTTGCGCAAGCACTGCGATGGCCGTCGGCCTATCGAAACCCTTGCCGTCGGCCCAGGCGTGTAGGGCCGCTTCAGCTTCATCTTCGAACCAGACATCGCTCGCGCTGCGCTGCGCGTCCCACGGTGAGGTGACTTCCGTCTCCGACGCCGCTGCGGATGTCTTTTTCGCCTTCGAGGCCTTGATGAGCGCCTTTATCTCGGCGTCCCCAACGCGCTCAAGTTCCAGCCGCCGCATGATCGCTTGGCGCGTCGGGTTAGGTGTAGACGGAGCCGAAATTGAATACAGCGTGGTTGGCGCCAAATGCGAAATCGTTTCGCATTTATCCGCGAACCATTCTGCGGCATGCATGTAATTCAGCGCCGTGCGCGCCCTGCCGCCGAACTCCGCTTGGAGCCATTTTCGGAAGTTGCCGTGGCCGACCTTCGGCTTAATTTTCAGAAGGCGGTCGCCTATCTCGATAATTAACGCGACCGTCTTGACGTCCATGCCGCGAACCCAAACCGCGCACGCCCGAGCCGCGCGCGCATCTTTGGCCGGCAAGAGCGAATAGTCGAAGCCCGGTTGGATCGGTTCGGCGGGTGCGGGGGGCAACACGACCAGCGCCTGACTCGTTGGGGTGAGGTCGAGCACGTCTAGAAGCCTTTCCGAGCTTCACGGTCTGCTCTCGCGTCGTCTCCACGGGCGTGCTTCTCTCTCAGCACGTCCATACGCTCGGCTTCGTCGGCCCATTGACGCCGCTCGACACCTTCTCGGTAGAGGTTACGGCCCTTGATCCGAAACTTCGATCCGTCCGGCCGCACGATCGTGAAGGTGTGCTGTTGTTTCTCACCGCCGTAGCTGTCAGACACGATCATTCCTTCTTCGTCGACAAAGCCGGCGAAGCGCGCGTTGCGGAATGATCCGCTGAACGTCGCGCGCTTGAATCTTACATAGTCGCCCGTGCAGCAATCGCCGGTCGCGTTAATCCATGCATCAGTATTGGTAGGTTCTTTCTTCATCGTACATTCTTCATTGATCATGACTTGGTGAGATCGGTGGCGCGGTATCTGACCGCCCGACTTGGGGGGCGGTTCAACGTGCATGGCCAGGGTCCGACGTTGAGGTTCGCCGCCGCTTCGCGATGAAGGCCGCGAGATCATCGGCGGCGTAGCGCACGGATCGGCGGAACTTCACAAAGATCGGCCCTCCCCCCCGCACGCGAGCTTTGTTCAGCCAGCTCAGCGAGACGCCGAGCATCTTGGCCGCCTCCCGTGGCGTGAAAAGGTGGGGTGTATCTGGTGCGTTCATCCTGTGGGCTCCTGACGCCGGGTATGTCCGGCTACACCCCAGAGATGGCGCCTCAGCCCCGCCAACGCAAACTGGAGCGCCCTCTAACCATTTGAATAAACAGGATGTTTGCCGCGATTGACGGCAATCATTGGGCGCAAGGCGGCCGAATCCCGAGGATTGCCGCCAATGGCGGCAATCGCTCAGTATTTGGGTATTTTAGGACTTTCTATTTTTGATGAAGGAAAGCAGTTTATATCACGGAAAAGTGATACCTAGTGTATTCACGCCGTCTGGCGTTCCACTTCCGGACCGTTGTCGAGTCCGTCCGCCTGCTTCGGAGCGCCTGACTTCAGGGCACTCTCAATATTACTGGCGGTAGTCTCGGCACCATTCGCCACGATACTTTGCGTGAAGTGTACGTACCGCATTGTCGTCGTGGGGTCCCGGTGGCCCATGATCTTACCGATCACCAGCAAATCGACCCCGCTCGCAGCGGCGAGGCTGCCGAAGCTGTGGCGCAGGTCGTGGGGCCGCACATGGCCCAGCCCGGCGGCTTTGCAGAGGCTGGCGAAGACGCCATGGGCGCCCTGATAATACAACTTCCCTCCCCGCCCCGCCGGGAACACATAGGGAGACGCGGTGCGCGTGACAGTTCGGATCAAGTCGCAAGCCGCCTCGCCGAGGGGGACGATTTTTTGGCCGGTCTTGCTGTCGCCGAGGCGAAGCTCCCTCCGCTCCAGGTAGACCTCGGACCACTTCAGGCTTTCGATCTCATTCCGGCGCGCGCCGGTTTGCAGCCACAAGCGGATAATCTGGAGTGGCTGAAGATTGGCACCCGTCGCCTCTCGCGCCTCCATGGCCGCGCCGAGCGCACCGATTTCAGCCACGGCGAGGAAGCGCTCACATTTCCGGTCGGGATCGCGCTTCACATCGGCGCATGGATTGTCGGATCGGATTTTGAGCGTCTTCTGTGCGTAGGTGAACACCGCGCCTAGCAGCGCAAGCGTCCGGGTCGCGGCGCCCCGTCCGCCGCGCACATTGGAGAGTCGGCGAGGGCCGGTCTTTTCGCGCTTGGCGGTCTTGCCCGCCTTCACTGCCGCCTTGAATCGCTCAACATCCTGCGAGGTGATGCTGGCCTGTGGTCGGGTGCCGAGAAGCGGCCGGATGTGGCACTTAATCCGGCTCAGATCGGCCTTGAGGGTGCTGGCTTTCTTGTGACCGGTTCCGTGGTCCAGATAGTGGTCGATCAACTCGTTCACCGTCAGGTCGGCGCGCATCTTGTCGCGGTCAGCCTGGGGATTGGCGCCGAGGTGGACACTGGCGAGGCGGCGCTCAGCTTCCGTCCGCGCCTGAGCGGGGGTCAGGGCGCCGTGGCGCCCGATCTTGAACTGACGCTGCTGTCCCCGGCGACCACCATCAGATTCCCGGTATACGACAACGTAGGTTTTGACGCCTTGGGCGGTCACCTTCATGCCGAACCCACGCAGGTCCGCATCCCACACTATGTAGGTTTTGGCCTCGGGCAGCGCCGCATCGACCGCCGTCTTAGTGAGCTTCTCTTTCCGATTTCCGCCCGCCATTTCAGCCTTCCCGAGTCAGCACCGAGTCAGCACCGCAGAAACAACGGGGGGACACGGAATGCAACGCGCGGAGCCGAAAAAGATTCTAAAACAACGACTTAGGTGTCTTGGTCCATCACCGGGATACAGGGGGAAACAGCCTCAAGACGCCCTCCGAAGGCAAAGGTCACACGTTCGAATCGTGTCGGGTGCGCCAGCGATGACCGAGGTACGCCCCATACAATAGCAGGGCGAACGCCAGGACGCCGGCGCCCGGGCCGCGCACCTCCTTCGGGGCGCGGCAAAGTCAAAGCGCCTTTCTAACGCGCGCTCTGGCGAACGCCCGGTTCGCCAGAGTCCAACCCGCTCAGGTCATCGGCCGCGCGGCGTGGTCACCCGCCGAACGTGTAGCGGAGCCTGACGCCGAACATGCGCGGCTCGATGAAGCTCGCGGCCGCAACGCCGGACGAATAGTAGAAGACCTGACCGGCGGCGATGGCCTTCTTGTTGGTGACGTTGGTCATGAAGGTCTCGATGTCGATCGGCTTGCCGCCCACGTTCCGCCAGTTCGCGCCGATGTTCATCAGCGTGTAGTTGCCAATGCGGTAGACGAGGGGCTGCTGCTGGTCGGTCGTGAGGTAGTGCGACTGGTAGTTCAATCCGCCGTACACCTCGAAGCGGCCCAGCTCCTCGCCCACCGGCAGTTCGTAGCGGACGTTCAGGCCGTACTTGTGCTTCGGCGAGTAGATCAGGGGGCGGCCTGCAAGATTGACAAGCTGCTGCGTCGGCGTTCCGGGCAGGGAGAGATCCCGGAAGTTGGGGTAGTTGTCGTATGTGGCGTCCATGTAGGAGTAGGTCAGGTCGATCGTCAGGCCCGCGACGGGCTTGGCGGTGAACTGGCCTTCGAAGCCCTTGATCGTCGCGCTGGCGGCGTTGGTCAGATAGGACAGGATGGAGCCAAGCTGCTGCGGATTCTGCAGGAAGATGGCCTTCTGGGTACCTTTGTACTTATCCCGATAGAAGTCGATGTTGGTGCGCACCGGCATTCCGCCAAGGTTCCAGTCCGCCTTCAGGCCGACTTCCCAGTCCGTCAACGTCTCAGGCGCGTAACTGGTCGGGATCTGGTTGTTGATGACGGTGTTGAACCCGCCGCTCTTGTAGCCGGTGCGATTGGTCACATAGACCAGGATGTCCGAGTTGACCTTGTAGTCCAGGGTCAGGGTGTAGGTCGGCTTCTCGAACTTGCCGTTGAACTTCACGAAACAGTTCGGATAGATCCCTGACGTGGCCGTGACCGGAACCGAGGTGCACGTCCGCCGGCCGCCTGCGGTGGTGTAGGCGAAGGCGGAATAGTGGCGCGTGTCCCAGGTATAGCGATAGCCCGCCGTGAACTTCAGCTTGTCGAGGCTTTCCGAAAAGACTCCCAAGTCCAGGGTGGCCTGGGCGAACGCAGCCTTGGTGGTTGCGTTCACGTGCGAGATGCTCGGCAAGAGCGTGCCGCTGGCGATCGTGTTGATCTCTTGATAGCCGTATGGATAGCCGTTCTGCCAGTAGCCGCCCACCACCCAGTTCAGCTTGCCGTCGAAGTTGTTGCCCTGGAACTGGGCCTCCTCGGTCACGTACTCGTTGCGGTTCTCGCCGAAGGCGGACGGGTTGCCGGAGTAGTGGGTCCGGAGGAAGTGCGTCACCGGGATCGGGGTGCCGTCGTTGTCGAAGCCGCCGGACACCCGCACGCGCGAGAAGCTGCCGATGTTCTTGAAGGTGAGGTTCGGGGTGAGTTCCACCGTGGTGGTGTTCACCGCCATGAACGTCCGCGTGAACCACCAGTGCGGCGCGAAGCCCAGGGACTTGCGAATCCCGAGCGCTTGCTGCTGGGCCACGTAGGGAACCAGGGCCGCGCCGTTGGCCGGGTTGGCGGCCAGGATGATGATGCCTGTGCCGGGGGAGTCCGAGATCGTGTACTGGGCCACCAGATAGTTGCTGATCTTGTCGGTCGGCGTGAAGAGGACGCCCACGCGATAGGTCTGGTAGTTGATGCCGTCGAGCTTGCTTCCGTCCGCGACCTGGGTGGTGAAGCCCTGACGGCGACGGATATCCGCCGAGGCGCGGATGCGCAACTTGTCCGGAATCGCCGCCCAGTTCAGGACCCCGGCGACTTCCGTGTTCTTGTAGTTGCCGTAGCCGGCCTGGATGAAGCCTTCATTGCGATCGGTGGGCTTATGGGGCGTGAACAGCATCGCGCCGCCGGTGGTGTTGCGGCCGAACAGGGTGCCCTGCGGGCCGGTCAGGACCTGCAGATTCTCAAGGTCGAAGTAGAGACCCGGCCCGCCGGCGATGTACTGCGAGAGCGGCGCTTCGGCGAAGTAGGTCACCACGCCTTCGCTGCCGCCGACCCCCGCGCCCTGGCCGCGGATGAAGAAGCGCTGGAAGTCGCGCTGGTTGCCGGAGTTGACGTTCAGTGAAGGCACCATGCCCACCAGCTGGCGGGCGGTGGTCACCTGGGCCTGTTGCAGCCGCTCCTGCGTGAAGGCCGTCACGGCGATCGGCACGTCCTGCAGGCGCTCCTCGCGCCGGCGGGCCGTGACCACCACTTCTTCGAGCGAAGAGGCTGCGGGTTCGCCAGTAGATTGAGCGAACGCCGTATTCCCCCAGAGCAACGCGGCCGATGAGGCGGCGCAGGCAAGGATCGCACTTCGGGCGTAGCTTAATTTCATTGATAATTCCCCCTCGTCTTGTTCTTTTGTTCGGCAAGCTGAGCCGGCCGCATGACCTCAGTTTCCTGAACACATCCGGAGCGACAACCCCCTTTTGGTGGCAGGCGCGCCCCGCCATCCGAACAGCGCGGCCGCGCTTCGTCAATCTGCGCATCTTGCATGCGAATCTTCACCTGAACGTCAACCGCCCTGCCTTGGGGACCTCCCATCTTGGCCGCCTGTCGCCGTGTTCCGCCGCCCTGTCGTCATGACCGGAAGGCCACGGCAAAGCCCGACCATGAACGGGACGCCCTGCCTGGCGTAGTGCGCCACGCTCTGCGGGCTGATCGAGGCGTAGATCATCGGCGGATGCGGCTTCTGCACGGGCTTGGGCTGCAGGCGAACCTCGTCGAATGCGAAGAAGCGGCCCTTGTGGCTCGCCCGCGGCTGCGTCCACAGCTTCCGCAGGATCTCGATGGCCTCGTCTGTCCGCTCCCGCGCCTCGTCCAGCGGCGCCCCGAAGGCGTCGTATTCCACCGACTGGTAGCCCCGCCCGACGCCATAGGTCAGCCGCCCGCCGCTCAGCACGTCCACCAAGGCCGCATCCTCGGCCGCACGAATGGGATGGTGCAGAGTGGAACGTCGAAAAACGCATCGCGCCCGCGCTCGCCCTCCTGCGCCCAGCCCCGCAGCGATAGTTTCATGGGAGCGGTCTTCGGGCGACTCCCCTGGCGTCGTCTAAGCGAACCGCCGTTGTTTCCCTAAACCTGAAAAGCCGTCGCCCGAGGATCCATTGAGGCTGGATTGCGGACGCGGACAGGGGCTAGGTGGCCCTTATGACCTACCCATTCTCAGTCGCCTTTCTCGACGAGCTCTCTGAACGCATCGCCGCCTTCCCCCGTATCGCCTACGAAGGTCCGGCGTTGAAGCATTCCGCCGTGGCGATCACCCTGGTCGACGCCGACGACGGCTCGGGCGAGACGGCTTTTCTGCTGACCCGGCGGGCGGCCAAGATGCGCGCCCATCCAAGCCAGTGGGCGTTGCCCGGCGGCCGCTGCGACGAGGGGGAAACTCTCCAGCAGACGGCGCTGCGCGAGATGCACGAGGAGCTGGGCCTCACCCTGCCCCCACAGAACATCCTGGGCGTGCTCGACGACTATCCCAGCCGCTCCGGCTACGCCATCACGCCTGTGATCGCCTGGCTGGACGATGTGAGCGCCCTGGCGCCGAACCCCGACGAGGTCGCATCGGTGCACAGGATCCGCCTGGACCACATCGCCGGCGACGACGCGGTGGAGTTCGTGACCATCCCCGAAAGCGAGCGGCCGGTGATCAGGGTCAGGATCGGCGAACGTCATGTCCACGCCCCGACGGCCGCCTTGATCTACCAGCTGCGGGAACTGGCCGCCGGCCGCATCACCCGCGTCTCCGACCTGGAGCAGCCGGTGTTCGCCTGGCGCTGAGACCGGCGCAACGATACGTTCAAGTCCTCCACTCAAGAACGGGTGAGAAATGAGCTCGGCTAATAATGCGCCCGCTTGAGATCGGACTTTGTTGGGGATCCCTGCAGCGGGCGAGCCTGCTGGAGCTGATCGAGGCGGCAGGCCGGCACGGCTTTCCGACGCTCAGCGTGCGGCCTGATGCGGTGACGAAGGCCCTGCGCGAGGGGCTGAGCGCGGGCGCCCTGCGCAAGCATCTCGCCGACGCCGGCGTGCGGGTGACGGTGATCGACGCCATCTCCGGCGCCCTGCCCGGACAGCCGCCCTACTCCTTTGACGATCCTGGCCTGTCCTTGTCCGCCGGAAGCAATGAGGAGGACTGCTACAGCGTCGCGGACGCCGTGGGGGCTCCGACCGTCAACCTCACCCACTACCGGGGCGGCCCGGTCTCCGGGGCGGAGATCGTCGATGCGGTCGGCGCCGTCTGCCGCAGAGCCAGGGCGCGGGGCTTCCAGATCGTGCTGGAGTTCATCCCGGACACCGGGCTGCCCAACATCGTGGAGGCCTTCGAAGTGGTTCAGGCGGTCGGCGAGCCCAACTGCGCCGTCCTGCTCGATCCCTGGCACCTGGACCGGTCGGGCGGGACGCTGGAGGACGTTCTCCGCCTGCCGCCCGGCGCCATCGGGGCCCTGCAGCTTTGCGACCGCACGCCGCCTGCGCCCGGCGCGCGCTACGTCCCGATGAGCGGCCGCGACCTGCCGGGCGAGGGCCGGCTACCCCTTTGCGACCTGGTCGACGCCGCGCTCGCCAACCGCCCGGGGCTCACGGCTGAAATCGAGGTGTTCAGCGAAGAGCTGCGGAGCCTGTCGATTGACGCCGCCGCGGCCCGTATCGCCGCCGCGGTGAAGGCCTGGACGGCTGGCTGTTGACGCAGCCGGCGACGGCCCGAGCTGTTTTTTTCGAAGGTCGGCGTCCGAACAGGTGTTGCCCGCGTAACCATTGCAGGCGCGCGGCCTGGCCATGCTCAGCCGCGCCGAAAGCAATGCGAGAATGGAGCACAGGACCTGCATAAGATGTCTAAGGTGCATCCCGGACAGGTACCGATGACCTTGAACAGACGAAGACCGCCGCTTGGCCTTCTGACCGTCCTTGTCGGCGCGCTTTCGCTCAGTGGACCGTCATGGGGGCTGGATCAGGCCCCGCCGGTCGTGGTCGAGCTGTTCCAGAGCCAGGGCTGTTCGTCCTGTCCGCCGGCCAACGCCAACGTCAAGGCGATCGCCGACCGGCCGGGCGTCCTGGCGCTCAGCTACGGCGTCACCTACTGGGACTATCTGGGCTGGAAGGACACCTTCGCCAAGCCGCAGTACACCGCCCGGCAACGGGACTACGCCCGCAGCCTCGGCCATACCAACGTCCACACGCCGCAGGTGATCATCAACGGGCGCCGCGAGCTGATCGGTAACGACAGCCGTCAACTGGACGGCGCGATCCGGTCCACCGGAGCCCTCAATGGCCCGTCGATCGCGGTGCGCGCCGGCCGGGTCGAGGTCGGCGCCGGCAGGGCGCCGGCGGGCGCGGCCACCGTCTGGCTGGTGCGGTATGACCCGCGGGTCCGGGCGGTGCCGATCCGACGCGGCGAGAACGGCGGCCGGACCCTGCCGCACAAGAACATCGTCGTGGAGATGACCGCGCTCGGCCGTTGGGACGGCAGGGCGGCGCACTATGATCTGCCCGCCGCGCAGGACCGCGCCCTGGCCACGGCGATCCTGATCCAGACTGGCAAGACCGGCCCGATCCTGGCCGCGGCGAGGGGTTAGAGATGAGCGCCTATGAAGCGTCCGCCGTCGCGGCCGAGACCGCGCCCAGGCGGGGAGAAATCATCTATCGCCACCGGCTGGTGACCCGCATCACCCATTGGCTGAATGTGCTGGCGATCAGCATGCTGTTGCTGAGCGGCCTGCAGATCTTCAACGCCCATCCGCGCCTCTACTGGGGCCAGTTCGGGGCCGACGCCGACCAGCCCCTCATCTCGCTCTCCGCGGCCTGGGGCGACCACCACCAGGTGATCGGCGTCACCCAGATCGGGCCGCTGAAGCTGGAGACGACGGGCGTCCTGGGCGCCTCGAACGGCCCGGACGGCGCGATCACGCCCCGGGGCTTTCCATCCTGGCTCACCCTGCCGAGCTATCAGGACCTCGCCACCGGCCGGCGCTGGCATTTCTTCGCCGCCTGGCTGCTGGTCCTGAATGGCCTGATCTATCTGCTCTACGGCGCGCTCAGCGGCCACTTCCGGCGCGATCTGGCGCTGAGCAAGGAAGAGGTCGCCCCGCGCCACATCCTCAAGGACATCTGGGACCACGTTCGGCTCAAGCACCCGACCGGCGAGGCGGCCAAGCGCTACAACACCCTGCAGAAGTTCGCCTACCTCTCGATGATCTTCGCCGTCGTGCCGCTGATCGTGGCGACCGGCCTGACCATGTCGCCGGGGGTGAACGCCGCCCTGCCCTTCCTGCTTGACCTGTTCGGCGGCCGGCAGTCGGCGCGGACCCTGCACTTCTTCTGCGCCAACCTGATCGTGCTGTTCGTCATCGTCCATGTGGTCGAGGTGTTCCTGGCCGGGGTCTGGAACGAGATGCGCTCGATGATCACCGGCTGGTACGTCGTCAAACCGGAGGCTTCCGATGGGTCGCATTAAGCTCTCCCGGCGGGGGCTCATCACCGGGGGCGTCTCGCTTGGCGGCCTCATGCTGGCGGGCTGCGACCGCCTCTCCCAGGCCCCGAGCTTCCAGCGCTTCACCGGCTCGGCGCAGGGCCTGACCTACCGGGCCCAGCGCCTGTTGCTGAGCGGCCAGCCGCTGGCGCGCGAGTTCGACGCCCGGGACATGTCGCCGGTGTTCAAGGTCAACGGCACCAGGACGCCGCGCGATCCCGCCTACAAGGCCATGCTCGCCGAGAATTTCGCCAATTGGCGGCTGCGGATCGACGGCCTGGTGGATCGCCCCGCCGCCTACAGCATCGGCCAGCTGCGCACCATGCCGGGCCGCAGCCAGATCACCCGTCACGACTGCGTCGAAGGCTGGAGCGCCATCGGCAAATGGACCGGCGTGCCGCTCGCGGCGCTGCTCGCCCGCAGCGGGGTCAAGCCGAACGCGCGCTTTGCGGTGTTCCACTGCGCCGACGACATGGAAGGCTCGAGCGACGGCTCCGGCCTCTATTACGAAAGCATCGACCTGATCGACGCCTTCCATCCCCAGACGATCCTGGCCCACGCCCTGAACGACAAGCCGCTCAGCGTCGGGCACGGCGCGCCGCTGCGGCTGCGCGTGGAACGGCAACTTGGCTACAAGCAGGCCAAGTACGTGATGCGCGTCGAACTCACCGACAGCCTGGCGAAGTTCGGCCAGGGCAAGGGGGGCTATTGGGAAGACCGCGGCTACGAATGGTACGCCGGGATCTGACGGTCACGCCCAGCCGCTTCGGCTCATTTGGGCGGTGCGCGGAGCGCCGCCTCGTAGGCCAGCCTCACCCAGCCGGCCATGAGGTCGGGGTCGTCGAACGCGTCTTCCGGAATGGACCAGTAAGGCATCTGCACCACCTTCCCCGTCTTGCCTTCATAGGCCCACCGCTTTGCGCCAGCGGCCTCAAATTCCGGCGCGCTGACGGCGTCCGCCTTCAGCAGGATTTCGCCGCGTAACTCGAGGGCGACGATCAGGCCGGCGTGATAGACGCCCTTTCCGCCGAACATGCGCCGGATCGACACCGCGCCCAGCGCGGAGAACATCTCTTCGATTTCGATACGATCCATTCCGGGCGCTCTCGACGAAGGTGCAGGTTCACGCGCAGGGGTCAGAAGCCGAGGTCGCTGAGCCCCGGATGGTCGTCCGGCCGGCGGCCCATCGGCCAGTGATAGGCCCGCTCCTCCTCGTCGATCGGCAGGTCGTTGATGCTCGCGATCCGCCGGCGCATCAGGCCGTTCTCATCGAACTCCCAATTCTCGTTGCCGTAGGACCGGAACCACTGGCCGTCGACGTCGCGCCACTCATAGGCGAAGCGGACCGCTATGCGATTTTCGTGGAAGGCCCACAGCTCCTTGATCAGCCGGTAGTAGAGCTCGCGGCTCCATTTGCGGACCAGGAACGCCTCGATCTCGGCCCGGCCTTGGAGGAACTCGGACCGGTTGCGCCAGCGGCTGTCCGGCGTGTAGGCGAGCGCCACGCGGGCCGGGTCGCGGCTGTTCCAGGCGTCCTCGGCCAGGCGCACCTTCTGGACGGCGCTTTCCATTGTGAAGGGCGGCAGCGGCGGGCGCGGGGATTCGCCTGTGGTCATGCGGGGGTCCTTTGTTTGACCCCACCTTAGAGGCGTTCCCCAGCTGGATCACGCCCTGCCGCGGCAACGGCGGCGCCTAATAGGTCAAGGTCGCGACCACCGTGTCGCTGTAGGTGTTCGGCGCCGGGGTGGACTGAACGGGCACGCGGCCATAGGCGGGCCTGGACTGATAGTCCCCTGTTCCCGTCCCCCCGAGGACGGCGGAGGGGCCGCCGGAGGCCTCGCCCCACAGGATCGTCCGGTCGGTATCCTGATAGAGGGCGTAGGTCACCCGCGCGGCCCCGTTGCCCATCTGGCGGGCGCCGGGGCTGGCGCCGTAGAGCCCAAGGCCGAGCCCCAGGCTCCACGGCGTCGTCGCGGTGCAGCGCACGCTCATGGCGTTTTGAGCGGTCAGGGCGTGGTCGAGCAGACCGACCGTGCCGAAGCCGAGCGAGCCCAGCGTCAGGCCGCAATTGGCCGCCACGACAGCCTGGAAGGTGAAGGTGGCCGGCTGGATCGTGGTTCCGACCGTAATGCCCGCGCACGACAGCAGGCTCAGGCCCCAGAAGAAGTTCTGGGCGGCGAAGCTGGAGGTGTAGGTCCCCGGCGGAGCCGACGATGAGGCGGTCACCCTGGCGTAGAGGGTTCGGGTCGTACTGGCGTTCCCCGCCAGGTTCGGGATCACGATGATGGTGGGGGTGGAGCCGAACGCCAGGAACGAGGTCGATCCCCAGGGGACAGTCCGCGCCGCGTCCTGGTAGATCTGGAAGGCCAGGGTCCCGCCGGCGGAGCCGGTCAGCAGCCGCCCGCCCGCGCCGTCGCCGCCCCCTGATCCGCCGTCGATATTGGGGCAGAGGGTCACGGGCACCCCGACCAGCATGCCGCTGCAGCTGAAACTGAGCGTCGCGGTGGTGTCCACGGTTCCGCCCGCCAATACGTCGACCGACCCGAAGCTGGGGCTGGTCACGGAAGCCGAACAGCTTGCCGCGGCGACCGCGGACCTCGGCGCGCCGCCCGACAGCAGGGCGAGCACGACGAACAGGGGCGCGAGCCAAAGCGCCCTAGGTGCAGATGGCGTCGGGCACACGCGCGATCCCCTTGGCTGCAGCGTTCAAGTTGAAGGTGACGGTGCAGGCGCGGCCGTCGCCGAGGTCGAGGCGCAAGGTGTTCTGCAGCTTCGGGCTGACCACGAACGCCAGGCCGTCATAGCCGATCACGATGTCGTCGGCGCCGCCGTTCAGTGAGGCCAGGGCGCCGACCGGCGCGGTCTCGCCGTTCGGGAGCCTGAGGCCCACCAGCGCCTGCATCGGAGCCCGGGCGACGCCGAACCGCACCCAGGTCCCCGCGCCGTAGGGCGGGCTCACCGCGACGCGGGTCCGCCCGGCGTTGAACTCCAGCGGCACCTGGGTCTCGTCGATGGCCAGGGTGTTCACGCTGTAGGCGTCGAGATTGAGCACCAGGAGCCGGCCCCCGCGGCCGCTCTTTCCGATCCGCCGGTTGTCCTTCAGCACATCCACGCCCGGGGCCCCGACCTCGACGACGGCGAAGGCGCTGTCGACCCGTTCGCGCGCGAGCATCGGGCCGCCCATCCAGACAAGGCCGCCGTCCGCGCGGCCTTCGATACGGGTGGCGCCGCCCTGGTAGGCGGCCCGCATTGCTACGCGGGCTATGGGCGAACGGTAGATGGCCTCGCCCTCCACCCGGGTCTGCGCGCCCTGGTCGGCACGGACGCGCCAGGCGACGGCGTCGGACTCCGGTCGCTCGTCGCGGCGGACCTCGGCATAGGCGGCGACGCGGCCGGCGGAGCTGTCGACGCCGCCGCTGCCGGACAGGTCGCGGCCCAGAGGCGTGGTCACCCCGATGAACAGGCCATGCTCACGGCGGCCCGAAGCGGCGGCGTAGGCGGCCGCCTGTACGGAGATCCGCCGGCCGGTGAAGAACCGCACGGCGGCGCTGAGCAGGCTGCGCCGGCGCGATCCGACCGAGCGGGTCTGACCGTAGGACACCGAAATCGTCGGCGCGTCGACGAACCGCTCCAGGACGGCCAGCCTCACCGGCGCGGACAAGGCTACCTGCAGCAGGCTCTTTGGCGGTAGGGCCGCGGCCATACTCAAGTAGGGCTCTGTTTCGGCCGTCACCGCCGCCAGGTCGCGGTATCGCCCGAACGTGCGCTGGGCCTGGGCTGAGAGGACGACCGTACGCGAACTGGTCTCGAACGCCGCCGCGAGCAGGGCGCCCGATTCCCCTCGACGCCAGCTCTGCGCGGCGGCCAGCGAGCCGACCCCGAAGTCGCCCAGCAGCGCCGAGGCGCCCAGGCTGGCGTTGGCCAGGCCCGCGCCCCCCTCTGCATGGGCCTGCAGGGTGACGGCGTCGGTCCAGCCGTACCGGGCGCTCGCGGAGGCGACCGGGCGCGGGTCATAGTCGTTGGACTCATATCCAAAGCTGCGCCGCGTGAAGCCGGCCTCCATGGAAAAGTCAGCCAGACCCCGCGCCAGGAGATCGGGCGCGGCGAAGTAGGACGCGACCACGCTTTCGGTCACGCCGGCGGCGTCGCGGAGAACGAGGCGCGCCTCGCCCCGCCCGCGGACAACCGGCAGGTCGGTGACCTGGATCGGGCCTTCCGAGACCTTGCGCGACATGACCACGGTGGACCCCAGCATGACCTCGAGGGTCGAGGGCGCCGCGGCGCTGGCGGACAGCGCCACCGTGGGGGCGGTGACCAGGTCCGGGCGGGTCGCGAAGTCGCGCCGCCATTGCAGCCCGGCCATACGCACCGGCCGCGTCCAGGAAGAGCCGCCGGAGATCGTGTCGCCGGCTCGAAATGCGGTGGCGTCTCGTGGCCGCCCGAGGATCCAGCTGGTGTCGAGACGCACGCTTCTGGCCCGATGCTCCACGATGGTCGAAACCACGGCGGTGGACGCCATGCCAAAGGCGCCGAACACCCGCGCCTCCGCCGCCGCGGACAGGCCCTGGCCGCGCAACACCCCGTCGGCGTCGCGGCCGACGCCGGCGCTGAGGCTGTAGTTCACGACGCCGCCTGCATCCCGCGAAGGGGCCCCCAGCCGTCCGCCGTCGCGCATCGAGATCCTCTGAGGCGCGATGGCGGACGGCTGGGCGTCGATGAACATGCGCTGCTGAGCGTCGTCGAACCGGAAACTCACGCCGGGCAAGGCGTCCAGCGCGACGGGGCCGCTCGCCTGAGGCGCTGTGAGGCCGAGGGCGCGCAGTTCAGCGGCCGCCGTCGTGAACCGGCCGTCCGGCTGGCGCGTGAAGGCGGCGATCAGGCCAGTCGGCCCGCCGTTCCGGTAGACTTCGAGCTGCAGGGGAAGCGGCGCCGCGCAGCTCTGGATGCATGAGGTCCCCGCGGCGCTCGCCCCTCCGGCCAGCGCCAGCAGGCTTAAGGCGAGCGCGCTAAGTCGAAGGCGAAAGCTGGACATCGATCGGGCCGTTATCCGTGTCCGCGAGCAGGCGCGCCGGCCTCGGATCGCCAGGCTTCATGACGGGCAGCCGCCACATCATCTCCGACCTTGCGAGAACATAGCCGAGCAGGCCGGGATGGACGGCCAGCGGCGCGCCATCGGCTCCGGCGAGGCGAGCATTGCTGATCCGCAAGCGGCGGCCGCCGGTGTTGCGGCCGACCAGCGTGACGGTGTCGCCCTCGACCCTTGCGCGCCAGGCCACCCGGGGCGCGGCGTGGCCGCCGGAGCCGAGGAAGACGGGGATCGAATGGCGCGTCAGCAGACGCACCCGGCGCGAGGCCTCGCCGGGAGGCGGCGGCAATTCATCGATGATCAGCCGGTAGCTCTCCTCCGCCTGGGGCGCCGCGGAGATGCGCACGATACGGACGACCCGCTCGCTGCTTGCCTCAAGCGCGGCGATCGGGGGGCTGACGACGAGATCCTCGGCGGGTTCGAGACGGTCCTCGCCGGTCGCCTGAGTCCAGCGGAAGACGCGGATCTGGACATTGGCCGGCGCCGTGTCGTCGTTGCGAAGGGTGATGGTCGCCGCAGCCTGGCCCCCGGCCAGCTCAAGCCCGACCGGGCTCACCCGCAGCGAACTCGCGCGAGCTACGCCGCCCAGGGCGCCCAGGACGAGCGTCACCGCCAGCGCGAGGGTGAGGCGGCGAAGGGCCATGCTCAGTAGGTGACCGTCACAGCCACCGTATCCGTATAGGCGCCGACCGCAGGGCTGGCGACCGGAGGAGCCCGTCCGTAGGCGGTGTAACTCTGGACGGCGCCGTTGCCGGTGCCGCCCTGGGTGTCGACGGCGGCCGTCACGCCCCAGACCTGAGTGTGATTGGAATCGCGGTAGATCGAATAGGGGATGGTCGAACCACCGACGGTCAGCAGCCGGGCGGCCACGGTCGCGCCGGCGCCGACGCCCGCACTCAGGCCGATCGTATAGGGGGTGGTGTTCGAGCACTGGACGCCGATGGTGCTCGTCGCGTCCAGGTTCGAGGGGATGGAGGTCTGGGAGCCAAACGCCAGGTCTGACGCCGACTGGACGCTGCAAGCCCCCTGAATGGTCAAGGTGACCTGAAAGGAGCCGGACGCGGTGGCGGCGCTCGCGACCCCAGCGCCGCCCAGACAAAGGAGCAGGGACAGGGAGATGAGGTTCCAGGGTCTGCACATTCTGATGCGTTCCTCTCTAGATTTCCGGGGCTCGGTTCGACTCGCGCTTCTTTCGGCGCGTGGCCGCCTCCAGGTCATTATCCAATATGTCGGCGATGGCCGGTCACGCCGCCGAGGCACGGTTCGCGACCTGGGCACACCAGTCAGCAGATTTCACAGATGAAATATCGCGATGTCTGCTCATTATCTTTGTCGTCAACAATGCGTTTCTTGGTTTTTTATTGCGATGAATGCCGGTACGTACTTCCGAATATACTGACGATGATATGCTTACTCGGTATAAATCCTGAAAATATGGATTTTGCTGACTATCCGCAGAGCTACAGGCAGCATACCCGCCTACGCCCGGCAGTGCTGCGCGCTCGGGCGCTCGTGGTTTTGACGGCTCAGCTCAGGGCGCGCCCTGATGCGCTGGCGCCTTCACCCCCGTGGGGAAGCAACAGAACTGCGGCAAGACGTCGCCGCGAAATCCGGTAACTTGCGCAATAATTGCGACACGCTTCGCTGTTGCGACGCGGCTGGCGTGGTCAGCGATCCTGCCTCGGCCTGACTGGGACGCCCCTCCATGTCCGTATTCACCACCCGCGACGGATGCCGCCTCCGCTACGATCTGCGCGGCGAAGGCCCGCTCATCGCCCTGACCCCCGGCGGCCGTGAGGGCGGGGCGGCGGTCACGGCGCTGGCCGACACCCTGGCGACGCGCGCCCAGGTGCTGAGCTGGGATCGCCGCAATGCGGGAGGGAGCGACGTCTTCTTCGGGGGCGAAGGCTCCGAGCAGGAGATCTGGGCCGACGACCTGGCCGACCTCATCGAGCACCTGGGCCTGGGCCCGGCCTGGCTGGCCGGCGGGTCGGCCGGATGCCGCGTCTCGCTGTTGACGGGCCTGCGGCGGCCCGAGGCCGCGCGGGGCCTGATCCTGTGGTCGGCTTCGGGCGGGGCCTATGGCTGCCAGTTCCTGGGCTTCCAGTACCACGTCCCCTTCATCATGGCCGCCGAGCAGGGCGGCATGGCGGCTGTGGCCCAAACCCCGTTCTTCGCAGCGCGCATCGCGGCCAATCCGCAGAACCGCGAGCGGCTCCTGGCCCTCGACCCGGCCGCCTTCATCGCCACGATGAAGCGCTGGAACACCTTCTTCTATTATCGCGAGGACACGCCCGTGGTGGGCGCCACGGCCGCCGCCCTGGCGGGCCTTTCCCTGCCGACCCTGATCTTCGAGGGCAATGACGACATCCATCCGCCGCAGGTCGCCCAGGCGATGGCGCGGCTGATCCCGGGGGCGACGTTCCACGCCTCCCCCTGGTCGCGGGAGGCGTGGATGGACCTCTTCACCGGCCGCAAGCCGGGCTCGGTGTTCGACGTCTACCCGCAGCTCGCGCCGGCGATCTTCGACTTCATCGCGCGGCATCCGGCCTGAATCCTTGCGCGGCGGCGCGAGGTCGCCTCAACTCGCCACAAGACTTCACCGGCCAGGGAGGACGGGATGGCGATCCTGGGGCGCAAGGCGGCGATCGTGGGCGTCTATGCCAGCGAGCAGGCGCGAACCCTTCCGCGCACCACCCGCTCCGTGGAGCTCGAATGCATCCGCGGCGCCCTGGCGGACGCCGGCCTCAGCCACAAGGCCGTCGACGGCCTCATCCCGATGGCCTTCAACACCCCCATCAGCCTCCACATGGAGTGGGCCGAGCAGCTGGGGGGGCGCCCGATCGGCCTGGTCGAGGTGAGCGGCGGGGCCGGCTCGCTCAGCAAGGCGGCGCTGGGGATCGGCGCCGGCCAGTGCGAGGTGGTGGTGATCTTCTTCGCCAACGCCGGCTACCGGATCGGGCCGCAGCACGCCAACGCCGCGCCCGGCGCGCCCCGCCTGCCGGACATGAACTTCATGATCCACGGCGCCTACATGTCGCCCTGGTACGCCCTGTGGACCCGCCGCTATGTCCACGACTTCGGCGTGAATCCCGAGCACCTCTCGGAATACCCGATCATCGCCCGGCGCCACGCCACCCTGAATCCAGGCTCCGTGATGGGCTCGCAGGGGGAGATCACGCTGGAGGACGTCTACGCCTCGCGGATGATCGCCGACCCGCTGCATCGCCTGGAATGCCCGCTGGATAACGACGGGGGCTATGCCATCGTCGTGGCCTCCGAGGCGGTGGCGCGGGGCTGCCGCAATCGGCCGGTGTGGATCCTGGGCGGGAACGAAGCGACGTACACGGACGGCTACATGACGATCACCCCCGACTGGTTCCCGCAACAGGGCCAGGCCGTGCGCCGGGCCGCCGACATCGCCTTCAGCATGGCCGGCGTGACCCGCGACGAGATCGACGTGGCCAGCCTCTATGACTGCTTCCCGGTGACGGTGGCGCGCGACCTGGAGGAGATGGGCTTCTGCGACCGCGGCGAAGGCGCCGAATACATCCACGCCGGCCACCTGAAGCTGGGCGGCAAGATGCCCTCCAACACCGACGGCGGCCTGCTGTCGAGCAGCCATCCGGGCAATCCCGGCGGCCTGCAGGTGATCGAGCTCACCCGCCAGCTGCGCGGCGAATGCGGCGACCGTCAGGTCCCGAACGCGAAGATCGCCGCCGTCCTCTCGCAGGGCTGGGCCGTCCATGGCCTGGCCGGAACCGCGATCCTGGCTGCGGACTGACGCCTAGCAAGACCGTTTGACGACGCGCCTGCGGGAGCTCAGCCCGGCGATGACAGAGGCTGGGGGTCCGGCTCCACCGACCAGCCATAAGCGCCCGTTCGCGCCCCCACGATCTGGCGAAGGAGTTGATCCATCATCCGCCAGGCGGGTGTTTCGACTCGGTCCTGGGGCCGCGCCACGATGAGACGGCGCGTGAGCGGTTTCGGCGCGAGAGGCGCCCAACTCAGACGTCCCGAGTCCACGCCGGCGTGGATCGTCGAATAGGGGAGCAGAGAGATCCCCGCACCCGCAGCGAGGAGCTCTAGAAGCGCGGGGAAGGAATCTACTTCCAGGAAGCTGGGCGGATTGGCGCCAGCCCTTGCGATCGCCCTTTCATAGAGCAGGCGCAGGCTGCCGGAGGACGCCGTCAGCAAGACTTCGTGCCGAAGAATCTGCCTGATCGACACCGCGTCTTCGGACCGGAACATCCCGTTGGCGCCGACGACCACCACTGGCTCAGTCAGCAACAGCTGGGTGGCGAGCGCCGGCAAGGGACCCTCAGCGCGTATCACGGCAAGGTCCAGGTCCCCGGCGAGCAGGCGCTGGTGCAGGTTGGCGCTGGAGCCTTCGACCAGGGCGAGCTTGACCCCGGGCATGGCGAGCCGCGCTTCAAGGGCGAGCGGGGCCAAGATGACGCTCGCGACGGAACCCGTCACGCCCACGGACAACTTGCCGCTGGGCGAGCTCGATATGGCGCTCACCGCATCGCGCGCCGCCTGGACGCGACGCAGGATCTCCCGCGCGTGCTCCGCCAGCACCTCTCCGGCCGGCGTCGGGCTGACGCCCCAGCCATGCCGGACAAGCAGCGGGCTGCCGATCTGCGCCTCCAGGGCCCGCAGCTGGCGTGACAGCGCCGGCTGGGCGATGCGGATCAGGCTGGCCGCGTTGGAGATGCTCTTCTGTTCCAGAATGATTAGGAAGTTCTGAAGGTGCTGCAGTTCCATCGATGGAGTAGGCCATGCTGGAATGGCATGTCCACCTGACAAATTTGGTCTTTGTCGGCATGAGCAGATTTCAATAGGACCCTTACCCTGAGACCGCGCGCACGACCGGGAGGACGACGTCAATGTGGGATTTCGCGACGGACCCTGAATACCAGGCGGACCTCGACTGGGCCGACGCCTTCGTGCGTGAGGAGGTCGAGCCCCTGCGCTTCGTCATCCCGCACGCCTTCGACGTGAAAGACCCGCTCCGCAACGCGATCATCCGACCGCTGCAGGAGAAGGTGAAGGCCCGCGGCCTGTGGGCGACCCACCTGGGCCCCGAGCTCGGCGGCCAAGGTCACGGCCAGCTCAAGCTCGCCCTTCTGAACGAGGTCCTCGGCCGGACGGCCTTCGCGCCCATGGTGTTCGGCTGCACCGCGCCCGACACCGGCAACGCCGAGATCCTCGCCCACTACGGCACGCCCGAGCACAAGGCGAAGTACCTCCAGCCCCTGCTGGACGGCGAGATCTTCTCCTGCTTCTCGATGACCGAGCCCCAGGCCGGGTCCGACCCCAAGGAATTCACCTGCAAGGCGACGCTCGAGGGCGACGAATGGGTGATCGAGGGCGAGAAGTGGTTCTCGTCCAACGCCAAGTCCGCGGCCTTCTTCATCACCATGGTGGTGACGGACCCGACCGCTGAGCCCTATCGCCAGCACTCCATGCTGATCGTCCCGTCGGACTCGCCCGGCATCAACATCCTGCGCAACGTCGGCATCGGCGGCTGGGCCGAGCGGATCGATCCGGGCGGCGAGCACGCCCACATCCGCTATGAGAAGGTCCGTGTTCCGGCGTCGAACATGCTCGGCCCGCGCGGCGGCGCCTTCCTGGTCGCCCAGACGCGGCTGGGCGGCGGGCGGATCCACCACGCCATGCGCACCGTGGGCATGGCCAAGGCCGCCTTCGAGATGATGATGGAGCGGGCCGTCTCGCGTCGCACCCAGGGCGAGACCCTGTCGCGCAAGCAGATGGTCCAGGAGATGGTCGCCGACTCCTGGCTGGAGCTGGAGCAGTTCCGCCTCTTGCTGCTGCGCACCGCCTGGAAGATCGACAAGCTGCAGGACTACAACCAGGTCCGCGCCGACATCTCCGCCGCCAAGATCGCCATGAGCGGCGTGCTCAAGCGCATCGCCGATCGGGCGCTGCAGGTGCACGGCTCCTTCGGCCTCTCGGACGAGGCGCCCTTCGTGCACATGCTGCTGAACAGCTACCAGCTCGGCCTGGCCGACGGACCGACCGAGGTTCACAAGGCGACCCTGGCCCGCGAACTCCTGAAGGGCGTCAAGCCCGCCAAGGGCGTCTTCCCCACCTACACCCGCTCGATCCGCGAAGCCGCCGCCAAGGCCCGCTACGCCGAGGTGCTGAAACTGCACGGACGCTCCTGAGGCGCGGGGGCCTAGCCCCGCGTCAGCAGGATCGTTCCGCCGGGGACTCCGCCGCCGGTGGAGACGGCGGCTGTCTGCGGCCCGCCCGGGACCTGGCGCGCGCCGCCCTCGCCCCAGAGCTGGACGCAGGCCTCGTGCAGGTGGCCGAAGCCCTGCAGCCGACCGGCCGAAAGCTGGCCGCCGTGCGGGTTGAGCGGCAGCTCACCCGCAAGCGCGATCCGCTCGCCGCCTTCGAGGAAGTCCTTGGCCTCGCCGATGCCGCAAAAGCCCATCAGCTCCAGCCAGCACAGGGCGTTGAAGGTGAAACCGTCGTAGAGGCAGGCGACATCCACATCCTTGGGCTTCAAGTCCGTGCGGGCCCACAGGGCGTCGGCCGCGCCCTTGAGCATCGGCTCGTGGGCGAGCGCGCCCTGGTCCCAGCTCCAGCGTTCGACCACCTGGCCGCCCATGGCCTCGATGCGGATCGGGTCCGGCCGGCGCGTGTCGCGGGCCGCGTCCACGTGCGAGACGACGAACGCCACCGCCCCGTCGCAGGGGGCGTCGCAGTCGAAGAGCCCGAACGGGCTGCTCACCATGCGGGCCGACAGGTAGTCGTCCATGGTCATGGGGTCGCGATAGATGGCGTTAGGATTGAGGGCGGCGTTGCGGCGGGCGTTGATGGCGATGTAGCCGAGGTGCTCGCGCCGGGTGCCGTACTGCTCGAAGTGCCGGTTGGCGTACATGCCGATCCAGTTGGCGGCCGAGAAGGCCCCGAAGGGGATCTGCCACTGCATTCCCCCGCTGATTCCCGCGCCGCGTCCGCCGCCGCCGCCCGCACGCATCCTGGCCTGGGCCGTGGACTCCCAGGTGGAGCGGAAGCAGACCACGTGGCGGCACAGGCCCGCAGCCACGGCGAGGGCCGCCGTCATGACCGCGCCGGTGTGCCCGGGCGTCTCGAAGCCCGAGCCGATCCATTTGGGATGCACCCCCAGGACGTCGTCCACCTCGCCTATGCCCGCGCCATGATAGCCGTCCGCGGTTTTCGAGCCGCCATGCACCGCCAGGCCGTCCACGTCCTCGCGCGTCAGGCCCGCATCGGCCATGGCCGCCCGGCACGCCTCCAGCGCCAGCCCCACGGGATCGCGCATGAGACGCCGCCCGACCTGCGAAATGCCGATCCCGGTGATGCGGACCTTGTCTTCGAACTTTTCCATGACGCGCCCCTACGCCTGACGCGGTTCGAAGACCGGCAGCCAGGCCGGACCGACCTGGCGGAACGTCGCCTGCACCGGCAGGCCGATCCGCACCGATTCCAGCGGGCAGTTCACGACATTGGTGGTCAGCCGGACCTCCGGCGCCTCTTCGATCGAGACGATGGCGACCGCATAGGGCGGGGGGAATGCGGGATGCCAAGGATGATGATTGACCGTGTAGGCCTCGACCGTGGCGCGGCCCGACACCGCCTCCGGTTCCAGGTCGGGGCTCAGGCAGGCGCGGCAGAGGGGAGCCGGCGGGTGGACGAACTCGCGGCAGGCCTGGCAGCGCAGGAACTTCAGGACACCCGTCTCCCCCGAGGTCCAGAAGAAGCGGTTGGCGTCATCGATCTCGGGGTAAGGCGCCGCCGGCGTCTCGCTCATGGGTCCGCTTCCTCCTGTTCAGCGGAGGATAACCGAATGAGCTTTTGTTCCTAGGGGCGTTGCTCCGCGCCGCGGTCGCGCTACAAAGCTGGCCGACAGAACAGAGACGACAGCAGGGAGCCACAGGATGGCCAAGCAGCGCGACGCAGTCCGGATGAACGAGGCCGAGACCGCCGCATTCCTCGACGAATGCAAGAGCATGATGGTGGCCACCCTCGACAAGGACGGGGCGCCGCACCAGACCGTGTTGTGGTTCGCCGTGAAGGACGGGACCTACCTCTTCGAGACCTACGGCACGTCGCAAAAGGTGATGAACCTGAAGCGCGACCCGCGCATCAGCGTCATGTGGGAGGCGGGCACGACCTACGACCAGCTGCGCGGAGTCTCCGTGCAGGGCCGCGCCGAGATCGTCGATTCAGGGCCGGAGCTGCTCGACCTGATGCGCGTCTGCGTCCTGCGCAACGCGCCGATGCTGAAGGGCGAGGCGCTGGAGCACCACGTCGCCGGCATGGCCCGCAAGCGCGTCATCATCGTGGTCCATCCGGAAAAGACCCTGACCTGGGACCACCGCAAGCTCGCCGCCCACTAAAGGCGCCAGCGACGTCAGGCCGCCACGACCTCGGCGGCCTCGAGGAGCGAGGCCGCGCCCCAGCGCGCGACCTTGCCCAGCACCTCGCTGACCTGGAACGGCTTGGACAGGCAGTCGTCCGCGCCCGCGGCCAGGTAGCTCGCCACCTGTTCGGGAAAGACGTTGGCGGTGATCGCCAGCACTGGCTTGGCCGCATTGGCGTTGGTCATGCCGCGAAGGGCGCGGATGGCGCTGAGCCCGTCCAGCTTGGGCATCTGGATGTCCATCAGGATGAGGTCGAAGGTCTCGGCGGCCAGGCAGCTCAGGGCCTGGGCGCCGTCCTCGGCCAGGGTCAGGTCGTGGCCCGCCGCCTCCAGGATCAGCGACAGGAGCTGGCGGTTCGCCTCGCTGTCGTCGGCGGCCAGGATGCGCAGGGGACGTCCGGCCCACTCCGCGGCGGCCTGCGCGGCGGCGGACGGCGGTTCGGCCGGAACGCAGGGCAGGCGGAACCAGAAGGTCGAGCCTTCGCCGAGGCGGCTTTCCACCCCGATGACGCCGCCCATGCGCTGGGTCAGCTCGCGCGAGATCGCCAGGCCCAGGCCCGCGCCGCCGTGTTGCCGGCGGACCGAGCCGTCCACCTGGGTGAAGCGGTCGAACAGGGTCGGCAGGCTGTCGGCCGGAATGCCGGAGCCCGTATCGGTCACCGCAAAGCGCAGCCATTCGCCAGCCTCGTCCCGCTCCGCGGCGAGCGAAACGGTGATCTTGCCCATTTCGGTGAACTTGATGGCGTTGTTCACGAGGTTGAGCACCACCTGGCGCAGGCGTTTCTCGTCGAGTTCGAACCAGCCCTGGACCGTCGCATCCCTGTCGAAGCAGATTTCGAGGGCCTTTTCCGTCGCCAGGGGCCCGGTCATCTCGGCCACATGGTCGAGGAGCGCGTGCACGTCGCAGGGCGCCGGCTCGATGCGCAGGGTGCCAGCCCCCGCCCGCGCCATGTCGAGCATGTCGTTGACCAGGGCCAGCAGGCCCTGCCCGGCCTTTTCGATCCGCCCGACCTTGGCCAGGACCACCGGATCGAGCCCGCCCTCCAGCCGCAGGTGTTCGGAAAAGCCCAGGATGCTGGTCAGGGGCGTGCGCAGCTCATGGCTGAGATTGGCCAGGAAGTCGTCCTTGGCCCGGGCGGCGGCCTCCAGCTCGGCCAGGGCCGTGCTCAGCCGCGCCTCGGACGCCTTCATGCCGGTGATGTCGCGGGAGGTGCAGACCAGGCGGTGAAGGCTGCCGCCCGCGCCGAACACCGGCGTGACAAGTACGTCCCACCACTTGGGCTCGCCCTTCAGGGTCGGGCATGGGGCCTGGAAGCGGGCCACCTCGCCGGCGCGCGCCAGGGCCAGGGCGTCCTTGGCCAGGGCGCGGGACTCCGGCGGGAACGATTCCGACCAGTGGCGCCCGGCGAAGGCGCCGAAATCCTCGATCTCGAGGAGCTCAAGGCCCCGCTCGTTGATGAATTCCCAGCAGCCGTCGGGGTCCAGGATCTCGATGCAGTCCGGACTGCTGCTCACCAGAGCGCGGCAAAGCTCGGTGACCTCGGCGGACCGGGCCGCGCTTCCTCCGTCGAACAGGGAGCCGGCGCGAAGTGAGCCGGACACCTGCGTCGGCTTCGCCACCGAAACCAACGGCGATCGATAACGCACCACCTGAACCCCCATCCACGCTCGTCCGACGTCGGCCGCTCGCGACCTGACGCGCCGATGCAGGCCGCAGGCCCTTTACCAAGGGTGAAAGCGCGCGCCTGGGCGGCCCGCAGGTGCGACGAACTGGCGCGGTGACCGCCCATTAGGCGCCGGACGCTGCAATTTAGGGCTGCGCGAGGCGGCTTGGCGCCCGGCCCGGGCCGTCAGCGCCGCAGATTCCGTGGATAATCGTCGCGGCGAAAGATTGTCGCAGGGACGGACCCGTCAGTTCGTGTTTCATTGTCCGGGCTCAAGTCGGAATCGACCGGGCCAGGGAGTGAGACGCGATGGAATCGTCCATGACGGGCGCAACGGCCGGTGAGAGATTGTTCGCGTTTGCGGACCACTTCCGGGACGCCGGCGCGCGGATCAACCTGGAGCGTATCGCCTTTCTCGCCCTCAATCTCGCCCTGTGGGTCGCGATCATCGCGGGCATACGGGCGATCTTCTAGAACCTTGGCGGCCTGAGCGCGCACATCGGTCGCGCCGACGCCTCCAACGAACCGCCGGTCGCCTATGCGGCCTTGGCCCTCTTCACCCGCCGCTGACTCCTGGCCCTGTACGCTCGGCTCAGAGGCGGCCTATGAGAGAGGGCCAAGGAAAGGCGCACATGAAGACGGTTCTGCTCACCGGCTCCGCAGGCTTCATCGGGTTCCACACCGCCAGGAGGCTTCTGGAACGCGGCGATGCGGTGGTCGGACTCGACAATCTGAACGCCTATTACGACCCGCGGCTGAAGGCGGCGCGCCTGGCCCTGCTTGAAAACCATCCCGCCTATCGCCACGCGCGCCTGGACCTCACCGACCGCGCCGGCGTCCTGGCCCTGTTCGACGAGACCAAGCCGCAAGGGGTGATCAACCTCGCCGCCCAGGCGGGGGTCCGCTACAGCCTCGAGCAGCCCGCGACCTATGTGGATTCCAACGTCGTCGGCTTCCTGAACATTCTGGAGGGCTGCCGGGCGACATCGCCTGCGCACCTGGTGTTCGCCTCGACGAGCTCGGTGTTCGGCGCCAACGCCAAACTGCCCTTCTCGGTGCGGGATGGGGCGAACCATCCGCTCACCCTCTATGCGGCGACCAAGCTGGCCAACGAATCCATGGCGCATTCCTACGCGCACCTGTTCGGCATTCCGTGCACGGGCCTGCGCTTCTTCACGGTCTACGGACCGTGGGGCCGCCCGGACATGGCGCTCTTCAAGTTCACCAAGGCGATCCTCGCGGGCGAGGCGATCGAGGTGTTCGGCGAAGGGCGCATGCAGCGGGACTTCACCTATGTGGACGACATCGTCTCCGGCGTGGTGGCGGCCCTGGACAACATCCCGGGGCCGGATCCGGCATGGGACGCGACAGCCCCGAATCCCTCGACCAGCGGCGTCGCGCCCTGGCGCATCCTCAACCTCGGGGCCAGCGTCCGCGTCGAGCTGATGACCTATATCCGCCTCCTGGAGGAGAAGCTGGGACGCAAGGCCGAGATCAATCTCCTGCCCATGCAACCCGGCGACGTGCGTTCCACCGAGGCGGACGTGAGCGATACACGCCAGGCCTTGGGCTATGCGCCGTCGACCCCGGTCGAGGTCGGCGTGGGCCGCTTCGTGGACTGGTACATGGACTACTACCAGCCCTAGGCCCTGTTGATTTTGGGTTGATCCATACCCGCTCGTCCCGACGAAAGTCGGGATCCAAGCTAAATCTCCACGACCCTGAGAACCGCCGCATGGGCCCCGACTTTCGTGGCGATTATATACTTTGCAAATCGGTCGCTAGGGCAATCGACTAGGCCTGCCCTTCGCTTGCCACTCAGGTAGCCCTTGGCTCCAGATGCGCTCAATGCGGTCGCGCGCCTGCATGATGTCCCGCTGGCTGCTGCCGTGGTCGCCCTCAAGGCGACGCAAGTGTGACTGTTGAAGCTTGAGCGAGCGCCGCCAACTGTCTTCCGATTGCCACTCGGTATCCACGTACAGCCTCCGTCGGGGTGAGCGGTGTTTAAGTCGCGATTCAACCCAAAATGAACGCCCTAGAGGCGCAGGTCCGACGCTTCTTTCGGGAACAGGGCCTTGACGTCGAACAGCACCGCCCCGGGCTTGCCCAGGGCGCGGACGGCGTCGGCCCCCATCTCGCGGAATTTCTGGTGGCCCACCGCCAGCACGATGGCGTCATAGGCGCCTGGCTGCGGCTCGGCGACCAGGTCCAGGCCATATTCGTGATACGCCTCGGCGGCGTTCGCCCACGGATCGTGGACCACAGGCTCGACCTCGTAGTCCCTCAGCTCCTGGACGATGTCGATGACGCGAGTGTTGCGCAGGTCCGGGCAGTTCTCCTTGAAAGCCAGCCCCATGACCAGGACCCGCGCGCCGCGCACCTGTGCGCCGCGCTGGATCATCGCCTTGATGAGCTGGCGGGCGACATGGGGGCCCATGCCGTCATTGATCCGCCGTCCCGCCAGGATCACCTCGGGGTGGTAGCCCAGGGCCTGCGCCTTGTAGGTCAGGTAGTAGGGGTCGACCCCGATGCAGTGGCCGCCCACCAGGCCCGGCTGGAAGGGCAGGAAGTTCCACTTGGTCCCGGCGGCCTGCAGCACCTCGCGGGTGTCCAGGCCCATGCGGCCGAAGATCAGCGAGAACTCGTTGATCAGGGCGATGTTCAGGTCGCGCTGGGTGTTCTCGATCACCTTGGCGGCCTCGGCCACGGGGATGGAGCTGGCGAGGTGGACGCCGGCCGTCACCACGCGCCCGTAAAGCTCGGCCAGGAAGTCGCCCACTTCACGCGTGGAGCCGGCCACCACCTTGGTGATGGTCGCCAGCCTGTGCTCGCGGTCGCCCGGATTGGCCCGCTCGGGGCTGTAGCCGGCGTAGAAGTCGCGATTGTAGGTCAGGCCCGTGATCGACTCGATCAGGGGAACGCAGTCCTCCTCGGTCGCGCCGGGATAGACCGTGGATTCGTAGACCACGACCGCGCCGGGCGAGATCGCCCCGGCCACGGTCCGGGTCGCGGCGAGCAGCGGCCGCAGGTCCGGCCGCTTGTTCCGGTCGACGGGGGTGGGCACCGTCACCACGAAGACGTTGCAGCCCGTGATGTCGGCCGGGTCGCACGAGAAGCTGAGATCGCTCGCCGCGGCCAGGACCTCGGGCTCCACCTCCAGGGTGCGGTCACGGCCGGCCTTCAGCTCGGCGATGCGGACGGGGTCGATGTCGAAGCCGACGGTCGGACACTCGCCGCCGAACGCCACGGCCAACGGCAGGCCCACATACCCCAGGCCCAGGACGCAGAGCCGCACGGGCGCGCCGGTAAAGGGGTGTCGCATCGGGTGACTCGTCAATTCGGCGCCTGTGGCCGCCCAAGCCGCGCGGCGGGATCGCCGGCGGACAGGCGCATGGAGATCAACGCGACCACAAACCAGATCGCGTAATCGGCGTCGAGCGGCCTGTTACGCCGACAAGCCGCCTGCCGCCTTCAACGCATCTGCAGCCACACGAGGCCCGCGGCGCCGACGACGATCCGCCACCAGGCGAAGAGGCCAAAGCCCCTGCGGCTGACCACGTCGAGCATCCATCGGATCACCACCAGGGCGACGGCGAACGAGACCAAGAAGCCCACGGCGATGATCCCGGCGTGCCCCATGTCGATAGCGGAGCGGTTCTCCCAGGCGTCCAGGGCGAAGGCGCCGGCCATGGTCGGGATCGCGAGGAAGAACGAGAATTCGGCGGCCGCCCGCTTCTCCACCCCCAGCAGCATGGAGCCGACGATGGTGGCCCCCGAACGGGAGACGCCGGGGACGAGGGCCAGGCATTGGAACAGCCCAACCCCCAACGAGGTCAGCCAGCTCAACTGCATGGCGTCGCTCTGCCGCACGCGCGGCGGGAAGCGGTCGATCGCCAGCAACGCCACGCCGCCCACGATCAGCGAGATGCAGATGAGCAGCGGGCTTTCAAAAAGGACCGTCTTGATCAGGTCGTGCAGCGCCAAGCCGATGACCACCGCCGGCGCGAAGGCGACAATCACGCTGAGCGCGAATCGCCGCGCGGCCGGGTCGGTCGGAAGGCCGATGACGGCGCCCCACAGCCTTTGGAAATAGAGCGCGACCACGGCCAAGATGGCGCCCAGCTGGATCAGGACCACGAAGGTGTCCCAGAACCCGGGCGGCAGGCCCAGGAGCAGCTTGGCGAGGAGGAGATGGCCCGTGGAGGAGACGGGGATGAACTCTGTGAGCCCTTCGACCACCCCCAGGATGACGGCGTAGATCCAGTCCGACACGGGAACTCCTCTTGGCGGCGGCTGTCCCCAGCCATTCGCCCAGTGCGGTAAACAGAGGGTTCACTACGCTCAAGTCGATCCGTCGCCGGCTCCGCCGCGCGAACGATTTTCTGCAGAGTCGTCAAAATCTAGAGCGGGCAAAAATACGGCCCGCTGCGGGGATAGTCGCAGCGGGCCGAAATTCTGAGCTATCGCTCGATTTAAGAGGGCGTTTCCTCCCCGAAACGCCGGAGACTTTCGACTTTTGTCGCCGTCATGTCTCTCGCCCCGTGACAAAACGGCAATTTTTCCCGGGAGTCAACGGACCTGTCGGCTTCCCACGCGAAGTTCGATCAGTTTTCCGCGAGGACGACAAACTTATCGCTGTTTTTTTGACTCTCGCGTCACAATTGGCTCAATCCGGCGCGCCAACGCTTGTTTTCAAACAAGTAAAGGGCGGGCATTCCACGTCAAAAACGAATCGTGGCTGCGCCACCGTGACGGGCCCGAGGCCCGCCGCCGTCAACCTGGCCGCCGCCGCGGGTGCATTCGCAGCTTCGATCAGGAGCCCGTTGGGGCGTCGCGTCGCGCCTTCAACGATCAAGGCCTCCACGACCGCGGCCTCGACGGCGGCGGGCGCGGCCGGCCAGACGAGGGTCGCCCGCGTCCGCGCGGCGGCGCGCGCCTCGACAATTCGCAGCAGACGCTCGGCGGCGGCGAGCCGCCCCGGCGTCCAGTCCGCCCTGAGGCTGGCGACCAGCTGGAACTGGCTCTTCAGGATAAGGCCGTCGGACAACACCTTCAGGCCGTTGGCCGCCAGGGTCGCGCCTGTCGTGGTGATGTCGACGATCAGTTCGGCGAGACCGGCCGCCGGCGCGCCTTCGGTCGCTCCGCCTGATTCCGTGATCCGATAATCGGCGACCCCGTGGCGCGCGAAGAACGCCCGGGTCTGGCTGACATATTTGGTGGCCACGCGCATGCGCCGGCCGGTGCGCGCCAGGTGGTCGTGCGCCACCTCCTCCAGGTCCGCCATGGTGTCGACGTCGAGCCAGCTCTTGGGCGCGGCGACCACCAGGTCGGCCCGGCCGAAGCCGAGGGCGCGCAGGAACAGGACGCGACGCTCCACGTCCTGGCCGCGCTCGCGCAGCAGGTCCTCGCCCGTGGCGCCCAGGTGGATGTCGCCGAGGTCCAGGGCGTCGGCGATGTCGCCCGCCGACAACAGGCGCACCTGCACGTCGTCCAGACCCTTCAGGACCGCGAGGTAGCCCCGCGCGCCGCCCGACGCCTTCAGCTCCAGGCCGCAGTCTGCGAGCCAGGCTTCCACCTGCTCCTTGGTGCGCCCCTTGGAGGGCAGGCCGATGACCAGGGGACCGCTCACGCCTCGCCTCCCTTGAACGCCAGCCAGGGGCGGACGACACAGCCGACAGCGCGCAGAGCGCCCTCCCCGCCAAGGCGGGACAGCAGCCCGTCGTAGCGACCGCCGGAGGCCACCGGGCGCTCGCCGTCGAGGGCGTCGCTGCGGATCTCGAAGGTCAGGCCGTCGTAATAGTCGAAGGCGTGGCCAAGGGCGGTGGCGAACCGCAGTTGCGCCGCGGGCGCCAGGCGCGCAAGGCCGGCGAGACGCTTGCGCCAGAGCTCGATCGCCGCATCCACGGCCGGGGACGACTTGGCCGCCGCCGCCTTGACCTGGGCAAGGGCGTCGTCGGGGACGTCGCTGATGGCCAGGAAGCGGCGCACCGCCTCGGCCTGATCGGTGGAGAGCGCCGGCGCCTGGGCCGCCTCGGCGCGGCGCACGAGTCGCTGGGCGATCGCCTCGGGCCCGCGCCCGCCCACCGGCTCGATGCCGGCCAGGGCCCAGACTTCGCGCAGAAGGTCCGCCGCGGCGGCCTCGGGAAGACCCGCCAGGCGCGCGGCCAGTTCGCCGCCGCCGTTCGCCGCCCCGGTATCCCCGGCCCGGGCCAGCTCGGCCTGGAGCAGGCGCGGCCGGCCTGCCGCCCGCCGCAGCCGCGCGGCCAGCGTTTCGGGAAGGCCAAGGTCGTCGACGAAGGCCGCGAACAGGCCCACGTCACCGAGCCACAGGGTCAGGTCGCCGCGCCCGCCGGCGGCCGCCGCCGCCCAGGCCAGGGCCGCGATCTCCACATCGGCCGGGGCGGGATCAGGTCCGTCCGCTGCATCGAAGCGCTCCAGGCCCAGTTGCAGGAACTCTTCGGGGCGATCGGCCTGGGGCGAGGCGCGGAACGCCTTGCCCTCATAGAGATAGCGGCCGGAGCCCGCGCCGGAGTCCAGGTGCTGGCGGGCGATGGCGACGGTGAAGTCAGGCCGCAGGCACGCCTCCTCGCCGCCCTCGGCCTGGACCACGAACAGGCTGGCGCGCATCGCCTCGCCGGCGAGGTCGAGCAAAAGGCCCAGCGGCTGCAGGATCGGAGCGTCCACCGGCGCCGCGCCCACGGCCAGGAACGGCGCGCGGATGGCGGCCAGGGCGGCGGCGGGAACGGGCGGCTCAGTCCTCATCGGCCTTCCCCCAGGATGCGGCGGATCTGGGCGACGAGCTCGCCGCGCGGCACGTTGACCTGGCCCGGCCGCTGCTCGCGCCAGGCGGCGTTGTCGGTGACGCCCGCGGCGAGTTCGCGCCCCAGGTCGAGGTCCTTGATGGTGACGGTCCCGGCGGCGATCTCGTCGCCGCCCAGGATGACGGCGGCGGGCGAAAGGCGCCGGTCGGCATACTTCATCTGTGGGCGCATGCCCGACGAACCGAGATAGACCTCGGCCGCGATCCCGGCGGCGCGCAGCTCGCCCGCCGCGGCGAAATACTCGCCCATGGCCGCCTGATCGAGCGCCAGCACCACCACCGGCCCGCGGGCCTGGGCGCCGAGATCCTGGCCCGCCGCCTTCAGCGCCGCCGCCAGTCGCGAGACGCCGAAGGAGAAGCCCGTAGCGGGGGTCCGCTGGCCGGTGAACCGGGCCACGAGGTCGTCATAGCGTCCGCCGCCCCCCACCGAGCCGAACCGCACCGCCTGGCCGCGTTCGTCCGTCGACTGAAGGTTCAGGTCCGCCTCGAAGACCGCGCCCGTGTAGTATTCCAGGCCGCGCACGATGGCGGGGTCGAACACCGCCTGGTCCGCGCCGACGCCCATGGTGGCGAGCGCCCGGTCGATGGCGGCGAGGTCGCTGAGCCCAGCATCGCCCTCGGCGGAGGCGCCGATCACGTCGGCCAATCGGTCCAGCGTCTCACCCCGTCCCGCGCCCGCGGCGGTGAAGGCGAGCACCGCCTCGATCGCCTTGGCGGAGAGGCCCGCCCCCTTGGTGAAGGCCCCCGATTCGTCCAGGCGCCCCGCGCCCAGCAGCAGGGTCACGCCCTCCGGCCCCAGGCGGTCCAGCTTGTCGACGGCCCGCAGGACGGCGAGCTTCTGGCCTTCCTCGACGACGCCGGCCGCGTCCATCAGACCATTCAGCAGCCGGCGGCTGTTGATCTTCAGCTGGAAGGCGCCGGCCGGCAGCCCTGCCGCGGCGAAGCCCTCGACGGCCATGGCGATGATCTCGGCGTCGGCCTCGGGGCGGGCCGAGCCCACCGTGTCGGCGTCGCATTGGGTGAATTCGCGGAACCGGCCGGGGCCTGGCTTCTCGTTGCGCCAGACCTGGCCGGTCGCATAGCGGCGGAACGGCTTGGGCAGGGTCTCCCAGTTCTGGGCGGCGAAACGGGCCAGCGGCGCGGTCAGGTCATAGCGCAGCGCCATCCACTGCTCGTCGTCGTCCTGCAGCGCGAAGACGCCTTCGTTCGGCCGGTCGGCGTCGGGCAGGAACTTGCCGAGGGCGTCGGCATATTCCAGCGCCCCGGTGTCCAGGGCCTCGAAGCCGAAGCGCTCATAGACGCCGGTGACGGCGGCCAGGATCCGGCGCTCGGCCGCAAGGTCGCGGGCGCGGCGGTCCACCATGCCACGCGGCGCCCGGGCTTCGGGTCGGCTGGGATCTTTCGGGGCGTCGGTCATGTCGTAGAGGTCCGGTCAGGTCGGTCGACGGACGGGGAGGCTGGCGCGCGCCCCGTCCGTGTTCGGCGGGGCGTCGGGCGATCGCGTCAGGCCATGCGATCGCCGTCCGTCCCGCGCAGGCGGGTCGGATGGTGGCGATGCAGAGCGTCGGCGGTCGTGTTCATTGCGGCCAGCCCATAGCCGAGCCCGGCCCGAAAATCCAGCCGGTCCGGTGTTTCCAGATCCTCCCCCAGGGCCAAGCCCGATTGAGGGGGAGGTGGCGCGAAGCGCCGGAGGGGGTCGAAGCCCGCTGAGCGGCCGGCGAGAAAGCCCCCCCGTCGAACCCATGGATTGTGGCTTGGCGGCAATGCCGGCTTTCGACCCTTAGGCGACGCTGGGAATGTCTGCTGTAAGGATGCTGCAACCGCCGTGGGCGGCCCGCGGGCGGTCTGCTACCTTCGCAGCCATGACCCGCAAGACTTACATCGCGATCCTGGTCGTAGCCCTGGCGACCTACCCTCTCACCTGGTTATTTGCTGTGGGTCAGGTCGTCTTTCTCGCCACTGCGTGCGCATTCATCTTCGCAAACTGGGCCCGGGGGAAATCAACAGGGCGGCGGCTGACCGCCCTGGTGTCATCTGGAAGTTGGTTCGTTGGCGGCCTTTTGGGGCAGGCATTTGCTCTGAACTTCAAGACGCATTTGCTCTCGGGCATCGGTCTTGATGTGGCAGGTGGCGGTACGGTCCTGCTGACAGGTCTGGCGTGCTTGACTGGGCTATCAATGTCCCGCGACGAGAAGACTGAGCCCAAATTACGGTGACAGTGCACCTTATTGGTGTCGCTAGCGATTGCGCCTAACAATGCGGCCACGGCAAGCGTGGGTGGAGTCAAACCGCCCCCGAGTTAAGTGCACTGTCACCGTAATTTCCCGCTCACCGCCGTCACCGTAAGGTAGCTGGCGATCAACAAAACAAAGACGCCCATCACCGCGAAGTGGGTGAGACCCAAGGCAGGGCTGGCCAGGACGCTCTCCGCGCTCGGCCCGCCCAATCGGTGCAGCGCGTCGACGCGCAGGAAGGCCTCGTTCACCCCGCCTCCGATCAACATGTAGTAGCTGACCAGCACCGCCGTTAGGTGGATGTACTTCCAACCTCGCCTCGGCCATTTGAACCGCGCAGCGCTCCATGCAACGGCGATTAGGAAAAGCGTGATCAGCGCCGTCCAATGCGGGAACCAGAATTTGTGGAGCGAATAGACGCCAAGGGAAGTGACGCAGACGGCGATCAGGGAAATCACGTAAATCTGGCCGATCCGCCGATGCAGCGAGGTTCCTTTCGGCATGAGTATGTTGGCGAGACCCGAAGCCAGCGCCATCACGCTCAGGAGGCTGTGAAGCCAGCCCAACAACGACATTTCCAGGTTCATGTCCGCCCCCCATGAAGAGAGTTCTCTACCATAGAGTGAGGCGCAACCCCAACGTGCTTGGCAGGTCGCTCGAAAGCCGAGGTTGAAGCGGCGCGACTAGGAGAGCGGCGCGTCCTCTGCGTTTCTCGAAGGCGCCGCGTTTGGCGTTGTCGTCCGGTCTATCGCCGGCCATTGTTGCGAGTGCAGCGGCAGCGGCGTGTGTTTGCCGGTCAATCATACCGGCCCCGAGCGCTTCAGCTTCGCCGTGAAGAACGCCACGACGGCGTCGTTGAAGGCTGCGTGGAAGGCCCGACGATCAAACCCTGCAGGATCGCGGCAGACGGCCGGGACTCCGAACCGTTCGCCGATCGCGACGATTGCGCGCCCGCTCCAGGAACACGGGGCCATGAACGAGAAATGTCCGGCGCTGCGCACCAAGTGAAACTCGGTTTGCGGCGGTAGTAGCCGGCGGACGATCAATGCACTGTCGTCGATGATCCGGTCGTGATCGCCACCCCAAAGCTGGATTGGTATGACCACATTCGCGAGGTGGTCCGGCTCGAAGCTATAGCCGACGGCCGGCGCAGCGACGACCGCAGCCTTGACGCGGGGGTCATGTATCCACGGCCTCTGAGGCCCCTCGGGGTGAGCACCCGGCTCCCATCCATGGCTCCGAACATAGATGCAGCCCCATGAGCCCGGCTGGGTGCGGCAGTGGGCGGCGCCGCGTGAGAGGTCGGGCGAACCGCCCGCCACCACCAGGGTCGTGAAGCCGCCGGCTGAGAAGCCGAACATGCCGATCCGCTGCGGATCGATGACGTCGTGGTGCGGCCAGGAGGCCAGCATGTAGTCGATGGCGTATGCGATCTGGCCGGGACGGCGAACGAGGTTCAAGCCCCGGCCAGCGTAGCTCTGGTCTCTGTAATTGTCGCCCGCATGGGTCAACGCCACGACGATGAAGCCGGCCCTCGCTAAAGCGCGGGCTGTATCCGAATGACCGAGCGCGCTGCCCCCCGTCCCGTGGGAGATGACGATCAACGGCAGAGCCGTCCCCTTGATCCGGTCGCCGAAGCCCGGCGTTCGTGGATACCAGATGCGAAGAGCCAGCGGCCCGTCCAAAGGGTCGGCGGCCGTGGCGGACTGGACGCCGATGGGGCTCAGGAACCGCGCCACGGCGGCGGATGTGAACAGGAGGAAGGCGGTCAGGAGTAAGGCGGCGAGTGCGAAGACCCAGAGTCGTCGTGTCCGCACCGACGTCTTGGCGGGTCGCGGCGGTACGAGGTCGCCAGGACCGGAATGTCGATCCGACACGGCGGGAGTCGCCCGAGAGCCCCTCAAGGCCGCACCGGCACAAAATAGTGGATGCGGGAACCAGGTTGATCGGGCGGCGATCGGCCGTCACTGGCCTGGAAATCGGGCGTGCCGGCCATGACGAGCCCCGATGCCGGGACCAATTCGCCCCAAATGAGCTGCATCGCCGCCTTGACCTGCGGTTGGATCGGTCCCCCATCCATGGTGATGCGGAACACGGCATAGTTCGCGCTGGGCAGATCGATCCGCTCCAGGCCTTTCGGCGTCGGCGCGTCGGCGCGCAGTCCGCCCGCTGCGGAATAGCTGAAGGCGTTCTCGTCGCGATCGACGTTCCGGACGACGCCGAAGGTCTCCCAGCCCATCTGGCCGGCAAATGGCATGAGCTCGATCACGCGTTCCCAAAGCTCCGGGATGGACGCCGCGGTCCCTTCGCTGAACCGACGGGTCAAACCGGCCACGCTGAAGGCCTCTCGCCGTGCGAGACCCGGCAACCGCTCGACCCGCGCTGTCGCTTCAGAGCTGTCGGTTGTTGGCGCCGTTCCCTCCAAGGGTTGCCAATACGCGCGCCGGAACCGGCCGGGGCTGGCTCCGAATGCGCGTTTGAATGCCCGGGTGAAGGCTTCCTGAGATTCGAAGCCGCAATCGAAAGCGAGGTCGATCAGACGGAGGCCAGGCTCGGTCGCCAGGCGCCGGGCCGCACAGTTTAGCCGGCGGGAGCGGACATGGAGCATGACGCTCCGGCCCGTCCGTGCGGAGAACAGGCGGGAAAAATGATAGGGTGAAAGGCCCGCTTGCCGGGCGATCACCTCCAACGTCAGCGGACCTTCCAGCCGATCCTCAATCCAGGTGACGATCTGGTCGAAGCCGGTGTCAGAGGGATGGTCGTCCATCATGTAAGGATGGCGAAGAACATCAGCGCCGTCTTAACCGATCTTGCGGTCGAGACCGTGCTTAAGCTGGCGACTTCCGTGTGCCCGGCGGGCCGCCGGCTGGTGATCTGGCCCAACGGGCATTTGCACAGCCCGGGCCGCTAACCACCCTTCGCTAGCTCTTCCGATGGCCGCTCGCGGATCATCCAGCTCGCCAGCCAATGCACCAAAAGTTCTCTATTTGTTCTTGTTCGCCCCGGCTTTTCCACCTATCCTGGCCGGCCCGCCGCCCGATCCGGAACGCCACGAAGCCATGTCTCCCCGCCGGACGCGCACGCCCCTCCGCGACCCTGCCGCCCGGGCCTTTGCAGGTGTTGGCCAAGAGTCGGCAGGGTGTTCACCGGCCAACACCTGTGGCCAACACCTGCAGCGCTCTCCCGCGGCTCCGGAAGCCATACACAAACCATTGATTCTACGACATGAATTCCACATGGCCGGCTTGTGGAAAGCCCCACGGAGCAGGTGTTGTTCGCTACTCGCATATGTGTTTGCCGCCGAAAGGGTTAGGCCGCGGCGGGGCCCCATTTCACCCCGGCCGCAGCCGGGCGATCAGGTCGGCGGTGGACGGATCGTGCGCGCCCGCCGCGCCGGAGCCCCATTCCTGCAGGACGCGGGAGGCGAGGGTCTTGCCAAGTTCGACCCCCCACTGGTCGAAGCTGTTGATCCCCCAGAGCACCCCCTCCACGAAGGTCTTGTGCTCGTAGAGCGCCAGGAGCGCGCCGAGGCTTTCCGGGTCCAGGCGCTCCAGCAGGATGAAGCTGGACGGCCGGTTTCCCGGGAAGGCCCGCTGCGGGGCGAGCGCATCCACGGCCCCCGGCGCCAGGCCCTTGGCGACGAGTTCGGCGCGGACCTCCGATTCGGCGCGGCCCACCATCAGGGCCTCGGCCTGGGCGATGACGTTGGCGAGCAGCTTGGCCTGGGCGGCGGGATCGCCTTCGCGGGCCTCACGTACGGCGACGAAGTCCACCGGGATGACGTCGGTCCCCTGGTGCAGCAGCTGGAAGAAGGCGTGCTGGCCGTTGGTGCCCGCATCGCCGAACACCGCCGTGGCGGTGGCCTGGGCGACGGGCGCGCCGGCCTGCGTCACCCGCTTGCCGTTGGATTCCATCTCGAGCTGCTGCAGCCAGGCCGGGAGCAGCCGCAGGCGCTGGGCGTAGGGCACGACCGCGCGGGCCGGCCGGCCCAGGCCGTTGCGGTTGAAGACATGCGCCAGGGCGAGCAGCACCGGCGCATTGGCCTGAAGCGGCGCGGCCAGGAAATGGGCGTCCATCGCCGCCGCCCCGGCCAGGAGCTTGTCGAAGACCTCGTAGCCGAGGGCCACGGCGACCGAGAGGCTGACCGCGGACCAGACGGAATAGCGCCCGCCGACCCATTCGCCGAAGCCGAACACCTGATCGTCCGGAACCCCGAAAGCGCGCGCCACGGCGGGGGCGGCCGAGACGGCGACCAGATGGGCGTCGCCCGCCTCGCCCACGGCGGCGCGCAGCCAGGCGCGGGCCGCCTCGGCGTTGGCCAGGGTCTCCAGCGTGGTGAAGGTCTTGGAGACCACCATGACCAGGGTCGTGGCCGGGTCGAGACCGGCAAGGGCGAAGGCCAGCTCCGCCGGGTCGACATTGGCGGCGAAGCGCAGATCGATCTGGGGCGAGAGCGGCCTCAGCGCCTCCCAGACCAGGCGGGGTCCAAGGTCCGAGCCGCCGATGCCGATATGGACAATCGCGTCGAACGGCTGGCCCGTGCAGCCCTTGCGCGCGCCCGAGCGGACAGCCTGGGCGAAGGCGGCCATGGCCGCGCGGGAGGCCTCCACCTCCCCGGACACCGGGACCCCGTCGGCCTTGAAGTCCGCGCCGAACGGCGCGCGAAGCGCCATGTGCAGGGCGGGCCGGCCTTCGGAGGCGTTGATCGGCGCGCCGGCGAACTGGCGCGTCCGCGCGCCTTCCACGTCCGCCGCCCGGGCAAGCTCCAGGGCGGTTTCCAGGTCGGCCTTCGACCAGGGCTGCTTGGACAGGTCCAGCCGCAGGCCTGCGGCCTCGACGGCGAAGTCCGCGACGCGGTCCGGCTCGACCTTGAAAAGGTCCGCCAGGTTGCGGTCCCGGGCCGCCGCGCCCGCCGTGCAAAGCTTCGCCCAGGCCGTCTCGCGTCCACTCATCTTCGCGCCTGTCTCTCGTCGGTAGCTCGTCGTTTACCTGCTAAGGATAGCAGAAGGCAGCCCCCGCTATGCGGGTTCCGCAAGGATTGGAAGGGTCTGGAATGTCGTGCGCCGCCGCCGCCTCGGCCGCTCTCCTCTGGCTCGCCGCATCGCCATCGGGGATCAGCCCCCAGCCGAAGCCCCTGACCGGCGCGGTCGCCTATGAGCCGCTGTTCGCCGACATCATGGCCCGGGCCAAGGGCCTGAAGGCCGAAGTGAACGCGCTTGGGCCCAAGCCGGTGAGCGAGGACTTCCGCAAGCGCCTCCACGAGCTCTCCGACCTGGACATGAAGGCGCACCTCCTGCTGGCCGAGCGCAAGACCGACGGCGACCTGAAGTGCATCCTCAAAGGAATCTCCCAGGATCTGCCGCTGAAGCTCCAGGCCCTGGACGACGCCAAGGATCCCAAGGCGCGCGAGGCCGCCGAAACGGACCTGGTCTACCTGCTCAACGACAATGTCGAGGTGATCGCCGCCCCGCCGGCCCCGGCGGTCTGAGGGCGCCGCTCAGGGCCTGCGCGCCTTCCGCAAGGCCCGCACCACGATCCCCTCGGTGAGGATCTGCGGCAGGACGGCCGGCTCGCCGCCGCTGGCGGGATAGACCAGATAGAGCGGCACCCCGGCGCGGCCGTGGCTGGCCAGTTCGGCCTCGATCGTCGCGTCCTTGCGGGTCCAGTCGGCCTTCAGATAGATCGCCCCCGTCTCGCGGAAGGCCTGCGCGACTCCCCGTGTCGAGAGGGCCGTGCGCTCATTGACCTGGCAGGTGACGCACCAGGCGGCGGTGAAGTTGACGAACACCGGCTTGCCTGAGGCCCGCGCGCCGGCGAGTCGTTCGGGCGTGAAGGCGTCATAGGCGAGATGAGAAGCCGAAGCCTCCGCCGGTTCGCCGTAGGGCCAGACGGCCGCCGCAAGGGCCGCGACAGCGAGGACGGCCGCTGCACCCGCAAGCGCCCGGCCGCCGGCGCCGCGCGCCTGGCGCCGCTGGGCCGCGCCCCAAAGCCAGGCGGCCAAGGCCAGGATCACCGCCGCGGCGAACAGCCGGGCGAGCGCCGTTTCCCCGGCCTGGACCGTAAGCACCCAGGCGAGCCAGGCGGCGGTCGCGTACATCGGGAAGGCCAGGGCCTTCCGCAGGACGTCCATCCACGGCCCCGGCCGCGGCAGGCGGCGCAGGAGCCCCGGAGCAAACGCGACCGCTACGAAGGGCGCCGCGAATCCGAGGCCGAGGGCGGCGAAAACCACGAGCGCCGCCGCCGGCCCCTGGACCAGGGCCCATCCAAGGGCCGGGGCCATGAACGGCGCGGTGCAGGGCGCGGCCACCACCACCGCCAGCGCCCCGGTCAGGAAGGCCCCGATCAGGCCGCCGCGTCCGGCGAAGGCCCCGCCGGCGCCCTGCAGCGACTGTCCGGCCTCGAAGACGCCGGAAAGGTTCAGGGCCACCGCCAGCATCAGCAGGGACAGGGCCGCGACCACGGGCGGCGACTGGAGCTGGAAGCCCCAGCCGATGGCCGCGCCGCCGGTCTTCAAGGCGATAAGCAGGCCAGCCAGGGTCAGGAAGGTCGCCAGCACGCCGGCTCCGAAGGCCAGGCCCTGGCGGCGGGCGGCCGGCAGCTCGTGCGCGTGGCCGGCCAGTGAGGCCGCCTTCATGGCCAGGACCGGGAAGACGCAGGGCATCAGGTTGAGGATCAGGCCGCCCAGCAGGGCGAACACGGCCGCCACTGGCAGGCCGAGCCCCGGTCCGGCGGCGGCCTTCGGAGCCGGCGGGCCAAGACCGGAAGCGCCCGGCGGCGGCGGTCCGGGGACGGCGCTCACCTCGAAGGCGTGATCGCCGAGGGCGAGGACGCCGGCCAGCTGGCCGGGACCCGGGCCCTGCTGAAAGGCGAAGCCGGGGGCGAGCGACAGGGTCAGGCCCTGAGGTCCGCGCTCGATCGTCTGGGGCTTGGCGTGCTCAAGCACCGAGCCCTCGAACGGGAAGAAATAGGCCTCGGCGACATCGGCGCCCTTCAAGGTCGGCCCGGCGATGGCGAGGGTGACGGCGCCCCCCGGGGCGTGGGCGAAGGCGGCGGTGAGACCGACCGGCCTGGGCGCATCGGCCAGGGCCTTGGCGATCGCCTTGCCCCAGGTCGGATCCGGCGGCGCAGGGCCGGCAGTCACCGGCAGGGCCAGTTCGAGTAAGGCCTCCTCGGGAATGCAGATCTCCTCGCAGACCAGGAAGACGGCGTGGGCTTTCAGCGCCGCCGTCTCGCCGGCGCGTGCGGTCGCCGGGGCGGTGATCGCCACGGGCAGGAGCACCTCGCCCGAATAGCCGTAGCTCATCAGCGGACCGGTCGGCTGACGCGATGGGGTCGCCCAGACGATCTCGCCGGACCGCCAGTCCGGCGGCAGGGTCCAGGCGATCTGGGTGGCCTCACCGGAATCGCCCGGATTGCGCCAGTAGGTGTGCCAGCCCTTCTGGATTTTCTGGCGCAGGGCCAGATGGATCGTCTGGCCGGGCGCAATCCCTTGCGTGGCCGCGACCAATTCGGCCGTCAGGTGGCCCGTATCCACCGGCGCGGCACGCGCAGGCGCCGGGGCGAGCGCCATGAGGGCGAACAGGACCGCCAAAAATCGCATCATGCCGTGACCTGGGCCCCTGTCCGCTTCGCACATCATATCGTGCGTCCCGGCCTCGCCGCAAAGCGCCTCGACTTCGCTGGCCGCCCAGCCATCATCGCCGAATCGACGTTGCAGGAGTTGCCGTGCCCGCGCCTTTCGACGACATCCAGATCGGCCAAGTGGTCAGTCTCGGGACCCTGCGCCTGGACAATTCGACCCTGGAGGCCTTCGTCACCGCCTTCGCCCCCGACTGGGACGTCTCGCGCGGGGCGCCGGACGCCATGGTCTATGCGATGTGGAGCCGGCTCGACACCGAGACCTCCAAGGACTGGCCGCAGACCAAGCGCCTCGGCGTCGACGCCGTCCGCTGGATGCGCAATCCGCCGGCGGGCGAGAGCCTGCGTGGGCGTATGACCGTCATGGCCAAGGACCCGGTGGGCGAAGGCAAGGGCATCGTCATCGCCCAGCACGACCTCCTGGACGAGGCGGGCCGGCTGGTCTTCTCCTGCCTGACCCGCAGCATCTTTTCCCGTTAGGCGTTCGCCGCCTGGGGCTGGGGCTGGCGGGCCATGGCGAGGGCGACGAGCCGATCCCAACCCACTAGCGACAACAGGTGGGCGTAGATCTGCGGCAGGGCGCCGTTGTCGCGCAGCTCGACCAGCTTCTCGGGCGGCAGGGCGCCGAGCTTCTCTTCCGAGACGCCGAAATATTCGGCGATCTTCTGCGCCTCCCCAGGGGTCCCGTCCGGGTTCATCGGGGTGAACTTGGCTTCCTTGGTCTCGAACAGGTCGAGGGTCTTGAGCAGGGTGACGAAGCTCTCCGTCCGCTGGCGCTCCATCTCGAAGTTGTTGCAGAACTCGATGCAGGACTTGGTGTAATCGCTGGGCTCGCCCTTCTCGTCGAAGAACGGCAGGTCCCCGCCCTCGACGACGAAATCGGCGGCGCGGTCGATGCAGAGCACCATCTGTTTTTGCGCCTGGTCGTCGGCGAAGACGAAGGGGTAGCGGCGGATATAGGCCGGGACATAGACGCCCGGCTCGAAGATCCCGTCCGGCCGCAGGAACATGTTCTCCCCGCTGTTCAGGCCCATCACCGCCAGGGGCAGCTTATCCTCGCCCACGAAGATGATCGGCCCGCTGACCGCCGCCAGCTGGAACTCGCCGACCGTCAGGGGCACGGCGTGGCCCTTGGCCGCGAAGGCGAAGGGGCCGTCCATCCGCTTCACGCCGAGCTTGCCGTGCAGCTGCGGGTTCAGGGGTTCGGGCTTGGAATAGAACAGGACGGATCCGCTGATCTCGCCCGCGTCGGTCTTGGTGGTTTCGGCCATGGGACCCTTCCAGGCAGGAGCGCGCGCGGCGGGCGCGCGAAGAGGAGAGCGGGCTTCTAGCCGATGGCGCCCGCCTCGGCAAACAACGTCGCGATCACGCCGGGCGCGGCTTGACGAGTTCGCCGTAGAGGTCGGCGCGCCGGTCGCGGAAGAAGCCCCAGGCGGCCCGGTGCGTGGCCAGGAAGTCGAGGTCGAATCCGGCGGTGATCACGCCCTCCTCGTCCCGCCCGAGTTCGGCGACCAGGTCGCCCCGGTGATCGGCGATGAAGCTGGAGCCGTAGAAGCGCTGGCCGCCGCCGGGATAGTCCGCCCACGGCTCGAAGCCGGTGCGGTTGGCGCCCACCACCGGCAGGACGTTGGAGACCGCGTGGCCCTGCATCGCCCGCCGCCACGGCGCGGCGGTGTCCAGGGAAGCGTCATGCGGCTCCGAGCCGATCGCGGTGGGATAGAAGAGGACCTCGGCGCCCATCAGGGCCATGGCGCGGGCGGCCTCCGGGTACCACTGGTCCCAGCAGATCCCGACGCCCAGGCGCCCGAAGCGGGTGTCCCAGACCTTGAAGCCGGTGTCGCCGGGCCGGAAATAGTACTTCTCCATATAGCCCGGCCCGTCGGGGATATGGCTCTTGCGGTAGACCCCCAGCAGCGAGCCGTCGGCGTCGGCCATCACCAGGCTGTTGAAATAGTGCGGCCCCTCGCGCTCGAAGATCGAGATCGGCAGGACGACGCCCAGCTCGCCCGCCAGGGGGGCCAGCGCCTTGACGCACGGATGCTCGCGCCAGGGATGGGCCTGCGCAAACCAGCGCTCCTCCTGGGCGACGCAGAAATAGGGGCCCTGGAACAGCTCCGAGGGTAGGATCGCCTGGGCGCCCCTGGCCGCCGCCTCGCGGATGAAGCCCACGGTCTTGGCGATGTTGGCCGCCAGGTCCATCCCGTAGGACGCCTGGATCGCGGCGACCTTGATCGTGCGGGCCATCAGACGGGCTCCTGCTGAGTGATGCAGTGGAACGAGCCGCCGCCGGTCAGGATGGCGCGGGACGGCAGGCCGATCACCGTGCGGCCCGGGAACAGCGCCTCCAGCGCCTGGACGGCGAAGGCGCCGGGCTGCGCCTCGTAGAGAGGCACGATCACCGCCTGGTTGGCGATGAGGAAATTCATGTGCGAGGCGGCCGCCGCCCTGCCCTCGCCGTCGTCGACCCAGCCGGGCGACGGGATGCGGGTGACCTTGAGCGGCCGACCCTTGGCGTCCGTCATGCCGGCCAGGCGCCGGGCGGCGTCGTCATAGGCGTCGGCGTTGGGATCGCCCCGTCCCCAGGCGACGGGGATCGCCACATGCGCCGGCCCCACGAAGCGGGCGAGGTTGTCCACGTGCCCGTCGGTGTGGTCGTTTTGCAGCCCCTCGCCGAGCCACAGCACCTTCTGCGCGCCGAGAGCCCCCGCTAGGGCGGCCTCGGCCACGCCTTCGGTCCAGCCCGTGTTGCGGTTGGGGTTGAGCAGGCACTGTGTGGTGCTGAGCACCGTGCCCTCGCCGTCATGGTCGAGCGCCCCGCCCTCGAGGATGAAGTCGTGGACGGTCAGGCGGGCGCCCGCGGCCGTGGCGATCTGGCCGGCGACGGTGTCGTCGAACTCAAGCTCGTACTTGCCGCCCCAGCCGTTGAAGGCGAAGGCCTGGGCCTGGGCCTGGGCGCCGTCAGGGCCGGCCGCGAAGATCGGCCCGGTGTCACGCAGCCAGATGTCGCCGAACCGGCCGGGGACGATCTCCAAGCCGTCGACGTCGCCCAGCAGTCGCCGGGAGGCCGCCTCGCCCTCGTCCGAACCGGTCAGCAGGCGCACCCGCTCGCCGCCGGGCCCCGCCAACGCGCGGGCCAGGGCGGCGACCTCGGCCTGGGCGGCCTCCAGGTCGTCCTCCCAAAGCGCCGCATGGCTGGGAAAGCCCAACCACATGGCCCGGTGGGGCGCCCATTCGGCGGGAACGGTCAGGCTCATCGGGCTCCCTCGATTGCGCGGTGACGGGCGCAGATGGGCGGCGGCGGGGCCGACGTCAAGCGGCCCGCGCCGCCGGGAGCCTAGAACTCGTAGCGCAGGCTGACCTGCATGTACCACAGCGACAGGGCCGAGTTCCGCGTCTTGGCCACCGAGGTCGGGACGCTGGAATAGCGGTAGCCCACGCAGGTCGCGCTGTTGCTCGGAACCACCGCGCCGGCGGCGTCGGCGCACTGCACGTTCGCCAGCTTGAGCGCCGAGGTCCCGGGGCCGTCGTTATATTCCGCAACCTGGCCCCACTTGTTGCTCAGCAGGTTCAGTACGTTGCGGATGTCGAACTGCACCCGGATCTTGTGCCCTTCGATCAGGGTCGGCAGTTCCTGGCTCAGCGACAGGTCGACCCGGCTGATGGGCGCGTTGGTCTTGGAATACTTGGCGAGCAGCCCCGGCGGCAGTTTGAAGTTCGTCGCATAGCGCCGGAAGTTGGCCAGGTCCGCCGCGGTCGCGAAGGTCACGAAGCCCACGGTCAGGTCGTTCGGATTGAGGTCGGCCGCGAAGTTCGGCACGTAGAGCGCCTGAGCCGTCCGCGTGACGCCGAACACCGGGCCGCGTCCGCTGGAGTTGTCCGACATCACGAACCCATACGGACGACCATCCTGGCGCTCGGCGAACAGCGAGATGCGGGTTTCGTTGTCGCCGAAGAACTCCTTGTGGAACCCGAACTCAACCTTGTAGCGGTTCGGGATCTCGTAGACCGAGCGGCCAAGGAAATCCCGGTTCGGGTCCAGCCCCGCCGGGGACCTGTCATAGAGCGAGCCGGACGTCGTGCCGAAAAACAGGCCCGAGGTCATGTCGTCCATTTTCTGGCGGGCGTAGCCGATCATGACGTCGCCGCCCCAGTCCCACGTCTTCGAGAGCGTCACCGCCGCTGTGTACGAATGCCCCTTGTGGGTGGTGTCCTCGATGAGGTCGTTGCCGCCGATGCTCACTGACGTCTTGCCCGGCGTGCTCGCGACCAGGCCGTCATAGCGGATCCGGCCGTCCGGCAGGAATTGCTGCACGCCGTTGACGATCAGCGGCTGCGCACGGGCGTCCCAGAAGGTGAAGTCGTTGCGAACCTTGGTCGCGACGAAGTCCCCCGACACCCGCCAGCCCTTCCAGGCGTTCCATTGGCCCGACAGGAACACCTTCCAAACCGCCGGCAGCTCAAAAGTCGGCGAGAGGGCGATCACCGTGCCGTTCTGCGGGATCTGCGGCGTGCCGGTCAGCGTCCCTTGCTGCAGCGCGCGCACCTGGGCGGGGATCGAGAAGCCGAATTGTGGGTCGGCGGTCAGGTTGTCGAGGGCGATGGAGCCGATGGCTTGGGTAAAACCAGGTGTACTCTGGGACTCCGTAAAGCCGGTGGCTCCGCGGTTAATGTCCACCTGGGTCGTCGCGTAGCCGGTGTTGTAGAAGGGCGAGCCGGTCAGCACGTCGGGGGTGCCGCCGGCGAAGAGGCCGAAGCCGCCATTGAACTTCAGGTCTGGCGTGGCGCGCCATTCGACAGAGAAGCGCGGCATCAGGACGTGCAGCTTATCGATGGTCGTCTGATTGCTGTAGCCGTAGCGCGCCTGGAAGTTCGGGTTGAAGATCGGGCGGTCCGGCTCGCTGTACCAGTCGTAGCGAAAGCCGGCGGCGACGGTCAGATTGTCGGTGACCTCGAGGGTGTCCTGGGCGAACAGCGAATAGGTCCAGTAGGTGGTCTTGAACTGCGCGTCGGCGGGGTCGCCGGTGACCGCGTTCTGGTACTGGAGCCGGCTGGCGCGGCCTAAGCGGAAGTCTTCCAGCGAGTCGAAATAGTACTGCCCGCGCGAGTTCGGGACGAACAGGTCGAGCGGCTTGGCCTGACGCGCCTGCCCACCGAACTTGAACCGGTGCGGCGCCCAGGCATATTCGCCGACGAACTGGAACCGCAGTTCCTTCTCGCTCAGCGTGTTGGCGTGGCGGAACTGGTCGGGTCCGAAGAAGATCTGGTCGAAGCCCGACGGGCAGGTCTGCAGGGCGCCGTCTGAGGAGGTCGGCGCCGTACAGACGCGGACGTCCGAGAAGTTCTGCCCGCTGGGCGGCAGCTGGGTGTCCACATACTCACGCTTCGTCACCTTGAAGAAGGTGGAAAGCCGGTCGGTCCAGGTGGAGTTCAGCTCGAAGGTCGCGGCCTTGTCGATGTCGGTCCGCGTATAGTTCTGCGAGTCCAGCTGCACCTGGGTTAGGCTGACATTCGGGTGAAAGACGTTTGCGGACTTGGCGTAGCGGTAGGTGAAGCTGGCCCGCTGGCCCTCCATGATGTTCCAGTCGATCTTGGCGGAATACTTCTTGTCGATCACCGGCGTCGTCGGGACGAGTCCGCCCGCGTCGAACTTGCTGCCGTAGACGTTCTTCAGAGTGTTGACGACCTGGTCGATGGTCGCCTGGTTCATCCCATTCTGGAAGATGTTCGAAGCGCCGGAGCCCGCCAGGCCGAACTGGCTTTGATCGACCGTCTTGTAGGTCTCGTACGACACCGCGAAGAACAGGTGGTCCTTCCAAATCGGACCGGACAGGAACCCGCCGTAGTTCGTCTGATGGATCGCTTGCTTGATCTTGTTGCCGACGGACTTCTTTCCCACCAGGCCGTCATTCAGATAGTTCACGAAGCCGACGCCGTGGAACTGGTTGCCGCCAGAGCGCAGCACGAGGTTCAGCGCGCCGCCGACAAAGTCCCCGTTCTCGACGTCCGTCGGCACCGCGGCGACGGCGAACTGTTCGATGGCGTCCAGGGTCACCGGCCCGCGCGCGGTGGTCATGCCGCCCTGGTTCAGGCCGAAATTGTCCTGAGCCGAGACGCCGTCCACGGCGATGCGGTTGTACCGGGGATTCGACCCGGCGATCGAGACGCCGCCGCCGTTCGCCCCCAGCCGGGCGGAGCTGTTCAAATCCTGGGCGACCAGCATGTCGCGCCGCGCCAGGTCGCGCGGGTCGCGGTTGACGCTCACCACCTCCTGGATTTCCACGCGGCCAAGCACCGTCTTCGGTCCCTGGTCGGCGTTCTTCTTGCCGGCGGCGGCGGTCACGACCACTTCCCGCACGGCGTTGCCGCCGCCCACGTCGATCTCGACGTCCGCGGTCTGGCTGACCTGCAGGAACACGTTGTCGACGGTCTTGGGGGGATTGCCGGGGCTGGTGACCGTGATGGTGTATGGACCGCCAACGCGCAAGCCGCGCGCGTTGAAGTCGCCGCCCGCCTCCGTCGACACCGCCACCCGGGAGCCGGAGGGCTTGTGCACCACGCTCACCGAGGCGTCGGCGACCGGGGCCCCATCGGCCGTGACCACGCCGTGGATCGCCGAGGTCGTCTCCTGGGCGTAGGCCGCGCTCGACATGGCGCAGACGATGGCGCCCAGGGCCGCGCCGCCTGCGAGCCGCCGCAGGGCGACCAGGTCGAAGCGTCCCGCACCCAGACCAAGCGCCGCCGTCGCGGCCGCAGCCCGCTTAAGACTCCAAGTCATGCCGATCCCCTCTTCCCCAATTGCCCGGGCGCCTCATGCTGCGCGCGCCTGACGATCCAGCCTCACCTGCCAATGTGACAGGCATAGTGACAGGTGAATGACGATCACATCACGGTAGCATGTTGCGCTAGGCTGTGGCGCCGGCGCCGCGCAACGCATAGGACACAGGCAGTTCCGCCGCTCGGAAGGCCCCATGGACGCGTCGCGGTCCGCCCGCATCTTCGATGATCCCTGGCGCGTCGCGGTCTTCCTCACGGCCGCGCTGACCCTGGCGCGGCTGATGGCGCTGTTCGCCACCCCGCTCGATCTCTACCCGGACGAGGCTCAGTACTGGCTGTGGTCCCGCAGCCTGGACCTCGGCTATTTCTCCAAGCCGCCGCTGATCGCCTGGACCATCCGGGCGACCACAGCCATCGGGGGCGACGCCGAGCCCTGGGTGCGGCTGGCCTCGCCCCTGTTCCACGCCGGGGCGACCCTGCTGGTCTTCGCCATCGGCCGGCGCCTCTATGGCGAGGCGGCGGCCCTGGCGGGCGCGGCGCTCTACGCCCTGATGCCGGGGGTGCAGCTGTCGGCGACGATCATGGCGACGGACGCCCCGCTGCTGTTCTTCCTCGGCTTGGCGCTCCTGGCCTATGTGGCGTTCCTGGAGGCGGGCGCTCGCCGGCGCCTCTGGCTTGCCGCCGGGTGCGGCGCGGCCCTGGGCCTGGCCTTCCTCAGCAAGTACGCGGCGGTCTATGGCGTGATCGGCCTTGGGCTGCACCTGGCGATGTCCCCCAGCGCGCGTGCGGCCTGGACCCCCGCCTCGGCGGCGATCGCGACGGCGATGCTCCTGGCGATCCTTGGCCCGAACCTGGCCTGGAACGCCGCGCACGGCTTCGCCACTCTCCAGCACACCGCGGCCAACGCCGCCTGGGGCGGACGCCAGCTCTTCAACGCCAAGGAATTGGGCGACTTCCTGGCCTCGCAGTTCGGGGTGTTCGGCCCGATCCCCTTCGCCGTGCTCCTGGCCGGGACGGTTGTCATGGCCGCGCGGCGGCGGCTGACCGGCCCGGACGTGCTGCTGCTCTGTTTCGCGCTTCCGCCGCTCCTGATCGTCAGCGGCCAGTCCTTCGTCAGCCGGGCCAACGCCAACTGGTCTGGGGCGGGCTACCTGCCCGGCGCGATCCTGGTCGCCGCCTGGCTGATCCGCTGGCGGGCCTGGCGCTGGCTGTGGTCGGCACTGGCGCTGCAGGCGACGATCGCGGCCCTGTTCCTGGTCTGGATCACCGCCCCGGCCACCGCGGACGCCATGGGCGTGGCCAACAGCTTCAAGCGCGCCAAGGGCTGGTCGGAGATCAGCCGCATGGTGCTGGACCGGGCCCGCCGCGAAGAGGGCCTGAGCGCCATCGCCGTCAACGACCGCTTCCTGTTCAACGCCCTGGCCTATTACGGGCGCAAGGACTTCGCCGATCCGTCGACGCCACCGCTGACGGCCTGGCTGCTCACGCAAGCCCCGCAGACCCAGGCCGAGGCGATGGCGCCCCTCACCGCCGCCAATGGCCGGCGGGTGCTCGGCGTCGTGCTGGACGGCGTCTACCGCGACCGGATGGTGGGCGACTTCGCCGCCGTCTCGGGCCGCGAACTGGTCAGCGTGCGCCTGGACCGCAAGCGACAGCGCAAGGCCGAGATGTTCATCGGCGAGGGCTTCAGCCCGCATCCATTGATCAGTGGCCCGCCCACACGGCCTTGATCACCCGGTCGCGGCCGCAGCCGGCCCGATAGGCATAGTAGTGGCCGGGGTTCTTGCGGGCGAAGTCCTGGTGATAGTCCTCGCCCATCCAGAAGCGGCCGGCGGGCAGGATCTGGGTCGCCACCGGCTTGCCCAGGCGCCTGGCGACGTCGGCCTTCACGGCCTCGGCCGCCGCGCGCTCCTGCGGCGTGGCCACGAACACCGCCGTCTTGTAGCTCGGCCCCCGGTCGCAGACCTGGCCGCCGGAGTCCGTCGGGTCGATATTGTGGAAGAAGCCGTCCACGAGCTTGGCGTAGGTCGTGGCCTGGGGATCGTAGGTGACGCGGATCGCCTCCAGATGGCCCTCGTGGTTCTGGTAGGTCGGGCGGGCGCGCTGGCCCCCCGCATAGCCCACCACCACCGCCTTCACGCCGGGCAGGTGCTCGGCGTCATGCTCGGCCGACCAGAAGCAGCCGCCGGCGAATACGGCGGTGCGAAGCTCCGCGGCGGACGGGGAGGCGGCGGGAAGGCTGGCGAGGGCCGCGATGGCGGCGGCGAGGGCGAGGGTTTTCATGGCGAAGGGCTTTTTCATCCTGGGCGGCGGCGAAACAGGTCCGCACACAGTCCTTACGTAGGATGTCCCCGCCGGGATGCAGCGCGCCTCAGCCCAGGGCGACCTCGAACTCGGCCTCGGTCTTGGCCCGCAGGTCGTCGACGCTGACGCCAGGGGCGAGTTCGATCAGCTTGAGGGGCGCCTTGCCGCGCGCCACGTCGAAGACGCCCAGGTCGGTGATCAGCAGGTCCACCACCCCCGCCCCGGTGAGCGGCAGGTTGCAGGCCTTGAGCAGCTTGGGCGCGCCCGACTTCTCCACATGGTCCATGACCACGACCACGCGCCCGACCCCGGCCACCAGGTCCATGGCGCCGCCCATGCCCTTGACCATCTTGCCGGGCACCATCCAGTTGGCGAGGTCGCCGTTCGCGGCCACCTGCATGCCCCCCAGGATCGACAGGGCGATGTGCCCGCCGCGGATCATGGCGAAGCTGTCGGCCGACGAGAAATAGGACGAGGAGTCCAGCTCGGTGATCGTCTGCTTGCCGGCGTTGATCAGGTCGGCGTCCTCGTCCCCCTCATAGGGAAAGGGTCCCATGCCGAGCATGCCGTTCTCGCTCTGCAGCGTCACGCTCATGCCCTCGGGGATGTAGTTGGCCACCAGGGTCGGAATGCCGATCCCCAGGTTCACATAGAAACCGTCCTTCAGCTCCCTGGCCGCCCGGGCGGCCATCTCGTCGCGACTCCATCCTTTTTGTGGAGGGGCCATCAGGCGACCGCCTTTTCTGAGCGCGGCCGCGTGGTGACGCGTTCGATCCGCTTTTCGAAATGCGCGCCCTGCAGCAACCGGTCCACGAAGATCCCCGGCGTATGGATGCTGTCCTTGTCGAGCCCGCCCACGGGGACGAGATGCTCGATCTCGACCACCGTCTTGCGCCCGGCGGTGGCCATCATCGGATTGAAGTTCCGCGCGGTCTTCCGATAGATCAGGTTGCCTTCCGCATCGCCCTTGAAAGCCTTGACGATGGACAGGTCGGCGACAAGGCCGCGCTCCATCACATAGAGCTCCCCGTCGAACTCGCGGACCTCCTTGCCCTCGGCCACCAGGGTGCCGACGCCGGTCTTGGTGAAGAAGGCCGGGATACCCGCCCCGCCGGCGCGGATGCGCTCGGCCAGCGTGCCCTGCGGATTGAACTCGAGCTCCAGCTTGCCGGAGAGGTAGAGCTGCTCAAACAGCTTGTTCTCGCCCACATACGACGAGACCATCTTCTTGATCTGGCCGCTCTCCAGAAGCAGGCCAAGGCCGAAACCGTCGATCCCGCAATTGTTCGAGATCACGGTCAGATCCTTGACCCCGTGGTCGCGGATCGCCGCGATCAGGTTTTCGGGAATGCCGCAGACGCCGAAGCCTCCGGACATGATGGTCATGCCGTCGAAGAGCAGGCCATCCAGGGCCTCGGCGGCGTCCTTGCGAACCTTGCTGGTCATTGCCCCTCCATTACGTTGCGACGCAACATTTGCAAGCGCAGCTAAAAACCGCCGGCGAGTCAGGCGCCCGGCGCCTCGGCTGCGTCAGCCAGCGCGCCGTCGGCCTCCGGATTGAGCGCCTGGCCCTTGCGCCGCGGCACGGTGAAGGGATCGGGCCGGGGCGTGGCGACATTGTTGCGCATCAGCCAGCGGCCCGCCTGCAGACCGCCGGTGAGCTGCAGCTCCAGCCGCTCCTCGTCGCGCTGGCGCACCCCGGCGACCACCTCGGCCGCCTCGTCCTCGTCGACGCCCAGGGCGACCAGCGCCTTCTGACCGAACGTCAGGGCCGACTCGAAGGTTTCGCGCAGCTGATAGTCCACGCCGGCCTTGATCAGCCGCACGGCGTGGCCGCGGTCGAAGGCCCGCACGAACAGCTTCGCCAGCGGGAACTCGGCCTTGACCAGCTCGACGATGCGGTCGGCCACGTCCGGCTTGTCCACGCAGACCAGGATCGCCTCGGCCGTGTCCGCGCCCGAGGCCCGCAGCACGTCGAGCCGCGTGCCGTCGCCGTAATAGACCTTGAAGCCGAAGGCCTCGCCCGCGACGCGGATCATCTCCACGTCGGTCTCGATCAGCGAGATCTCGACGTCCTTCGCCAGCAGCGTCTGGCTGACCAGCTGGGCGAAACGGCCGAAGCCGACCATCAGCACCTGGCCCTTCAGGCCGTCCGCCAGCTCTATCCCGTCCATCGACTCCTTCTCGGGCGGCGTCAGCCAGTCCACCGCCATCGTCACCAGGGGCGACAGGGCGATGGAGAGGATCACCACCGCCGTCAGCACCGCGCCGGCGCGGGCGTCGAACAGACCCGCTGCCAGGGCGGCCGCATAGAGGACGAAGGCGAACTCGCCGCCCAGCGCGAAGCGGGCCGCCCGCTGGATCGCCTCGCGGTTGTCGGCCTTGAAGAGGCGCGCGACGCCATAGACCACCACGGCCTTGCCGGCCATGAAGAGGGGCAGCACGGCCAGCACCATGCCCCAGGACTGGACCACCACCGCCACGTCCAGGGACATGCCGACGCTCAGGAAGAACAGACCCAGGAGGATGCCGCGGAACGGCTCGACGTCCGCCTCGAGCTGGTGGCGGAAGGTGGACTCCGACAGCATCACCCCGGCCAGGAACGCGCCGGTGGCCATGGACAGGCCGCCCCACTGCATGAACAGCGCCGCGCCCAGCACCACGAGCAGGGCCGCCGCGGTCATCACCTCGCGCGCGCCGCTGCGCGCCAGGATCTGGAACAGCGGGTTCAGGAGCCACCGCCCCGCGGCGATCACGGTAGCGATGCAGGCCAGGCCGATGAGGATGGCGGCCCAGGCGGGGCGCGCCGCGACCGCCGCCCCGCCATGCAGGGAGCCCAGCACGGCCACCAGGACCAGGAGCGGCGCCACCGCCAGGTCCTCCAGCAAAAGGATCGACACCACCCGCTGGCCGGCGGGCGTCGCGCTCTCGCCGCGCTCGTCCAGCGTCTTCATGATCACCGCGGTCGAGGACAGGACGAAGCCGCTCGCCCCGATCATGGCCGCCGGCCACGCGATCCCCAGCGCCATGGCGATGCAGGTCAGCACCGCGCCGACGGCCAGCACCTGGGTGACGCCGAGCCCGAAGATCTGCTTGCGCAGCAGCCACAGCTTGGCCGGCCGCATCTCCAGCCCGATCAGGAACAGGAACATCACCACGCCCAGCTCGGCGACGTGGAGGATCGCCTCGGGGTCGGAGAACAGCTTCAGGCCGAACGGGCCGATGACCAGGCCGGCGACGAGGTAGCCGAGGACGGAGCCCAGGCCGACCTTGCGGAACACCGGCACGGCCACGACGCCGGCGGCCAGCAGGGCCACCGCGCCCGCGAGGTCCATGCCCGTAGCCTCGGCCGCCATCGAAGGTCCCTTGCGTTCCGGAGGATGACCCTCGTGCGTCCGTTCCGGCCCGCGGTCAAACCCGCAAGGCGCCGACCGGGCCGCCCGCCGCGGAATCTGTGCGCAAATCGCGCCATCGCACAACCGCGCCGCGCCGCCGCTGGAGACGACGCGCTGGGCGCGCTAGCCTCTAGACCATGACCGCCGCTTCCGCCGTGCCGCCCGTATCGTTCCGCGAATTCCACGACGATTTCGCAGGCTTCGCCCAGGGGCTGGGCGCTGCGTTCGAGCGCTACGGCTTCGCCACGGTGACCGATCACGGCCTGCCCCCAGCGCGGATCGAGGCGGCCCAGGCCGCCGCCAGGGCGTTCTTCGACCTGCCCGACGCCGTGAAGCGCCGCTATGTGGTCGGCGCAGGGGGCCAGCGCGGCTACACCCCGTTCGGCCTGGAGACCGCCAAGGGCGCGACGGCCCACGACCTCAAGGAGTTCTGGCACGTCGGCCGCGAGCCGCCGCCGCCCCGCGGGCTGGGCGGCGAGAATGTCTGGCCGGCCGAGGTCGCGGGTTTCCGCGACGAGCTCGGCTGGCTCTATTCGGCGCTCGACGCGCTCGGCCGCCAGCTTCTGCAGGCGATCACCGCCCACCTGGGCCTGCCGCGCGGCTACTTCGACGACAAGGTGGACCACGGCGATTCGATCCTTCGCCTGCTGCGCTATCCGCCGGCCGATTTCGACGGGCCGCACATCCGGGCAGGCGCGCATGAGGACATCAACGTCATCACCCTGCTGCTGGGCGCGGAGGAGGCGGGGCTGGAGATCAAGGACCGCGACGGGCGTTGGCTGCCGGTGGCGCCGCCGCCGGGCGCCCTGGTCTGCAATATCGGCGACATGCTGCAGCGGCTGACCAATCACCGCCTGCCCTCGACCAGCCACCGGGTGGTCAATCCGGCGCCGGAGCGGCGCGGCGTGGCGCGCTACTCGACGCCGTTCTTCCTGCACTTCAATCCGGACTTCGAGATCCGCACCCTGCCGTCCTGCGTGGACGCGCGGCGCCCGGACCTCTACCCCGAGCCGATCACCGCAGCCGGCTTCCTGATGGAGCGGCTGCGGGAGATCAAACTGCTCTGATCAGCCTGGTCAGTGGGCGACCCGCAGGTTGTTCAGCTCCGCCCCGATGGCCTTGAAGGCCTCCGTCAACTGGCCGCCGCTGGTGGGCAGGTACTCGTGGGACGCGTCCGTGGCGCAGGTGGACATCAGGGTTTGTGCGTTGGTGTCGCCGGCGATCTGGAAGCCCACCGTGTAAACGATGACCCCCGCCTGCTTCATGGCCGCGCAGATCGCCAGGGACTGGTTGAGCGTGGATCCGTTTGTGGCGTTGCAGTCGTGGTGGTCCTTGGAGCTGCCGCTCCCGGTCAGGGCGTCCTTGGCGATGACCCCGTTGCAGTAGGGCGAGTTCAACGCGCCATCGGTCATCAGCACGACCGCCTTGATCGTATTGGGCTGGGTGTAGGGCGCCGGTCGTTGCGAGGCGTTCGGCCACAGGTAGCCGAAGCTCGGCGACACCATGTACCAACCCCAGGCCGTGCCGACCTGGCCGGCGGTGGAGCCCGCCGCCGCGAGCACGCCGATCTTCGCCTTCAGATCAGCCTTATCCGTCGACAGCGGTATGATCTCATTGGTCAGGCAGGGGTTGGCCGAGTCGGCGGTGGTGACAGCGGTGTTGGCGAAGGTCCCGCTGCCGGTGTTGACCGGCGGGTAGGTGAAGCCGACCCGGGACGTGCTGGGCGCCACGTCCGTCAATGAGTCCGTGCCGGTCCGCTCGCTCACGCAAGTGCTGGCCTGGAAAAGCTTGGTGACCGGCGTCGATTCAGCGTTCTGAAAGCGATAGAATTCACAGCCGTACTTCGTGCAGTACGAAGTTCCGCCGGACGTGTACGCCGTCGTCGGACCGGCAGGGACGACGATGTTGAAGGTGTTCGTCGTGACGCCGAAGACTGGATAGGTATTGTCATCCAGTACGGAATCGAGCCCCGACGGGCTGACGCCATCGATGAAGACGTAGTCCCCATCGGCGTAGCCGTGGCCGTTCGCGGTGACGACCAAGGCGCAATCGGTGCGGGCGCACTTGGTCACCGTACCGCTGCTGCCGGAATAAGAGTTGTATCCTGAGCTATTGACGCCGTTGAGACTGAACTTGGTGTTGTTGACCTTGGTGATCACCGCGATCCTGCCGTTCAGCTGAGTCATGTTGCTGCCGCCGGTGATGCCCCAGATCATCACCGTATCGCCTGTCGCGAAGCCATGATTGGAGGACGTGGTGACGACCGCGGGATTGGCCGTCGACACCGCGCTGATCGTCTTCTGGCTGGTGTAGCCTCCCGACATCGCGGTGATCGTGCGCGTGCCTTTGACGGCGCCGCGCGCATTGTCGGCATAGGCGGTCCCGACGTTCACCCCCATGGACCAGGGAACGACGGCCACCTTGGAGTAGAATGGCGTCTGCGTGTCCTTGACCACGATGTCGACCAGCTTCTGGGCCGCTGTGCGCAGGTCGCCGATCTTGTCGCCGCCGTTGGCCGCCTTCATCGAACCGGTGACGTCGAGGACGAGGGCGACCTCCAGGTTCTTGGAATTGCGCACCACTTCGGAACCCACGGTGACGGGCGGGTGCGCCCAGACGGTGGGCGCAATTGATAGGGGCTGGATCCTCGCCGAGGCGACGACCTTGGTGTTGTTGTCCGCCAGATGGAAGTCGGACGAAAGCAGGGTCGCGCCGCGGATCAGCTTCAGGTTCGCGGTCAGGGCCTTGTCGCCCAGGGCGTCGATTTCGGCGTCGGTCTGCAGGTCCGAACGGGCCGCATAGAGCGCGGCGGCGTCCAGCGCGTCCTGCAGGCGCGCCCGCTGCTCAGTGGTGGTGTAGACGTCGAACAGGCCGAGGATCAGCGGCACGAGCACGACGATGGCCAGGGCGAAGATGATCGCCACCGCGCCCCGCTCGTCCCGCGCGCCGCCGGCGACCCGCTGTCGAAGTCGGGCCGCAAGGCCTTGGCGGCGGTCGCGCCGTTGAGTTTCGAAGTCGCCCACGTCCTGCCCCGATCGTAGTTTCAATCGGGAACATAACCACCAGACAGTAACCAAACTGCTGTCGAGGACGGTGAACTTTCATTAAAGGAATTAAATCGTCACCAGCCGCAATGCTGGCCTTTCGTCTGCTTGTCGAGCCAGGCGTCCAGGGGGCGGAAATACTCCACCAGGGCGGCCGCATCGCCCCGCCGCTCGCCGGTGAAAGCCGCCATCGCCTCCGGCCAGGGCCGTGACTGGCCCAGCGCCAGCATCGCCTCCAGCTTCTGGCCCACGTCCTTGCGGCCATAGATCGAGCAGCGGTGCAGCGGCCCCTTCCAGCCCATCTGGCGGCAGGCCGCGCGGTGGAACTGGAACTCGTAATTGAACGCAAGGAAGTAGCGCATGTACGGCACGTTGCCGGGGATGTGGTATTTCGCGCCGGGATCGAAGGCGTCGGCCGGGCGCGGGCCGGGCGGGGCGATCCCCTGATAGCGGGTGCGCAGGGCCCACCAGGCGGCGTTGTAGCCGGCCGGCTCGACCTGGCCTGAGAACACCTGCCAGCGCCACTTGTCGATGATCAGGCCGAACGGCAGGAAGGCCACCTTGTCCAGCGCCGTCCTCAGCAGGAACGGAATGTCCCCCTCGGCGCCCGGTGCGGCGTCCAGCACCCCGATCTGGGCCAGATAGGTGGGCGTCACCGCCGACAGGGCGGCCACGTCCCCCACCGCCTCGTGGAAGCCATCGTTCGCCCCGCCCCGGAAGAGATAGGGCTGACCGGCATAGGCCCGCTGATAGTAGTTGTGGCCAAGCTCGTGGTGGACGGTGATGAAGTCGTCCGCCTTGCCCTTGAAACAGGCCTTGATGCGCAGGTCGTCGCGGTCGTTCACGTCCCAGGCCGAGGCGTGGCAGACCACCTCGCGGTCCCTCGGGCGCGTCAGCATCGAACGCTCCCAGAAGGTCTGCGGCAGGGGCGAAAAGCCGAGGGACGAGAAGAAGGCCTCGCCCGTGCGGGTCATCTTCACCGGGTCATAGCCCTTGGCCTTGAGGCGCTCGTCGAGGTCGTAGCCGGGCGCGGCGCCCTGCGGTGCGGCGATGTCGTAGATCCCGCTCCAGTCCTGCGCCCACATATTGCCCAGCAGATCGGCGCGGATCGGCCCCGTGCGCGGCTGCACGGCGTCGCCATAGCGCGCGTTCAGCCGGGCCCGGACATAGCAGTGCAGCTTGCGGTAAAGCGGCTCGACCTGCCGCCACAGCCGGTCGGTCTCGGCCGCAAAGGCGTCGGGGTCCATGTCGTAGTTGGACCGCCAGAGCGCGCCGACATCCTTGTAACCCAGCTCCCGCGCCCCCTCGTTCGAAAGGGCGACGAGGCGGGCGTAGTCCTGACGCATCGGCGGGGCGATGGCGTGCCAGCCCTCCCAGACGGCCTTGATCTCGGCTGGATCGCGCGAGGCGGCGAGGATGTCCTCGGCCTCGTCCAGGGGGATCATGCTGCCCTTGTACGGGAGCTTGCCGGTCGCATAGGCCGCGTCGAGGCGCGACTCCAGGCCCGCCAGCTCCGCCGCGGCGCCCGGACGATCGGGGGCCGGCAGGGTCTGGGTGAGCTTGATCAGCTTCAGCTTGCGCAGGGTCGCAGGGTCGGCCGCGACCCCGTCGAACCGGGCGGCGTCCTTGGCCAGCCGCGTCAGCATCGCCTTCTGCTCGCCCTGCGCCCGGGCGTCGAGCCACAGGGTGTCGTCGGTGATGAAGGTCGCCCGCACCCAGGCGAGCCTGTTCACATATTCGCTCTGGGCGGCGAGATCGGCCTCGGCCTTTTCCACGAAGGCCCTGGCCTCCGCCGCCGTCGGGCGAGGCTGCGACAGGGCGGGGACGGCGATCAGCCAGGCGGCGGCGGCGAGGGCGGAGACGGTTCTTTTCATGGCGTGGTCCTTGGGGCGATGAGGCGCCGCGCCGAGCCGGCCGGTCAAGACTGCAACCCACGCGATTGACCCGATGCAGGCTTTGCCGTCCCATCCCTGCGATTTGGGGAGGGCAGGTGATGGCCAGCGACGAAACGCCGGACGCAGCCGCTGGATCGTCGCCACCCAACTGGATCGCCCGCATGGCCTCAAGGCGGTCCGCCCCCGCCGCGGCGCTCGCCGTGATCATCGCAGCCTTCGGCGGCGGCTTCCTGAGCGCCCAGGCGGTCGGCGGCGCGGGCCTGTTCGCCCATAAGGCCGCCTCCGCCCCTGGCGAGGCGGCGCAGGGCTGGAGCCTGTTCGGCAAGCCGCGGGGCGCCGGCGCGCCCCGGCGCGGCCCGGTCAAGCCCGAGGGCTTCGCCGTCTGGCGCACCCGTATCGACACCAGCCGGCCCGATCCCCAGGCCTGCGTCGAGCTGACCCGTCCCCTGGACCCGGCGAAATCCTATGCCGACTACGTCCTCGTCTCCCCCGACCTCGGCGGAACGCCGGCGGTCTCGGTCAAGGGGGCTGAGCTCTGCGTGGCCGGGGTCGGCTTCACCGACCGGCGCATCACCCTGCTGAAGGGCCTGCCGGCGCAAGGCGGCGAGAGCCTGGCCGCCAACGCCGACGTGGACTTCACCTTCGGCGAGAAGCCGCCCTTCGTGAGCTTCGTGGGCGAGGGCGTGATCCTGCCCCGCGAGGACGCCGACGGCGTCGCCATCGAGACCATCAATGTCAGCAAGCTGCGCATCGAGGTCTGGCGCGTCGTCGACCGCAACCTGGTGCGCAAATCGATCAGCGCGCCCGAGCCCACCGGCGAGGGCGACTACCCCTCCGACTATGGCGACGACAGCGCCGAGGGCGAAGGCGTCAAGGTCTGGTCGGGCGACGTCGCCGTGAAGGGCGAAGGCGGCCAGCGGACCACCACCGTCTTCCCCCTGGGCGCGGTGCTCAAGGAGATGAAGCCCGGCGCCTATGTCATCAAGGCGCGGGATTTCTCCGGCCGCGGGGCCGACGACAAGGACGACGACGACAGCGGAACCCCGCCCGCCCAGGCGCGGCGCTGGATCGTCTTCACCGACATGGCGCTCTCGGCCTACGAGGGCTCGCAGGCGCTGGACGTGGTGGTCCGCTCGCTGCAGACCGCCCGCACCCTGGCCGGCGTGCGCGTCGCCCTGATGGCCCGCAACGGCGAGACCCTGGCCGAGACCAAGAGCGACGGCTCCGGCCGGGTCAGGTTCGACCGCCCCCTGCTCGACGGTGAAGGCGCGGCCGACGCCAAGATGGTCATGGCCTATGGGCCGCAGGGCGACCTGGCGGTGCTGGACCTCGACCGCGCGCCGGTGGACCTGTCCAAGCAGGGCGTCGGCGGGCGCACCGGCGAGCCGGCGGGCCGCACGGCCGCCGCCGTGGTGGACGGCTTCCTCTATGCCGACCGCGGCATCTATCGGCCCGGGGAGACCGTGCGGCTGAACGCCCTGCTGCGCGACGCCGAGGCCAAGGCCGTGAAGGACCGCAAGGGCGCGATCGTCGTGCGCCGCCCCTCCGGCGTAGAGTTCCGCCGCTATCCCTTCGACAAGGCGCCGCTGGGCGCCGTGACGGTGGACGTCGCCATCCCCAAGGGCGCGCCGCGCGGGCGCTGGAAGGCCAGCCTGGAGATCGAGGGCCTCGACCAGCCGGCGGGCGACCTCGCCTTCTCCGTCGAGGATTTCGCGCCACAGCGCCTCGCCGTGGACATCTCCGGAAACGAGGCGGTTCCGCTGGGCGCCGGCGAGACCCGCAACGTCTCCGTGGCCGCGCGATTCCTCTACGGCGCCGCCGGCGCGGGCCTGCAGACCCAGGCCGAGGCGCGGCTGAAGGTCGACGCCAACCCCTTCCCTCAGTACGAGGACTACCAGTGGGGCGACCAGCGCGAGGCCTTCGAGGAGAAGTTCCTCGACCTCGGCCAGAGCGTCACCGACGGCGACGGCCGCGCCGTGCTGGCCCTGTCCAGCGCCGAGGCCGGGGACACCGCCCAGCCGCTGCAGGCCGACTTCACCGCCTCGGTGTTCGAGCCGGGCGGGCGGCCCGTGCGGGAGAGCCTGAAGCTGAAGGTGCGCGCCAAGCCGGTCTATCTGGGCGTGAAGGTCGATCCCGGCGACGGGGGCGGCCGTGGCGATCCCCTGGTCAATCTCGACGTCATCGCCGTCGACGCCGCGGGGCGGAAGATCGCCGCGCCGGGCGTGGCCTACAGTCTGATCGCCGAGCGCTGGGACTATGACTGGTTCCAGCAGGACGGCCGCTGGCAATGGCGGCGCACCAGCCGTGACGCGGTGATCGCGCGCGGGACCATGAACGTGGCCGCCGGCCAGCCTGCACGGCTCGCGCGGCGGCTCGGCTGGGGCGACTATCGCATGGAGCTCGCCGGCCCCGGCGGCGCCAAGACTGTGATCCGCTTCGCCTCGGGCTGGGGCTCGGCGGCCAAGGACGTGGAAGCGCCCGACTTCGTGCGCGTCACCGCCGGAACCCAGGTCTATGGCCAGGGCGACACAGTCGAGATCACCCTGAAGCCGCCCTATGCGGGCGAGGCCCAGGTGGCGGTGGCCACCGACCGGCTGATCGACCTGAAGACCGTCTCGGTCGGGCCGGACGGAACCACCGTTCGCCTGAAGACCAACGCGGCCTGGGGCGGCGGCGCCTATGTGCTGGTCAGCGTGATCCAGCCCCGCGACGCGGTCACCTCGCCCAAGCCCCGCCGGGCGCTGGGCCTGGTCTACGTCCCGCTGGACCCCAGGAACCGCAAGCTCGCCGTCGACATCGCCACCCCGGCGAAGGTCGGCTCCAAGGCGGCGCTGGACGTACCCCTGACCATCAAGGGCGCGGGTTTCCGCGGCAAGGCGCACGTCACCCTCGCCGCCGTGGACGAGGGCGTGTTGCGCCTGACCAGGTTCGAAAGCCCCGACCCGGTGAAATGGTTCTTCGGCAAGCGGGCCCTGACCCTGGACTATCGCGACGATTACGGCCGCCTGCTCGACCCGAACCTGGGCGCGCCGGCCAATATCAATTTCGGGGCCGACGAGATCGGCGGCGAGGGCCTGACCACCACGCCGATCCGCACCATCGCCCTGTGGTCCGGCGTCGTCACGACCGACGCCGGCGGTCATGCGACCGTCCACCTGCCGGCGCCTGACTTCAACGGCGAGCTTCGGTTGATGGCGGTGGCCTGGACCGACGATGCGGTCGGCGGCGCCTCCAAGCCGCTCACCGTTCGCGAGGCGGTGGTGGCCGACCTCAACCTGCCGCGGTTCCTCGCGCCCGGAGACCATTCGTTCGCGACGCTGGAACTGCACAATCTGGAGGGTCGCGTCGGCCAGTACGTGGCTGAACTGAAGGCCCAGGGCGGGATCGTCGCGGCGTTCCGCAAGGCGTTCCAGCTGGCCCTCGGCCAGCGTGTCGCCGAGCGCATTCCCTTCGATGCGCCGAGCCGGGCCGGAGTCGGCCATGTGGGCTTCAACGTCACCGGGCCGGGCTTCTCCACCGGCCGCGACTATCCGATCGAGACGCGCCTGGGCTGGAGCCCGATCACCCGCACCACCACGGCCTTGCAGAAGCCGGGCGAGGCCTTCACCCCGGCCGCAGCCCTGCTCTCGGGCCTGGCGGCCGGCGACGTGCGCCTGCAGGTGAGCTATTCGCCCTTCCGCGGGTTCGACCCGGCGCCCATCGCCCAGGCCCTGAACCGCTATCCCTATGGCTGCACCGAGCAGCTCGTCTCGGGCGCCTATCCGCTGCTTTACGCGCCCGAACTCACGGCCGACCCGAAGATCCGCCGATCCTCCGCGGCCCTGAACCAGGCGGTGGGCAAGCTCCTCGACCGGCAGACCCTGGACGGCGCTTTCGGCCTGTGGCGCGTCGGCGACGGCGAGGCGGACGCCTGGCTCGGCGCCTACGCCACCGACTTCCTCTTGGAGGCCCAGCGGATGGGCGCGCCAGTGCCCCAGGCGGCCCTCGACAAGGCCCTGAACGCCATGCGCTCGCTGTCACGGCCGGAGGGCTGGACCTCGGTCTCCTACCGCACCGAGTACCCGGGCTGGTGGGCCAGTTCCGAGGAGGCGAGCAAGAAGGCGACCAAGACCCTGCGCAGCAGGGCCTCGGCCTACGCCCTCTATGTCCTGGCCAAGGCCGGGCGCGGCGACCTCGCCCGCCTGCGCTGGTGGCACGACGTGCAGATGAAGTCCGAAGACTCGCCGATCGCCAAGGCGCATGTGGCCGCCGGGCTGGCGCTGATGGGCGATCGGGCCCGGGCCCGCTCGGCCTTCCGCCAGGCGGTGCGCTCGCTCGGCTATCGCGAGGACAGCGACTGGTACCAGAGCCCGCTTCGCGACGTCGCCGCGGTGATCGCCCTCGCCTACGAGGCCGGCGAGACCGACATCGCCCGCAGCCTGCAAGGCCGGCTGGAGAACGCGGTCAAGGATCCGGACGCCCTCAACACCCAGGAGCAGGCGCGCCTTCTCCAGGCCGCGCACTACATGTTCCGCGCGGCCGGGACGATCCGCATCGACGCCAAGGGCGCGATCCCGGTGAGCGCGGCCGGCGGCGCCCCGCGCTGGGCGGTGGGTCGCCTCGCCGACGCGCACTTCGTCAACGCCGGAAAGGGCGCGCTCTGGCGCATGGTCACGGTGAGCGGCCGGCCGGTCTCCGCGCCCGCGCCCGCGTCCGAAGGGATCACGCTCAGCAAGTCGCTGCTGGGCTTCTCCGGCGGGCGGGTCGATCCGGCCGCGCTGCGCCAGGGGGATCGGGTGATCGTGCTGATCTCCGGCCGCTCGGGCCAGGCGCGCAGCACGGCCCTGGTGGTAGACGACGCCCTGCCCGCCGGGTTCGAGATCGAGACGGTCCTGGGCGCCGACGACGCCCAGAACGGCCCGTTCAAGTTCCTGGGCAAGCTCTCCGACGCCGACGCCCAGGAAAGCCGCGACGACCGCTATGTGGCCGCCATGGACCTGCCCGGGAATGACAGCTTCGCCTTCGCCTATATCGCCCGCGCGGTGACCCCCGGAGACTACCTGCTGCCCGGCGCCGAGGCCCGCGACATGTACCGCCCAAGCCTGCACGCCCGCACGGCGGCCGGACGGACGGCGATCGCGCCCGGGAGCTGATGGTCGACCCCCGTCTTTCCTTCCCCGTTGAAACGGGGGAGGGGGACCATCGGCCGAAGAGCCGATGGTGGAGGGGGCGCGGGCTCTCGCGTGCGTTGGCCGCCCCCTCCGTCACGCCCTCTTCGGGGCGCGCCACCTCCCCCGTCCTCTTCGGGACAAGGGAGGAGCGAAGAATTCGCTCTTTCACCCTGGCCCTGATCGCCTTCCTCGCGATCGAGACCGCGGTTGTCGCCCTCGACGCCCTGTTCCCGCCCGACCTGTCGCGGGCGGGGCGCTCCTCACCGGTGGCGCTGGATCGGCGTGGAGCCTGGCTGCGCGCCCTGCCGGTGGAGGACGGGCGCTGGCGTATCCGGGCCGACCTCGACCGCCTGGATCCGACGTTCCAGGCCCGCGTCGTGGCCGTCGAGGACCGCCGGTTCTGGCGCCATCTCGGGGTCGACCCGTTCGCGGTGGTCCGGGCGGCGGCGGGGGCGGCCCTGCACGGCCGGATCTCCTCGGGCGCCTCGACGATCACCATGCAGACGGCGCGCCTCCTGGAGCCTCGCCCGCGGACCCTCGGCGCCAAGCTCATCGAGATGGTCCGCGCCATGCAGCTCGAGGCGCGGCTCTCGAAGCGCGAGATTCTGGCGCTCTACCTCACCCTCGCCCCCTATGGCGGCAATCTGGAAGGGGTCCGGGCGGCGAGCCTTTCCTATTTCGGCCACGCCCCCGAGACCCTGACCGACGGCGAACAGGCCATGCTGATCGCCCTGCCGCAGTCGCCGGAGGCCCGCCGCCCGGACCGCAATCCCGAGCGCGCCCGAGCGGCGCGGCGCGCCGTGCTGGACCGGATGGTCCATGCCCGCCTGATCACCGAGGCCGCCGCGGCGGAGGCCGAGACCGAGCCCCTGCCCGGCCGCGCGCCTTTCCCGGCCCTGGCCTGGCATGTGGCCGGCGAGCTCGCGCGGGCGGCGCCGGCATCCCAGGCCTCGGTGGTCTCGACCCTCGACGCGGGCCTGCAGGCGCGGCTGGAGCCGCTGGCCGAGGCCGCCGCCAGGGCCCAGGGACCGGTCGCCACCGCCGCCATCCTGGTGGTCGAGCTCGACGGGCGGGCGGTGCGCGCGGCTGTGGGCTCCGGCGGCCTCGACCGGCCCGGCGGCTGGATCGACATGACCCGGGCGCAGCGGTCCCCCGGCTCGACCCTGAAGCCGTTCATCTATGCCTTCGCCTTCGACGACGGCCTGGCCGCGCCCGACACCCAGCTACGCGACGCCCCGACCCGCTTCGCCGACTACCAGCCGGAGAATTTCGACCACACCTTCCACGACAAGGTCACCGCCCGCGAGGCCCTGACCTATTCCCTCAACGTGCCGGCGGTGGAGACCCTGGCGCGGATCGGCCCCGAGGCGTTCGAGGCGCGCCTGGCCGCGGCGGGCGTGCGCCTGACGCGGCCCAGGTCGGAGAGCCGCGAGGCCGGGCTCGCCATCGCCCTCGGCGGCGCCGGGATCACCCTGCGGGACCTCGCCGTCCTCTACGCCGCCCTGGGCGACGGCGGGATCGCCAAGCCGCTGGCCTGGACGGAGGTGGAGGCGCAGGCCCGCCGCCACGCGCGCGGAACCCGGCTGGTCCGCCGGGAGGCCGCCGACCAGATCCTGGCGATCCTGCGCGAGACGCCGCCGCCCGCCGGCGCCACGGCCGCGGCCCTGATCCAGGGGCGGCCCGTCATGGCCTTCAAGACCGGCACCTCCTACGGCTTTCGCGACGCCGTGGCCGCGGGCGTGGTCGGCCGTTACGTGGTCATCGCCTGGACCGGCCGCGCCGACGGCGGCGCCCGCGGCGGCCTGACTGGCCGCGAAGCCGCCCTGCCCCTGCTGTTCGAGGTCGCCGACGCCCTGCATGGCGCGCCATCCGCCCCGCCGCCGATCGCGCCCAAGGCCGCCCCCCCCGCCCTGGCGCAGATGGAGTCCCCCGACGAAGGCCCGCACCTGATCTTCCCGCCGGACGGGGCGACGGTGCGGGTGGAGGATTTCGGGCCGAGCGCGCGCGGTCTCGCCCTGGCGGCGCGCGGCGAGGGCTTGAGTTGGTACGTGGCCGGCGCGCCGCTGAAGCCCGATCCGGTCAGCGGACGGGTGATCTGGCGGCCCTCCTCGCCCGGCTCCTATCGGGTCACGGTGGTGGACGATCAGGGCCGCCGGGCGCAGGCGAAGGTGCGCCTCACCCGCTGAGGCTCAGCGCCCGGTGATGGCGAACGCCACGGTTCCGACGCCCTCGACCTCGCCGCTGACGCGGTCGCCGGGGACCAGGGGCCCGACGCCTTCCGGCGTGCCGGTGAAGATCAGGTCGCCCGCCGCCAGGGTCCACAGCTTCGAGGCCTCGGCGATGATCTCGGGCACGGACCACATCATGTCGGTGAGGCGGGCGTCCTGGCGCGTCGCGCCGTTCACCGAGAGCGAGATGCGGCCCTGCGGGAAGGCGTCTGACCAGCGCCGGATGGCCGAGACGGGGGCGGAGAAGTCGAAAGCCTTGCTGGAGTCCCAGGGCTGACGCGTTGCCTTGGCGGCCTCCTGCAGGTCGCGGCGGGTGAGGTCGACGCCGGCCGCATAGCCGAACACCAGGTCCAGCGCCCGCTCACGCGACACGTTCGCGCCGCCAGCGCCGAGTGCGACGACCAGTTCGATCTCGTGGTGCAGGTTCGACGTCGAGGGCGGATAGGGCACGTCACGCCCAGGAGCGACCGCCGCGTCCGCCGGCTTGGTGAAGAAGCAGGGCGGCTCGCGGTCGTCCCCGCCCAGCTCCCGCCTGTGAGCCGCATAGTTGCGGCCCACGCAGAGGATGCGCCTTACGGGGAAGAGGTCGGACTCGCCGTCGACAGGGATGGCGACGACGGGCGGCGGGGCGAGGACATATGCGGTCATGCCGCCAGACTTACCCCTCCGCCCATCCCGGCGAAAGCCGGGCGAGCGGACGAAGGCCTGATGCTACTTCTTCACCGCGTCCCGAACCTTGCGGGCCTCATCCAGGTGTTTCTGGACCACGGGCGCCGTGGAGGCGGCGAAGGTCTTGATCTGGGCCACGTCGCCGTCCTGGGCGTAGCGCTGCATGAGGTCCAGGGCCGCCTGGTGGGCGTCGACCTGGTTGTCCATGTAGTTGGCGTCAAAGTCCTTGGCGTCGGCCTTGGTCAGGTCGTCGAGCTTGTCCTTCAGGTCGTCGGGCAAGATCGTCGGCAGGGTGAGCGCCTGGCCGGAGTCGGTGATCGCCTTCTTCAGCGCCTCCGTGGACTTGGTGTGGTCGGCGACCATCATCTTGGCGAACGCCTTCACGTCCGCATCGGTCGCGCGGGTCGCGGCAAGCTTGGCCGCCGAGATCTCGAACATGTCGCTCGCCGCCGCCTTGGTGACGAAGTCGGGAGCCTTGGCCTCGTTGGACGGGGTCGGAATGGTCGCCGCGGGATTGGCGTCTGGCGTCGCAGCCTGTTCGGCGGGCGTGGCGGCGCCCTCGGTCTTGGTGGCGGGCTTGTTACAGGCGGCGAGGGAAAGAGCGGCGACGGCCGCGCCGGCGATAAGCAACGCACGGGACATTGGGAGACTCCTAGACATTGACAACGATGTCGGAGCCCGGCTCCAACCGGGCGTAGGCGAGAACTCACGCCCTCGTGATCTGTTCCGGAGAATTCGCCATGAGCGACGAAAACCCTCCGCCCCTGGAAGGCCTGCGGGTGATCGAGATGGGGACCCTGATCGCGGGCCCTTTCTGCGGCCAGATCCTGGGGGATTTCGGGGCCGAGGTGGTCAAGCTAGAGGACCCGCGCACGGGCGATCCCATGCGCCAGTGGGGTCGCAGCCTGCCCAAGGGACTGTCGCCCTGGTGGCCGGTGATCGGGCGCAACAAGAAGTCGGTGACCGTCGACCTGCGCAAGCCCGAGGGCCAGGCTCTGGCGCGCGAGCTGATCTGTGGCGCGGACGTGGTGGTGGAGAATTTCCGCCCTGGGTCGCTGGAGAAATGGGGCCTCGGCTACGAGGCGCTGGAGGCGCTGAACCCCGGGTTGGTGATGGCGCGGGTGTCCGGCTTCGGCCAGACCGGTCCTTACGCGAAGCGCGCCGGCTACGGCCTGGTCGGCGAGGCCATGGGCGGCATGCGCTATGTCACCGGCCACCCGGACCGACCGCCGGCCCGGGCCGGCATCTCCATCGGCGACAGCCTGGCGGCGATCCATGCGGCGCTCGGCGTGATGATGGCCCTGCGGGTGCGTGAGCGCACCGGCCGCGGCCAGGTGGTCGACGCCGCCCTCTATGAAAGCGTGCTGGCGGTGATGGAGAACCTGATCACCGAATACGGCCTGACCGGCTATGTGCGCGAGCGCTCCGGCTCGATCCTGCCGGGGATCGGCCCCTCCAACGTCTATCCTTGTGCGGACGGCGAGATGATCCTGATCGGCGGCAACGGCGACAACATCTTCCGCCGGCTGGCCGAGGTGATGGGCCGCCCCGACCTGAAGACCGATCCCCGTTACGCCACCCACGCCGCCCGCGGCCAGAACCAGACCGAGCTCGATGCGATCATCGCCGAGTGGACGGGCGGACGGGCGCTCTCCGACCTGCTGGCGGCCCTGACCGCCGGCGACGTACCCAATGGGCGGCTCTACCGCGCGCCGGACATGCTGGAGGACCCGCAGTTCGCCGCCCGCCAATCGATCGTGGAGACCGACCACCCGGTGTTCGGCGCCATCAAGATGCAGAACGTCTTCCCCAAGCTCTCGGCCAATCCCGGCCGGGTGCGCTGGCCAGGGCCGGCGCTGGGGGAGCACACCGACGCCGTGCTGGCCGCGATCCGCACACCCGGCCAGATCGCCGAGCTGCGGGCCAAGGGAGTCATCTAACGGGTGCGCGGGCCTCGAGCAGGGCCGCCACGGCCGCCGCCACCTGGGTGACGTCATAAGGCTTGCGGATAATCGGCGCGTCGAAGCCGCTCGGAGCGCCGCCCGCCTCGCCATAGCCGGTGGCGAAGACGAAGGGCACGCCGCGGTCGGCGAGCGCCTGGGCCACCGGCATCACCGACAGGCCGTTCAGATTGGCGTCCAGCACCGCCGCGTCGATCGGCTGATCCAGAAGGGCCAGGGCTTCGGCGAGCTCATAGGCCGGGCCGATCACCTGGGCGCCGGCGTCCGACAGCCCGGTCTCCAGCTCCAGGGCCAACAGGACCGCGTCCTCCACGATCAGCACCCGGGCCTTGTTCAGATTCGGCGGCCGGTCCGCCACGGCGATGGTCTCGACCACGCCCTTCACAGGCGCTTCGGGCACAGTGTCCGGGCGGTCCACGATCGCCTCGGCGCCCGCGCGCAGCTTGGCCTGGACGCCGCCGGCCCGGAAATCCACCGTCGTCTTGCCGTTGAGTTCGCGGCCGGTCACCTGGTCGAGCAGGGTCGAGCCGAAGCCGCGATGCTGCGGCGGCGCCACGGGCGGCCCGGCGCTCTCGCTCCAGACCAGTTCGAAGCCACCGTCGGCCAGCCGGCTCCAGCGCACGTCGACGCGGCCGCTGTCGACGGACAGCGCCCCGAATTTCAGCGCATTGGTCGCCAGCTCGTGCAGCGCGAGCGACAGGGCGTTGGCGGCGCGGGGCGTCAGGAAAATCTCCGGCCCGCCCCAGCGCGTCTGGCGAGGGGCCAGGGCGCCCAGCTCCGCCGCCGCCAGGTGCTCGACCGAAGCCCCGCGCCACCGGGCGGCGGTGAGAAGCTCGTTGGCCGACGCCATCGACTTCAGCCGGCCCGAGAAGGTCTGCAGGAAGTTGTCGAGCGAGGTGGTTCGCTTGGCGGTCTGGGCGGCCAGGGCCTGGACCGTGGCCAGCACGTTCTTCACCCGGTGGTCCAGCTCGGCCATCTGGGCGAAGTGGCGTTCCTCATCCACCTTCCTGGCGGTGATGTCCTGGACGAGGGCCCCAGCGGCCATCTGCGCGCCGGCCTTGTCGCGGATGCGCTGGCCCACCAGCCGCAACCATATGATGCGCTCGTCGCTCGGCCGGATTCGCCGGAACTCCAGCTCGAAGAAGTCGCCGGTCTTGAGCTGGAGCGCGGCCTGGGCGCGCGCCGGCTCCCGGTCGTCCGGGTGGAAGAGGTTGCCGATGGCCGCGCCCTGCTCGCCGGGGATCTCATCGGCCGGAATGTCGAGGATTACCTGCGCGCGCGGGCTCAGATGCACGCTGTCGCGGCGCGTGTCCCACTCGATGCGGCCCCAGCCCGCGGCCTCCAGGTCCGCGCTGATCCGCTCGAAATCCCAAAGACGGCGATCCGCCTCTTCAATCATGTACCCAGCATATGGGCGTCAGCGCCGTTGCGATAGCGCTACGGGCGTTCACCCCCATGATTTGCACGCCTGGCTGGCGGCGGGGCGGCTTTCCGCACAGGCGGAACCGGCGTAAGTATTCCACGTTCACGCTTTCGCTATCCTGGCCCCCTATGTTTGGGGCGCCTGCAACTGGAGATCCGCCATGTCCGGGAACTCTGTCGAGACCGCCGCCGAGGACGCCAAGAGCGCGGCGCGCGCCGCCTCGGACGCGGCCGCGAAGTTGACGGCCGAAGCCCAACGCAGCTTCGCCGAAGCCGCGAAGAAGTTTGAAGGGGTCGTGCAGGAGGGCATGGAGCAACTTCGCGCCCAGAGCCGCGCCTACGCCGACACCGCCGGGCAACAGATCGACGAGGCCCAGCGCTATGTCATCGAACGGGTGCGCGAACGGCCCCTCGCCGCCACCGGCGCGGCGCTCGGCATCGGCGTGGTGGTCGGTCTTCTGCTGGCGGCCGGCCGCCGCCGTTGATCCTGAGAAAAGTCGTCTTGGTGCTCGTCGCGGTCTTCGCGACCGCGACCGCCGCCGCCGTCACCGTGGTGGCGGCCGCCTTCGCCTTGTTCGCCCTGCTGCGCGGCCCGCTCGGCCCAGCCGGCGCCGCTGCGGTGGTGGCCGGCGCCGCAGCCCTGTTGATGGGCCTGGGCGCCTTGATCGCCGCCCTTATGGCCCGGCCGCCCACCCTCAAGGAAAGCGACAGCTTCGCCGTGCGGATGATCGATTTCGCGCGCGAAAAGCCCCTTGTCGCCGTGGCGGCGGCCGCTGCCGCGGGCTTCATCGCCGTGCGCAATCCCAAGGTCGTAACCACGGCCCTCACCGCCTTTTTCGCCGGGAAAGCCGCCGAGCGGAAGTAGGCTTTCGGCAATCCCACACGCTGGAACGCTGCAACTAGGCCGGCGTTGATCCGACGAAGCGCGCTATTTCGCGCCCCTGTTGGAGACATGTCATGCTTGGATGGGCCCTGACTTTCCTGGTCGTTGCTCTTGTCGCCGCGGTCCTCGGCTTCACTTCGGTCGCCGGCGCGGCCATGGGTGTCGCCAAGATCCTGTTCTTCGTCTTCCTGGTCCTGTTCGCCGTCTCGCTGGTCATGCACCTCGTGCGCGGGCGCGCCCCGCCGATCTAGGCGATCTAGGCTCCGCGCCGGTCGAGAGACCAAGTCCGCTGCGGCTCAAAATGCGAGCCGGTCCAGCCCAGGGCGGTGATCCGCACGCTGGCGGCGTCCGCCTCGATCAGGTTGAACCCCGCCGGCACGCCCCGCTCCCGCACGGACAAGGTGCCCGCTCCCACCGCATAGGTGCGCTGGTCGACGACGTTCAGCGGCAGGGCGAACGGGGCGTGGATATGGCCCGAAAGGATCAGGTCCGCCCCCGCCCCCGCCAGCGCCTTCGCCGCCGAGGGGCCGCCCCAGACGCGACCCGTCATCGGGCCGCCGATCATCTCCACCAGCGGATGGTGGCAGACCACGACGCGCAGGTCCGAGGCCGGGGCGCGGGCGATCCAGTCGCAGGCGCTCGCCGTCTGCCCCTTGCTGATCTGCCCCTTTGACCAGTTCAGCCGCGGCTGGGCGCCCCGGGCGGTGTTGATCCCTAACACCGAAAGCCCCGGCGCCTGGTGTGTCTGGCGGTCGACCTGTCCGATCAGGCGCCGATAGCGGCGGAATGGCGCAAAGACGCGCTGCGGCCAGTCCAGATAGGGCGCGTCGTGATTGCCGGGGGTCACCAGCCGCGGCGTCGGCAGGCCTCGCAGCCAGGACGCCGCCGAGCGCAGCTCCGAGACCTCCGCGAACCGCGTCAGGTCGCCGCTCACCACGATCAGGTCGAAGGCTCCGCTGCGCAACTCCCCGGTTGCGCAGGCGACGGCCGCGCCGTTCTCGTCGCCGAAATGGATGTCCGACAGATGGGCGATGCGGATCGTCAATCGGCCTCCTTCGGCGGGGCCAGGAGGCGGACCACGGACGGCCGGAACCGCACCTGCGCCAGCGCGTCGAGCCGCACGGTTTCGCCGTCCAGGATCGCCGGGATGCGGTGGGCGGACCAGATCCGGGCCTCGCGACAGCGCCGTACTTCCACCGAGGCGTCCTGCCGCCAGTCGCCCAGGGCCGCGTGCAGGCCCAGGCGCAGGGCGTCGCGGGGGCCGGCGGGCGTGACGCCGGCAGCCTCCAGCGCCTGCTCTTCGTCCCCCATCGCCTTGGACGCCAGGGGACACATGAAGACCAGGGCCTCGGCCTTGCCCCGGGGGCCGCTGTCCAGGCTGTAGCGCAGGCGTCCGGTGAAGGCGCGGGCGAAGGCCCGACGCGCGCGCATGGCGGCCAGCTTCAGCTTGCGCTGGCGCGCCGCCTCGCGGGCCGGCGCCCACAGCGCGGGCGAGCCCAGGATCGCGGCCACCAGAAAAAACCGCCCGTCCACCTCGCCGCCGCCCACCGTGCGCGGCTCGCCCTTGGTCAGGGCGGCCGTCAGGGCGTCGGGCCAGGCGACCTGTCCATAGACCGCGTGGGGCAGCATGTTCATCGTCCCGCCCGGCAAAGGCGCCAGCATCGGACCCTTTGGTCCGCAGAGTTCGGCGGCGGCCCGCGCGGTTCCATCACCGGCCAACACCACCAGCAGATCCGGTCCGGCGTCGACGGCGCGGGACAGGGCGGCTATCAGGTCGGCCGGTTCGGGCGCGGAAACGCGCCCGCGGACGCCGGCCGCGGCCAGCATCTCCTCCATCTGACCCGGCGCGGCCTTGCCCACGCTGCCCGAGGCGCAGTTGACCACGGCCTCAACCCGTAAGACCCGTCCCACGCCCCCCCCTTGTTCGCTCACGGCGCGGTTCGCTCCGCCTCGTTGGAGGCCGCGCGTCCGGTGTTTCCGATGGCCTGACGCGCATCGGCGGCCGCGCCGCGCACCGCGGGCTCGGCCTGGTCTGCGGCGGCCGACAGGCTGCGGTCGACCACCTGGCCGCCGCGGCCGAACGAGCCTTCCCACGCGGCGACGCCCAGGATGGCTGCGCCCGCCGCAGCGCAGAGGAACAGCAGGGTCATCAGCACCGGCCGGCGCTGGCGCGCCGCGCGCTCGTCCTGCCGGCCTCGTTCATAGGCCGCCTGGGCGTCGGCCATGGCCGGGCTCACATCTCTCGGAAGCGTCTCGCGTCTGCCGAACATGGCGACCTCCTCAGCTGCGCATAGCGCGAGCTTAACGGGGGCTGGATCGGGCGGTTCCGCGGAACCGCCGTCGTGCGAGGAACGTTGCCGGGCGGTGAAGCGCCGCCGTGGGCGGCGCTGGAGACGGGCGGGATACGGACATGACCAGGCGTTCTGCCTTGCGGCTTACGGCGATGACGGCGGTCCTGGCGGCGGTGACGCTCGGCGGCTGCGCGAGCCTGCGCAACGCGCACGACCGCATCGTCCGCCGCACGCCGGCCTGCCAGGACCAGCAGGCGCAGATCTATTTCGACCCGGACTCCGCCGAGATCACCAAGGAGGGCCGCGCGATCCTGCGCCAGGCGGCCGCGGCGGCCCGCCGCTGCGAAGTCAAGGAGGTGCAGGTCCTGGGCCTGGCCGACGCCGCCGGCGCGCCCGACGCGAATCTGGAGCTTTCTCGCCGGCGGGCCGAGGCGGTGAGCGCCGCTCTGGCGGCGGGCGGCTTGCCGCCGGCGCGCTTCGAGGTGGCGGCCGCCGGTCAGACGGGTGCGGTGACGGCGAGCGGCGAGAGCCGGCCATTGCGCCGGCGAGCCGACGTCCTGATCCGGCTCGACCGGCCCAAGTGATTCGGCCCAAGTGAGCGCAAAGGGCCAAGCAAACGCCCATAAGGAAAGGGCGGCCCCGGAGGGTCGCCCGAAGTTGGGTGCATCATCGAGAAAGGGTGCGGAGGCAGCTGACTGGCGTGGTCGCCAGCCTCAAGTCGGGGGGGGCGTCGCCGCCTCCGCAGACGATCAACACATGGAGGGGCCCCAAGTTCCCGGTTGAGGCGAAAAATTTTCAGGCGCCCGCGATGATCAGCCCCTGATTGCGGAACGCCGGCGGCGCCTTGAGCGTTGGCGTTTCGGGACGGCGGCTCGACCGTCGCAGGAGGAGGAGCATAAATGCCGATCACCCCCCAGATTGGCGTGAGCTATCTGCCGATGAACCACCGTCGCCAGCGTTCGGCGCGGCGGCGCCTGGTTCTGATCGCGGCGATGGCGGCCCTGGCGGCGACCAGCGCCGTCGTCGGCGCCATGACGCGGCACTCAGATGAGGCTTCGAGCCCGCCTGCGGTCCTGATGTATTCCTGAAAGGAGCGACCATGGCCTCTCCCGAGACCACCGGCCACCCCGTCATCTCCGCCACGCCGGCTCGCCAGGGCCGATGGGGCAGACACGTATTCTGGGTTTTGCTGATCTCCACCATCGCCGCGGCGATCGCGCTCATGGCCGCCTGGGTCTGGCGCGCCGACGACCTGGCTTCGGTCCAGTCGAAAAACGACGGGGCCGTGGCGCCCTCCCACGCCTTCAACGCCCCCGACCCTGCGAGCACGACCCGCCAAGACGCGCCCCGCCAATAGGCGACGCGCGGCCGACCCGGCCTCAGAGCACGGCCCGGCCTCAGAGCACGGCCCGGCCTCAGAGCACGGCCCGGCCTCAGAGCACGGCCCGGCCTCAGAGCACGGATTGGCCGCGGAAGGCGCGGACGGCGAAGGTCACCACCAGCAGCACCAGGAAGACGACGAACAGCACCTTGGCGATCGAGGCCGCCACACCGGCCAAGCCCGCGAAACCGAGCACGCCGGCTATGATCGCCAGAATGGCGAAAGTGATGGACCAACCGAGCATTCAGGGCCTCCTGCAGCGTCGACTTTGAAAGCCAACGTCGCTTTTCGAGGCCGGTTCCGAATGCGTCAGGCCGCCTCGCGGCTGGCCTTGCGCGGATGGAAGAACAAAGCCTGGCCGATCGCCGCCTTCACCGTCTCCGGCTGGAAGGGCTTGGTGATCAGGAAGGTGGGCTCTGGCCGTTCGCCCGTCAGCAACCGCTCGGGGAAGGCCGTGATGAAGATCACCGGCACGTTGGAACGGGCCAGAATGTCCTTCACCGCGTCGATCCCCGAAGAGCCGTCCGCGAGCTGGATGTCCGCGAGCACCAGGCCGGGGCTCTTGCGGTTCACCGCATCGACCGCCTCCGTCCGCGTCGCGGCGATGTCCACGACCGTGTGGCCGAGTTCCTTGACCAGGGCCTCGATGTCCGCGGCGATGACCGGCTCGTCCTCGATGATCAGGACATCGGTGGCCAGTTCGGCGTCGATCTCGCGCTGAGCCTCGGAGATCAGCTGCTCCACCTCCTGGAAGTCAGCGCCCAGAATCTGGGCCGCCTCGCTCGGTGTGAAGCCCTCGAGCGCGGTGAGCAGGAAAGCCTGCCGCGACCGCGGGGCGATCCGCATCAGACGGCGCGTGGTGTCGTCGCTTATCGGGGCGTCGTCGTCCGGGGACGGCTCCAGCTGGGCGCCGGAAGTACACCAAATGGCGTGAAAGACGTGGTAGAGCGCCACACGTGGGGTGAAGTTGGCCTCCAGCACACGATCGCCGGCCGCCAGCGCTTCCAGCGCGACGCGCACATAGTGATCGCCGGTGGTCTGATCACCTGTAAGCGCCCGGGCGTAACGACGAACGTAGGGCAGATGGGGCGCCAGTCTGGCTAAGAGACTCAATATACCCTCCGATGCACATGAAGCAGCATGGGATGCCGGAAACTTTCCGGCACACCCCATCTTGACGCCAAAACGCGGCCTTAGGGAACCGGTTCCTTGACCATGGAGTTTTCCAACGGGTGGGTGCGGCCTTGGGGGAACCATAGGGGGACCCTTTTGGGAACCATAGGGGGAGCAGGGCGTTGACGGGCGACGAGAGCCAGTCGAGGGGACGGGTCCCGCTTGAGCGTGACGCCGACAAAATGATCGAACACCGTTCCATCGAAGAGAGGCCCAACGCCTCACCAGAAGAACAACGCAAGGCATCGGCCGCACTGGACGAGGCGCGCCTGCGCCAGCAGGCGATCGGTGTGCGGCTTCGCCAGATGTTCGACGAGGTCGTGAACGAACAAGTTCCCGACGAGTTTCTCGAGATCCTCCGGCGAGCTGACAAGTCTGCGCCGGAGCAAGGCTGATGGCGAACGACGACGCCAGGCAGCGCCCGCCGCGGTCCGCGGCGGATGACGAAGCTTTCAAGAAGGAGCTCGTGCAGCTCATTCCGCACCTGCGCGCCTTCGCCCGCACCCTGTGCGGCGAGCCGGCGGCGGCCGACGACCTGGCGCAGGACGCCATGATGAAGGCCTGGGACGCGCGGGCCTCGTTCCAGATGGGCACCAACATGAAGGCCTGGACCTTCATGATCCTGCGCAACCAGTTCTATTCGGAGAAGCGCCGCTCATGGCGGCAGAGCCAGCTGGACCAGGAGGCGGCCGAGCGCACCCTGGTGGCGGTCGACGATCCCGAGGCGCCGGTCGCCCTGGACGAGCTGCGCCAGGGCCTGTCCATGCTGCCGCCGGAACAGCGCGAGGCCCTGATCCTGGTGGGCGCGGGCGGCTTCGCCTACGAGGAGGCGGCCGAAATCTGCAACTGCGCCGTGGGCACGGTGAAGAGCCGGGTGAGCCGGGCGCGGCGGGCGCTTCACGCAATTCTCGAAGGCGGCGCCTATGATCGCGACGGTCGGGCGGCGGGCGACGCGATGCGGTCTATCCTGGCCGACGCGGAGCGGCTAAGCACGGTCCGATAGGGGCCGAAGGCGTCAGCCTATGATCGCTCAGCGCTGGGGATCGGCGAGCACGATCAGGGTCCGGCTGATGTCGGCCCTGGCCATCGCCCTTTTGCCTGTCCTGTTGCTCGGCGCGCTGCAGTCGGCCATCGCCTTCTGGCGGGAAGGCGAGATGGTGCGGGCCAGCCTGGGCGCGGCGGCCGAGCGCAGCGCCTCGACGGCGCGCGCGCGGCTGGAAGCGGCCGACGTCCTCCTTGGCACCCTCGCGCCCGGCTCGATCGGCGTGGAATGCGCCCAGCGCCTGGCGGACCTCACCCATCGCATTCCCGGCTACGCGAACCTGATCCGCTTCGACCGGCTTGGCCGGGTGGCCTGCGCGGCCAGCACGACGCCCAACGACCCGCAAAGGGCGAGCCGCGCCTGGTTCCAGCGGCTGGCGGGGGGCGACGACCTCGTCATCACCCGCGACCCGGGGGCCAGCTACGCCGAGGAGCCGGCGCTGCTGGCGGCGGTGCGCGCAAGGAACTCGGCCGGCGGCTTTGACGGCGCCCTGGTGGCGGTGATCGCGCTCTCCAGCCTGCAGCCGTCGCTGAGCGACCCGGCCCTGCCGTCGAAGGCGGAGGTGGCGCTGGCCGACCGCAGCGGGCGCTATATCGGCTTGACCGAGTTCCAGGCCTTTCCAGACCTGCCGTCGAACTGGCGCGCCCAGGCGACCGATCGGGGCTCCTATGTATGGACCGCGCCGGACCGGCGCGGCGACGCTCGGGTGTTCTCAGCCGCGCCGCTGGTCGGCGACGACGTCTATGTGGTGCTCTCGGCGGAAGCGCCGGGCCTGTTCTCCTGGGCCAGGCTGAACCCCCTCACCGGCATCGCCTTTCCCCTGATCACCTTTGCCCTGGCGGTGATGGCGGTGGCCGTCGTCGCCGACCGGGTCGTGCTGCGCTGGATCACCTATCTTCGCCGCATCGCCGAGCTCTACGCCCGCGGCCGTCTCAGCGTGCGGCCGATCAAGGCCGAGGAGATGCCGCTGGAGATCCGCGAGCTGGCGCACACGCTGGAGGAGATGGCCGACGCCATCGTCGGTCGCGACCAGGCGCTGCGCGAGACCCTGGCGCAGAAGGACGCGCTGATGCGGGAGATCCATCACCGGGTGAAGAACAACCTGCAGGTCATCTCCAGCCTGCTCAACATGCAGCAGCGCTCGCTGAGTGATCCGGCGGCCCGCGCGGCCATGTCGGACACCCGCCAGCGGATCACTGCGCTGGCCCTGATCTACCGGGCGCTCTACCAGGGCCCGGACCTCAAGCGGGTCGATCTGCGCCCGTTCCTCGAGGAGCTCACCGCCCAGCTGATCGCCGGCGAGATGATGCCCGGCCCGCAGGTGCAGACCGAACTGTCGGTCGACGCCCTGGTCATCGACCCGGATCGGCTGGCCCCCCTGGCGCTTTTCGCGGTGGAAGCGATCACCAACGCCCAGAAGCACGCCTTCGCCGGACGCGGCGGCAAGCTCACCGTCACCTTCCACGTCCACGGCGACGAGGCCTGGCTGGCGATCGCCGACGACGGGCCGGCGGGCGAGGCGGCGCTCAGCGCCTCGGGCGTCGGCCGAACCCTGATGACAGCCTTCGCGCGGCAGTTGCGCGGTCGCGCCGAGCTGGGCCGCAACGAGAACGGGGGCATCACCGCCCGGCTGATCTTCCCGACGCCCGCCGCCGTCGAGGAGCAGCCCCCGGCCGTCGCCGGGAACTCCGCTGCAGCCTAGACGTTCGCGCTGGGCGAGTTCCCCCATGTCTGGAGACGATGAAGATGCGCACCTTGATAATGCTGAGCCTGCTCGCGGCGAGCATGGCCATTTCCGCCTGCAACACCGTGTCCGGCGCCGGCAAGGATGTTGAATCGGCCGGCACAGCCGTGAGCAACACGGCTGAGGACGCAAAGAAGTAGGCTCCCGCAGCCCTCTTGGCGCTAAGCCTCGTCGCTCACGCGGCGGGGCTTTTCTGCGCCGGACTCAGGCCGCGATCCGGAAGTCCGGATTGCGGGCGTAGAGCCCGCCCCCCGTCGCCGTCAGGGCGGGCGTCAGGGTGGTCGCGTCCTCGCCATCGCCGAGCACGAGCCGTCCCTCGGGCGCCAGGGCCATGGCCAGGCTCTCCAGCACGCGCACCCGCATCGGCTCGATGAGCGAGGCCAGCACATAGCGGCAGAAGATCACGTCGAATTGGCCCAGGGCCGAAAGGTCGCCGACGAGGTTGATGCGCCGCCAGCGCACCATTTGGCGGATGCGCGGCGACAGGAGCCACATGTCGTCGGCCTTCTCGAAATGGCGGACGAGCTGGCGGATCGGCAGGCCCCGCTGGACTTCGAACTGGGTGTAGAGACCGCTCTGCGCCTTTTCGAGTGAGCGCTCGTTGAGGTCCGAGGCGTAGAGCTCCACCCGCGCGCCGGTCAGGTGGGGCTTGAGGCCGTCCACCAGCATGGCGAGGGAATAGATCTCCTGCCCGGTGGCGCAGGCTGCGCTCCAGATCCTCACAGGCCCGCCATCCCCCCGCCGCGCCGCCGCCGGCAGCAGCTCGTCGCCGAAGCGCTGGAAGGGCGAATGGTCGCGGAAGAAGGAGGTCTCGCCCATGGTCATGGCCTCGACCACGCCCCAGATGAGGCGTTCCTCGCGCCGGGCCCGCAGGGCCGCGATGAGGTCGTCGATCGAGCCGAAGCCGTCGCGGCGGGCGACCGGCGCCAGGCGGCTTTCCAGCAGGTACGCCTTTTCCGGGTCGACCTTCAGGCCCGCGCGCGCGGCGCAGAGCTGGCTGACCAGTTGGGCGTCTTCGGGCTTCACGTGAGTCGCGCCTGGGCGAACTTCGAGGCGACGATGTCGCCGTCGAAGGGTTTCATGATGTATTCGTCGGCCCCACAGTCGAGGGCCTCGGTGATGCGCGCCAGATCGTTCTCCACCGTGCAAAACACCACGGTCGGATGACCGCCGCCCGGCTCCTGGCGCAGGTGCTTGAGGAATTCGAGGCCGTTCATCACCGGCATGTTCCAGTCGAGCAGGATGGCGTCGGGCATGGCCGCACGGCACCAGGCGAGCGCCTCCACGCCGTCCGACGCCTCGGCGATCTCGAAGTGCAGGTCCTCAAGGATGCGTCGGGCGACTTTGCGGATCACGCGGCTGTCGTCGACGATCAGGCAGGTCTTCAAGGATGCGGCCCTTTCCGGTCCCCCCAGTTTTTCACGCCGGGGTGGTTAAGGACCGGTATGGGCCGTTAAAAATTCAGCCCGCAGGCGGCGGCAAGGCGGCGGCGAAGGTCACCTTTTCCTCGCTGGCCTCGGCCTTCAGCCGCCCGCCCGCGTCCCGCACGATGAGATGCAGGTAGTAGGCCTGCACCCAGTGACCGTGCAGGCCCTCGCCCATGCCCTCGCCATTCAGGCCGGCCAGCACCTCTGGGCGCAGCCGCGCGCGGGGCCCGGTCGACTCGACCGCGATCCGGACGGCGCCCTGCGCGTCTTGCGCTACCCGCACCTGCGTGATCCCGCCCGTGGGCAGGGCCGCCCCGCCCAGCTGAGCGAGGTTGAGCAGAGCGCGGGCCACTGGCTTTTCCACCGACGGCGGCTCCACCTGCCAGTCGAGCTGGGCGCGCATATGGGCGAACACGCCCTGGGCCAGGGTCTCCAGGGCGCGCACGTCGAAGGTCTCGGCGGTGGCCGAGGCGCCGAACGCGACCCGGGTGAAGGACAACAGGTCCGCGAGCTTCCGCGCGCTGGTCGCGATCAGGCTCATCGCCTCCTCGCGCATGTCCTGGGCCGATGGATCCTCCAGGAGGTCGAGGCCGGAGACGACGGCGCTCGCCGGGCTGATGAAGTCGTGGCACATGCGCGCGGCCAGGTAGGCGGCGAGCTCGGCCGGACGGGGCGGGGGGGCGGATTGCACGGAAGCGTCGCTCATGGGCGAGGACTCTGAGGTGATTTGATCCGTTGGAAAACCGGGGGCGGCGCTCTACAGCACGACCCTCGCCGGACGCCCGGCGAAGATGCAGTCAAGGGGCGGGCATGAACGACATCGGACCGGTCCTGGCGGACATCTGCGAAGCGGCGGCGCGGGAGATCCTGCCCCTGTGGCGCGCCGGGATCGACGTGGACCGCAAGGCCGACAACAGCCCGGTGACCGAGGCCGACCGGCGCGGCGAGGCCCTGATCCTGGCCGAGCTGGAAAAGCGCTTCCCCGGCGTGCCCGTCATCTCGGAGGAGGACGCCAGCGAATTCGGCGTGCCCGCGTCGATCGGCCCGCGCTTCTTCCTGGTCGACCCGCTGGACGGCACCAAAGCCTTCGTGCGCACCGACCCGAACTTCACCGTGAACATCGCCTTGATCGACGGCGGGCGGCCGGTGGCGGGCGCCGTGACGGCCCCGGCCACGAACGAGAGCTGGTACACCGACGGCGGCCAGGCGATGAAGCGCAAGGCCGGCGAAGCGCCCAGGCCCGTTCGCGTGCGGCCCTGGCCGACCGGCGTGGCCGTGGCCCTGGTCAGCCACACCATGAAAGAGGCCGTCGCCGAGGAACTGGCGGCGACCTACGGCTTCGATCTGCGCACGCCGATGGACTCCTCGATCAAGTTCTGTCGGATCGCCGAAGGCTCGGCGGACATCTATCCGCGCCATGGCCCGACCATGGAATGGGACGTGGCCGCCGGCCACGCGGTGCTGGAGGCGGCTGGCGGCCGGATGGCTACGGCCGAAGGCGAGCCCTTCACCTACGGCAAGGCCGAAGCCGGCTTCCGCAATGGCTGGTTCGTCGCCCGCGGCGGCGCCTAGATTTGGTGACTCAATCACGCCCCTGGCCGTCCTCCTCGGGCTTGTCCCGGCCATGACGATCTATAATAAATTCAATAGGCTGATCTGGCATTCGCCCTAGATCAGACCGCCCGCGGCGGACCCGCATCATCATCGACGCTGATCGCGGGGGCGCTGACCTTTTGTACGGGCTGGTCGATGCCGGTGCGGCTCAGGCCCAGCGCCAGATACCCCGTAAAGCCGCACAGGAAGGCGGCGAGCGCGATCCACAGATAGGGGCGCAGGAGCGGGAACTGGCTCGCCATGGCAGGCTCCTTGTCCGCCCCCGACCCGAGAACCGGCCCCAGCCTGAAAAGTTGCGCTGCAGCCTGATGCGGGAAAAATACTTGTTGAGAATGATTTGCATTTACATGGCAAGGCATCGGCGTTTAAGAACGACCCGAAACAGCGGCAGGGCGGCGCCTGGCCTCGTTTTTCGGAAACTACCGGTTCCGAGTCCTCCCCGACGAACCGGCGACTGCGCGCCCTGCCCGCTCCTGTGGGCGGGGCGTGTTTTTTTGGGGCGGCCCTCGTCCATCCCGACCGAAAGCGAGCGGACCCCCCTCGCCAGGGGGCTGAACCCGGACCCGCGACAACCTCCGGTAACGTGGTTCTTCGACGCCAACCTCCCGTTTACGTCTGCGCCCTAAGATAGGCCCTTCAGGCGGGGAGGCCCTTATGGGCGAACACGGGCCATACAAGGCGCCGGAAAACGACCGGGCGCTGATCGAATGGCTGTTCAACAACAGCCAGGAGCTGATGTTCGTCGTCGCCCCGGACTCGACCGTCGAGCTGGTCAATCCAGCCTGGCTCGCCGCCACCGGGTGGTCGGCCGAGGATCTCGTCGGCGCGCACCTTTCCACTTTCGTCCACCCCGACGATCTCCTGGAAAAGGGCTATGCCGGGGAGGAGCGCGAGCACGGGCGCATTCGCCTGCGCATGAAGGACGGCGCCTGGCGCCGGTTCGAGCACCGCAGCCAGGTCACGCCTGACGGCCGCGCCATCGGCATCCTGCGCGACGTCACCGCCGATCACGAGCGCGCCATGCAGCGGGAGGAAAGCGAGCGCACCCAGCGGCTGCTGGCCGACGCCGCGGGGATCGCGGCCTGGATCTCCGAGCCCGAAACCCGCCGCATCCATTGGTCGACCGACATTCAGCCTCATACAGGCCTCACCGTGGAGGACCTCGGGACTCCGGAGGCTTTCGCCGAGCGCCTGCATCCCGAAGACCGGAACGCCGCGCTGGCCGCGTTCGCCCGTTCGCGCGACACCGGCGAGCCCGGAAGCTCCGAGCACCGCCTCATCGGCAAGGACGGCCGCATAACGGCGTGGCGGGCCAACTTCCACGCCGACCCCCGGCCCGGAGGCCAGTACGCGCTACGCGGCATCTCCCAGGAGATCACCGAATTGGTCGCGGCCCGCGATCTGGCTCGCTCCGGCGAGCAGCGGATGCAGCAACTGGTCCTGGCCGCGCCCTTCGCCGTCGCGATGTTCGACCGTCAGCACCGCTACATGGTGGTCAGCCCCCGCTGGGAGCAGGTTTTTGGTGCGACCAGCCAGCCTCGGATGGGCGCCCGTGCGCAGGACGTCAGCGCAAAGATCCCCAAGCGCTTCGTGGCGGCGCAGCCGCGGGTAGCCCGGGGAGAGGTGGTGTCCTCACCGGAGGACCGCTTCACGGATTCGAGCGGCGAGACCCGTTGGGTCCGATGGGAAGCCTGCCCCTGGCGCGATGTCGACGGGCAGATCGGCGGCTCGGTGGTCTATGTGGACGACATCTCCGCGACGGTTCAGGCGCGCCGCAACGCCCAGGAAAACGCCCGGCGCCTGAAGCTGGCGCTCGAGGCGGCCGACGCCGGCGTCTACGAGATCGACCACTTGGCCAGGACCTTCTGGGCCTCGCCGGAGTTCAAGCGGCTCACCGGCACGGCCAGCGCGGACTATGAGAGCGCGCTCAAGCTAAAGTTCCCGAATTTCCACCCTGACGACCTGCCGCAGGTGCGGGCAGCCTTCCTCGAAATCCATTCAGGCCAGCGCAAGTCCGGCGAGGCCTTCGAGGCCCGCGTGATCCTCCCCAGCGGCGAGGTGCGCTGGATGCGGGTGTTCCACCACCTGAAGATCGGCCGCAACGGCCGCTGGCTCAAGGGCGTCGGACTCGTCCACGACTACGACGCGCGCAAGCGCCAGGAGCTCGACCTTGTAAACGCCCAGCGGGCCGCCGAGGCCGCCGCCGAGGCCAAGGCGTCGTTCCTGGCCAATATGAGCCACGAGATCCGCACGCCGATGAACGGCGTGATGGGCGTGCTGCACCTGCTGAAGACCGAAGAGCTGAGCGCCGACGGCCGCAAGATGCTTGAGGAAGCGCTCTCGTGCGGACACATGCTCGCCGAACTGCTGAACGACGTCATCGACTTCTCGAAGATCGAGGCGGGCTGCCTGGAGCTCTCCAACGAGGCCATCGACGCGCGCGAACTCGTCGAGGGCGTGGCGCGCCTCCTGCGGCCGCAGGCGGAAGGCAAAGGCCTGACGCTCAACCTCGACGTCGAGGACAAGGTCGGCTGGGTGACCGCCGACCCGGTGCGCCTGCGGCAGGGGCTGTTCAACCTTCTGGGCAACGCCGTGAAGTTCACGCTGAAGGGCCAGGTGACCATGCGGTGCCGCGCCATCGGCCCGGACCACCTGCGGTTCGAAGTCGAAGACACCGGGGTCGGGGTGCCGGAAGCCGCCCAGCCGAGGATCTTCCAGCGTTTCGACCAGGGCGACGCCTCCACCACGCGCCGCTTCGGCGGCTCGGGCCTGGGCCTATCCATCACGCGCCGCCTGGCGGAGATGATGGGCGGCAATGTGGGCTTCACCTCCGTGGAGGGAGAAGGCTCGACCTTCTGGCTTGAAATCATGGCCCCGCCCGCGCCCGCGCCCGCCGCGGCGGCGGAGGTCACGGACGCGCTCCTCGACGGCCTTCGGGTTCTGGTGGTGGAGGACAACGCCACCAACCGGATGATCGTCACCAAGCTGCTCGAAAACCTCGGCGCGCAGGTCGAGACGGCGGCTGACGGCTACCTGGGCGTGGAGGCCGCCGCCCGCGGCCGCTTCGACGTGATCCTGATGGACGTGCAGATGCCCGGCATCGACGGGCTGGAGGCCGCCCGGCGGATCCGCGCGCTCGGCGGCGCGCCCGCCGGCACGCCCATCGTGGCCCTCACCGCCAATGTGCTGGCCCATCAGCGCGACGCCTATCTGGAAGCGGGGATGGACGGAGTGGTGGGCAAGCCGATCTCCCCGCAGGTGCTGCTCGCCGAAATCGCCCGCGCATGCGCCAGCGCTCATGCCAACGCTCATGAGCTGCAGGACGCCGAAGAAGCCGCGGCCTGAACGCGCCGCCCCTTTCCACATTTTCGGCCTCGGGCTAGACCTCCCCCTCCAGTGGGGGAGACGAAGGCATGGCGGATATCGCCGTCGAAGGGGCGGGCGCGCCCGAGCAGAGGACCTCGCTGCGCACGGTGGTGGCGGCCTCCGCCGCGGGCACCGCCTTCGAGTGGTACGACTTCTTCGTCTTCGGCAGCCTGACCCAGGTCATCTCCAAGACCTTCTTCTCCGGCTTGAACGAGACCGCCGGCTATATCGCGGCCCTGGCCCTGTTCGGCGCCGGCTTCGCCTTCCGCCCCCTCGGCGCCCTGGTGTTCGGCCGCATCGGCGATCAGGTGGGGCGCAAAGGAGCGTTCCTCCTGACCGTGGTGCTGATGGGCGGGGCGACCGTCGGGATCGGGCTGCTGCCCACCTACGCCCAGGCCGGCATCGTCGCCCCCGCCCTGCTCGTGCTCATGCGGATCATCCAGGGCTTCGCCCTGGGCGGCGAATATGGCGGGGCGGCGATCTACGTAGCCGAGCACGCACCCCCGGGCGCGCGCGGGCGGTCCACCAGCTGGGTGCAGACCTCGGCCGCCTTCGGCCTCCTGGGCGCCCTGTCGGTGATCCTTGTCACACGGCTGGCGGTCGGGCGCATCGCCGGCCCCGAAGCCTTCGACGCCTGGGGCTGGCGCATCCCCTTCCTGTTCTCGGCCGGACTTCTGGCGATCTCGATCTGGATGCGCCTGAAACTCTCCGAAAGCCCCGCCTTCGCCCGCATGAAGGCGGCCGGTGAATCCTGTCAGGCGCCCTTCAAGGAAGCCTTCGGCCAGTGGGCGAACCTCAAGGTCGTACTGCTCGCCCTGGTGGCCATCATGTTCGCCCAAGGGGCGGTCTGGTACACGGCCTTCTTCTACATCCAGACCTTCATGGAGAAGTTCCTCAAGACGCCGCCAGAGACCATCACGGCGCTGATGAGCATCGCCACGATCTTCAGCGCCGGGGGCTATGTCTTCTTCGGCTGGCTGTCCGACCGGATCGGACGCAAGCCGGTGCTGCTGTTCGGCATGGCGCTGATGCTGGCGGCCTATTTCCCCGGCTTCCACCTGCTGTCCCAGACGCTCAATCCCGCCATGGCCGAGGCTCAGGCGCGCACGCCGGTGGTGGTGGTGGCCGACCCGGCCGACTGCGCCCTGCAGTTCGATCCCGTCGGCAAGTCGGCCTTCGTCTCCTCCTGCGACATCGCCAAGAGCGTCCTGGCCAACGCCGGGGTCTCCTACAGCAACCGCGCCGCCCCGGCCGGGGCCAAGGCCCAGGTTCTGGTGGGCGAGACGGCCGTCCCCTCCGTCGATGCGCGCGGCCAGCCCAAGGCGCAGGCCAAGGCGACCCGCACCGAGGTCGAGACGCGTCTGAAAGCCGCCCTGTCCGCCGCCGGCTATCCGGAAAAGGCCGATCCGGCGCGCATGAACTTCGCGGGCGCCGTCGGCGTCATGCTGATCTTCGTGATCGCGGCCACCGCCCTTTACGGGCCCATCGCCGCCACCCTGGTGGAGCTGTTCCCCACGCGGATCCGCTACACGGCGATGTCGCTGCCCTATCACATCGGCACCGGCTGGGTCGGCGGCTTTGTGCCCTTCACCGCCTTCGCCATCGTCGCGGCGACAGGGGATATCTACGCGGGGCTCTGGTACCCCTTCGCCTTCACCCTGCTCTCGGTGGTGACCTGCTTCTTCCTGCTGCCGGAGACGCGCCACAGGTCGCTGCACGACTAAGCCGCGCGGCCCGCCGCCTCACCCCGGCGCGGCCAGCATCACTTCGACGATGATCCCGGCGGACCGGAGCGCGCGCAGGTCCTTGGGCGACGGCGCGGCGGTGATCACCCGCACCACCCGCAGGCCTTCCCGCGCCAGGGCGCCGAGCGTCTCGACATCCATCTCGGCCGGGGCGCGGCGCTCGGCGTCGCGGCGGGCGAGCTCGAGCACCTCACGGGCGGCGTCCGCATCGGGGACCAGCACGTCGGCCTCGGCCAGAGCCCGTGCGGCGCGCAGGGTCAGGAGCTCCGCCGGCCCGCGCCCTGCCACGAACTGCACCGCACCGGCTGCCTCCGGGCCGTTGGCGAGGGCCTCCACGAACAGCGCCCGGGCGTGCTCCATGTCGCCGGCCATGGCCGCATCCGCCGCCGGCCCGGACAACGCCGCCCGCATGAACGCGCGGCGTTGGGCCAGGTTGGGCAAGGTCTCGCGCACCAGCGCCTGGTGCTGGCGGAACAGGGCCGCCACCCGGCCGGCGCCCTCCGGGATCCGCGCCTCGATCGCGCCGCGCAACAGGCCGGCCAGCATGGGCGAAGCCCCACCCGTGCCGATGGCGACGACGACCTCGCCCCGGTCGATCACCGCCGGCGTGGTGAAATCGCAATACTGCGGCCGGTCGACCGCGTTGACCGGCACATGGGCCGCACGGGCCGCGCCCACCGCCGCCTGGACGAACAGGTCGTCGTCGCTGGCCACGAAGGCGAGCGCCGCGCCCTTATAGGTCCCAGGCAGGAAGGCCTGCGCGCCCTCGACGCGCACCACGACCGCGGGCGAGCCCTCGAACAGGCGCGCCTTGACCTCGGCGGCCTCGCCGGAACCGGCGATCACCACCGTCCGGCCGGCCAGGGGAAAATAGGCGGGAAATGCGTCCATGCGGGTCAGCGGCTCAGGGCGGCGGCGAACGGTCGGGCGGCCGGGAGAAGTCGATGCATGGGGCGTCCTCTGCTGCACGCCAGCCTAGCGTCTCAAGCTCGGCCTCGCCACGCTTGGCGGCTTGTGGTTGAGTCGAGCGAACCGACGGCATGTCCGTAACGTGGGCGAGGAAAGCATGGCTCTGACCCTAGACATCAACGGCAAGGCGACGGCGGTCGAGGCCGCCGCGGACACGCCGCTCCTCTGGGTCCTGCGCGACGAGCTGGGCCTGACCGGCTCGAAGTTCGGCTGCGGAGCGGGCCTTTGCGGGGCCTGCACCGTCCATGCGAACGGCTCCGCGATCCGCGCCTGCCTCACGCCGATCGCCGCGCTCGCGGGCGTGAAGATCACCACGATCGAGGGCCTGGGCGGCATGCATCCGCTGCAGCAGGCCTGGGTGCGCCTGGACGTGCCGCAATGCGGATACTGCCAGTCCGGCCAGATCATGTCGGCGGCGGCCCTGCTGACGACGACGCCGAAGCCGACGGACAAGCAGATCGACGCGGCCATGGACGGCAACATCTGCCGTTGCGGGACCTACCAGCGCATCCGCGCGGCCATCCACGAGGCGGCCGGCCAAGTCCCCGGCGCCCAAGCTCTCGCCGGCAAGGAAGCCACGGCATGAACGCCCCCGCCCATCCCCCCGGCTCCACCCGCCGCGAACTGATCGTCGGCGCCACCGTCGTCGGCGGCGCCCTTCTGGTCGGCTGCTCGCCGGCCAACATCCTGAGCATCGGCGCAAAGGTCGAGCCGGGCGCCTTCGGCCCCTTCATCCGCATCGAGCCCGACGGCGCCGTGACCGTCGTCGCCAAGCACATCGAGTTCGGCCAGGGGACCCACACGGGCCTGGCCGCCATCGTGGCCGAGGAGCTCGACGCCGACTGGACCCGGGTGCGCGTGGTCCACGCACCGGCGGACTCCAAACTCTACGCCAACAGCCTGATGATGATTCAGGGGACCGGCGGCTCCACCGCCATCGCCAATTCCTGGGACCAGCTGCGCAAGGCCGGCGCCACGACCCGCGCCATGTTCGTCCAGGCCGGCGCGACGCGCTGGAGCGCGCGCGCCGCCGAGATCACCGTGCAGAACGGGGTGGTGAGCCACGCGGCCTCGAACAAGCAGGCGAGCTTCGCCGAGCTGCTCGCCGAAGCCGCCAAGGTCACCCCGCCCGAGACGGTCGCGCTGAAGGACCCCAAGGCTTTCACCCTGGTCGGCACCGACCGCGTGCGCCGCAAGGACGCCGCCTCCAAGACCGACGGAACCGCCCGCTTCACCCAGGACGTGCGCCTGCCGGGCATGCTGACCGCCGTGGTCGCCCACCCGCCGCGGTTCGGCGGCAAGGTGAAGTCCTTCGACGGCGCTGAGGCCCTGAAGGTCCCGGGCGTGGTGGCGGTCCACCAGATCCCGTCCGGCGTGGCGGTGGTGGCCAAGAACACCTGGGCCGCTCGCCAGGGGCGCGATGCGCTGAAGGTGACCTGGGACGAATCGAAAGCCGAGAAGCGTGGCTCCGACCAGATCCTGGCCGAGTACCGCGACCTCGCCTCCGGCAAGACACAGCCGGCCAAGAAGGTGAAGTGGGCCGTCGTCGAGGCGCGTGGCGCGGAGAAGCCGCCGGCGGCGGGCGAGGCCTTCGAGGCGACCTACGACTTCCCCTATCTGGCCCATGCGCCCATGGAGCCGATGAACTGCGTGGCCCAGGTGGACGGCGGCAAGGCCAAGCTCACCTTCGCCTCGCAGATCCAGACCATGGACCAGATCAACACCGCCATGGTGGTCCACGCGCTGCCGGGCTCAGTGGAGATCGAGACCCTGTTCGCCGGCGGCTCGTTCGGGCGGCGGGCCAACTTCAAGTCCGACTACGTGGTCGAGTGCGTCCAGATCGCCAAGAAGGTCGGCAAGGGCGTGCCGGTGAAGCTGGTCCGGACCCGCGAGGATGACATGAAGGCGGGCTATTACCGCCCGCTCGTCCACCACGCGGTGAGAGTGGTCCTGGACAAGGACGGCTGGCCGGCGAACTGGCGCCATCGCCTGGTCGCCCAGTCGCTCATGAAGGGCGCGCCCCTGCCGGCGCAAAAGATCGACTCGACCGCCGTGGAGGGCGTCTACGGCTCGCCCTATCTGAAGGCGACGCCCCAGGTGGATGTCCAGTATCTCGCGCCCGACGCCGGGGTTCCGGTGCTGTTCTGGCGCTCGGTGGGTTCGACCCACACGGCCTTTGTCATGGAGCACACCATCGACCAGCTCGCGCGGCGCGCGGGCAAGGACCCCGTCGAGTACCGCCGCGCGCTCTATCGGGGAGCCGGCGCGACCCGGCGCCTGGCCGCCCTCGACCTCGTCGCCGAGAAGTCCGGCTGGACCGAGCCGCCGCCCGCCGGCTGGGCCCGCGGCGTCGCGGTGCACGAATGCTTCGGCACCGTCGTGGCCCAGGTCGCCGAGGTGCAGCTGGTGGACGGCGTTCCCAAGGTCGGCCGCGTCGTCACCGCCATCGACTGCGGCGTGGCGGTCTCGCCCGACCAAATCGCCGCCCAGATGGAAGGCGGAACCTGTTTCGGCCTTTCGGCGGCCCTGTTCGGCCAGGTCACCCTCAAGGACGGCGAGGTCGAGCAGAGCAATTTCGACAACTACCGGGTCCTGCGTTTCTCCGAGGCGCCGAAGGTCGAGACCTACATCGTCCCGTCCGCCAACAAGCCCAGCGGCGCCGGCGAGCCCGGCACTCCGGTGATCGCCCCGGCGGTGGCCAACGCCCTCCTGGCGCTCACCGGCAAGCCGACCAACTCACTGCCGTTCGTGAAGGCGTAGAAAAACACCGCTCGTCCCGGCGAAAGCCGGGACCCAAGCCGAGTCGGTCATGGAGCGGAGAGCCCGCTTGGATCCCGACTTTCGTCGGGACGAGCGGGTGGAAGTCAGCTGGGTGAAGCCAAATCCTCGGGCCGATCCACGTCGAACAGCACGCCATCGTCCGGCGCGTCGACCAAGGCGAGGTCGCCACCGAGCCCGTTCAGAATTTCCCGCGCGCCCCTGTCGCCAGACACACCCCGTAGCGCCGGGATCAACCCCGCTCCCAGCAGCACCGGGTTCCCCCGTCGCCCCTCGAACCGCGGGGCCGCAGCCGGTGCGCCTTCGTGCACCGCCTCGGCCAGCGCCCCCAACACGGCGACCGGCACGCGCGGCATGTCCCCCAGGAACACGAACACCCCGGCCGCATCGGCCGGCAGAGCCGCGGCCCCCGCCCGCAACGACGCGCCCATGCCCTCGGCGTGGTCCGCAGCCTCGATGATCCGCAGCCGCCCCGCCTCGCCCAGCCGCTCGGCGCACGCGCGGCCAGCGGCGGCCACCCGCTTACCCTCCGCGCCCGTCACCAGGATCACCGAACGCGCCGGCGCGGCGAAGGCGGCGGCCAAAGCCCCGTCCAGCAGAACGCCCCCGTTCCAGGGCGCCAGCAGCTTGCCGCCGCCGAACCGCGAGCCCGATCCCGCCGCCAGAACGATGGCCTCGAATCGATCCGCCAAGGGGACCCCTGTCGCCAAGCCCTGCGCTCCTCTATCTTATGGGCTGTCATGAGCCCCTACGACGCCCCTTCGCAAGCCGTCAGCACCGCGCCGCCCGCGCTGATCGACGGCCTTGGCCGCACGGTGACCTACCTGCGCCTGTCGGTCACCGACCGCTGCGACCTGCGCTGCGTCTACTGCATGGCCGAGCACATGACCTTCCTGCCCAAGGCCGAGGTGCTGACCCTTGAGGAGCTGGAGCGCATCGCCTCGGCCTTCATCGCCCAGGGGGTGCGCAAGCTGCGCATCACCGGCGGCGAGCCCCTGGTGCGCAAGGGCGTCATGAGCCTTTTCGAGAATCTGTCGCGCCACCTGCGCTCCGGCGCCCTGGAGGAGATCACCCTCACCACCAACGGCACGCGCCTGGCGGAATTCGCCCCTGAGCTGGCCAGGTTCGGCGTCCGGCGGGTGAACGTCTCGCTGGACACCCTCAAGCCCGACCTCTTCCGCACCATCACCCGCGGCGGCGACCTCTCCAAGGTGCTGGCCGGGATCGACGCCGCCCAGGCCGCCGGCCTGTCGGTGAAAATCAACACCGTCGCCCTGAAGCACGACAACGCCGCCGAGATCACCGACCTGATCGCCTGGGCCCACGCCGGCGGGCGCGACATGACCCTGATCGAGACCATGCCGCTGGGCGAGATCGAGGGCGACCGCACCGACCAGTTCCTGTCCCTGGCCGACGTCCGCCGCGACCTGGAAAGCTTCTGGACCCTCGAAGACATCCCGCTCTCCACCGGCGGCCCGGCGCGCTATGTGCGGGTCGCTGAGACCGGCGGCCGCCTGGGCTTCATCACGCCCCTGACCCACAATTTCTGCGACCTGTGCAACCGCGTGCGGCTGACCTGCACCGGGACCCTGCACACCTGCCTTGGCCAGGACGACGCCACTGACCTGCGCGCCGTGCTGCGGGCCGGCGCCGACGATGCGGCCCTGATCGAGGCCATCCGCGGCGGGATCGACAGCAAGCCCAAGGGCCATGACTTCCGCATCGTGGCCGGCGACGCCCCGGCGCTTTCGCGGCACATGTCCACCACCGGAGGCTAGAGCCGTGGCCCGCGTGCTGCTGTTCGGTCCTCTGCGCGACCTCGCCGGCTGGCGCGAGCGCGAGCTGCCCGAGGCGCCCGCCACCCTTTCCGCCCTGCGCGCCCTGCTCGCCCGCGAGGATGCGGCCCTGGGCGAGGCCCTGTCCGCCCCCGGCGTGCAGACCGCCGTCGACCAGGCCATCGTGCGCGGCGATGCGGCGATCGCGCCCGGCGCCGAGATCGCCTTCCTCCCGCCGATGAGCGGCGGATGAGCGTCACCCTCACCGACCAGCCGTTCGAGCCGGGCGCCCTGCTCACCGCCTTCGCCGCCGGCCGGCGCGAGACCGGCGCGGTCGCCACCTTCACCGGCCTGGCCCGCGCCGAGGGCGGCGCTACGAACATCCTGGAGCTTGAGGCCTATCCCGGCTTCACCGACCGGGAGATCACGCGCATCGCCGAGGCGGCCCGCGAACGCTTCGCCCTCGACGACCTGATGATCGTCCACCGCATCGGCCGCATCGGGCCGGGCGAGCCCATCGTCTTCGTCGCCACCGCCGCCTCGCACCGCCGGGCCGCCTTCGAGGCCTGCGACCACCTGATGGACTACCTGAAGAGCCGCGCCCCCTTCTGGAAGAAGGAGCACGGCCCGGACGGCGCCCGCTGGATCGAACCGCGGGCCGAGGACTATGCCGACGCGTCCCGCTGGGACTGAGGCGCCTCTTTTCGACAGCACGGCTTATGAAGCGGCTTGCGCGAGCGTTCAGAGAAGACAGATACTCAGTTCCAATGACCGTCTGGGAGGACGCGCCAAGGGAGGGAATCCGCGCCGCAGGGCCGGCGGGCTGATGCGCCCATATTCCTCCGTCCGATTCCTCCCGCAGCCGCCGGGAGCACGGAATGGGTTTTCTGATGTCATCTATGGGCGCACTCGCGGCGATGGCCATGGAGGTCGGCGGCGGGTCCTCGGGCGGCGCCAAGCCCGCTGAACCCAAGGTGGAGGCTGTCGCGTCTCCCGCCCAGGCGGCCTGGGAGCGCTATCACCAGACCTTCGTCGAGCAGCGCGAGCGCTTCCTCAAGAGCGAGTTCGCCAAGGACCCGCAGCTGCGCGCCCAGGGCCTGTATCTCCTGCAGACCCAGGAAGTGACGGCGTTCAACTTCTATGTCGCGCCGCGCACCCAATATCCGGCGCTCTACATCCAATCGCTCTTCATGCCGATCGAGCTGTCATGGGGCCTGCCGAACCCGGACTTCCTGAACCACAACGGGTTCGTCGACGGGGCCCACACCTATCGCATCTGGGGCAACCGCAAGGGCAGCTACTGGGCGACCCTGCAGGTGTTCAAGGGCTTCTGGGGCGACGAGGTCCAGGGCAACCAGGCCAATATCGACTTCGACGACGTGCCAACCGCCCCCGACGGCTCCTTCGAGATCTTCCTCGGCCCCAACCCGCCGGCCGACACGAAGGACAAGTACTGGGTCAAGCTCGACCCCACCATCCACAACGCCATGCTGGCGATGCGCGAGACATTCTACGATTGGAACCGCGACGTGCCGATGGAGGTGCACATCGAGTGCCTGGATCGCGAGCCCGGCGCGCCGATCCATTTCGACGAAAACGAACTCGCCGCGCGCATCGACAAGGCCCGCAAGTGGGCCGTCTTCCACTTCGACTTCGTCACGGGCGGCGCCCAGAGGTACCTGGGCGTCGGCGGCGAGGCCCCGGCCCTGGCGCGCAACCAGTTCCACGGCAACAGCACAGCCCGTCAAACGGGCGGCAACCCGCTCGGCTACTGGGTCAACATGCTCTACGACCTCAAGCCCGACGAGGCGCTGATCATCGATATGCCGGTGATCGAGGCGCGCTACTGGGGCGTCCAGCTCGGCAGCATCTGGCAGCAGACCACCGACTACGCCTACCACCAGAGCTCGCTCAACGGAGCCCAGGCCAGGCTCGACGCAGACGGTCGCTTCCGCGCCGTCCTGTCCTTGAAGGATCCGGGTGTACCCAACTGGCTCGATCCGGCCGGCCTGCCCATCGGGACGGCCCTGCTGCGCTTCTACAAGTCGGACGACTATGTGACGCCCACCACGACCAAGGTGGCGCTGTCCGAGGTGCGCGCTCACCTGCCCAAGGACACGCCCGTAGTGACCCCTGAGCAACGCAACGCCGCGCTCGCCGCCCGCCGCCGCGCCGCGCTGCGCTGGTACGGCCAGTAGCCGCGCCACAGGGAGATCGGCGATGCACGCGCCTGACGACTATTCGGCCATCTACGCCCGCTCGCTTCTGACCTATGACGGGCCGCTCTCACCGCGTGTGCTGCTGGCCGAGGCCGAGCAGGCGACCGGCCTTGCCGACTGGGGCGGAGCCCACTGGGCGGAGGACGGGTTTCGCGAACGTCTCCACGCCCTTTGCGAGTCGATGGAGGGCGAGGCCAAGCTCACCGCCCTCGGCCGTACACGCGCCCATGGCCGCATGCACATGATGCTCTGCTCGCGCCTGCGCTTCATCGCCTGGCCGCGCAGCGCGGCGCGCCAGGCCCCCATCGTCGCGCCCCTGATCGGCACGGGTTTTCCCCGGGCGGGCACCAGCTTCCTGCACCAGCTGCTCGCGCAGGACCCGGAGAATATGTCCGTCTCCACCGCCCAGGCCGGCCTCCCCGTCCCGCCTCCCGGGCCGGACGTCGACGAGGCCAAGCGCAACGCCTTCACCGACCGGCTGCTCGACTTCCAGGGCCTCTTCGCCCCGGACGTGGACGCGGTTCATCCCTTCGCGGCCGACGCGCCGGACGAGTGCACGGCTATTCAGGAAAGCTCCTGCGGGAGCCTCTACCAGGCGTTCTTCAACGTCCCGAGCTTCCTGCCGGTCGCCTTCGGCGCGGTCGACGACGCCTTCGCCTGGCAGAAGGGGATGCTGCAATTGCTCCAGGCGGACCAGCCGGCCAGCCGCTGGGTGCTGAAGACCCCCCAGCATATGCATCACTGGGACTCGATGATCGCGACCTTCCCGGACGCCCGGGTCTTCATGAACCACCGCGATCCCGGCAAGATGATCGCCTCGATCGGCAACCTGTTCGTGACCTTCCGGCGTCTGAATTCCGATAGCCCGGTCGATCCGAAGGCGCTCGGCCGGCCGGCCCTGGAAGGGCTGATCGCGAGCATGGAGCGGGTGACGGCCTGGCGCGCGGCCCATCCGGAGTTCCCGGTCGTCGACGTGCACTACAAGACCCTGGTCGCCGACCCCATCGCCGAGGCCGAGCGCGTCTACTCAGCCTTCGGTCTTACCCTCAGCGCCACGGCCCGCGAGCGGATGTCGAGTTTCCTCAAGGTCAACCGCCACGGCCAGGTCGGGGGGCGCCGCTACACGCTGGCCGACGTCGGCCTGGACGAGGCCGCCATCGAGGCGATCTGCGGCGACTATATCGACAAGTTCGGCGTGACGCGGGAAGAGCGGGTCTAAGTCTAGCCGACGCCCTCGGGCGCGCCGTTCACAGCCGGCGGCGGAGCGCAGCGGCCAGCCCTGGCCTGCACCACGTAGAGAAGCGCGCGGTTGCGGGTGAAGGCGTAATGTTCGCCGAGCGGCGTGGTGGTCTCGCCGGTGGTGATGCTGGTGGCTTCGACGGTCGAGCCGGGCTGGTTCACGGTCTGCTGGTTCCAGCGGGAGAGCTGGGCGCTGCAGGCCGCCACCACGGCGTCCGCCACCATGTCGGCCTCATCACGGGAGGGGGCCAGGCTGTAGGCCCAGCGCCGCACGCATTCCTCAATAGCGGCAGGCCCGTCCGCCACGGGGGTGGCGGGCCCGGTCTTGGCGTGGGTGAAGTCGACGCAGAGCTTGGAATTGGCGGCCTGCGTCTGGGTTTCGCGCTGATTGCAGCCGCCAAGGCCCAGGACAAGGCCCAAGACAAGGCACTGGGCGATCCCGATCTGACTTGTCGTGACCTTGCTCAAGGCGACCTCCCATTCAGGGGCGAAGGCGGCGAGAGCGGCCTCGGCCGCCTCGCCGCTCATATTGTTTTACTTACTCGGACGCGACCGGCGTGCCGTACTGATCGTAATAGACCTTGCGCGCGGGTTCGCGAGCCGGCGCATAGCGCGCCCCGCTGCTGCGGTAGTGCGCGGGCCGGTAAGAGCTGGAGCGATAGGCGCGCCTTTGGGTGCACCCGTTGCGGCCGATCTCGCGCCCGACGACGGCGCCGCCGAGGCCGCCGACGATCGGGCCGGTGCTGCCGTGGGTGACCGCCCCGCCCAGGAGGGCGCCGCCGGCGGCGCCGAGCAGGGTCCCGTTCAGTTTCCGGGTGCGGCAGGTGGCGGCGTCGGCGTCAGTGGGCCCGGCCAGCAGCGGCAACGCGAAGACGGACGCGAGCGCCAAGAGTGAAATGGTTTTACGCATCTTGGATGGATCCTTTGTCGGCGTCCTATGAACGCAGCAGCAACAATTGGGATGCAGTGCGAATGTGTCAGGACGTGGGAGGAAGGGGGAATTTGTTCCGGATCAACCCGACCCGAAATCGAAGATCACGACTGCAACGTCCACAGCCTATTGGTCGGCGGCGATCTGACGGACGCTTCGCCGACCTTGGGTCTAATCAGCTTAATCATGAATCTCGTCCCGTTCTTCATGATCTCCGCCTGTGGGTGGCGAAGCGCCTGACCATCGTCCCGCCGGCCTGAACGCCAGTTGAACGGGATGACCGCAAGCTATTAGGCATCGCGCCCTGGCGAGCCGGGCGCGGCCTATCTAGACTGTTCGCCGGTCGGTCGAGGGAGAGCCCCCATTGTCCGGGAGCGCCGTATGAGCCTTGGAGTCCGCAAGCTGGCCGGCGCCTTGGCCGCCCGTGTGAGCGGCGTCGATTTTCGCGGCGGCCTCACGCGAAGCGACCTAGCCGCCATCGAAGGCGCGCTCGCCACCCATCAGGTCCTGGCGATCGATGCAGCCGCGATGTCCCCCGAGCAGCATGTCCAGATCGCCCGGCTGTTCGGCGAGCCGGAGCACCATGTCTTCTTCCCGAACCTGGGCGAGGGGCTGGAGCACGTGACCGTGCTCGATTCCGAAGCGGGCGAGCGGTCCGACCGCTGGCACATCGACGAGTCGTTCCTGCAGAACCCGCCCTGCGTCACCGCCCTGCACGCCCAGATCCTGCCGAGCTATGGCGGCGACACGGCCTTCGTCTCCATGGGCGCGGCCTATGACGCCCTCTCCCCGCGAATGAAGGTCTATCTGGAGGGCCTGGAGGCGGTGTTCGACTACACCATGATCGCCGAACTCTCCTGGGTGCGCGGCACGGGCGGGGCGGAAAAGCTCGCCCAGATCGCCGGCCAGATGCGCTCGGCCGTCCATCCGGTGGTCGGCGCCCATCCGACGACCGGCCGAAAGTCGCTCTACGTGGAGCCCACCTATCTTCGGCACATCAAGGGGCTGCCCGAGGGCGAGGGAAAGGCCCTGGCCGCCTTCCTGCTGAACCACACCCAGCGGCCCGAGTTCGGCTATCGCCACGCCTGGAAGCTCGGCGACCTGCTCCTGTGGGACAACCGCAGCGTCATGCACTACGCGGTGAACGATTTCGCCGAGCACCGCCGCATGTACCGCGTCTCGGTGCTCGCCCCTGTCTAGCGGCGGGGGAGCGTCCGATAGCCGCTAGGCTTTCGCCTTCGCCCGCGCCTTGTAGCCATCGCCGTTGTCCAGGGTGCCGAACATCCAGTCGTACAGCACGGTGATGGTCGCGTAGTTGCCGCCGGTGAACCGCTTATGGTGGTTGTGGTGCATCGCCGAGGCGTAGTTCAGGTATTTGAACGGGAAGCGGTCCGCCTTCCACAGGTCGTGGTTGTGCAGGTTGATCTGCGTGAAGGCGAGGAAGGTGACGATGATGGTCGCCAGGTGGAACTCGCCCATGAACCGCGACAGGACAAAGATGCTGCCCGCATAAAGGCCGAGCCCGATGGCCGTCTCCAGCGGGTGGAGATAGGCCGAGTCGGTCCGGCAGGGATTGTGCTGCTGGTGATGGATGGCGTGCATCCAGACCAGCGGGCCGCCCAGCAAGCCGTTGTTGTGAAACACGAAGCGGTGCGTGACGTAGTAGAAGAAGTCGTAGAACATCAGGATGACGACGATATCCAGCAGCATGCTCCACCAGGGCTGCGCCGCCACGGTCAGGCAGAACGGCAGGATCACGCCGAAGATGAGCACCTGAAAGAGCAGGCCCCAGGGCTTGTTCCATTTCTGGTTGGCGACATAGAGGGGCTTGGCCAGCCTCTGTCGCCGGGCTTCCTTGTTGAGCTCGCTGGCCTCCTTGATCGCCGGAACCAGCAACAGCAGCTGCCGGCCCGCCATGGTGATCGCGATGATCGCCCCGAGCGCCAGCAGCGAAAGCTTCCACTCATAGTGGGCCAGAAGGCTCGCAAGGATTGGACTGTTCATATGCCGTGCCTCAACGTCCATGACCGCCGCGGTGGTCCGCGTCGATCCCTGACGAAACTGACTAGGGCTCGTTTTATACAGCGGCTTTGATTAAGCACAACCGAAGAGGCTCCGCGCCGCACGGCCGCCCCTCGGTGATGTCCCGATTTATGGCCACAAGGCCGAAATCTGCGCCGCTGCGGCGCCTGATCGCGGTTCAAGGGACCTTCGGCTTGATCTCCTCCATCACCCACTGGGCGTGGTCGAGATAGGCCTCGACGTCATTCACGGGCGGCGTCGGCACCCCGCTCATCGTCACGCCGAGGTCGTGCAGGCGGCCGAGGTTGTCGATCATCTCCTGGGCCGGCATGCCCGGCCGGCCGAGCGGGTCGTCCAGGACCACATGCCCCTCGCCGATCAGCGAGGTCGACATCGGATAGACCACCTCGAACGGACCGCCCCGGAACGTGGGCTGCGAGCGGATGAAGTCGAGCTTCGCCGGGATCTGCTCGGGTTTCGTCAGGAACGGCCACCAGCCGGTGGCGAACCGGGCCGTGCGCTTCAACACCGCCTCGGCGTCCCCGCCCATCCAAATCGGCATGTGCGGCTTCTGCACCGGCTTGGGCGCGAACTTCGCGTCCCGGAAGCTGACATAGCGACCCTCATAGACGGGATCCTCCTTCGTCCAGAGCTCGATCATCGCCTCCAGATATTCGTCGGCGATCCGGCCCCGCTCGTGGAACGGCACGCCGAGGATATCGAACTCCTCCTTGAGCCAGCCGACCCCGAACGTGACGGTGAGCCGCCCGCCGCTCATCCAGTCGATGGTCGAATAGGCCTTCGCCTGGACGATCGGGTTCTGCAGCGGCAGCAGCGCGATGCAGGAGGTGATCCCGATCGTCTCCGTCGCGCCGGCCATGTAGGCCATGGCCGAGGCCGCGTGGAGGTAGTGCGCGCCGGAAAGCTCGATGTGCTCGTTCGGGATCACGAAGTGCTCCGGCGCGGCGATCATGTCGTAGCCGAGCGCCTCGACGCGCTTGATGACCCGCGTCTGGTCGCGGCCGGTGACCCCCAGCTCCCAGGGCTGGGTGACGGCCTTCACCTCGATCATATGCGGCGGAGCGGTGACGAACTTCACGGGCGGCCTCCCTGGCGTGCTGCGCGACCGGCGCGCGCGACGGGAGCCTCGCCGGGCGGCCGTCGCGACGCAAGCGAGGTGATCGCATTTGTGGCGCTTGGGGGCTGGGCTGAGGCTGACGTGCGAACGGCCGCCCGGGCAGACCCCGCCTTAAATCCCATGGCGGCCTGACCGCAGGCTCGCATCAACCGTGGGATTTAAACTGTGGAAGCATCTCGATGGACCGGCTCTGACTCAAAGGCGAGCTTGGCTGCTGCCTCGCGCCACAACGCTAGGTCGGGTATGATTTTCAGCACGGGAGAATTGAGGCGGACGACGGATGCAGCCGAAGACGACCCCTTTTGCTGGCCGGCGACGAGTTGATTGGTTCGGCTGTTCGATTCAGCCCTCTGCGCGGCAAGCTGGTCTTGATGGGCACCATGTCCTCTGACCGCGCCCGCGCGCGCTCAGCACGCCTGATGGCTTTCATGGCGGCCGCCTCGGTCCGACCCGAGGATCCGCGGGCCCAAGCGCAGTACGAGCGGGTGCGGCACACCCCCGCGTTCAAGAAGCAGAGTCGGCGTACGTTGGGGCTTGTGAACGCCTACCGTGCGAATGGCGTTGGCGGCTACATCGACAACTACCTGCGATATTTCCTGGCCGAATATAACAATCGCACTCTGAAGACCTACGGCGTCGAGCAGCCGCTCTCTTTCAACGTCATGCAGGCCTTCATCGAGCCGGACGAGTCAGCGCTGTTGTTCGTCCTGCTACCGGAGGCGATGCATGCCTTCGCGCTGTCCCAGTATCTCGACCACCTCACCACGCCTGGGGTCGAGTTGGATTGGGAGGGGCTGGCCCGGCTGGACGAGCTCAAGGTCTACGCCTTCAATCAGCTGGGCAGTCCGTCAGGCGTTCAGTTGCCAGGGCTGAACCATCTGCTGTTTGGCGGATTGGCCCTGGTTCGGCAGGGGCCCATCCTGTCGGTCTGCGCGCTCTTCGGCGAGCCGGCGGAGGCGGCGAAACCCGATCCCACCGGACCCGGCCGCATCCTGCCTGGCAAGGAGTTTTTGCTCCAGGAGCGAGAAGGGGAGGACCTGACTCCCGAACCGTTCTTCGGCGACGCGACCCGGTCGCCCTTTCTAGTGATGATGCACATCGACATCCGCACTCGCAAACGTCACGCGATCTATCTGTTGCAGGAGCGCGCCGACGCCTTCTTCATCACCCACGACGACCCTGGCGTTTACGAGGATATCCGGCTGATTGATCCAGACAACGTGGACCGTCATAAGGACCGTAACGATGCGACCTTGGCGCAGTATGCCGACGTGATCGAGCTGACGGTTCAGCTCTGCGGACTCCCGGGCTACTTCGACGCGGCCATGGACGATGTCAGGGTTGAACGCCATCCGACTCGGTTGCGCACCGAAATGATTCCGCCGCGCATCTCCTCGCCGATCTATGAACTGGAACGCGTTCACCGTCCGCTCTACCGGGACGTGCTCACAATCTCTACCGAACCCTTGAACCGCGAGGTCGCGGCCCGGCTGCAACGCAGCGGGCTGAACCGGGAGACTTCGGGCTACTGGAAAGCGTTGGATCGCGATCACCTCGGCGCCGACAGGCACGACAACGTTATGCACGGCAAGACCTGGGTGACTAAGGATCTAACCTGGATGGAGTCCCCACTCCTGGAGCGGGAAGGGGATCTCAAGGTCGACGTGGTCGATCTTGGCGTCGGCGGGGCGGCGGAAGGGTGGATCTACACGCTGCGTTCGGCGGCCCACGCCCGCGATGTTTTCAAAATCGGCATGACCACCCGTTCGGCGGACGGCCGCGCACAGGAACTGTCGGCCAGCACCGGTCAGCCCGATCAGTTCCTGGTGGTTGAGGAGTGGCGCGTCACCCAGCCCCTCACGGTCGAGCGACTAATCCATGAAGCGCTCAGGTCCTACCGGTTGAGTGGGAGAAGAGAGTTCTTTCAAATGAAGTACAAGGAACTGCGCGTCATCGTCGAGCGGATCGCGGAGCCCTTCCTGATCTCCGAGTGAGCTCCGCCGGTAGGCCTACTCGCGGAAGGCCGCCTTTCGGGCATAGACCGAAAGGCGGCACCCTGGCGCAGAGCGGTTATTGGATCGGCCTAGTTCAATGACCACCTTCCCACCACTTGCGGGCGCTCGGGGCCATGTGGGGGTGTCGTCGTGCGGGGAAGTCCGCCGATCTGGCAGGTCGCGAGATCCGGCTTATCGTTCCCTATATGTTCTTTTCGGCAGCTATGTCCTGAGCTAAACTGTCAGCCCAACAACCGCACGCCCGATGGGGTGCTTACCGGCCAACACCTCCTGCCAACACCTTGAAACGCCGCCAGCCCAGTCCGCGCAGATGCTCCGCCTCCTGAAAACCCTCAGCAATCTCCGCGCCCCTCCGCCCGACGGCGCCCGCCGCCGGGGTGTTGTTCGCCACTCGAATATGTGTTTCCCGCCGAAAGGGTTAGGCGCGCCCCGACAACACCTCGCCCCATCTTCGCTTCCCGCCCATATCGGACTAGAACCCTCCCGAGCCAGGAGACCCGCATGAACGCCCCTGTCCTGACCGCCGGCGGTCGCATCGACGAGACCCGTCCGTTCAAGCCTGTCCGCGTGGCCGTCCTCACCGTCTCGGACACGCGCGACGAGCGGAGCGACACGTCCGGCGACGTGCTGGCCGGCCGCATCGAGGGCGCGGGCCACGCGCTCGCCGGCCGCGCCATCGTCCGGGACGTCGTCGCCGACATCCGCGCCCAGGTGCGCGCCTGGTGCGCGTCCGGCGATGTCGACGCCGTCATCACCACCGGCGGCACCGGCTTGACCGGCCGCGACGTGACGGTCGAGGCGATCGAGCCGCTGTTCGACAAGAAGATCGACGGCTTCTCCGTCGTCTTCCACCTGGTCAGCTACCAGACGGTGGGGCTGTCCACCCTGCAGTCGCGGGCGATCGCCGGCATCGTCGGCGGCGTCTTCGTCTTCTGCCTGCCGGGCTCCAACGGGGCGGTGAAGGACGGCTGGGACAAGGTCATCGCCGCACAGCTCGACAGCCGGCACGGCCCCTGCAACATGGTCGAGCTCATGCCGCGCCTGCTGGAATCGTGACCCGCCTCCGCCAAGGCTTCGGAGGGTTGACCCGATCCTTCGAAGCTCGCTTAGGAGCGAAGTAGGATGAGCCGCCTGACCCACATCGACGCGACCGGCCGCGCCCGCATGGTCGACGTCTCCGACAAGGCCGTCACCGCCCGCGAGGCCGTGGCCGAGGGCTTCGTGCGCATGGCCCCGGAGACCCTGGCGCTGGCCGTCACCGGCCAGGGCAAGAAGGGCGAAGTCCGCGCCGTCGCCGAGATCGCCGGCGTCATGGCCGCCAAGCGCACGTCCGACCTCATCCCCCTGTGCCATCCCCTCGCCCTCTCCAAGGTCGAGGTCGCGGTGGAGCCCGCCGAGGGCGGCATGGCCGTCCGCGCCCGGGTGCGCACCACCGGCCAGACGGGCGTGGAGATGGAGGCGCTGACCGCCGTCTCCGTCGCGTGCCTGACCCTCTACGACATGCTCAAGGCCGCCGAGAAAGGCATGGTCATCGAGCAGGTCCGCCTGGTGGAGAAGTCCGGCGGCGCCTCGGGCGACTGGCGCGCGCCATGAAGCTGCTGCCCGTGGGCGAGGCGCAGGCGCGGATGCTGGCCCGCATCGCTCCCTTGCCGGCCGAAAGCGTCCCGATCGCCGAAGCCGCCGGCCGGGTGCTGGCCGAGGACGTCGCCGCCGAGCGCGACCAGCCGCCCTTCCGCGCCTCGGCCATGGACGGCTGGGCCCTGCGCTCGGCCGACGCGCCAGGTCGCCTGAAGATCGTCGGCGAGAGCGCCGCCGGCCACGGCTACGAAGCCGCGCTGGGCGCCGGCGAAGCGGTGCGGATCTTCACCGGCGGGGCGGTGCCCGAGGGGGCCGACACCGTGGTGATCCAGGAGGACGCCGCGCGCGACGGCGAGGTCGTCGAGGTCCCCGCCTCGTCCCCGCAGGCCAATATCCGACCGGCCGGCGGCGATTTCCGCTCGGGGGCGGCGCTGCTCTCCCGCGGCCAGCGCATGGACGCCTGGCGCATCTGCCTGGCCGCCTCCGCGGGACGAGCCGAGATCTCGGTCCACAAGAGGCCGCGCGTGGTCTTCATCGGCACCGGCGAGGAGATCGTCGAAGCGCCGGCCGTTCCCGGTCCCTTCCAGATCTATGATTCCGGCTCGCCCGCCCTGCGCGCGATGGCGCAGGACTGGGGCGCGGCCGCCGCCAAGGCGCGGCCGGTGCGCGACGACCTGGACGCGACGATCGCCGCCCTGCGGGACGCCGACGCCGACCTGATCGTCACCGTCGGCGGCGCCTCGGTGGGCGACCACGACCTGGTGCGCACCGCCGCCGAGGCCCTGGGCCTGCAGCTCGATGTCGCCAGCGTCGCCGTGCGGCCGGGCAAGCCCACCTTCTTCGGGGTGTTGAGCGACGGCCGCCGCCTGCTCGGCCTGCCGGGAAACCCCGCCTCGGCCTTTGTCTGCGCGGAGCTTTTCCTCAAGCCGATCATCGCGGCCTATACCGGCGCGCCCACGGCCCTGCCCGTGGTTCAGGCCAGGGCCGCCCAGCCGCTCGCCGCGAACGGTGCGCGCGAACACTGGATGCGCGCGCGGCTGGAGGTGGTGGACGGCGCGCTCACTGTCACGCCCTACAAGGATCAGGACTCTTCGCTGGTGACGGTGTTCGCCGCCGCCAACGCCCTGTTGCGCCGGCCGGCCGGCGCCGCCGCGGCGGCGGCCGGCGAGCTGGTCGAGGCGCTGCCGCTCGCCCGCGCATAGCGCAGGGCCATAATCTCGCCGATCACCGAGACGGCGACCTCCCAGGGCGCCTTGCCGCCGATATCGAGGCCGATCGGGGCGTGCAGCCGGGTCAGCGCCCCCTCCGCCACGCCCAGGGCGCGCAGCCGCGCCAGCCGCTCCGGCAGCCGGGCCCGCGCGCCCAGCAGGCCCACATAACCGGCCGACGAAGGCAGGGCCGCCGCCAGGGCCGCCTGGTCGACCTCCAGGTCGTGGGTGGCCACCGCCACGCTCGTCCACGGATCGAGACCGATGGCGGCCAGGGCCGCGGCCGGCTCGTCGCGCCGGTATTCGACCCCCGCCAGCGGCGGCGACTTCACCGGCCCCTTCGGGCGGACCAGCGTCGTCTCCAGGCCGGCCTGCGCGCCGAGCTGGGCGATAGCCAGGGCCGTGGGATCGGAGCCGAACACCACCAGGCGCGGCGTCGGATCGTGCCGCCGGGCGAGCGCGCCCTCCCATCGGGGCTCGACGTCGGGCGCCGTACAGGCGCGGCGGCGGCCGTCGCTCACCCAGACCACCGGCCGGCGCGCCGCCTGGGCCGACAGGAGTTCGGCCAGGGCCGGATCGTCGGGCCGCACCTTCTCCACAAGAATTTCGATGCGGGCGCCGCACAGCAGCCGGATGTCGGGCCAGGGGCTGCCCTCGCCATAGACCAGCCGGCGCGGCTCCCCGTCCGCCAAGCAAGCCGCCGCGTGCGCCGCCACGTCCGCCTCGACGCAGCCGCCGGAGAAATAGCCGGCGACGATCCCCTCGGCGAAGACCATCTGGGTCCCGGGCGGCCGCGGCCCCCCGCCTTCCACGGCGATCAGGGTGGCCAGGGCGGCGGGCCGGCCGGCGGTGCGCGCCTGGGCCAAGGCCGGCCGCACGTCGTCGGCCATCCCGAACAAGGGCCATTCTGGCAGGGCGTCGCGCACGTTTCGAATTTAACCTCTGATCAATTTCGCGGTCACGCGATCTTAGGGCTCATGACGCCAGTATGGGGACAGTCGGGTTCCCTTTTAAGAGTGTCGCCGCCTTTCATGACCTCTCCGCTCAGCAAGCTTGGCTTCGGCTCCGGCCAGTTTGGCCTCGATAGCGACCATCCGAGCAATCGGATGCGCCCGCGCGACGCCGAAGCGCGCGACATCCTCTCCATCGCCGCCAAGGCCGGCTTGTCCGTGTTCGAGGTGAACGGCAACTCGGCGCATGCCGAGACCGTGCTCTCGTCCATCCTGCCGCGGCCGATCCCTTTCCGCGTGACGCTTTCCACCGTGCGGCCGGACCGCGGGGCGGACCATGTGGAGAATGAGCTGCGCGCCCAGCTGCGACGCCTGGGCCTGGAGCGCTGCGACGCGATCCTCGTGCCCACCGCCTCGGACCTGTTCGGCGCCCACGGCCTGGCCCTCTGGGATCGCCTGAAGGCCCTGCGCGACGAAGGCCTGTGCCGCGCCATCGGCATCAGCGTCTACGCCTCCGACGATCCCGTGCGCCTGGCCCGCCGCCTCCGCCCGGACATCGTCCAGGCGCCGGCCAGCCTGCTCGACCAGCGTTTGATCATCGACGGCACCCTCAATGAGATCGCCGGCCTCGGGATCGAAGTGCACCTGCGCTCGATCTTCCTGAACGGCCTGCTGTTCCTGCCGCCGGACCGCGCGCCCAACCACATGAAGGCCGCCGCGAGCCGCATATCCCGCGCCCGCCGGCTGATCGCCGAGGGCCGCAGCGATCCGCTGCACGCCGCCCTGGGCTTCGCCCTGTCGCGGCCCGAGGCCAGCGCCGTCCTGGTGGGCGTGACCTCCTCGTCGGAAATGTCCGCCGTGGTCGCCGCCGCCTCGCACCCGCCCCCGGACCTGGAGTGGGACAGCATGGCCCTGGACGACCCCAACGCCCTCGACCCGGGCCAGTGGGCCGCGGCTTGATCTAGCCCCAGACCCCGAACGGGTCCTCGAACGGCTTGCCGAGCGCCTGAGCGACCGCCGGGTGGGTGACCTTGCCCGCCAGGACGTTCAGCCCCTTGGCCAGATGCCGATCGGCCTTCAGCGCATCCAGCCCGCGGTCGGCCAGGGCAAGACCGAACGGCAGGGTCGCATGCACCAGGGCCTCCGATGAGGTCCGCGGTGCCGCCCCCGGCATGTTGGCCACGCAATAGTGCACCACCCCGTCCACCACATAGGTGGGCGCGGCATGGGTGGTGGGCACGCTGGTCTCGAAGCAGCCGCCCTGGTCGATGGAAACATCCACCAGCACCGAGCCCGGCTTCATCCGCGACAGGTGCTCGCGCCGCACCAGCTTGGGCGCCGCCGCCCCCGCCGTCAGCACCGCGCCGATCACCACGTCGGCCTTCAGCACCTCCTCCTCCACCGCATCGAGGGTGGAGTAGCGGGTCAGGATCCGTCCCTGGAACATGTCGTCCAGCACCCGCATGCGCGGGATCGAGCGCTCGACCACCACCACCTCGGCGCCGAGGCCGGCGGCCATCCGCGCGGCGTTCATCCCCACGACCCCGCCGCCCAGCACGCAGATCCGCGCCGGCGGCACCCCGGGCACGCCTGAGAGCAGCAGGCCCATGCCGCCGTTGTGCTTGAGCAGGGTCTCGCCGGCCGAGAACACCGCGATGCGCCCGGCCACCTCCGACATCGGCGCCAGCAGCGGCAGGCCGCCTGCGGCGTCGGTCACCGTCTCATAGGCGATCGCCGCGCAGCCGGACTTCAGCAGCCCTTCCGTCTGGCCCGGGTCGGGCGCCAGGTGCAGATAGGTGAAGAGGATGTGGCGGGGCTCCAGCCTGGCCCATTCCAGCGGCTGCGGCTCCTTGACCTTGACGATCAGCTCGGCGCCGTCGAACACCGCCTTGGCCGTCGCGACCAGCTTGGCGCCGGCGCGCCTATAGGCCTTGTCGGGATAGCCCGCGCCGATCCCCGCGCCGGCCTCCACCAGCACCTCGTGCCCGCGCTCGACATATTCCCGCACCGCCGTGGGCGGCAGGCCCACCCGATGCTCGCCGGGCTTGATCTCCTTGGGCAGGCCGACGCGCATGGGCGTCCTCCTCTTCGTCTTCAGGCGCGGCGGACGCCGCCGCAGACCTTAACTCAGGACGCAGGCGGCCGATCCACCTTGGCGCACCGTCCCGGCCCGGGCTTTGATCTTCCCCGAGCGCCTTTGCACATAGGGCCCCGGCTGGGCCGCCCGCCATTTCAGCGGGCTCGGCAGGATCGCCGCCAGCCGCGCGGCCTGCATCGGGCTGAGGTTCCTGGCGCTCACCCCGAAATTGCGCCGCGCCGCCGCCTCGGCGCCATAGACGCCCGGCCCCCATTCGATGCTGTTGAGATAGACCTCCATGATCCGCCGCTTGCCCCACATGAGCTCGGTCAGGACGGTGAAATAGGCCTCCAGCCCTTTGCGGGCATAGGACCGCTGCGGCCAGAGGAAGACATTCTTGGCGGTCTGCTGGCTGATGGTCGAGCCGCCGCGGACCTTGCCCGGCCGGCGCTCGTTGTGGCGTAGCGCCTTTTCCATCGCATTGAAGTCGAAGCCGTGGTGGCTGCAGAACTTCGCGTCCTCGGAGGCGATCACCGCCCGCACGAGCGTGGGCGAGATGTCCTCCAGCGAACGCCAATGCCGGTCGAACCCGCGGCCCTCGAAGACCCGCTCGACCATAAGATAGGTCAGCGGCGGCGGCACGAAGCGGTAGAGAGCGGTCACCAGCACCGGTCCGATGAAGCCGAGCACCAGGGCGATCACGCCGATCGTCCGCAGCGCCCGGCGGACGAGGCCGCCCTTCGGCTTCGATTTCGGCTTGGGCGCGCGGGGCTTGGCGGCTTTCGCGTTCAAGGACGGTCCTCAGCTTGGGTCAAGCGCTGCCGAGCTTGGCGCGATTCTGGAACTGGCGTCAGCACGCCCATCCTCAATCCTCGAATCCCCCGACGACCGCCAGCACCGGCTCGCCGTAGCGGCCGAGCTTGCTTTCCCCGACGCCGGAGATCGCCGCCAGCGCCCCGGCGGCGCGGGGCCGCAGCCGGGCGATTTCGGCCAGGGTCCGATCGTGGAAGATCACATAGGGCGGCACGTGCTGGCGCTTGGCTTCGGCGGCGCGCCAGGCCCGCAGCGCCTCGAACAGCGGCTGGTCGGCGGGGGGCAGCGGCGCCTCGCCCTCACGGGTGCGCCGCTTCGAACGCCCGCTCGCCTTGGTCTCGGCTTCCGGCGGCGCATGGCGGACGGCGATGCGCCGCTCGCCGCGATAGACCGCGCGCACGCCCTCGGCCTCGCCCAGGCCGATCAGCGGGCGGTTGTCGTTGGGGTCCTCCTTCAGCAGGCCCTCGAAGATCAGCTGCTCGACCAGATCGCGCCAACCGGTCGGCCCGTATTCCCGGCCGATGCCGAAGGTGGAAAGCCCCGCTTCGAAGCTCGACGGCTCCTTGGTCTTGCCCAGCAGGTGGTCGACCAGGCGCCCGCGCCCGAACCGCCCGCCCATCCGGTGCACGGCCGACAGGGCCTTCTGGGCCGCCTCGGTGGCGTCCACCGAAACCGGCGGCGACAGGCAGATGTCGCACTGGCCGCAGGCCTCGACCCCCTCCTCGCCGAAATAGCGGCGCACGGCGGCGGCGCGGCAGTTCGCCCCGTTCAGCATGGCGTAGAGCTGGCGCGCCTTGCGGGTCTGCACCTGCTTGACCGCATCGTCCATGTCGCGGGTCTCGATCCGCCGCATCGCCCAGGACAGGTCCGCGGCGCTGTAGAGGGTGATCCCCTCGGCCAGCTCGCCGTCGCGCCCGGCCCGGCCGATCTCCTGCCAATAGGCCTCGATCGCGGCGGGCGGATCGGCGTGGATCACGAACCGCACGTCCGGCTTGTCCACCCCCATGCCGAAGGCGATGGTCGCCACCATCACCGCCGCCTCGGCCTCCAGGAACTCCTCCAGGCGTTCGGCCCGCACGGTCTTGTCGAGGCCGGCGTGGTAGGCGAGCGCGGGCGTGCCCGCCGCCTGCAGCGCCTCGGCCAGCCGGTCCACCCCGTCGCGCGAGCCGGCATAGACCACGCCGGCCCGGCCCGGCCGTTCGGCCACCAGCTCCAGCACCCGCTTACGCCCGGGCCCGGTCTTGCGCTCGGCAGAAAGCTGCAGCTCCGGGCGCGCGAAGCTCGCCACGAACTCCAGCGCGTCGGTCAGCCGAAGCTCGGCGCGGATGTCGTCCCGCGTCCGCGCATCCGCCGTCGCGGTCACCGCCAGGCGCGGGGTGTCGGGGAAGATCTCGGCCAGGCGCCCGAGCATCCGGTATTCGGGGCGGAAGTCGTGGCCCCACTGGCTGACGCAGTGCGCCTCGTCGATGGCCACCAGCGCCAGCGGCAGGCGGCGCAGGCGCTCCAGCATCGCCGGCTGCATCAGGGCTTCCGGCGACAGGTACAAGAGGTCGAGCTCGCCCGCCTCCAGCCGCCGCCAGGTCTCGGTCCGGTCGCGCGGCTCGAGGTTGGAGTCGAGACGCGCCGCGGCCACCCCCGACTGCTGCAGGCCCGCCACCTGGTCGGTCATCAGGGCGATCAGCGGCGAGACCACCAGGCCCAGGCCCGGCCGCAGGATGCTGGGGATCTGGTAGCACAGGCTCTTGCCGCCGCCGGTGGGCAGTACGGCCATGGCGCTGCGACCGGCCATCACCTCGGTGATGACGGCCCCCTGCAGTCCGCGGAATTCAGCGTGGCCGAATGTGCGGCGCAGGACCTCCCGCGCCTCGTCGAGCGAAGCGGTCATCCGCAGCCTTATGAATCGCCCGCACGCGCCGCGAAAGGCGGGGCTCGCTTATTTTTCCCCAGAGCGCATCAGGAGCGCGCGTCAGGCGGCGAGCTTGGCCCGCATCTGAATGTCCTGGATCGTCTTGAGGAGCTTCAGCGCGGCCCGGTCCGTCAGGCGTCCGGCGTCGAAGGGACCGCGCCGGTCCAGCGCGTCCAGAATCGCGGCGTCCCCGGCGCCGAAGACCCGGGCGCAGACGGTCCAGGCCTCGAACATCCGATCCTCGACCAGTCCCGAGGCCAGCAGCTTCGCAGTGTTGTGCCGGGTGTCCGTGACGATGCGGCCATAGGCGTGCATCACCGCGTCGGGGTGGCCCTCCAGCGCCTCGAGGAACCAGCCGTCATGGATCAGCAACAGGCCGGACAGTTCAGCCGCCGTATTGTTGCGCGTGGCGCTGTCGCGGATCGACTCCAGTCCGCGAACCGCCGTGACGGCGTCTTCGAACTGCAGGCGGCTCGCAAAGATCAGCCGGTGCACGCGCGTTCTGAAGGCGGTCTCACTCTCTTGTGCCATCGCCGCTCCCATCCGTAAGGCCAAGCTTGCGGAGGAAATGACGAAGGTCACGTTAAAGTTCTCGTTAAAGTAGTTAAAAGATGGGGGCGCGGTTCAACTCGCCGCCGCTGCACACCCTTTCAGGGTCTCGCCGCCGATCCGAACGTCCGCGGTGAGGGGATAGGCCCGGTCGGACATGCCGTCCGAACAGACCGCCTTGGTCAGGGTGACGCTCATCGCCGAGGCGCCCTCCCCGCCCGACCACACCGCCGCCCCGCCTGTGACCTTGGGGCCCCCGTGCGAGACGGCGACGTCCGGCTGGTCCGGTCGTTTCAGGGTCAGGGCCCCGGCGCGGATCTCCACCGCCCAGAAGGGTTCGGTCCCCTGGGCGTTGAGGTCGCCGGCGAACGCCGCATCGAGCGGGGCCGGCGCTGCGGCCGGCTCGGCCGCCGTGGGAGCGGGGGCGGACGCAGGCTCTTCCGCCGGCGCGCCCGCGTCGTTGCGCGGCTGACAGGCGCCCAGGACCAGGGCGGCGGCGAGGACGACAGTGACGCGGTGCATGTTTCTCACCTTCGGAAAGCGCCGGGGCAGGCTAGACTTCGGCGTCATGAGTCGCGCCGCGCCGCTCGCCTTCTATGAATTCTTCGCCGGCGGCGGCATGGCCCGCCTGGGCCTGGGCGACGCCTGGCGCTGCAGCTTCGCCAACGACTTCGACCCGATCAAGGCGGCGGCCTATCGCGAGAACTTCGGCGACGACGACCTGCGGCAGGGCGACGTCTGGGCGCTTTGCGCGGCGGACCTGCCCGGCCGGGCCGATCTCGCCTGGGCCTCCTCCCCTTGCCAGGACTTCAGCCTCGCGGGCGGACGAGCCGGTCTGGCGGGCGGGCGCTCCGGCGCCTTCTTCGGCTTCTGGCGGTTGATCGAGGCTCTGGACGCGGCAGGCCGGGCGCCCCGCGCCCTGGTGATCGAAAACGTCACCGGCCTCTTCACCTCGCACCAGGGCCGCGACTTCCAGGCCCTGGCCGCCGCCCTGGCCGCCCGAGGCTACGCCTTCGGCGCCCTCGAAATAGACGCGGCGGCCTTCACGCCCCAGTCGCGCCCTCGCCTCTTCATCATCGCCACGCGCGAGCCGCCGCCCGCGGAACTCATCGGCGAAAGCGTCTTCCACAGCCGCGCCGTCCGCGCCGCCGCCGCAGCCCTGCCGGCCGAGCTCACGGCGAACTGGCTCTGGTGGCGGCTCGCCGCGCCGCCGCGCCGCAACACCGACCTCGCCAGCCTCCTGGAGCCGGACGACGCGGTCGCCTGGCATGGGCGCGAAAAGACCGAACGCCTGGTCTCGCTGATGGCGCCGCTGCACCGCGCCCGGCTGGAGGCCATCGCCCAGGGCGGCGAGCGCGCGGTGGGCGCGGTCTACCGGCGGACCCGGCACGAAGACGGCGAGCGGGCCCAGCGGGCCGAGGTCCGCTTCGACGGCCTTGCGGGCTGCCTGCGCACCCCGCGCGGGGGGTCTTCGCGCCAGTCGCTGCTGGTGGTGGACGCGGGCCAGGTGCGCTCGCGCCTCGTCAGCGCCCGCGAGGCGGCGCGCCTGATGGGCCTGCCCGAGACCTACCGGCTTCCCCGCACCGCCACCGCCGCCCTGCACCTGGCCGGCGACGGGGTCTGCGTGCCCGTCGTGCGCTGGCTTTCCGAACGGCTGCTCGAACCGCTGCTTCGGGAAAAGTCGATCCTCGCCGCAGAATAACTTCGCTGGAAAATCGCCGGCCAGGGCTTAGGCTCCGCGCCATCTGATCGATCGAACCGCCAGAGGCTGGGCTATGGATTCCACCCCCGACAAGACCTACGACGCCGCGCGCAACAAGCGGGCGGGCCGGGGCAAGATCTTCGACTCCATCATCGACACGATGGGCGACACGCCGCTGGTGCGGCTGCCGCGCCTGACCGCCGCGCTGAAGCCCAAGGGCGTCGTCCTGGCCAAGCTCGAATTCTTCAATCCGATGGCCTCGGTGAAGGACCGCATCGGCGTCGCCATGATCGAGTACCTGGAGGCCAAGGGCGTCCTGAAGCCCGGCTCCATGATCGTCGAGCCCACCAGCGGCAACACCGGCATCGCGCTGGCCTATGTGGCCGCCGCCAAGGGCTACAAGCTGACCCTGGTCATGCCGGAGAGCATGTCGATCGAACGGCGCAAGATGCTGCTGATCCTGGGCGCCAAGCTGGAGCTGACCCCCGCCGAGCGCGGCATGGCCGGCGCCGTCGTCCGCGCCCGCGAGATCGTCGAGGCGACCCCCGGCGCGGTGATGCCCCAGCAGTTCGACAACGCCGCCAATCCCCTGGTCCACCGCGTCTCCACCGCCGAGGAGATCTGGAACGACACCCAAGGGACGGTCGATGCGGTCATCTCCGGCGTCGGCACCGGCGGCACCATCACCGGCGTCGGCCAGGTGCTAAAGGCCCGCAAGCCCTCGGTGCGCATGATCGCCGTCGAGCCGGAAGCCTCGCCGGTGCTTTCCGGCGGCCAGCCTGGCCCGCACAAGATCCAGGGGATCGGCGCGGGCTTCGTGCCCTCCATCCTCGACCGCGGCGTCATCGACGAGATCATCCAGGTCTCCAATGACGACAGCTTCGCCATGGCCCGGCGCGTGGCGCGCGACGAAGGCATCCCCGTCGGCATCTCGTCTGGCGCGGCGCTCACCGCGGCCTTCGACGTGGCCAGCCGCGACGACATGGCCGGCAAGGTCATCGTGGCGATCATCCCGTCCTTCGCCGAGCGCTACCTCTCCACGGCCCTCTTCGAAGGGCTGTGAACGAGGGCGCGCCCCGCACCGACGTCTTCGACCCCGCCGCCCGCTCGGCGGTGATGCGGCGGGTGAAGGGCCGCGACACCGGCCCGGAGCTGCGCGTGCGCAAGGTGCTCTGGGCGCTGGGCGCGCGCTACCGCCTGCACCGCAAGGACCTGCCGGGCTCGCCGGACATCGTCCTGCCGGGCCGGCGCCTGGCCGTCTTTGTCCACGGCTGTTTCTGGCACGGCCACGACTGCGCCCGCGGCGCCCGCATCCCCAAGACCAACCGCGACTACTGGACCGCCAAGGTCGGCCGCAACCGCGCCCGCGACGCCCGCGTCCAGGCCGCCCTGGCGGACGCCGGCTGGCGCGTGGAGACGGTCTGGGAGTGCGAGATCAAGGACGCGGCGGCGCTAGAGGCGCGGCTGGTGACGTTGCTGGAGAAGGCCGCCGGCTGACTTTCCTCCCCTGTCGCGAAGACGACGGGGGAGGTGTCGCGCCCCGCAGAGGGCGTGACGGAGGGGGCGGCCAACGCATTGCAGAACCTGCGCCCCCTCCACCACCCGCTCTTTGGCGGGTGGTCCTCCTCCCCCGCTTTGCAGGGGAGGAAAGGCCCGTGGTCATGCCCTGCCGACAGCCCCTGAAACGAAGAAGGGCTCCCCGGGGAGAGCCGGGGAGCCCTTCAGGTTCACGCCAATGAGCGTGAGATCGTTACTGCACGCCGACGAACAGCTTGTTCACGCCGCTCAGCGAAGCGCCGGCCGCATCACGGCTGCGCAGGGTCGCGCCGCCGAAGGTGAAGCGCACGCCCACCTGCAGGGTGTCGGTGTTGGCGTCCAGGTCGTTGCTGTCGGCGTGGGCCCAGCCGCCGAACACCGAGAACGGGGTGTTCTTGAACTGGTACTCGCCTTCGATCCCGGCGTTCCAGCCGTCGATCTTGAACGGGCCGAAGTCGGCGTTCACGTAGCCGAGCGAGCCGGTCAGCTTGATGTTGGCGCCGACGTACTGACGCAGCTCGCCACGGACGCCCCACAGGTCGACATCAAGATCGTCGATCTGGCCATAGCCGCCTTGGCCATAGAGCACGGTCGAAGGCGCGAGGTCCGTCTGGCCTTCGGCGCCGACGGCCCACAGGGTGTCGCCGTCGGTGGTTTGAACGCCGGCGAAGCCGCCGATGCGCGCGGCGCCGTACTTGACGTTCGCATGGCCCGTCGCGGTCCACACGGCGTCGAAATCATCGCTGTCGGCCACCGAGCCGTCGAGTGCGATGCCGGCGGAGCCAGCGTCGAAAGCAACCGCGCCTTCGGCTTCGAAGACGTCGTTCTTGGCGTCGAAGCCAGCGACGTCCGCATCGACGTGGCTATAGTTGGCGCCGATGTGGCCGACCGTTTGCGCCTGGGCGCCGGCGGCGGAAAACAGAACCACGGCCGAGGCCGAGGCGATAAGCAACTTACGCATTCTATCCCCTTCTTAGTTAGAGGGGGGCCTCCTAATGGTCGCTGCTGCACCGCACAACAATAAAGCTCAACTTCTAGGCGACCTGATCAGGCGCCTGTTGTTTTTGGGCCACAAAAGCCTTACAGGGCTTGACATTTCCCCACAACCTTAGGCAGCCGCCGTCGCCTTCGGGGGATTCGGTTTCAGGGCCGAGGCTACCGCAGCGCGAAGCGCGGTGGGGTCGAAGGGCTTGTCCACCAGGGCTGCGAACTCGGCGCCCGCCGCGGTCCCGCGGTCCGCGTCCGGGCCCCGACAACCGATCACCGGGGTCCGCTGGTTCGGGCCGGAGACGGTCCGCAGCCGGCGGAACGCCTCGCGGCTGAAGCCGGCCGCCGCCTCCAGGTCCATGAGCACGAGATCGAACGGATGCGCCGCGAGCAACTCCAGCGCGGCCGCGGCCGACGCCGCCTCGGTCAGCTGCGCGCCGTACGGCTCCAGCATCAGGGCGGCGGCCCGGCGGTTGGCTTCCTGGGCGTCGGCGATCAGCACCCGCGCGCGGGTCGAACCGGCCGGCGCCTTGGCCGGGGTCCGGCCGTTGGCGGCCACCGGCTCGGACAGGGTGATCTCCAGGGTGAAGGCCGCCCCGCGGCCGCCGGAGCTCGCCGCATAGAGGTCTCCGCCCATCAGCCGCGCCAAGCCACGCCCGACGCTGAGGCCAAGGGCGGCGCCGGCCCGCCCGGACGCCTCGATATGTCCTTCGAAGGGAGCGAAGAGGCGCGCCGCCTCGCCCGCGCGCAGGCCCGGGCCGTTGTCGCAGACATCGATTCGGACCAGCCAGCAGGCGTCCTCGTCCTTGCCCCGCTCGTCGTCCACCAGCCGCACGGCGCGGGCCGACAGGGCGACGGCGCCGACATCGGTGACCTCCAGGGCGTTGGCGATCAGCCCGTCCAGCACCTGCTTCAGCCGTTCGCGGTCGCCCAGCACGGCGGCCGGCAGGCCCTTGCCCGCCTCCACCGCCAGGCTGAGGCCCCGTGCCCGGGCGCGCGTCGTCCAGGCCCCGGCCAGCTCATCCATGAAGGCGCTCAGGTCGAAGGCGGCGCGGTCGACACGCACCCGGCCCGCGTCCAGGTCGGCCATGTCGCGCAGGTCGTCCAGCATCGCCTGGGCGCGCGCGCCGGCGTCGTCGAAGCGCTCGGCCTGGGCGCGCAGGGCGGGCGCCGTGCGGATGAGGCTGTCGGCGCCGGAGCGCACCGCCTGCAGGGGCCGCGCCAGCGCCTGGCGCGCCAGACCCACGAAATCCGCCGCCGCGCGTCCGGCGGCCTCGGCCTCCAGCAGCCTCCGCTCGGCCTCGGCCCGCGCCCGCAGCTCGCCGGCCAGGGCTTCGGCGCAGATCTTCCAGACCCAGGCCGAGACGACGATCACCCCAAGAGTCATGGTCGCGAGGGCGGCGGCGACGCCGAGCCGCCCACTCGCCGCGCCGGCGAGGCCGCAGGCGAGCACCAGATTCCCCACGATCGGCGCCGCGCCGGCCACATAGGCGGTGGCGGAGCTACGCCGCATGGCGGCCACGGCGAATAGCGCGAGACTGAGGAACATCGCCCCGCAGGCCGCGCCCCAGACCCCGCCCATGACCGCGGCGAGCACGCCCAGCGTCCCCGTCGCCAGACCCTCCGCGGCCAGCCAGGCGGCGGCCACGCCCACAGGCCGCTCCTTATCGTCCCGATGCAGCGCAGCCTCGCCCACGGCGATGGCGGCGCACAGCACGACCCATGTGACGGCCGGCGCCCAGCCGACCAAGGGCGCGAAGGCGACAGCGCAGATCAGGAGAACGCCGATGCGCGGACGCAGGCGGCTTCGACGGCCCGCCAGGATCGCGTAAAGGCCCGGCTCCTCGCCGTTCAACTTGCCGATCATCGCCGTCTCCGCAGGGGCCCCCGCCGGCCGACTTGAAAGCCCTATTCAGCCGCCAGACCGCTGAAGAGTTGGTAAAGGCGCGTTAAGTCCTGCCAGTTGGCGGCGCGCAGGAACCCCTTAAGCTGGGGACAAACATGGGCCAGGGCGGGGTGCGGCCGTGACCGGAGGAGATTTATGGGCAGGCTGCAGGAGAAGGTCGTCCTGGTCGTGGGATCGACCATGGGTATCGGGCGCGCCATCGCCCTGGGCGCCGCGGCCGAAGGGGCCAAGGTCGTGGTCACCGGCCGCACGCAAAGCGCCGGCGAGGCGGTCGCCGCCGAGATCCGGGACGCCGGCGGCGAGGCCGTCTATGCGCGGGTCGACGTCACCGAGCCCGCGACGATCGAGGCCGCCGTTAAGACGGCGATGACGCGCTACGGGCGGCTCGACGGTCTGGTGAACAATGTCGCCGGCATGACCCTCAACCGGATCGACCAGCGGGTCACCGAGCTCACGCTGGAGGACTGGAACCTGATCCTCGCGACGGACCTGACTTCGGCCTTCCTGGGCATGAAGTACGGCATCCGGGCCATGCTCGAAGGCGGTCGCGGCGGATCGGTGGTGAACATCGCCTCCGAGGCGGGCCTGCTGGGCATGAACGGCCTGGAGGCCTACACCGCGTCCAAGGGCGCCATCGTCGCCATGACCCGCTCGGTGGCCAGCTACTACGCCCGCTACGACGTGCGCTGCAATTGCCTGGCCGTGGGCTTCGTCGACACCGGCGGCGAGCGGATGGACGAGCTGCTGCGCGACCCGCTCTTCTCCGCCGAGATCCTGCGCCACCACCTGGGCCATCTCGGCAAGCCGCACGAGGTGGCCGCCGCGGCTGTCTTCCTGCTGGCGGACGAAGCCGCCTATGTCAGCGGCGCGATCCTCCCGGTGGACGCCGGGGCCGCCGCGGCCGCGCACGTCGTCCGGCCCAGCGCGCCGGACATCGCCGGCTTCCCGCGCCTTCGGCCCCATGCGCCGGAGTTCTAGGCCGGAGTTCTAGGCCGCCTCGACCACCACCTCGGTCTTCACCGAATTGGCGATGAAACACATCTCGTGCGCCGCATGGTGCAGGCCCTCCACCGCCGCCGGTCCCGGGGCCTCGCCGGCGTACATGATCTGCGGGCGCAAGGTCACGCGGCTCACCCACCAGCGCCCCTCAGGGTTCTTCTCCAGGACGCCCTCGGCCGCATCGCGATAGGCCGTGACCACGACGCCCGCATCCCGCGCCGCCTGCAGGAAGCTCAGCATGTGACAGGCGGCGATGGCGGCGACCAGCATCTCCTCCGGGTCGATGGCGGCCTCGGTGGACCATGGCTTGGGCACCACGTGCGGCGAGGCCGAGCCCCGCAGGGCGATGGGCGCATCGAAGGCCAGATCGTGTTCGCGGCTGTAGCGGCCGCGCAGGAAGTCCTCGCCGTCCTTCAGCGCCCAACCGACCTCGGCCCGATGGCTGACCATCAGAAGGCGTCGGCCGGCAGGGCCATGATCGACCCGCCGCCCGCCTTGACCTTGGCCAGGTGCGCGGCCCCGTCCGGCAGCACGCGCTCGAGGAAATAGCGGCCCACCATCAGCTTGTTCGCATGGAAGGCGTCGGCCTCGCCGGCAGCGGTTTTCGCCAGGGCCGCCTTGGCCATCAGCGCCCACATATAGGCCAGGGCCGTCAGGCCGAAGAGGTGCAGGTAGTCGTGGCTCGCCGCCGCCGCCTCGTCGGGATTGGCCAGGCCGTTCTGCATCAGCCACATGGTCGCCTCCTGCAGCTGGCCCTTGGCGGTCGAAAGGCCGGCGACATAGGGCGCGAGGTCGCCGTTCCCCGCCTCCGCCGCCAGGAACGCGTCCAGCTCGGCGAAGAAAGTCATGGCCGCCCGGCCGCCCTTCGACGGCAGCTTGCGCCCGACAAGGTCCAGGGCCTGCACCCCGTTGGTCCCCTCGTAGATCATCGCGATGCGGCTATCGCGCAGGTACTGGCTGGCCGGGAAGTGCTCGGTGAAACCCGAGCCGCCGTGCACCTGCATGGCGTCCGAGCAGACCCTGAACCCACGGTCGGTGAGGTAGCCCTTCACCACCGGGGTGAGCAGCGCCATGTAGTCGCCCGCCTTGGTGCGCACCGCTTCGTCGGGGCTGACATGCGCCAGGTCGCCGTGCAGGGCCGTCCAGAACATGAAGGCCCGGCCGCCCTCGATGATCGCCCGCGCCTCCATCAGCATGCGCCGCACGTCGGGATGGACGAGGATCGGGTCGGCCGGCCCGTCCGGGTTCTTCGGCCCCGACAGGGCGCGGCCTTGCAGCCGCTCCTTGGCGAACTCGGCGGCGGCCTGGTAGGCGGCGTCCGCCTGGGCCAGGCCCTGCAGCCCCACCCCCAGCCGCGCCTCGTTCATCATCACGAACATCACCTTCAGGCCCTGGTGCTCTTCGCCCACCAGCCAGCCGCTCGCCTCCTCGTGCGCGATCACGCAGGTGGCGTTGCCGTGGATGCCCATCTTCTCTTCCAGGCCCAGGCACTTGACCGCATTGCGCGCGCCCGGCGCCCCGGCGGCGTCGGGGATGAACTTGGGCGCGATGAACAGGCTGATGCCCTTCACCCCCTCCGGCCCGCCCTCGATCCGGGCCAGGACCAGATGGATGATGTTCTGCGACAGGTCGTGCTCGCCGGCCGAGATCCAGATCTTCTGGCCGCTGAGCTTGTAGCTCCCGTCGCCCTGCGGGACCGCCTTGGTGCGGATCAGGCCCAGGTCCGTGCCGCACTGCGGCTCGGTCAGGTTCATGGTCCCGCTCCACTCGCCCGAGGCGAGCTTGGGCAGATAGAGCGCTTTCTGTTCGTCCGAGCCGCCGGCGTGAATGGCCGCATAGGCGCCGTGGCTCAGGCCCGGATACATGGAGAAGGCCATGTTGGCGGCCGACGACATCTCCTGGAACGCCATGTTGATCACCGCCGGCAGGCCCTGGCCGCCATAGGCGGGGTCGGCGCTCAGGGCCGGCCAGCCGCCCGCGACCAGCTGCTCATAGGCCGCCTTGAAGCCGGCCGGCGTCGTCACCGTATTGTCCGGGCTCCACTGGCAACCCTCCTTGTCGCCCACCCGATTCAGCGGCGCCAGCACCTGCGCCGAGAACTTGCCGGCCTCCTCCAGGATCTGCTCCACCACGTCGAGCGGCGCGTCGGCGAAACCCGGCAGATTGGCGTAGCGGTCGAGCTCGAGCACCTCGCGCAGCAGGAAGAGCTGGTCGCGGACCGGCGGCTGGTAGGTCATGGGGCGCATCCCGCATCGAAGATCGGCCGCCATGTTCGACGCTGCGGCGCCGATGGCAACCATCGATGTCCAGCGCGGCGTCAGCGCCGGCTAGCGGCCCTTCTTCAGGCGCGAGCCCGGAGGGGTGGGCGTGCGCCCGAACTGGACGGATTTCGCCTTGTCCTGGGGTTTCGGGATCGGCGGCGTCTCAGGCTTGTCCTTAGTCATCGGCGTCGCCGGTGCGGCCCGGGACAAAGGGCCTAGAAGGAAAAAAAGCGGCCGGCGCGTCCAGGGCGGCGCAGGCGCTTACTATGGCATGGCCCGTTGCGGCGCGGGCGGCTTTGTCGACCCCGGTGCGGCGGCTTGAAGCAGATATCGTCCGCAAGCTGGCGCCGGGTCCGCGCAATGCCCATCTATGGTCTGCGCCGTCGGCGCCTGTGCCGCCGCCAACACGGTTGAACAGTCCCGGTTTCGGCCCCTGCTCGAGGCGCTCATGATCCTGCTACTCGTCGCGTCCTGCCTGTCCATTTCGGCCGCCCTCCTGCGGAAGCCCGTCGTCGCCCTGGCCCGCGCTACGCGCGGCGGTTCGCGATGAGGGAGACCGGCAAGCTCTACAGCGGCGGGCGGCGGCGCCCGATGAAGCTCTTGGGTTCGCTGCGCGGAACCGGCGCGCTGATCTGGACCGGGGCTCCCGTTGAAGTCGTCTACCAGCTCGACCTCTATCAGGCCGGCGACGACCGTACGGCGCATGGAACCATCGACGGGTCTTTGGAGAGCCTGCTGGCCGCAGACCTTGAGACCGCGACCCTGCAGCTCGCGAATGGCCTTCGCATCCCCGTCACCCTGACCGAGATGGAGGCGGACTACGCGGACTTCGACGCAAGCGGCGAGGGCCTCGACGGCGTCCAGCCTCTGTTGAACGCCGTCCACTGATATCCCACACGGCTCCGCCGTGAGGCCCAGAGAATCGAAAATCCAGTCGGGCGGCGACAGCGGGCTGGCTATGGCCCATGATAAATTTAGGAACAATTGACGAAGCAGGGCCTTCCTTAGCGCTGGGCAGGACGCGGAAGACCCATGACCGCCGACGAATGCAACCAGCGAGCCGCCGAATGCGCTGCGAACGCGTCCCTCGCGGCCAGCGAGCCGGTGTCCCTCGAGTTCCTGAAGCTCGCCGCTCAATGGCGGGCGATGGCCGTCAGATGCATTCTTATTCGCCCCGCCAATGATCCTCTCGAGGCGCTCCTGTCTTTGAATGCGCTGCCTCTGCCCTCGACCTAGACAAGAACCCGACAGCGACGAATAGCGCCGTCGCGGTCGCGAACTGTGCTATGAGTTGCGACAGCGACGGACGGCTCCGAGCCTCCCCGGCACGAGCCGGCGCTGCTTTCCACGGGAACGGCTTTCGCTTCGCGAGCCTCCGTGGGTGCATAGGGGCCATGATGGCCGACGATGAACCGATCAGCCCCGTGCTCGTGGACAGCCTGGCGCTGGCGCTAATCGCGTCTTCGGACGCGCCGATCCTCCTCCTGGACGGCGCTCTGGTGGTGGTCTCGGCCAGCGCATCCTTCTCACGCGCCTTCCAGATCGACCCGGCCAACGCGGCGGGGATTTCGCTGTTCGCTCTGGGAGACGGCGAATGGGACGTGCCGCAACTGCGCTCGCTGCTGAGGGTCACGCTCTCAGGCGCGGCGGACATCGAGGCCTACGAAATGGATCTGGTGCGGCCAGGGCGCGGCCCACGCCGCCTCGTGGTCACCGCCCATCGGCTCGACTATGACGACAGCGCGAACGTGCGGCTGCTGCTAGCGGTGTCCGACGTCACGGACGCGCGGCTCGCCGAGCGTCTGAAGGACGATCTGCTGCGCGAAAAGGCCATCCTGTTCCAGGAACTGCAGCACCGCGTCGCCAACAGCCTGCAGATCATCGCCAGCGTGCTGATGCAGACCGCCCGCCGAGTCTCCTCGACGGAAACCAAGGGCTATCTCTTCGACGCCCACAGCCGGGTGATGTCCGTCGCCGCCCTCCAGCGCCAGCTCGCCGCGTCCGACCTCGGGGACGTCGAACTGCGCGCCTATTTCATCGAGCTGTGCGAGAGCATCGGCGCCTCGATGATCCAGGACCATGAGAAGCTGAGGCTCACCGTCATCGCCGACGAGGGCCTCGCAACGGCGGACATGTCGGTCAGCCTGGGCCTGATCGTCACCGAGCTCGTCATCAACGCCCTGAAGCATGCGTTCCCCGCAGGACGCGGCGGGCACATCAGGGTCGCCTACACTTCCCAAGGGCCCGACTGGACCTTGTCGATCAGCGACGATGGCGTCGGCATGCCGACGGGCGCTGTCCCCGCCAAGGCGGGCCTGGGCACGAGCATCGTCCAGGCGCTAGCCAAACAGGTCGGCGCCCAAATCCACGTCGCCGACACCAAGCCGGGGACCCGGGTCTCACTGGTCCATGTGGCTGCGAAAGCGAGCGCCGAAGGTATGGCGCCCATCGCCGCCGTCTAATGGGCAAGACGGCCGCCGCCCAGCCAGGGCGACGGCCTCCTGCAAAACCCTACGGCACGAAGAACAGCCGGCGCGCGCGCTCGCAGACGATCTCGTTGATGTCCTTGTCGGGCACGCCGGCGAAGTCACGCGCGATCACGTCGTGGGAGTGCGGGAAGCTGGTCTCCGAGTGCGGATAGTCCGATGACCACATGATGTTGCGGCCGCCCGGCAGGTCGCGCATCAGGATCCCCGTCCGGTCGTTGATGAACGAGCCCCAGACGTTGCGCTCCATGTAGAAGCTCGGCGGCGTCTTCAGTTCGTTGGCGGTCCAGTAGCGGTGCCGCTCCCAGATGCGGTCCATGTATTCGGCCATCCAGGCCATCCAGCCCACGCCGCTTTCGATGATGCCGAAGCGGAGCTTGGGGAACCGCTCGAAGACGCCGCCGAAGATCGCGATGGCGACCGGCTCGGCCATGGCGACCTTGCTCATCACCAGGTCGGGCAGGAAGTATTCCTTCTGGCCGAACCGCGGAATGCGCCCGCCCAGGTGGATGGTGACCGTCATGTCGAGTTCCTGGATCTCGGCCCAGAGCGGGTCGAATTCCGGATCGGCGTAGGTCTTGCTGCTGCTGGGGTCGCCCGCCAGGGCCGCGCCCGCCGCCATCTGGATGTTCGCCACCTTCATCGTGGTGCTCACACCGTCCTTCGACTGCGGGAAGGCCGGGATGTTGACCGTGCGGAAGCCGAGCTTGGCGGCGTTGCGCAGCATGGCCAAGGTCTCGTCGAGGTCGCGCATCGGCAGGTAGGCCGCGCCGATCAGCCGCTTGGGCGCGGCGTTGCAGAAGTCCGACAGCCAGCGGTTATAGGCCTCGAAGCTGGCGATATAGAGCTCGCTGTTCATGGTGCCGAGCGGGCCGCCGCCGAACAGCACGGCCGCATCGATGCCGTCCAGATCCATGTCGGCCAGGCGGGTCTCAGGGCTGCGCGCGCTACGCTGCTCGGAAATCTTGCCCTTCATCTTGTAGTCTTTGGCGTCGCGGCCGGCCTGGTTGTTGATCATCATGACGGGGCGGCGCTTGCCCTCGAAGACGATGTAGTCGCAGTCGTCCTCCTCCTCGATCCGCGGCGCCAACTCACGAAGGTGGGGCGGCAGGTACTCGGCCCAGAACTCGTAGGGCGGGTCGATATGTGCGTCGGCGTCGACCAGCCGGCGGCGATTGGTGGCGGCCGCGCCGCTCTCGGAAGTCTGGGTCATGGTCATGCGAATTTCCTCCACCTCGTTCCGGATCGGCTGGAGGCGGGACGCCTGCGGCCAAACCACACCGGCCCTGTCGAGCCCAGCCCGCGAGCCGATCGCTCGCCGCGCTGATAACCCAATGTTCCGCTATTCCGAAAAATATTTCGGAGAAGCAGCGACGACAATGGCCAAAAGCGATTCCGTCCGAAGAAAACGCGTGAGCAGGACTTTGGGGGAGGTGGGCCTTTTCAGACCGTCGTGGTCGGGCTGGTCCGCGGGCACGGCGCGCATGGACCCTCGGCCTCTCCGGCCCCTTCCCCCTGGAGCGGGGAAAGGGGGACGCCGGCGCGGCCTAAGCCGCCACGAGCCGGCCCGAGAGGCCGTCTTCGATCAGGGCGATGGTGCGGTCCAGGCCGAAGATGGCGGCGAAGGAGCCGAAGCGCGGGCCCTGGCTCTGCCCGAGCAGCACCTCGTAGAGCGCCCCGAACCAGGCGCGCAGGGGCTCGAAACCCGCAGCCTTGCCGGCCTCATAGACCTCGTTCTGGATCAGCTCGGCGTCCTGGCAGCCGGCGGGCAGGGCCTTCAGCCGCGCCACGAGGTCGGCCATGGCGGCGGCCTCGCGCTCATCGGCCAGGCGGAACGTCTTCGCCGGCCGCACGAAGTCCTCGTAATAGTTCAGGGCGTAGCCGACCAGCCGGTCCAGCAGCGGCTCGCTCTGCGGGGTCGCGTCCGGCAGGTAGCGGCTCAGGAAACCCCAGAGGATCTCCTTCGACGACGCGTTGGCCGCCGAGACCAGGTTCAGCAGCAGGGAGAAGGACAGCGGCGAGCCCTTGGCCGGCGGATCGGCCCGGTGGACGTGCCAGGCCGGGTTGTCGATGGCCGGCGCGCTGGCGCCCTCGGCCCGGTTGCGGTTGAAGGCGTCCAGCTGCTGCAGGTACTCGTCCGTCGCCTTGGGGATGACGTCGAAATAGAGCCGCTTGGCCGACTTCGGCGACTGGAACATGTAGTAGGCCAGGCTCTCGGGCGTGCCGTAGCGCAGCCACTCCTCCATGGTCAGGCCGTTGCCCTTGGACTTGGATATCTTCTGGTTCTGCTCGTCCATGAAGAGCTCGTAGTGGAAAGCCTCCGGCGGCTCGCCCCCCAGCACGCGGACGATCTTGTTGGACACCTTGACCGAGTCGATCAGGTCCTTGCCCGACATCTCGTAATCGACGGAGAGCGCCGTCCAGCGCATGGCCCAGTCGGGGCGCCACTGCATCTTCACATAGCCGCCGGTGACCGGGACTTCAGTCAGGTCCCCGTCCTCGTCCTTGAAGACGATGGTCCCGCGGTCGACGTGACGCTCCAGGGTCGGGACCTGCAGCACCCGCCCGCTCTTCGGGCTGATCGGCAGGAAGGGCGAATATGTGGCCCGGCGCTCCTCGCCCAGGGTCGGCAGCATGATCGCCTGGATGGCGTCGAACCGCTCCAGCGCCCGCTTCAGGGTCGGGTCGAAGCGGCCGGACTTGTAGCCCTCGGTGGCCGAGAAGAACTCATAGTCGAAGCCGAAGCCGTCGAGGAACGCGCGCAGGCGGGCGTTGTTGTGCGCCCCGAAGCTCTCATGCTCGCCGAAGGGATCGCGCACCGAGGTGACCGGCTTGTCGCGATCCTCCTCCAGCATCGCGCGGTTGGGCACGTTGTCGGGGATCTTGCGGAAGCCGTCCATGTCGTCGGAGACGACGATCAGCCGGGTGGGGATCGCGTCATCGGTCAGGGCGCGGAAGGCCGTGCGCACCATGGTCGGACGCGCCACCTCGCCGAAGGTGCCGATATGCGGCAGGCCCGAGGCCCCGTAGCCGCACTGGAAAACCACCGGCCGGGCCAGCGCCGGCAGCGTCGCCACGGCGTCGTGGAACTTGCCCTCGGCGAACAGGGCGGCGGCCAGATCGCGCTCGGCGTCGGTAAGGCGCAGGCGCAGGATACGGGCGAGCAGGAGGCGGGCCTGTTCGAAGGGCCAGCTCTTGGCATCGCGGGCCTGATGGGAAAGTCCTTGCAACATGGGCAGCGCGTACCGCCCCCTGCCCTTCGCCTCAAGCCGGCATTTTCACCAGATGGACTCGGGCCGTCGGCGCGCTAAAGCTTCGCCGTCCATATGGACCGCCCAAATCTGGGGGAGCCCCGCCGTGCCGCCGCGCCTGAAGCTGATCGTAATGGCGCTGGCGCTCCTGGCGCTGGCGGCGTGCGCGCGGCAGTCGGGCGGGCGCGCGCAGGAGCTGGTGATCTCCGTCCGCGCCTCGGACAAGGCCGCCGCCCCGGCCGAGGCCTGGGCCCCCTTCCTGACCGATATGAGCAAAGCGACGGGGCTGAAGGCGCAGACCTTCTTCGGCTCCACCGACACGGCGGGGATCGACGCGCTGAAGTTCCGGCAGGCGGACCTGGCCTGGTTCGACAACGCCGCGGGCATGGAAGCCGTGCGCCGCACCGGGGCGGAGGTGTTCGCCAGGGCCTCCCTGACCGACGGCTCGGACGGCTATCGGGTGGCGCTGCTGGTGCGCAAGGGCTCCGGGCTGACCCTGGCGCGGATCCTGGCCTGCGACCGCAGTCTCGCCCTGGGCCTGGGCGAGAAGACCTCCTCCATCGAGACCGGCGCGATCCTCACCTATCTGTTCGGCCCGCGGGCCGTCGATCCGGCGACCTGCTTCAAGAGCGTCCGCACCGCGAGCGGCGAGGCGAACGTCTATGCGGTGAGCGCCGGGGTGCTGGACGCGGCCGTCGCCGCCACCACGACCATGACCAAGGTCGCCGAGGCCGAGCGCGCGACGCTCGCCAATGTGGAGACGATCTGGGCTTCGCCCCTGATCCCCGACAGCCCGATCGTCTGGCGCAAGGACCTGGACCCGGCGATAAAGGCGAAGGTCGCGAAGTTCCTGTTCGCCTACGGAACGGGCGAGGGCCAGACGGCCGAGCAGGAGCGGGCCAACCTGCGCCGCATCGGCCTGCGCGGCTTCGTGCGCACGGACGACGCCCACTTCCTGGTCCCGCGGGAGATGGACGCCGCCGAGCGCCTGCGCCGCGCCCGGGAACGCAGCGATTGGGCGGGCGCGGAACGGGCCCAGGGCGACCTGGACGCCGTCGCCGCCGAACGGGCCAAGCGCGGCGGCTAGCCGGCGACCAGCATGAAGTGGCCGCCCAGGGCGGCGACGGGGGCGGACCGCTCGTCCTGCCAGGCCTCCACATGCACATTGGCGACCCGCTTGCCGATCTTGCGGACATGCGCTCGGGCGTAGGTGGTGACGGGACGGGCCGAGCGCAGGTATTCGATGGTCACGTCGATCGCCTTGGGGACCTTCAGCGTCGTCTGTTGCGAGATCGCCAGCTGGCTCTGGGCGGTCAGCTCCATGAAGGCGCCCAGCACGCCGCCGTGGACGGCCGGCAGATAGATATTGCCCACGAGGTCCGGCTTGAACGGCAGGATCGCGGTCAGCTCGTCGCCCGCCAGCTCCGCGCGCATGCCGAGGAACCGCACATAGGGGACGCGCTGCAGGAAGGCGTCCAGCTGTTCAGCGGCCGAGGTCATGAACGTCTTCCCGGCTTGGAGCGGACAAATACGGTCTGGGACGTCGCGATCGGGTCTTCGGGATCCACGTCCCAGGCGTGGGCGCGCACGAAGACCGCGGTGCGGGTGATCTTGTAGCAGTGCGCCTCGGCGGTGACGCCGGCGCGCGGCGCTGCCGGCCGAACGTAGTCGATGCGCAGGTCGAGCGTGGCGACCATGAACCCCTCGCGCTCGGCCGCCCGGATCGCCAGGCCGCCGACATGGTCGAGCAGGGCGGTGACGACCCCGCCCGCGATGACGTCGGTGTCCGGGTCGCCGACCAGATCCTCGCGCCAGGGGATCCTGAGCGCTCCTCGCGCCGAGCCGGCCGAAACGAACTCAACGCCGAGGGCCTGCAGGTGCGGCGTGTCCATGATCATCTTGAGATCGGACTCGGGGACTTCGAAGGCTTCGGACATGTCTCTGCCTAGGCGCAAGGCGGGCCAGGGGTCAATCCGCGTGGCGCCGGACCCACGCACGGACCATATGGTCCTGGGATGATCAAGCCGCAGGACCTGCTCTGCCCCAGACCCGAGGGGCTCTACTGCGCGCCCGGCGATTTCTACATCGATCCGGTCCGCCCCGTGGCGCGGGCTGTCATCACCCATGGCCACGCCGACCACGCCCGGGCCGGCCACGGCGCGGTGCTGGCCACCCGCGAGACCCTGGCGATCATGGGCGAGCGCTATGGCCCGGGTTTCGCCCAATCCGCACAAGCCGGCGCCTATGGCGAGGCGATCGCGCGCGACAGCGTCGAGGTGAGCCTGGTCCCCGCCGGCCACGTACTGGGCTCGGCCCAGGCGGTGGTGCGCTGGAAGGGCCTGACCATGGTGGTGAGCGGCGACTACAAGCGCCGGCGCGATCCCACCTGTGCGCCGTTCGAGCCCGTGCCCTGCGACGTCTTCATCTCGGAGGCGACCTTTGGCCTGCCGGTGTTCCGGCATCCTCCGGACACGGACGAGATCGCCCGGCTGCTGCGCTCGGTGGCCCAGTTCCCGGAACGCTCGCACCTGGTCGGCGCCTACGCCCTGGGCAAGGCCCAGCGGGTGATCCGCCTTTTGCGCAAGGCGGGCCATGACCGGACCATCTTCGTGCATGGCGCCCTGGAGCGGCTGAACCGGCTCTATGAGGACCATGGCGTCGACCTCGGCCCCCTGGCCCCGGCGACCACGACGCGGAAAGAGGACTTCGCCGGCGCCGTGATCATCGCCCCGCCCTCGGCGATCGCCGACCGCTGGGCGCGCCGCTTCCCCGATCCGGTGTCCGCCTTCGCCTCGGGCTGGATGCTGGTGCGGGCGCGGGCCCGCCAGCGGGGGGTCGAGCTGCCGCTCGTGATCTCCGACCACGCCGACTGGGACGAGCTCACCGCCACGGTGGACGAACTGCGCCCCGGCGAGCTGTGGATCACCCACGGGCGTGAGGAGGCGCTGCTGCGCTGGGCCGACCTGCACGGCGTGCCCGCCCGGGCCCTGGCCCTGGTCGGCTATGAGGACGAGGACGACAACTAGCTTGACGAGAAAAGCCCCGGCCGCGGGGTTCTTCTGCGGCCGGGGCTCAAGGCTCGTCGCCGCGCCCGAGGCTGGGGGGGCGTAAGGGCGGCGGCGGCGAATGTCACAGGGACAGGCTCAATACTCGCCTCGCACGCGAAAGTTCGGGGTGGATTCACAAATCCCTGCGGGCCGGCCTACACGGGCGCCTATGGCTTGAAGAATGGCCGGCACCCGGTGGGAGGGGGAGCCTTCGCTCCCCTCGCTCGGCCGGTTAGTGCTTTTCACGCCATGCAGCCTTGGCCGCATCAGCGGTGCGGTCCAGGCACAGCTTTCCGTCGTCCACGTTGTCGACCCAGCTCATCGGGATGAGGTGGTGCTTCAGTCCGCTCGCCGTGTCGAGCTTCATCAGCTCGATCTCGCTCCCGGCAAGCCTGTCTACGCGACCCACGTGCCTGCCGTCAGAGCCGATGACTTCCATGTGCTCTTGGATTTGGGTGCTGTCGATCATAGCGCCGTTCCTTTCATTCCACGGGCATCGAGAACGCACCAAGCGAAGTGGGGTTCTGGCGCAGGTTGGCTACCGTCGCGACTCCGCCTGCAGAACCCTGGCCCGGCGCCCTTAGTCCTGGAACGCCTTTGCGACGCCCACCAGCCACTGGCGCAGGGCCGGCTGCAATGACGGCTCGATACCGGCGTTGAGGGCCTCCTCGATGGGCCTGGTCAGCGCACGGCAACGGGCGTTGAGCGCCCGGCCCTCTTCGGTGACCTCCAGGCGCAGGATCCGACCATGGACGGGATCAGGATGCTTCCTGATGGCGCCGCGCAGCTCGAGCGCCCGCACCACGCCGTTGATGGTCTGCGGCGTCAGCATGGTGAGCCGCGCCAGGTCCGCGGCCGAAAGCCCCTCATAGGCGCGGATCATGGTGAGCGCCGAAGACTGCGGCTGTGTCATGCCCTCCGCCGCCAGAGCCCGGTCGGCCGCCAGCCGCACGGCGGCATGAGCCTGACGCAGCAGATAGGTGAGATATCCCTCCGGCCCCCGCTTGGCCTCGCCCACCTCGGGAATGTGCGGCGGGTCATCGAGCTTCTTGACCAAGTTATCAGGTCCCTGATATGTTATCAGTGTCCTTATATCTTAGCGTCGACGTGGCGCCACGCAAGGAGGCTTTCCGTGATCCGACCCGAACCCGTCGTGCTGGAACGCGATTGCGTCCGTCTGGAACCGCTCGGCCACGAGCACGCGGAGGGCTTGCGGGCCGCGCTCGCGGATGGAGAGCTGTGGCGCCTCTGGTTCACCAACACGCCGACACCCGAGGACGTGGAGGCCTACATCGCCGCGGCGATGCAAGGCCAGCGGGAGGGCCGTGCGCTGCCGTTCGCGGTGCGGGACCTGGCCAGCGGCGCGATCGTCGGCAGCACCCGTTACCACGACATCGCCCCTGAGCTCGACCGCCTGGAGATCGGCTTCACCTGGTATTCGAAGAGCCGCCAGCGAACCGCGCTCAACACCACGTGCAAGCTTCTGTTGCTGGCCAACGCCTTTGAGGCGGTGGGGGCCAAGGTGGTGGTTCTGCTCACCGACGCCTTCAATTTCACGTCGCAACGCGCGATCGAAGCCCTGGGGGCCAAGAAGGACGGGACCTTGCGCCACCACCGCCTGCGCCGCGACGGCTCAGCCCGTGACACCGTCATCTACAGCATCCTCGCCGCGGAGTGGCCCGACGTGCGCCGCCACCTGGAATTCCGCCTTGAGCGGCACGGCACGGCTGCTGCGACTGCCAGTTGAGAACCTGCCCTCGGCTGGACTCCTCGCGGGGCGGCGCGCACTTATGCCTTGAGGCTCAGAGGCGAAGGGTCGGGGCATGGGCTGGCTTGATCGATACAGAACGCGGCGCGCGGCCGGAATCATGGTCCGCAAGTTGCCGGCGGTGATGACCAGAAACTGGGGCTGGTCCAAATATTACACGCCGCAACAGGTACGCCGGGCGCTCCAAGAGACTGGTCTGGAAGGGCGCCATGAGTTTCTGGCCCTATCGGCGTTCCTCACTCGCGAGGACTACGAGGCGTGCTCCGCGCAAGGAGCCCTTCCTGACTATGAACTTGGGCGTCGGCTCTTCGAAATGGCGCTGCCTGGCGGGTTTGCCGGTAGCTATTGGCACAGCCCGATTTCGAACGATGAGGCCGCCAGCCGTTATGGCGTAGGTGGGCTTTAGGCACGCGCGGGAGATAGCGCCCTCGGCGGCCTCACCGTCTATTGCTGACCTCAGGCCTTAATTACGGCGGCGTTTGAAAGGAAATCGGCAGGGTGATGCGCCCGCGCTCGCCTGGGCGCGGCTCGCCCCCCAGGGTCAAGCGCGCCCGACCACCGCCACGAGCGGATCGCCGGAGCGCCCGTCGCTCAGCAGCATGGCCGAGACCTCGCTGAAGCCGGCGCGCTCCAGGTAGAGGCGGACCAGGGCGGCATGGCCGTTGGTGTCGAGCGTCCGCCAGATCGCGACGGCCTTGGTCGGGAAGCAGCGGTTGGAGAAGCTGACGATGAACGGCGCGGCCGGGGCGAGGACGCGGCGGACGTCGCGGAAGACCTCCAGCGGCTGTTGCAGATACTGGACCCCGACGCAGCACAGGGCGGCGTCGAAGGCGCCGTCCTCCATCGGGAGGTCGGGCGTGCGGTTGAGGTCCTGGACGAACCAGCGGGAGAGCCGCGGGTTGGCGGCGAGTTCGTCGGCGTTCATGCCGTGGCCGACGACCTCGTAGGCGCGATCGTCCGGCAGGTGGCTGACCCAGCTCGACATGAGGTCGAGCAGGCGCGCGCCGTCCAGCAGCAGATCGCGATAGAAGCCGGTCAGGGCCTGGGTCGCGACCGCGTCCAGATGCGTGACGAGCCGCGGCGCCTCGTAGAAGGCGAGGTCGTCGCCATCGTCCTGCCTGGTGAAAGCGTGCGCCGGCAGCTCGGGCAGACCATCGCCGCTCATGATTCCGACTCCGGCTGCTGAGCGACCCCCGCGGAAGGCCCGAACCTAACAGTTGGCGGGAGGTCGGCAAGCTGCGAGCGACCAGGCCTAATGCGATGGCGCGAGCGGCTCCCTATGTGACGATGCGGCGTTAGCAAGCCGCCTTGCGGCTCCCATGAAAGGTGAATGGCGATGAGCGATCTGAGACCGCCCCAAAAGGGGGACAAGATGGACCTGACCCTGTTTGGCGACAGCCATGTGCGCGCCTATCGCGAGACGAACGGCGAGCAGGGCTACATCTGGAATGATGCCCCGATCCTTTTGCTGACGACGAAGGGGCGCAAGTCGGGCGAGCTGAAGACCTCGCCGCTGATCTTCGTGCGGGACGGCGAGAACGTCGCGATCATCGCCTCCAAGGGCGGGGCGCCCGAGCACCCGGCCTGGTATCAGAACCTTGCGGCCGAGCCGCGCGTCCAGGTGCAGCTGAAGGACGATGTCTACAACGCCGTCGCGCGCACGGCCGAGGGAGCGGAGCGCGAGCGAATCTGGCCGCGGGCGGTTGAGGCCTGGCCGCAGTACGCCGACTACCAGGCGGCGACGGACCGCAAGATCCCGGTCGTGGTGCTGGAGCGCGTGCGCACCTGACGGCGCCTCAGGCGCCGGGCTGGATTTCGGGCGCCGGCTCCTCCGCCTCCCAGCAGGGGCCGGCCTCGACGTCCCAGTCCCAGCCGCCGAGCCAGACGACCCCGCCCTCGTCCCAGGTCCGGCCCACCATCAAAGACACTGACTCGGGTGATCTGCGCACCTGCGCCTCGGCGATGAGGCGGGCAGCGGCGATCGCGTCGGCGTCGCTGGCGAACGGCATCAGGCGCGACCACTCGGCGCGCGCTCCGGTGCGCAGCAGGGCGAGCGTGTACAGGCTGGCCATCGCGCGAGAAAACCGACGGATGAAGGCTGTTTTTGGGCTGCGGCCGGCCGAGTCTAGACGTCCACCTCGGCGTCCAGGGCGTTCTCCTGGATGAACTCGCGACGCGGCTCGACCAGGTCGCCCATCAGGCGGGTGAACATGGAGTCCGCGTCGTCGGCGTGGGTCACCTTGACCTGCAGCAGGGTTCGGGCGTCCGCGTCGAGGGTCGTTTCCCAGAGCTGGTCAGGGTTCATCTCGCCCAGGCCCTTGTAGCGCTGGATGGCCAGGCCCCGGCGGCCGGCGTCCATCACCGCGTTGACCAGGTCGATGGGGCCGCGCACCACGGTGGAGCGGTCACGCCGCACGAAGGTCCCGGGCGCGCTGAAGCTTTGCGCCATCTCGGCGGTGCGCTCGGCCAGCCGGCGGGCGTCGGCGGCGTGCAGCAGAAGTTCGTCCAGCACCACCCGCTCGGATACGCCGCGCTTGACGCGGGAGAAGACAAAGCCGCCCAGAGGGCTCTTCTCGCCGGACCAGGCCCCGTCGCCTTCCTCGGCGTAGAGGTCCAGGCGGCTGGCGGCGGCGGCGATGTCCTCCGCGCCTTCGTGCAGCAGGCCGGCCAGGGCCGCCTGCTCGATGGCGAAGGCGGGCGCGCGGGCGGCGAGCCGCTCGACATTGGCCTTGGCGCCCCGGGCGCCCATAACCAGCGCCAGAAGGTCAGCCCCGGCGAGGCGCTCGCCGGAGGTCAGGGTCAGGAGCGCGCCGTCGACGCCCTCGTCGATCAGGTAGGTCTCGAGTTCGCCCTCGTCCTTCAGGTAGCGGGAGGACTTGTTCTTGGTCGCCTTATAGAGCGGCGGCTGGGCGATATAGAGGTAGCCGCGCTCGATCACCTCCGGCATCTGCCGGAAGAAGAAGGTGAGCAGCAGGGTGCGGATGTGGGCGCCGTCGACGTCGGCGTCGGTCATCACCACGATCTTGTGGTAGCGCAGCTTCTCGATGTCGAAGTCGTCACGGCCGATGCCGGCGCCGAGCGCCGTGATCAGGGTGCCGATCTGGTCGGAGGCCAGCATCCGGTCGAACCGGGCGCGCTCGACGTTGAGGATCTTGCCCCGCAGCGGCAGCACCGCCTGGTTCTCACGGTTGCGCGCCTGCTTGGCCGAGCCGCCGGCGGAGTCGCCCTCGACGATGAAGATCTCGGACTTGGCCGGGTCCTTCTCCTGGCAGTCGGCGAGCTTGCCGGGCAGGGAGGAAATGTCGAGCGCCGACTTGCGCCGGGTGAGGTCGCGGGCCTTGCGGGCCGCCTCGCGGGCGATGGCCGCCTCGGAGATCTTCTGGACGATCAGCTTGGCCTCGGTGGGGTGCTCCTCGAACCACTGGCCGAGCCCTTCGGAGACCAGGCCCTCGACGGCCGGCCGCACTTCGGACGAGACCAGCTTGTCCTTGGTCTGGGACGAGAACTTGGGGTCCGGCACCTTGACCGACAAGACGCAGGTCAGGCCCTCGCGGGCGTCTTCGCCGCTGAGCGAGATCTTGTCGCGCTTGGTCGCCCCGGAGCTTTCCGCATAGCCGGTGATGATGCGGGTGAGCGCCGAGCGGAAGGCCGCAAGGTGGGTGCCGCCGTCCCGCTGAGGGATGTTGTTGGTGAAGCACAGGACGTTCTCGTGGTAGCCGTCGTTCCACCACAAAGACAGGTCGATCTGCACCGTGTCGCGCCTGCCGCGCACGACGATCGGCGCCTTCAGCAGCGGCGTCTTGGCCTTGTCGAGGTGGCGGACGAACTCCTCGACCCCGCCCTCATAGCTCATCACCTCCTCGAACGGCTCGGCGTCGCGGTGGTCCTTGAGCCAGATGGTCACGCCGGAGTTCAGGAAGGCCAGCTCGCGCAGGCGGTGCTCCAGGGTCTTTCGGTCGAACTCGACGCCGGTGAAGGTGTCGGTAGAGGGCAGGAAGGTGACCTCGGTGCCCGACAGCGGATCGCCGTTCTCGCGCATGGGCGCCTCGCCGGTCTCCTTCAGCGGGGCCACGGGGTCGCCGTGAGCGAACTCCATCTCGTAGCTCTTGCCGCCACGGTAGATCTTCAGCTTCAGCCACTTCGACAGGGCGTTGACGACCGACACGCCGACGCCGTGCAGGCCGCCTGAGACCTTGTAGGAGTTCTGGTCGAATTTCCCGCCGGCGTGGAGCTGGGTCATGATGACCTCGGCCGCCGAGACGCCCTCGCCCTCGTGGATGTCCACCGGGATGCCGCGCCCGTCGTCGGTGACGGTGACCGAGCCGTCGGCGTTCAGGATCACCTCGACCCGGCTCGCCCAGCCCGCCAGCGTCTCGTCGATGGCGTTGTCCACCACCTCATAGACCATGTGATGCAGGCCCGAGCCGTCGTCGGTGTCGCCGATATACATGCCCGGGCGCTTGCGCACCGCGTCCAGGCCCTTGAGCACCTTGATGGAATCCGCGCCGTACTCGGCCTGGCCGTTGCCTTCGGGTCCGGCTTCGAATTCTTCGGGGGTGTCGGAGGGGGTCATTCAGCTTCCAAAATGGTCAGGCCCGCAGAGTCCACACGGACGCCCTGGGCGCGACCTTTGAGATCTTCGAACAGCAACTCGTCGGTGCCAGTCAGGAAGGCCTGCAGGCCGAGCGCCGTGATTTCGTCGAACAGAGCGGCTCGCCGGCGACGGTCCAAATGCGCTGCGACTTCATCCAGCAGCAATATAGGGTTTGGCGCTGATTCTGCACGCGAAAGTCTCGCCGCCTGGGCCAGAACCAGGTTCAGGATCAACGCTTTCTGCTCGCCGGTCGAGCATTCCGCCGCCGGGCGGTCTTTTTCAGCGTGCCAGACCGCCAGATCGCCCCGGTGCGGGCCGGCCAGCGCCCGGCCGGCGGCGGCGTCGCGGTCCCTGCCGGCTGCCAGGGCGCGCGCCAGCCGGGCCTGGATCTCTTCGCCGGGGACGCCTTCCAGGGCCATGCGCTCCCACTCGCCGGTCAGGGACAGCCGCGCCTGCGGGAAGGGACCCGCCTGCCGCCCGTCGACCTCAGCCTGCAGGGCCTGAAGCGTCCGGGCGCGGCCTTCGGCCAGGCGCGCCCCGGCTTCGCCCAGGGTCGCCTCCAGGGCCGAGAGCCAGGCGGGGTCGGCCGGGCCGTCGTTCAGGAGCCGCATCCGTTCGCGCAAAGCCTTGTCATAGGCGCCGGCGTGGGCCGCGTGCAGGGGCTCGCCCGCGAAGGCCAGCCGGTCGAAGAAGCGGCGCCGGTCGCCCGCCCCCTCCAGGAACAGCCGGTCCTGGGCGGGGGTGAGCCAGACCTGCCGCTGATGTTCGGCGAGCCGGCCGGGCGGCACGGTCTCGCCGTCGAGCCTGACCGTGCGCCGCGCGGCGGCGGCGGTCTCGGTTCCGGTCCCCAGCCGGACGTCCTCTCCGTCCCGGTCGATCACCGCGGCCACCGCCCAGGCGCGCCCCTGGCCCTCGCCCGGCATGCGCCGTCCAACCTCGGCGAGGCTGGCGTTGCGCAGGCCGCGCCCCGGCGTCAGCAGGCTGACCGCCTCCAGGAGATTGGTCTTGCCCGCCCCGTTCGGACCGGCCAGCCACACGGCCCGCCCGTCCAGCGCCAGCTCGGCGCGCGCATAGGACCGGAAGTCGGTCAGGGTGAGATGGGTGAGAGCCGTGCGCGCCACGGCGCCGGTTTAGCGGGTTTGGCGGCGAAGGGCGATGCCGTCGGGGCGGCGTCGGCCAGATGCGTGACTCAGCGCCCCCGTCGTCTTCGCGACAGGGGAGGAGCCGGGGCGGCAAGCTCCTCCCCTGCGAAGCGGGGGAGGTGGCGCGGCTCGCGCAGCGAGACGTGACGGAGGGGGCGCAGGGCCGCTAGGCTCGGGCATGCGCGCCCCTAGCCCAACACACGGCAGAGCCAAACGTCTGCGCCAGGACATGAGCCTGCCGGAGGTGCTGCTGTGGGCGCGGCTGAGGCATCGTCAACCGGATATTCCCCGCTGCCGGCGCCAGCACCCAGTCGGGCCCTATGTGCTCGATTTCTACTTCGCCGAGGCTAGGCTCGGCGTCGAGGTGGACGGCTACGCTCACGGAACGGGTGATCGTCCGCAGCGGGACGCCCGACGTGACGGGTGGCTGCGGACACAAGGGGTGAAGGTGATGCGGTACGCCGCGTCGGACGTGCTGGAAGACCCCGACGGGATCGCGGCGTCCATCCTCGACGCCGCTCGTGGCGGGTGGGACCCGGACGCGGAATAGCCCAGCAGTTTTGCGCCCCCTCCGTCTTGCGCCTGCGGCGCAAGCCACCTCCCCCGTCGTCTTCGCGACAGGGGAGGAGCGAGACGGCCGATACCGACACCTTGATGACTGATGCCGAGGTTTGCGCTTCCTCGTCCGCTGCCCCGCCCCTAGGGTCGCGGCAAGCTCCGGGCGCGTCCAGGCGCCAGTGAGAGGCTGGAGGAAGCATGCCCCAAACTTCGCACGACGCCCCGCAGACGCCCCCCAGGCCGTCCATTCCCCAGACCCTGCTGCTGCTGGTCGGTATACTCGCGACCCTCGCCGGCTATCTGGCGATTTGCGCCGCCCTGGGGACGCAGGAATACTATGCGGGCTTCTTCTTCCTCTTCTTCTGGACGGGCATCCAGAAGGCGGACTTCGCGGCCCTGCCCTCGACGGTGGCGGGGGCCTTCTTCGGTCTCGCCTTGGGGCTCTTGCTGCAGCAGCTCAGCGCCCGGTTCGGACCGAACGGCGGCCTGATCTTCCTGGCCCCGGTGCTGGTGGTGCTCTTCCTCCTGCTGCGCGGGCATCTGCGCTTCGTGATCAACGACACCGCGATGCTCATGCTCACGGTCGCGACGGTGGCGCATGTGCAGGCGCACGCCGACTTCGCGGAGATGTTCATCAGTCTGGCCGCAGCGGTGGTCTTCTTCGGCGCCCTGTTCTGGGTGATGAACTGGGTGACGATCCGGCTGGCGGCGCGGAGCGAGGCCAAGGCGCCGGCCAATGCGTCCGCCCCCGCGACGGCTGTTCCCTAGAAGGGCGCCGGACGCTCGTCAGCAATTAGAGGCGATCCTCCTCCCCCGCTGCGCGAGGGGAGGAGCGAGAATGACTACACACGCAACGGCATCAGGACGTACTGCACGTCCGCATCGAGCGGATCCAGCACCAGGGCCGGGTCGTTGGGGCCGCCGAAGCGGAACTCGGCCTGTTCGCCAGAGATCTGGTCGGTGACGTCCAGCAGATAGCGGGCGTTGAAGGAGAGTTCGAAGGAGTCGCCCGAATAGTCGATCTCAACCTCTTCCACCGCCTGGCCCGCCTCCATGTTGCGGACGGTCAGGACCATGCGGCCGGACTCGATGGCCATGCGCACCGAGCGGCTCTTCTCGGCTGAGATGGTGGCCACGCGGTCCACCGCCTGGGCGAACAGCTTGTTGTCCACCATCATGATCTTCTGGTTGTCGCGCGGGATCACCCGGACATAGTCGGGGAAGTTGCCGTCGATGACCTTGGAGGTCAGGGCCGCGTGGCCCAGTTCGAAGCGCACCTTCTGGGGGCTGAGCTGCAGGTCGACCTGCTCACCTGCGTCCTCCAGCAGGCGGCGCGCCTCGGCGACGGTCTTGCGCGGGACGATCACGCCCGGCGAGCCGGCTGAGCCCTCCGGCGCCAGCATCTCGGCCAGGGCCAGGCGGTGGCCGTCGGTTGCGACCGCGCGCAGCTTGGCCACGCCGTTCTCGACCACGGTGTGGAGATAGAGCCCGTTCAGATAGTAGCGGGTCTCCTCGGTGGAGATGGCGAAGCGGGTCTTGTCCATCAGCCGCATGAGGTCGGCGACGTCGACGCCGATGCGGTTCGACAGGCCCTCGGCGCTCATCACCGGGAAGTCGCCCGCCGGCAGCACCGGCAGGTTGAAGCGTGAACGGCCGGCGGCCACGGTCAGGCGCGGGTCCTCGCCCGTGAAGCTCAATGAGACGTCGGAGCCTTCCGGAAGCTTGCGGACGATCTCGTAGAGGGTGTGGGCCGGGGCGGTGATCTGGCCGGGCTGGTCGACCTGGGCGATCGCCTCGTCGACGATCTCCATGTCCAGGTCCGTGGCCGAGAAGCTCAGGCGGTCCTTCTCGGCGGACAGCAATACGTTGGACAGGATCGGAATCGTGTTCCGCCGCTCCACCGCGCTTTGCACATGGCTCAGCGCCTTCAAAAGCGCAGCCCGCTCGATCGTCAGCTTCATGTCGTCGTCCGGCCTCCTCGTACAGACACGACCGTTTCGCGCCTGCTGCTCCCCGACGGGGAGGGGACTTGGGACATTACCCATTTTCTTGACGGCTGGAAGACACCATCCCCGCAGCGGGACGGGTCACGACCTCAGAGCTCAATACCGCCGCCGTATCAGCCAGAGCGCGGCTTGATTTCAGACCTGCGGCGAAACGGACCGAGTCCACCCTGTCAGATCGATCCCGTCGTCCTCTGACGCCGGGCCAGCATGCGCGCGCGATAGTCGAGCAGCTGGGCCGGGACGCGGCCTTGAAGATACGCATCGACGACGCCCAGGGCTGAGGCGATCGAAATGTCGGCCACGGTGAACCTGCCGGCGGCCATGAACTGCGCCCCGCCGGCGAGCCGCCTTTCCACCAGCGCGAGCTGGCGTGCGACCTTGTCGGCGATCACCCGGGTGGTGAAGTTGTCGGCCTCCTCGGGCGCTCTTGCCCGGGTCATGATCAGGCCGCTCAACGGCGCCGTAAGCCCGGCCTCTCCGAGCACGGTGAACTGCAGGTAGTCGGCATAGCCCGGCTCGGCCGGATCTACGGCCAACCCCCGCGCGCTGTACCGGTTCGCCAGGTAAAGCATCGCCGCCACCGACTCGACGATCACGCCGCCGTCGTCCAGTTGCAGCACCGGCAGCGTGCCGCCGGGATTGAGCGCCAGCAGCTCTTCCGTCGGCTGTCTGAGGGCCGCAGGCACGAGATCGACGGGCGCTCCGATCTCCTCGCACAACCACAGGACCCGGTCAGAGCGCGAGCCCGGCGCGTGGAACAAGCGCATGCAACCCCCATCTTGGCCGCCTGGAGCCTCATACGAACGAACGCCCCGCTGCAAGGGTCAGCCCGCCCGCTGCGCCGGCTGGAGCCAGGAGCCCGCCGTTCAGGCCCTGCGGTCGACCGCGGCGCCGGATTCGTCGTCTTCGGCCGCTGCATAGGGATTGGGCGACGCTGGTTCAGCGGCCGGCGCCTCGGCCGGGCCCTTGGCCGCGACCACCACCATGGCGGGCCGGACGATGCGGCCGAACAGTTCATAGCCGGGCTGCAGCACCTGGAGCACGCCGCCGCCGGGCAGGTCGGGGGCCGGCTGCTCCATCATCGCCTGGTGCAAGTGCGGGTCGAACTTGTCGCCGCGGGCCGGGTCGACCTTGCGCAGGCCGTTGCGCTCGAAGGCCTGCTGCAGCTCCTTGGCGGTCATCTCGACGCCGAGCACGAAATTCTTGACGCTGGCGTCTTCGACGCCCGGCGTGGCGGCCATGGCGCGGGAGAGGTTGTCTGCCACGCCCAGGAGGTCGCGGGCGAACTTCTGGATGGCGTAGGCGCGGGCGTCGTTGGCCTCGCGCTCGGCCCGGCGGCGGGTGTTCTCGGCCTCGGCGGCGTAGCGCAGCACCTGTTCCTTGAGGCCGGCGAGTTCTGCGCGGAGGGCCTCGACATCGGGCGTCGCCGCCTCGGCCGGGGCCTCGTTCAGCTCTTCGGCCGGGGTCTGATCGTCGGACATGGTCATCCTGGTCTTACGTGTTCATCACTTGGCCGAGCACGCGCGCGGTGTAGTCCACCAACGGAATTATCCGCGCATAGTTCAGCCGCGCGGGCCCGATGACGCCGATGGCGCCGAGAACCCGCTGGTTGCCCGTCATATAGGGCGCCGCGATCACAGCGGAACCCGACAACGAGAAGAGCCGCGTCTCCGCGCCTATGAAAATGCGCACGCCCTCGCCTTCCCGGACACCGTCGAGAAGGCCGATGAGCTGCTCTTTCTGCTCCATATCCTCGAACAGCATGCGGACCCGCTCCAGGTCCTCCACCGCCTCCGGCGCCCCGATCAGGTTGGCCCGGCCGCGCACGATCAGCGCCCGTTCGGACTCACCGCCGCCGCCCCAGGCGGCCATGCCGTCCTCGACGAGGCGGGCGGCGGTGGCGTCCAATTCGCGGCGGGCGCGGTCGAGGTCGCTGCGCAGGGCCGCCCTGGCGTCGGCCACGGTGCGGCCGCGCATCTGGGAATTGAGGAAGTTCGACGCCTCCTGCAGCGCCGAGGGCGTGACCCCGGCGGCGAGCCGCACCAGCCGATTCTCCACCGTGCCGTCCTCGAGCACCATGATGGCCAGGGCCCGGTCGGGGCCGAGGGCCACGAACTCCACATGCTTGACCCCGCCGTCGCGGACCGGGGTGACGACCACGCCCGCGCCGCCTGCCAGGCCCGACAGGATGGCGCTGGCCTCATTGAGGGCGTCGTCGAAGTTGCGGCCGTGGGCGCGCAGCCGGGCGTCGATGGTGCGCCGCTCGTCCTCGGCGACGTCGCCCACTTCCAGCAATCCATCCACGAAGAGGCGCAGGCCCGCATGGGTGGGCAGGCGCCCGGCGCTGACGTGCGGCGCGCCCAGCAGGCCGAGCTGGGTCAGGTCCTGCATGGTGTTGCGGATCGAGGCGGCCGACAGCGACACGCCGGCCCGGGAGATGGTGCGCGAGCCCACCGGCTCGCCAGTCTCCAGATAGGTTTCGACAATGCGCCGGAAGATATCCCGGGCGCGCTCGTCCAGCTCGCCGAGCGTTGGTCCGCGGGAAAAGAGGGGCGAGTTCACGTCGACGGGGGTCATCACCTTAGCGAGCCCATGGACTGGGCGAAGAGCTTCTAGGATAAGCGCAGCCTGCCGCGGCGCAAGGGCGCCGTATCCGCCCCCCGAGGCCGCCCAAGGAGCCATCCATGCGACCGTCCGAACGCGCCCCCGACGCTCTGCGCGTCGTCACCCTCGAAACCGGGGTCAACCGCTACGCGGAAGGCTCCTGCCTGGCGAGCTTCGGGCACACCAAGGTCCTGGTGACCGCGAGCCTGGAAGAGAGCGTGCCGCCCTTCCTGCGCGGCCGCGGCCAGGGCTGGGTCACAGCCGAATACGGCATGCTGCCCCGCGCGACCCACACCCGCGGCCGCAGGGAGGCGGCGGCGGGCAAGCAGTCCGGCCGCACCCAGGAGATCCAGCGCCTGATCGGCCGCTCGATGCGCGCGGTGGTGGACATGAAGGCCCTGGGCGAGCGCCAGATCAGCCTGGACTGCGACGTGATCCAGGCCGACGGCGGCACGCGGACGGCGGCCATCACCGGCGCCTGGGTCGCCCTGCGGATCGCCACGCGCTACCTGCTGGACGAGGGGCTGATCAAGACCGACCCGATCCTCGATCAGGTGGCGGCGATCTCCTGCGGCGTGTTCGCCAACGTCCCGGTGCTCGACCTCGACTACGAGGAGGACTCCAACGCCGAGGCCGACGCCAATTTCGTGCTGACCGGCGCCGGCGACATCGTCGAGATCCAGGCCACCGGCGAGAAACGCGGCTTCACGCGCGCCGAGTTCGAGGCGCTGTTCGACCTCGCCCGCAAGGGGATCGGCGAACTCCACGTGATGCAGAACGCGGCGGCGGGCGGCTAAGGTCGGGGGCCGACGAGCCTGGATATCGCCGAGCAGGTCGTCAAAATCCGAAGTAACTTCAGAGTGACACGGCTATGATCCGCAAGCGCGTGGGAGCGGGGCTGTAGGAGCTGCGAGCAAAGGAAGTTGTGGAGGAATTGCCGCACATCGGGGCCTACAAACGATGGAAACTCACGCAACGGTGAGCGTTTAACCGTCTGTCATCAGAATCGCTCGTAGCGCGACTGGACTATAGGCGATGGAATCGACGCAGGGTACGATTCTCCCCGCCACACTGGAGAGGTTCATGACCAAGTCGCAGTACGCTGCCATCAGTCAGATTATTGCGAAACAGCGGGTGGCCTCCAGCGCCAGCAAGGAGGCCGCGCGAGAATCGCTTCTGCGCAGCGGGCTGTACAATCGGGATGGCAGTCTCAAGGCTGCATACGGCGGTAAGAAGCAGACGTCCGATTGAGCAGATTCACCGCCAACTTTCTTCTCGGCTTCCACGGCTGCGAACGGGAGGTTGGCGAGGCGGTAGTCCGGGGCGAAAAGCCCCTGAAGGTCAGCGCGAGCAAGTATCACTGGCTGGGACGAGGTCGATACTTCTGGGAGTGTGATCCCAATAGGGCGCTTCACTGGGCCAAATCGCGGCCCGCCGCACGCGCGCTGAAAGAGCCGTTCGTGATTGGCGCAATCATCGATATGCGCAATTGCCTGGACCTCCGCACGATCCAAGGCGTCACCCTCGTCAAGCAAGCCTATGAATTGCTTGCGCAGGAAACCCAAGCCACCGAAATGGAAATGCCGACAAATCAAGAGGCTCCTAATGACAAGAGCCCTGATATGGTCCTGCGATACCTCGACAACGCCGTCATTGACAGGCTGCACCGAATGGTCGAGGCCAACGGCCTTGAGCCGTTTGATACTGTAAGGGCGCTCTTTCCCGAAGGGACTGAGATGTATCCGAATAGCGGGTTCAAGGAGAAGACGCATTCGGAAATCGCGGTCTGCAATGAAAGGTGCATCCTCGGATACTTCCTACCCCGCTGACACGAGTAGCCGGATGCGACGGCGCTAGCCCCGTCTTCGGCGTGCTTTCTACATGATAGCGGGTTATTGCGCTTCCTTGGCCTCAACCGGCGAAGTCTTCTCTTCCTCCGCCTCATAGACGATCAGGTCGCCGGGCTGGCAGCGGAGTTCGCGGCAGAGGGCCTCCAGGGTCGCGACCCGCACCGCCTGGGCCTCGCCGTTGCGCAGGAGGGTCAGGTTGGGGGCGGTGAGGCCCGTGCGGTCCGCCAGCTCGGCGATGGACATGCGCCGGTCCAGGAGCAGGCGGTCGAGGCGGATGCGCACGGGCATGGTCAGATCGTCAGCTCCGCTTCGCGGCGCAGGCGCGCGCCCTCCCGGAACACCTCGGCCAGGACGAACACCACCAGGATCGAGAACCAGGCGGTCAGGCCGATCCTGGGCTCCACCTTCTCGACGCCCGGCAGGCGCGAGCCCAGGGCCCAGACGAAGTAGCGCACCAGCTCGAGGCCGGCGAGGGTCAGGCCCACGACGCGCAGGCGGCGCACATTGTCCGGGTGAAAGGGATCGCCGGCGCGAAGGGTCTCGAAGATGCGCCTCAGGCGGTCGACGATCACCAGCACGCCCACCAGGGACAGTCCCGCCACCGCCAGGCCGCCGGCCAGGACCGGCCCGCGCAGCAGGACTTCGGCCGCCGCGTCATTGCCGGCCAGTCGGCCCATCAGCGCCGGATTGAAGGAAAGCAGCAGGGCCAGAAGGCTGAGCACGGCGGCGCCGACCACCGCCGCCCAGAGCAGCAGATAGACGCCGTCCAGCAGGGTCTTCAGGACGCTCGAGATCGAGCCAGGTCCCATGGCGCGCATGTCGCAAGGTCTCCAAGCGCCCCAATTCCCCGGCGCGACCATAATCCATGTCACGCCGCCGCGCGGAGTCCGAATTGCCCGGAGGGCGGGCTGCGCCTATCTACCCCTCATGGTCCTGAAGCTCGAAACCGGCGCCCGCCTCGTCCTGGCGACCCACAACGCCGGCAAGGTGCGCGAGCTCGCCCAGATCCTGGAGAACCGCTTCGACGTGGTCTCGGCCGGCGAACTGGGCCTGCCCGAACCCGAGGAGACCGAGGCCACCTTTTCCGGCAACGCGCTTCTGAAGGCCCGGGCGGCCGCCGAGGCCGGCGGGCTGATCGCGCTGGCCGACGATTCCGGCCTGTCGGCCCGGGCGCTGGACGGCGCGCCGGGGGTCTATTCCGCCCGCTGGGCCGGCCCGGGCAAGGACTTCGCCATGGCCATGCGTCACCTGGAGGAGCGCATCGCCGCCACCGGCCGCGAGGAGCCGGAAGCCTGGTTCACCTGCGCCCTGGCCGTCGCCTGGCCCGACGGCCCCGCCGTGGTGGTCGAGGGGCGAATCGACGGGACCCTGACCTTCCCGCCACGCGGCGAGCGTGGCTTCGGCTATGATCCGGTGTTCGTCCCGGAGGGCGCGACCCAGACCTTCGGCGAGATGGAGCCGGCGGCCAAGGACGCCATGAGCCACCGGGCGCGCGCCTTCGCCAAGCTCAAGGCCGCATTGCTTTGACCACCGCACCGCCGCTGGCGGTCTATGTGCACTGGCCCTACTGCGCGCGGATCTGCCCCTATTGCGACTTCAATGTCCGTCGCGATCGCGGCCAGGCCGAGCAGGCCGAGCTGGTCGCCGCCATCGAGGACGACCTGACGGCGCAGGCGGTGCTGACCGGCCCGCGCACCCTGACCTCGCTGTTTCTCGGCGGCGGCACGCCCTCGCTGATGGACCCGGCCTGGGCGGGGCGGATCATCGAGCGGGCGAAATCCCTTTGGGCGCCGGCTGCGGACCTGGAGGTCAGCCTGGAGGCCAATCCCACCGACGCGGAGGCCGGCCGGTTCGCGGCCTTCGCCGCGGCGGGCGTCGGGCGCCTGTCGCTCGGCCTGCAGGCCCTGGACGACGCGGCGCTGAAGGCGCTCGGCCGCAATCATGACGCAGCGGCGGGGCGGCGCGCGGCGGCGGCGGCGCGCAAGGCCTTTCCGCGGCTTTCGGTGGACCTGATCTATGCGCGGCCCGGCCAGACCGCCCAGGCCTGGGGCGAGGAACTGGCCCAGGCGATCGACCTGGGCGCCGAGCATGTCTCGCCCTACCAGCTGACCATCGAGGCCGGCACGGCCTTTGACCGGGCCGTGCGCCGCGGGGCTCTCGTTCCGCCGGCCGAGGACCTGTCGGCCGCCCTGTTTGAGACCACCCAGGCAGTCCTGGAGGCCGCGGGCTTCGACGCCTACGAGGTCTCCAACCATGCCCGCGGCGCGGCGGCGCGCTCGCGGCACAACCTCGCCTACTGGCGGGGCTGGGACTATGTCGGCGCCGGGCCGGGGGCGCACGGACGGCTCACCCTGGACGGCTCGCGCCACGCCACGGAGGCCGCCGCCAGCCCAGCGGACTATATCGCGCGGGTCCGGAAGACAGGCGTGGGCTTCGCCGAGGCCGTGCGGCTGTCGCCGGTGGAGGCGGCGCAGGAGCGGCTGCTCATGGGCCTGCGGATAGACGGCGGGGTCGCCTGGGACGAGGCGGCCGCCCTCGGTCTTGGGCCGGACCATCCGAAGGTGCGCGACCTGCGCGCGCTCGGTCTGCTGGCGGATGACGCCCAGCGCCTGCGCGCCACCCGCGCCGGCCGGCTGGTGCTGGACCGTCTGACCGGAGAGCTCGCCGTCGATGGCTGAGGGGCGTTAGCCATGTCCAAATCACTCTGCTTGCCATCGCGACCGTGAGAGGCGAAGCCATGGCGCATGGCCCGCGCCGTCCCGCCACCGCCGCTGTCGGATGCTCCCCTGGAGCCCGGGCTCTATGTGGTCGCCACGCCGATCGGCAATCTGCGGGACATCACCCTGCGCGCGCTCGACGTGCTGCACGCCGCCGACCTGATCTTGGCCGAGGACACCCGCGTCACCGGCAAGCTCCTGGCCGCCTACGGGATCTCGGGGAAGATGGAGCGCCACGACGAGCACGCCGCCGAACGCGCCCGGCCCAAGGCGCTCAGCGTCCTGGCGGAGGGCGGGCGGGTGGCCCTGGTCTCTGACGCCGGCACGCCGCTGATCTCGGACCCTGGCTACCGGCTGGTGCGCGAAGCGTGGGAGCAGGGCTCGAAGGTCTTTCCCATCCCAGGGGCGTCGGCCCTGCTGGCGGGGTTGTCGGCGGCCGGCCTGCCCACCGACCGGTTCCTGTTCGCGGGCTTCCCCCCACCGAAGTCCTCGGCCCGCCGCACCTTCCTGACCGAGCTGGCCGGCGTGCGGGCGACGCTGGTCTTCTATGAGGGCGGCTCGCGCCTGGCGGCGAGCCTTGCCGACATGGCCGCGGTGTTCGGCCCGCGCGAGGCCGTGGTGGGGCGCGAGCTCACCAAACTCTACGAGACCATCGTGCGGGCCCCGCTCGACGTCCTGGCCGCCGATCCGCGGTTCGTGGAGCCGAAGGGGGAGATCGTCGTGATGGTCGCGCCGGGCCGCGAGGCCGCCGCCACCGCCGAGGACGCCGACACCGCCCTGGCCGACGCCCTCGGGCGGCTGTCGCCGGGCGAAGCGGCCTCCGAGGTGGCCAAGGCGCTCGGCCTGCCGCGCCGCGACCTCTATCGCCGGGCGATGGCGCTGAAGGGGCGTGGCCCATGAGCGTCGAGGCCCGGCGCGCGCGAGGCCGGGCCGGCCGTGACGCCGGCCGCAGGGCGGAGGTCGTCGCCGCCTGCTGGCTGATGGCCAAGGGCTACCGCATCCTCGGGTTTCGACTAAAGACGCCCCAGGCCGAGATCGACCTCCTGGCCCTGCGGGGCCGCGTGCTCGCCGTGGTGGAGGTGAAACGCCGCTCGACCATCGCCGCGGCCCTGGAGACCGTCACCCTCGACCAGCGCGAGCGGCTTCGGCGGGCAGGCGCGACGCTGGCCGCCCGCCGGCCGGGCCTTCAGGACGCCTCGGTCCGGCTCGACCTGATCGCCCTCGCCCCCGGCCAACTTCCCCGGCATATTCCGGACGCTTGGCATGGCGGATAAGGCGAGGCGTAGAGCGGCATGAACCGCGAAGAGGCCGAACAGGTCCTGATCGAGGCCGGCAGGGGCGCCGACGAGGCTTTCCCCCTGCTGGAGGCCGCCGTCGCATGTTCGCTGCACGACGACCCGACCCGCGACCCGGCCCTGGCGCGCGAGCTGGGCGCGGCGGGGGTGGACCGCCTGCGCCAACGCCTGAAGGGCGAGTCCGCCGAGGAGGCCCTGGCCGAGGCCATGGCCGGGGACCTGGGGCTGAACGGCGACCTCTTCACCTACGAGCATCCGGACAACGCCGACATCATCGCCGTGGCCGAACGGCGCAAGGGACTGCCCGTGGCGCTCGGCGTCTATTACCTGCACGTGGCGCGCAGCTGCGGCCTAACCCTGCAGGGGGTCGACTTCCCCGGCCACTTCCTGCTGCGCATCGAGACCGAGGAGGGCCCCCTGGCGCTGGACCCTTTCAGCCAGGGCCGCGTGGTGCTGCCGTCGGAGCTGACGCGGCGGGCGCTGCATGCGGGCCTGACCCCCAATGTGGCCGACCGTCTGGACCGGCTGATGGCGCCGGTGAGCGACCGGGCTGTGCTGCTGCGCCTGCAGAACAACATATTCGCCCGGGCCACCCATGTGGGCGCCTACGCCCGGGCCGAGCGGGCGGCCCTGCGCCGGGCGCTGCTGAACCCTACCGACCACAGGCCCTGGCTGGACGTGGCTGCGGCGCGCGAGGGGCTGGGCGCGCTGGCCGGCGCCCTGGAGGCCCTGGCCAAGGCCTCGGAGCTGGACGGCGGCGCGGCGCTCGCCGCCCGCGCCCAGCGCGAGCGCATGCGGCTGAAGCTCAACTGAACCCGCGCCGACGCTGGCGCTTGGCCGCCGCGCCGCCTATGTCAGCCTTCCCCGCCGCAAGGAGCCTGCCCATGCCGCTGAAGGTCGCCGTGCAGATGGACCCGCTGGAGGCGGTGAACATCGAGGCTGACACCACCTTCCTGATGATGGAGTCCGCGCAGGCGCGGGGCCATTCGCTCTGGGTCTACACGCCCGACAAGCTGTCCCTGGAGGACGGCCGGGTGAGCGCGCGCGGCCGACCGGTCACGGTCAGGCGCGAGCATGGGGCGCATGCGGATTTCGGCCCCTGGGAGCGGCGGGACCTCGCCGAAATGGACGTGGTGCTGCTGCGCCAGGACCCGCCCTTCGACATGGCCTACATCACCACCACCCACTTCCTGGAGGCGATCCACCCCAAGACCCTGGTGGTGAACAATCCGGCCGAGGTGCGCAGCGCGCCCGAGAAGCTGTTCGTCACCGGTTTTCCCGGCGTGCAGCCCCCGACCCTGGTGACCAGCGACGTGGAGGCGATCTACGACTTCCGCGCTCGGCACGGGGACATGGTGCTCAAGCCGCTCTATGGCGGCGGCGGCTCAGGCGTGATCCGGCTGAAGGCGGACGACCCCAACCTGGACGCCCTCCTGGAGTTGCACGGGATGATCGGCCGCGAGCCCGTGATCGCCCAGAAATTCATCCCGGCGGTGTCGGCCGGCGACAAGCGCATCCTCCTGGTGGACGGCGAGCCGGTGGGCGCGGTGAACCGGGTGCCGGCGGACGGCCAGGTGCGTTCGAACCTGCGGGTCGGCGGGCGGGCCGAGGCGGTGGAGCTCACCGCCCGGGACCGCGAGCTTTGCGCCATGATCGGCCCCGAGCTGAAGCGCCGGGGCCTGCTGTTCGTGGGCATCGACGTGATCGGCGAGTTCCTGACCGAGATCAACGTGACCTCGCCGACCGGGGCCCAGCAGCTGAAGCGGTTCACCGGTATCGATGCGACCGATATCCTCTGGGCACGGATCGAAGCCCTGCGGACGGGCTGACAAGCCGCCTCTACAGCTCAGTTTAAACATGACGAATCGGTATCATTTACCGCAAAAGTTCGGCATTTGTTCTTGATCCGAGCCGGCGTTCATGCTGGCCTTGTGGATAAGTCAGTTCAATGGGTCGGGGAATGATGCATGGCCGCGAAGGTGGTGACGGTCGCCTTCCAGGGGGTGGAAGCGCGCCGGGTTGACGTGGAGGTCCAGCTCACCGGCGGCGAGGTGAAATTCATGCTGGTGGGCCTTGGCGACAAGGCCGTGGCCGAAAGCCGCGAGCGGGTCCGGGCGGCCTTCGCCGGGCTGGGCCTGGCCATGCCGCCGAAGCGGATCATCTGCAACCTTGCCCCCGCGGACCTGCCCAAGGAAGGCAGCCACTACGACCTGCCCATCGCCCTGGCGGTGATGGCGGCCATGGGGATCATCCCGCCTGACGCCCTGGCCGGCTGGGCGGCGATCGGCGAACTGTCCTTGGACGGACGAATTGTCGGCGTGGCCGGCGCCCTGCCCGCGGCCGTGGCGGCGGCCAGCCTCGATCTTGGCCTGATCTGCCCGGAAGCGAGCGGCGCGGAGGCCGCCTGGGCGGGGGACGTGCGCCTGCTGGCCGCACCCTCGCTGATCGCCCTGGTCAATCATTTCCGGGGAACCCAGGCGCTGTCGCCGCCCCGCCCCGGCCCCCTGGTGGAGGGCGCGGCCGTCCCCGACCTGCGCGAGGTGAAAGGCCAGGAGAGCGCCAAGCGCGCCCTGGAGATCGCCGCGGCCGGGGGCCACAACATCTGCTTCATGGGCCCGCCGGGCTCGGGCAAGTCGATGATGGCCGCGCGCCTGCCGGGCCTCCTGCCGCCGCTGACGCCCGAGGAGCTGCTGGCCACCTCGATGATCCATTCGGTGGCCGGACTGATCGCCAAGGGCGAGCTCACCCGCGCCCGACCGTTCCGCAACCCCCACCATTCAGCGAGCATGGCCGCCCTGACCGGCGGCGGCCTGAAGGCCAAGCCCGGCGAGGTGTCGCTGGCGCATAACGGGGTGCTGTTCCTGGACGAGCTGCCGGAGTTCTCCGCGCAGGCCCTGGATTCCCTGCGTCAACCGCTCGAGACCGGCGAGGTGGTGGTGGCCAGGGCCAACGCCCATGTCCGCTATCCGTCTCGTTTCCAGCTCGTGGCCGCCATGAACCCCTGAGGTTGCGTCGCTTTCTGGCCGCTACTTACGCCCGTGAGGGCGTTTGGCTGGATAGCCGCGAGGTGATGGAGATCGATTTCGATCTCATCCTTCCCGATGATGATGCGGCTCGTGGTTGCCTCCACCATCTGCCGCTTCTCTCCATCGGTCAGTGACGTCCATTGACCGGTAAGCGTCTGGGCTCCCAGCACCGCTTCCTCCTGGGACGCGACTGAAATGTGCATCACATCGAGCTCGGCTTGGAGACGCGGTAGCTCATCCTCAAGCTGCTTCCGCCGCTCCGAGATCGGGCGATGGTGGCGCGCGAAGTCATCCTTTTTGATTTGCCCCGCGTGATACAGATCGAAGACGCGGGTTTCCTCGGTTTCAGTCTTTCGAAGGTCGGAAAGCGTCCGCTCGATGAGGCGTTCCTTTTCGCGCATCGCGTCGCTTGCAGCGCGCGCGTGCGCCTCGATTTCCTCGGGTGAGAGCAGGAAGCGGTGGAGCTCGGAGAGGTACACCGCTTCGAGGTCCGCGATGGGAATCTTGTTGCGGCACCCTTCGCACACGTACTTTGGGGACTTCGCGCGGACGTACATGCGCGTTCCGCAGGTGCAGTGCGCAATGCCGGCGAATAGGTGAACGCCACGTCTCGCGACTGGCTTCACCTGCGCCTTCTGGCTTTCAAGCAGCGCCGCCGCTTTATCCCACAGCTCTGCGCTCACGATGGGCTCGACCGGGACTTCGACCCATTCGCTCTCGGGCTTCAGCTTCCATGCCTTCTTGTTATCGGTCGTGCAGGTGTAGTTGCGGCGGTGGACGCCCTTAGCGGTGGTGTCCTCGAGCAGGCGGCGCACCGAGGTACCAGACCAGAGCTCGCCGCTTCGCGTGCGGTACCCGCGCTCGTTGAAGAGGCGCGCCACCGTCCGTTTGCGCTGGTACTCGACGAAGAGCTCGAACATCAGCCGACGGATCGGTGCCTCGCTGGGATCGACGACGAGCCGCTTATCCTCCCATTTGAACCCGTACGGTGCCGCGCCACCGATTGGCTTGCCGAGCATCGCCCGTATGGGCACGGTCGCTGCGACGCGATCGGCGATCTCCTCCCGTTCCCATTGCGCCATGGCGGCGATCATCGTGAAGAAGAGGCGGCCGGCAGGTGAACTCGTGTCGATCGCCTCCTGGAGGGAGACCAGATCTGCGCGGCACTCGCGAAAGATCTCCGCGAACTCCAGGAGCTCCTTCGTGTTCCGGGCGAGACGGGCGAGCTTCGAGAATACGAGCCCAGTGATCGCGCCCGCACGTATGTCGGCAAGCATGCGCTGCGCCTCGGGGTGCGCCATGACCGCCTTCCCGGACACCGCATCGAGCCGGTACATCTCGGCGACATGCCAGCCCTTGGCTTCGGCGTATGCTCGCGCGCGCTTCTCGTGATGCTCGGGGCTCTCGCCCCGCGCCTGGTCCTCGGTCGAGACCCTGATCCAGATGCCGACAGACTTGGCTTGATCGGCTGGTTCTTGACGCATCCGCCCCTCCGTGTCGCAAGAACAAAGAGGATACACCGGATGGGCCTTCAGGTGAACTTTTTGGTGCTTCTGGTAGAGTGGGCGACGCCCCGCAGGGGATACTGCGGGGCGTCAGGCAATCAGTCGGTTGTCACGGAGCTACGCCGCGGTCCTCAAATCATCGAGGAGCGCGGCGGCTCCGTTTTGATAGTGGGTCAGCACAAGCGCGGCGGCGCAGAAGATCGAGAGTCGCTTGTCCTCGCCGATCCACAATTTGCGCTTCGCTGGCAGGCGCGGCGCAAGCACCGGCACATGACGCGCGACGGCTGCTGCGACCTCCTCCCGGCTCGTGGCGGCGACGGGCGCAAAGCACGCCTGCACCTCGCCGCGCTTGTACACGACGACCTCGAAACCGCGATCGGCCGCAAGCGAAACCATCGCCAGGCAGAGCTTGCGAATGCGCTCGGAGCGCACCGAGCTCTGCGGGTCAAAGGCCTCAAGCACGACCATCTCCGGCTTGATGCGCTTTATGAGCCCCTCAAATTTCCGCAGGCATCCGGCGTTTTTGTCGCTGCGCACGGTGTAGAGCCCGTGGTCGCGCAGGCTGAACGGGTTCGCGAATGCCGCCCAGCCAAACCCCCGCGACGTCGGATGGACGCCGAGCACCAGTGACGGGCGAGGATGCGGCCCGCTCATACGGTGGCGCCGCTATCCTCCGCCCGCGCAAGACTGCTCAGAAAGTCGCGCTTGGCAATTGAGCGATGGTCGGTCCGGTCCCCTAGGCGATCAATGAGGAACTTGGCGCGGCGCATGACGCCCTCTTCGACCACCTCATAGAGGCCGGGGAAGAGGTCGCGGGGTGCCTGGCGGAAGAGCACCTGGAGCGCGAGCGCGCGGCGGAGGTCCGGGACGCGCCGGCCCATCTCGATCCGCAGCATGCCCGCGGGCGAGCCCTGGTTGATAAGGAACCCCAGCTCATCCTCGGTGAGGCCGTGGCGCTGGCGGAACGTGCGCAGGTGGTTGAACGATGCGTAGTTCATGACGTGAAGGAACTAACTAATAAGCGCACGCACACATCGTCATACGAGATCGGCGCCCATGCACGGCGTCACCTCCTGACAACCCATCACAACGACCCCGTTGTCCCATGGAAAGTGGGGACGGCTATGCCGCCTGGCGAACCCCGAAACGTTCCGCCAGCGCCTTAACACGGGCTCGTTCGCTCGTCGGCACAGCGTACACGCCGTTCGTCTTGATCGTCGGCAGCCGCAGCCGCTTACGGATGAATCCGCCAACCCATTTGTTTGTCATCGGCCGACCCAGCTCATCCGCCGCAGCCGCGTTGAAACGCTCGGCGACTTCACCAATCCCAGCATGAGGACCGGCCGTCGTATCGAATGCTTCCAGCAGCGCGCCGAGCATTGCGGCTTCGAGAGTGTCGGCGCGCTCGTTCAAAACGCGCGCCTCCTCGCCCGCAAGCTCGCGCGCGATTTCGTCCCGAAGAGCCGGGTCATCAACGAGTGACAACAGCGCCAGGGACGATTGCCGATACCGAGGCGCGACCCCGTGCGCCATGCGCGACGAGTCGGGGCCGACCGAGAAGCGTGAGTGAAATCGCCAAGCCAGGAGCTGGTTACGCAGCGCCAACGCCTCCGCCTTGAACGACTCCGGCAGGTGGATCGGCACATCGGCGCGAAGGGTTCGGCCGCTGGTTTCCATGGTGATGAAACGGCTCTCAAGCGCCAGATCGGAGAAGTGCTCGCGCATCGCCACTATCTTGGGGCCGAATACGCGAAAGGCTTGGGGGTTCAGCTCCCGGTTCCGGTTGGTCATCGTCCGGAGCACGGGCAGACCGTTGGTCGATCCGTTGTTGAGGATCTTCGTGAGTTGCGCGGCTGCGTCGCTGAAACGAAGGTCAGCCTCGTCAAGGATGAGCGTGCCCTGGAAGGCATCCTGGATGTGGAAGATGGGCGAGACGGTGGACGCCCCCGAGGCGAAGAAGCCCTTGTACGCGAGGGACCCGAGCACCAGGAGCGCACGGGTCTTGCCGGTGCCATAGTCGCCGCGGAACCTCAGGTACGGGAGATCAGTGAAGGCGTCGTATACCCACGAGAGAAGCACGTAGTGGGCGGCGATGGCCTCGAAGGTCGCCGAAAGGTCGACATATTGATGGATGAAAGCGCGGACCCGCTCAACCAACTCTGCCTTGCCAATGAACTCGCCCACTGCGGAGGGAAGTAGAACGCACTCCGAGGTGATCAGATTATTCTCCGCCGCGTATGGCACGAGGCGCTCGCCAGAGGGAAGCACGAGCGCGCGCTCCACACGTGGCTGAGCGTTTGGCGCGGCGATTGCGAGGCCGGTCATTTGAGCGCTCGGATCAAAGACGAGCTCAACCAGCGTTCCGTCGGTGAGAACGCGCGAGATGGTCGGCAGGGCGTTGATAGCTGCGCTCATAGAGAAAGCGTACCGGTCTCGCGAATAGCGAAGTAGGCGTCTCATTTTATGGAGGACGCCTACCGCCCACCCTCCACCGCCGTACCCTACCCTTATGAAAACACGACGAAATATCCCCAACGTAGATTCGACAGGTCGCGAGCGGCGCCGTAGGATTCGAGTCGCCCAGACGGGCGCCCTCATGAACACCGTCCACACCACTACACCGATCGCGGCGCGCCCAGGACTTCGGGGACATGATGGACTTACCCAAAGCCCATCTGCGCTCCGGTGCTTCGTCTACTGCCGAAAATCGACGGAAGATGACAATCGCCAGGTCGCGTCCATCGGGAGCCAACGTCAGGAGATCGACCGAGCATTCGGTGCCCGCGAAAACCTCCAGATCGTTCAGGTGTACGAAGAGGCGCGGAGCGCCAAGACACCTGGCCGCCCCATCTTTGGCGAGATGCTGGCGCGCATTGAGCGTGGTGAAGCCGATTGTATCGTCGCTTGGGCTCCCGATCGCCTCGCCCGCAACTCCATTGATGGCGGCCGCATCATTTACCTGCTCGACCAGGGCGTACTGCGTGATCTGCGATTCGCCACCTACACCTTCGAGAACAACTCGCAGGGCAAGTTCATGCTTTCGATTATGTTCGGCCAGTCCAAGTACTATTCCGACGCGCTCTCCGAGAACGTAAAGCGTGGCAACCGGACCAAGGCTGCAAAGGGCTGGAGGCCGAACTCGGTGCCTCTCGGGTATCGACATGACCCCGCCACCAAGACGATCACCGTCGATCCAATCTACCTGCCGCTAATTCGGCGCATGTTCGACCTCATGCTGACGGGCGGCTACTCAGCGCGGAAGATCGCGCGGCTAGCTCAAGATGAATGGGGATTGCGGACGCCAGGCCACTGGAAGCGCGGCGGTCGCCCACTCGCGCCGAGCACTATCCATCGCGTTCTCACCAACCCGTTTTACGCAGGGATCTTCATGCATGAAGGCCAGGTGCGGGAGGGCGCGCACGAGCCCACCGTCACAATGCAGGAGTTCGATGCGGTGCAGGCGACCCTTCGCCGACCGTCGCCGATCCGTCCCCAGCACCATTCCTTCCCCTTCACGGGTTTGATCCGGTGCGGGCGCTGCGGCCGTGTCGTAACGGCCGAGCACAAGACAAACCGACACGGCAAGCGCTACATCTACTACCATTGCTCAAAGTCGGGCCTTGGCCCGCGCTGTCCGGAGCCAAGCGTCCGTGCCGAAGCGCTCGAAGGTCAGATTTCCGCCTGGCTTCGGTCGCTCGCCATGGCGCCGAACGCCCTCAACCGTCTACACCGACTCTTCGAAACTAAGGCCCAGCTCCGCGCCTCCAAGATCGCGACCGCGCGTCCGAGTCTGGAGCGCGCCCTTCGTGACGCTCAGGCCCAGATCACCGAGCTCACTGGCATGCGAATACGCAATCTCATCTCTGACGAGGAGTTTGTGTCCCGGCGCGCTGGGCTTCAGGAGGAGACGATCAGGCTGGCTCGTCGGCTTGCAGAATTGGCAACGCCCGAAAACGACGAGGCACTGATCCCACCCCTGACCGACGCAATTTCATTCAGCAACTACGCCGCGTTTTGGTTCGAGAATGGCGACGATGACCTCAGACGGCTCATCCTGAAAACTACATGTTCGAACCCTACGCTCTCGAACAAAATCCTTAGCATCGACGCCGCGAAATGGCTGTCCCTGATCAGGCACTTGGTGCGGTGTCGCGTTGTGCGGGGATACCTGGACACCGTTCGCACCCTCATCGGCACTGACGAGCAATTTTCGATGCTACGCTCTGTGGTTCGTATGAAGGAAGTGGCCAGGGGGATAGCGGCTTAGACGTCCCCAACGTCCCTCACATCTACCTGACGGGCTAATACTTCGTCGTAACGTAATAGCCTGTGCGGCCCGAACAGGCGAAGCCGCGCTTGTCCTTATGCGGCCCAAGCGTCGACGATTGCTTGGACTTGGTGGAGCGCTTACCGCAAAACGAGCACTGATAGATGTATTTGATACCAGAGGCTACCCGGCTACGCCGGGTGATTCCAAAGGGATTGCGTACGCTGATCTTCCTCGGCCGTGCCGCGCGTGCCGGTTTGTTGGGATCAAATAGATAGCGGTCCTCAGGAAGTTCGCCTGCCTTGGAGAGTTCGATTAGGTGCCTCGGCTCAAACGACTGGTCTGTGTTTTCGATGGACTGGAATCCCGTGGCTACCAACGAGCGTATGCCGGGCGGGCTGCTCCCTCCAGACACGTTATATACGTACAGGTACTCTCGTTCCGCGCCGTCCTTTTTCTGCATGTATTTCAGCGAGTAGGGCTCAAGCAGACGTTCCGCGCCATTGTAGTCAGCCCTCAGGAGGGTCTGATCTCGGGCAGCTTTGATTATCGGAACTCGGAGCTCAGGCCCAAAGTAAGCGAACTGAGCATACCCGTTGTCCGTATACGGACTGAAGAGCGCTTCGAGATCTCCGAGGAACATGGCAATAGCCTCCTCAACTCCAAATAGGAGGGACTTCGCGCACACCACGCCCTTGACCCAATAGCGGCGGAAATAATCGAAGGGTGTTGCCCTCAAGATGGCCTTCAGCACATGGGGGTTACGCGCAAAGATCGTCTTGCGAATGAATGTGCGCACGACCTCTTCACGATCCAAATCCGCGCCCAGAAGCCGCACCGAATGGACGTAGTCGAACAGGTCCGGCGCATGTTGGCGCTGCAGCAGACATTTCAGCTTGGTGGCGATGATTTCCTCAAGCTTCATGCACCGTATCGTGCAGGCCGCTTCCGCGGCGTCGGAATACGGATGAATCAGCGGGCGATCTTGGATCGGCAGAAGCGTGCGATCGAAGCGGGTGACGTCCATCGCGACCTTAATGCGGAACTTGTCCGAATTGCCGTAAAAATCCCTGAAGTACACGCGCGCCTCGTACACACGCAGGTCCGGCAATGGCGCTTCCGCCGCGACGAACTTCTCCTCCACAGTATTCTGCTCGGGCACGAACGCGACACCGCTCTTTGCCCCTATTGCTTCGCATACTAGGTTGAGCTGCTCCAGCAGCCGTTCCGGAGCAATATCCCTGGGAATGCCAAGATCGAGATCGTTAGAATAGCGCGTGCCCTCGAAATAGCCTTTGCGCAGCGCGTTCCCACCCTTGAGGAATAATTCGCCTCGCAACTCACTCACGGTGAATAGGCCATGCAGGAGCCAGCCGAATACGTAATCACGTTGGACGTTCGAGATTTTTATCTCGAACTCCTGCGCTTTCGCCTCGATTTCTGAGCGACTGATCATCACCGGCATTGTCCCACGTTGATCGATTCGGGCAAGCTGCGGGTATCGATTTGTCTCGCCGCCGATATTACTAGTCCCGCTCGCACAGCGGCCATAATCATTATGGGCACATTACCGCTTCATCTCGTTGCTTCATGGAATACTTCGCATATGCGCGCGTATCGACTCGAGACCAAGGACGTTATGGCGTTTCGCTCGATGAGCAGGCTGCTGCCATTGAGGGCTACGCCACCGCGCGAGGGCTCGTAATCAGCAAGTGGTTCGAGGAGCGGGAGACCGCCGCCCCAACCGGCCGCCCGCAGTTCCGCTACATGGTGCGCCAGCTGCTCCGCCGCGGAGCGCAGGGACTGATCATTCACAAGATCGACCGCGGGCTCGTAATTTGCGGGACTGGGCGGAGATTGGCGACTTTATCGACCTCGGGATCGATGTGCGCTTCGCGCACGACGACCTACGCCTCGACACACGTGGCGCGCGCCTTGCCGCCGACATCCAGGCCGTGGTCGCCGCCGACTACATCCGGAATCTCCGTGAGGAGATGCGGAAGGGCTTCAACGGACACCTGCGCAAGGGGCTGTATCCCCTTCCGGCGCCGCTCGGCTACCGCAACCATGGCCCCAACCATTCGAAGGTGATCGACACGCGCACTGCCCCGATGGTCCGCGAGCTATTCGCGCTCTACGCCACCGAAGAATACTCACTGCGGAGGTTGGCTGATCTGGCGTGCGAACGGGGATGGGTCAACGCTCGCCGGAACGCGATGCGCGCCTGCGGCATCGAGCGCATCCTCCGCAACCCGTTCTACGTCGGCCCACTGGAACGGGTGTGGGTTCCAGGCGAAGTGCAACGAGGGCAGTAGACCGGAGGGTGGGCGGCATTCTCAGAACGGATGCCACCGCACCACCAAGAACCCTGACCTAAGGTGCTGCGGGTGTTCCATGGTGAACGTCGAGATCAGCCGCACCGCCCCGCGCTCGGAGGAGACGAGGTACTGCACGCCGGGTAGCTTTAGGCTCTGGCCGATGTCGATCAGATCGTAGGACTGGCGGATGATGTGATCATAGCGCTCGGCGTTGAACATCTGGCCAAGGTCGCCGTATTTCGCCTCAAGGATGGGCGATCCACGTTTCAGGCGGGAATCAAGAAGAATGGTCCGTACCAGGCCGGCGCGGTCGGAGACTAGGTTTATTACCGTCTCCGTGCGCGACCCGGTGGCGCTGACCTGGTACCGGGCCCAGTCGGCTTCGGCGGCCAAGACCGGGGTGTCGCCAAGGATTTGGTAGCCCATCCCGCGCCTTGAACTTGACTTGAAGATCGGCAGGTCGCCGCCCAAGAAACCACCGGCATTGGTGGGCATGAGGTTGAGCGCAAGGTTGCGCGTTGAGATCTGACTTGTCAGGGCCTCGAGGTAGCGCAGGCCGACCAACGCCTCTTCGAAGGCCACACCAATCGCCATCACCTCGGCCATCGGGCCCATGGCCTGGAGGGCGTGGTATTCCTGCTGGACTGGGCTGTGCTCGAGGGCGTCGTCGATGCTGAGCGCCGCGGCCAGCAGGACGTTCTCATAGAAGGCCAGAAGATTGCGCCAAGGCAGGATCACCTTATTGAGGACGATGTTTACCGGCCGGTTGCCGGTGTCGACCCGGGTGATCGGCTGGATCAGCCGGTGGTCGGGTGTGGGATAGGCCCACTCAGTCTCGGTGGTCCTGTCGGGCTCGGCGGGTGGGCTGCCGAGTGGGGTCTTGGCCAGGCCGGTGACGTCTGCGTAATCGACGGGGTTGTGGCCGGCGAAGGCATAGGGGGCCGGGCTGTCGGCATAGAGCAGCGGGTCGCGGCTGGTGAACTCGCCCAGCGCCGGGTCATAGAGCCGCCGCTCGGACCGGTAAAGTCCGGCGCCCGCTAGGTACCCCATTCCGCGCCAGATCGGCGTCACCGCCGCCGCCGCCGGCGCGATGGGGGTCACGCCGTCCGCGGCGAACACGGTGGGTTCGCCGAAGGGTGAGAACCGGTGGTGCTCACGCACCGCGCCCAGCGCATCTGTCACGCAAGCGCTGGATAGGGCGCCGTCGCCGTGCAGATATAGGCTCTCGCTCGGGTGGATCAGACGGAACGATTGGCCGGTCAGGGGGTGCAAGGAGCGCTGGCGGACCCCACCGGCCATGCCGAAGGCCTCGTGCACCCAGTCCCCGTCGGCAAACCAGCGGGCGTAGATCTCACCCTCCCGGCTGCCGGCCGCCACACGCGAGAGGGCGTCGTGCTGAAAGGCGGCCAGCACCGCGCCGCTGCCGACGTCCCGGACCCTCACCGTGCGGCCCAGCGCGTCGATGTCGTGGGCCAAGCCGCTCGCTGACGCCCGCTGTCCGTCCGGATAGTAGGCGACCGGCCCGGCCGCATCGGCGGCGATGCGGTGGCCGGGGGCGTGGCCATCGATCTCCGGCGGACCACCCGCGGGCGTGCGGCTGCGGCGCTGGTCGGCGGCGTCGAGATCATAGGCTTCGCCCAGCGGCGCGGCGGCTGCGGCGGGCTCGAGGACGGCCAGCAGGGCCTCCTGGGCGACGACGCCCTGGTCGGCCAGGGGGGGCAGGGCGAAGCCGGCGCGCGCGTCGACCAGCCGGTCGCGCCGGTCGAAGACCATCCGCCAAGCGGTTTGTGCCGCCCCGAGGGTTTGGTGGAGCGCCCGGCGGCTCCGGACGTCATGAGCGGTGCGACTGGAGTCGATCAGGGCTCCACCGCGCGTCACGTCGACCCGGATCAGCCGGCCGGCGTCATCGTAGCCGTGCTCGCTCGTCACGCCGTTGCCGAAACTTTCGGTCAGTGGCTTCGAAGCGCCTTGATAGGAAAGGGCGAGCAGGATCTCGCCCGGTGCCCCACCCAGTAGGCCTGGCGTGGCCAAGCCGACGCTGATCGGCCGGCCAGCGGCGTCGTAAGCGACGGTCTCGCGCCGGCCATCCGGCAGCTCCAGGGTGCTGGTCCCTGCGGTATCATCGAAGGATCGACGCACCGTCAGCCCCTGGGCCTCTTCGGAAACGATCCGACCCAGACTGTCGTAGCCTCTTCGAACGGTGCCGAATGGACTCGTTGCCTCGGTCAGTCGACCAAGTCCATCATAGGCAAAGGCGTGGTCGCCGACCGGATCGGCCCCGACGGGCGCGCTGCAACTGAACCCGGTCGGTCCGCCGACGCCAATGCGGTAAGCGTGCGTGATGCGGGCGCCCGAGGGTGAGACGGTTTCGAAGAGCCGCCCAGCGGCATCGAAGCTCGAGGTGAAAGCCGAACCATCGCCCAGGATGGCAGTGACCGACCGACCCAGGTCGTCCCGGTCCCAGCGCGTGACCTCTCCCGTGGGATCCCTGAAGGTCGCCACCCGGCCGGCGGCGTCGTAGGTCCACATCGAGGTGATCGACAGTCCCGCCGGATCAAGCCGCTGTTCGTCGAGCTCGCCGTGCGGCCCCAAGGCGAAGCGGGTGACCACCCCGCCCGGTTCGCGCCGTTCGACCAGATAGCCGCGCTCGTCGTAATCGAACTCCATCCGCCCAGCCGGCCCATCGATGGCGGTCAATCGTCCGCGGCCATCATAGACGTGGGTCTGGGTGCGCGGCGCGAGCGGTCCGCCCGCCATCTCTTCAAGGGTCAGGCTGGAGAGTTCGCCCGCCGGATCATAGGAAAACGCGCGCACCGCGCCGGCGGCGTCCTGGCTGCGGGTCGGGCGGCCCAGGCCGTCGTAGTCGTATTCGGCGGCCGCCCCCCGCGGTAGGATCAGGCGGATCACCCGGTCGTCCGGATCCAGCAGCCGTTGCGTGGTCAATGGCTTAGCCGGGCCAGCGGGGTCAGTGAAGGCGTGGACGGTGTGGCCGACCAGCCGGCCACGGGCGTCATGGGAGAAGCTCTCGCGGAACAGGGCGCGGAAGCCGCCGGCGCCGTCCGGTTCTTCAACCACGACCTCGGTCATAAGATCGCGGCTGGCCCAGGTTAGCCTCCGCCGTGCTCCGTTGGGCAAATCGATCCACTCGGGCCGGCCCCAGGGGTCATGGTGGATGGTGGTGACGCCCCCGTCTGGGTCATGCCGGTGCTGCAGCCCGCCGACGCGGTCGTAGACGAATCGTGTGGTCAGCGCGTGAGGCCCGCCGGCGCCGACCGTCTCGCTGAGCAGCAGGCCGCGCTCGTCATAGGCCCGGTCAATGCGGGTCCCCGCCGCGTCCCAGGTCTGCACCGGGCGTCCGGCGTGGTCGCACCGTATCCGGGTCGCACGCGGGCGGGCTGTGTTGGCGGCGAGGCGCACACCGATGAGAGCGCCTTGGATATCGTGCTCGTAGACTTCGGCGATGAAGGGATCGGCGAGCCCCGCCTCGGCATAGCCCCCCCTTGGTCGCTCGATCCGCACTGGCGCGCCGGCGTCGCCAAACCACTGGCGGATGGGGCTCGCGGGGGCGCCCGCGTCGGGGGGGAAGAAGACTTCGACCTGGCCCAGGGCGTTGCGCTGAATGCGGCTGACGCGCCCTCCGGGGCCCGTGATGCGGGCCACGAAACCACGGCCGTCATAGTCGGTCTCGGTCACCAGGGCTGCGCCGTCCACGTCGCGGGTGACCCGGCTGACGAAGCCGGCTTTCAGGTCGGCGGCGTGGTATTCAACCGTCGTGCGGGCTCCACCGGGGCTGGTGATCGCGGTGACCTGTCCCCTGGCGTTGCACTCGAAGCTGGTCTTGCTCTGTTGCGCCGCTCCGTCGACCAGGACGACCGGCGCCGCCTCGGCCGACACCAGTCGTCCGCTGACGGGCCCCGCAGGGCCATCGAAGTCGTAGTGCGCCAGAGTCTCGTTCAGGTCCTCGTCGCGCACCCGCCGCACGAGTTGGAAGGCGGGATCATACCAGGCCTGCATGACGATGCGGCTTGGCGCTCCCGGCCCCGGTGCCAGCCTCTCCACCTTCAGCAGGTTACGACGGGCGCAAGGGTCAAGACTGGCGTGGTCGTAGGTGAAGAGGGTGCGCGCGCCGTCGGGGTCGACCGCCTCGATGAGGTTGCCTTCGATGTCGTGGCGGAACTGGCTGGCGACCACCCGGAACGAACGGTCCCGGCAAAGCCGGAAGCGGTAATCCAGCACGTCGCCACGGTAGTTGAAGCTGTAAGTGTGCAGGGCCCCGTCTGGCGTGCGCACCACGGTGCGGCTGGCCAGGACGTCGACATAGGCGGGGTCGGGCCAGACATACTGGATCTGCTGATAGTCGAAGGCGTATTCGAAACCGCCCAGGCGCTGCGCCAGGACGCAGTTGAACCGCCATTCCTCCTGTGGCGCGCCATAGTCATTCTCCACCATCAGCCGCCCATCGGCGTCGAAGATCCGCAGGATGTTGTGCTGCATGGCCGGATGCGGATTGGCCTCGTCGTATTCGTAGGTGGTCGACAGCCCCTTCGGATACTGGGCCGTGGCCGGCAGGACGACGCGCACCAGGTGCTCGACATAGATGTCGTGTTCGTAGGCGACGGCCCGTTCGCCTTTGTGGTCGGTGACCTTTTCTAGGAGCTCGCACTGGCCATAGTGGAAAACGAGGCCCCGGCCCGCCTCGTCGAGCACTGAAACCACACGGTTCAGGGGACCGTAGATCAAGGCAAGGGCGTTGCCGTGCCGATCGGCGATCCGAAGCAGGGGAATCCGCTCGCCGTCGGTCCAGCCGGCCGGTCGCTCAAAGGTCCAGACAAGGCCGCCCGGATGACGGATCTGATAGACCTCCGCCGGTCCCGGCAGGCGCGTCAGATCGCAGGCGTTTCCCGGCTCGGGGGCGAAGCCCCCATCCCTGGCGACGAAGTTCTCTTCGCGCAGTTCGCCTGTCCACAGCGCCATACCGCCGTCGTTCAGCGGTCGCAGATAGACGTTGTAGGCATGGTCCCAGCCGAACCCGAGCGGGCCATGGTAGGGGCGGCCGCTGCGGTAGCGCCGGGCCATGACGATGGGCAGGTGTGGGCTTGGCACTTCCAGGTCGACGACGGCGAGGGTGAAGGCCCCCGAATGCAGATCGACTGGATCGGCCTCTTTGGGTGGCTCGCGGGCCGTGGGTTCGGCGTGGCTCGGATGGCGCTCGCCGGGGATCTCGTTGCGCAGGGTCTGGCGGATTAGGGCGTCGAAGTCGACGGTGCTTGCAGGCGGCGGGACCTGGCGGCCGATCAGCTCGTCGATCGAGCGCGGCAGAGGCGGCCCGACTAGTGACCAGTAGTATTCCGGCGTTCGCCCGGGACTGACCGGCCCAGGCGAGGGCCGGATGTCGACCACCGCCATGGGCGTGAGGTCTGGCGCGCCTTGCTTGACCGGCGTGTCCTCCACCGGTGGCAGGGGCGGCAAAGGTTCCTCCAGGGGCGGCAGGTCTGCGACCTGGGTCGGCTCGGGCGGTCCGGGTTTCGGCGCGAGCGGCGGCGTCGCCTTGCGTTGGTCGCGGATGACCGGGGTCAGTGCGCGCTTGGGGTCGGTGACGGGGCCCTTCTTCGAGGCGTCGCGAACCTCGGTGGTGAAGGTCTCGAGGTCCCCGAGGTCGATCTGTATTTCGCCGCCGGGCCTAGCGGGGGTAGGCGCGGGCGGCGGATTGGCCACCGCATTCAGGAGGCGGATCCGGTACTCGTCGAAGGTTTCGGGATCGGCCACGGGTCATCCGTCGCGCTCGAGTTTAAGCGTGACCTGCGCGCCTGGGGTGATCAGGGCCCCCGCCGGTGGGTCGATCTTAAGAACGTGCAGGGTGGAGCCCGTACGCCCCTCGACAATCGGCTCGCGCTTCAGGCCCGCCTCGCGCAGGCGGCAGACCGCCTCCATGAGGCCAAGGCCAGTCACCTCCGGCAATCGAACGGTTGGGCCCGATGCGAACGTCACGGCGACCTTGCTCCCCGGCGGAGCCTCATCGCCAGCGGCCGGGATCTGATCGATGATCGAACCCCTCGGCATGGGGCTGTCAGCCTCGGTCGTAGAGCCGAGCGCCAGCCGGCTCTGGGCCAAGATCCGCCGCGCCGCCGCAACCTCCAGACCGATCAGCAGCGGCGCCCTTGCGGTCGCAGGCGCCTCGTCAGCAGGCCGCCGCAAAGGCTCTACGTCCGCGCGGTCGGTCAGGGGCACGCCAAGGAGATCCAGGCGCAGACGGCGGGCGACCGCCTCGTCGATGCCCGCGAGTTCCGCCAGCGTAGCAGCGTCAAGCTCCGCCACTCGTCCCGCCGTCAGCGCCCCGCCCTGGACACGCAGGCTCCGCTCCAGGCGCCTCACGAGGTCGGGTGACAGGAATCGTGAGGCCGGCTGGCCGAAGTAACCGCCTTGCCCAGCAACCACCTGTCCGAGACGGACAAGATTGGCGAAGAGATCGGTCTCCAGGTAGGGGATGGCCTTGGCCTCTTCGTCCTGGAAGGCGACCTTCTGCATGCGCGCCCGCACTGCATCGCTCAGCGCATTGGCCTCGCGCGCGCTCATTGTGAGCGCTGAGGCGCCTTGACGGCCCAGGCTGTCATCGACCGCGACCGGGTCCTTGACAGTCCCAGTCCACAGCACTCCGTCGTTGCGGGTGAAATCGGGCACGCGGCTGCAGCAGTCGAGCCCACGGGTCGTGACCATCAGGACCTGTTGCTGGCCCACGATGGAGGTGGGCAGTAGCGAAATCGAGTGTACGGTTATCTCGCCTATCGCATCTTCGCTCCGCTCCATTTCTGGGGCGGGGATTTCGTCCTTATATACATCGACGCAGCCGCGGGACCTAGCCCGGCCCACCAGACTCACCTCGTTGGTGGTTGGATCGACTTCATGCCAGACGTCACCGATTGAGGGGCCGACGGTGACGCCGCCGTCGTTCGAATGGTCAATTGTGTAGCCGAGGGGCGCCTGCCAATCACTCCTAGCCTCCTTGTATCCCCAAACGCATTTATAATGTCGATCCGCTGAACCGGGATCTTCGATTGGGACTACGTCGGGATCGTGAATGTGCGGGATCGGGGCGGAGGCGGCAACCTTCAAGGTCACGTCCGGCCGGTCATAATCGAGGATCGGCTGGTCGACCAAATGGGCGGTGTCGAGGCGCACCGAGACGCAGTAGGCGGGCCCGTCCTTGAGTCGGTTGACGACCAGGAAGATCTCTTGGATGCCCTCGACCTTGCGCGGGCCGGTGACGAAGCCGCTTGGCTCCTCCAGGGTGTGCGGCCGAGGTTGCAGGAAGAACACCCCGCGGTTGGTACCCTGGTGGTAGGAATCGAAGAGGGTGTAGACTTGGCTTAGCTGGGTGGTGTGCGACTGGCCCTCGCGCCGCTCGCGCGACTGGTCGGTGGTCCGCGCCAAGGTCTGTTCGTCGCTCGAGATGCGTTTCGTGCCCCACTGGCCGCTCGAGGAACCGCCAGCCTTTATCGCGCCCCAGAACAGCTCGCCGCTGCCGCTGCCGCCCTGATCGATGTTGATGGCCTCGACGGTTTCGGTGGTGCCCGAGGCCTTACGGACGTTTAGCCCCTCCAGCGAACGGCTCATGCTTTCGTTTGTGTCGGTGGCGACCTCGTAGAGTTCACGCTTCTTGGGCTGAAAATCCATCAAATAGGGATAGTCGTCCGAGCCAATCCCGTCCCCGCCCCCTTCGGGGGTGACGGCAACCTGCACCAGGGCGCCAATGCAGGGATGGTAGTGGCTGAGCAGCTCGTTGAGGTTCTTGATGTTGGTGGTGCTTAGCAGCCCCCACCTGATGGCGCCCTCGACTTCCTTGTCCTTGGCTTGGTAACCGCAGACTGTCACCGCCACCTTCAGATAACTGATCTCGCGGCCTTCGTAAGCTTGGTAATCCTCGCCGGGAACATACTGGAAGACGGCAATCGAGGAGCGCCACTTGCCGGGCAGGTCACGCGGACCACGCGCCACCATGTCCTTGGTTACGCAAATCCGCTCCCAGGGGATTTCTGTCGGCAGGTTCAGGGTAGTCAGGGACACGAGCCCTCCGCCGACAGCTGTGCGGATCACGAAAACGCGCCAACTTCCCGATCCGCAAGGGCGTGGAGGGCGACGGTGACTTCAGAATAGGCCTGAGCATAGGCGCCTGCGAACCAGCCTCGCAATGCGACCGTTGGTAGATCTAGTGGATTGTTGCGCGGGACGGCGGCGCGCGCTCAGCCTGCCGCGGAACTAGGCGGCAGGGCCGCGGAGTTTGGCCGAATGCGGTAGACCAGCCTGCTGCGCCTCGCCGGCACCGGCAAGAACCATCTGGCTATCGCCTTCACCGCCAACCTCGTGCGCGCCGGTGCCCGTGGCCGCTACTTCAACACCGTCGATCTGGTCAACCGGCTGGAGGATGAGGTCCGGCGCGGCAAGGCCGACGCCCCGGCCGCCCAGCTCTCCCGCCTCGACCTCGTGGTCCTGGGGGTACGCGACGATGTTCAAACCCTGGACTACGAGCGGTTGATGAAATCGCTCGAAGTTCTGCACGCCGATGAGGCCGCGCTTGATCAGCTGGCACTCGCCGTCGATGTCGTGCGGAGAGCCTCCGTCGGAGGCGAGCAGGGAATGGCTGCTTGAAAGTCCCTCAAGTCCACGATGTCCACTAGCGCTCCCAAATCTCCCCTTCAGCCCAGCCGAGCTCGCTGAAATCCGCTGCGCGTAAATGCGCCTCCCCTTCTAGGAAGAACTCGTCGAGCTGGGGTGGGGCGACCGACGTACCGCTCAGCATGGCATGCGCTTGCCCCCGATGATGAATTTGGTGCTCGAACAGGTGCAGCAATAGCCGGTCCATCCGCTCGCGCTGGATGTGGTCCTCTCGGTGGATATCCACCGATCGCGCAAGATCGTCAGGACCAAGCGCTTCGGTGATCGCAATCAGCTTGTGATCGATTTCATACTGCGCAGTCTTGAGCACGGCGACGGTTTGAAATGGCTCTGGGTCCGCCCATGCCGCGGGGCCTAGCGTGCCGCCCTCCATCGCATCGACATAGAAGCGATCGATCACCAGCAGGTGGTTGAGCGTGGCGCGTAGGCTCGGGAAGAACCCGGTTCGCGGCGCTGCAAATTCCTCATCCGACAGGTGGAGACATACTGTCAGGAGCCGGTGATTGGCCCAGGCGTTGTTGCGAGCCATAGTGCGGTACGGCAATGCGGCGTCCATTTTGCGATCTTAGCACAAGCGCGAGTGGCGGTATTACGAGCTAGAGAGCCGCACGATGTGCTTCATAAAGGAGGAGGTGATCTCAAAGACAAACTCCACCTCCTCTTCCTTGATCGCATCGTCGTGCTTCACGTAGTCATTCTGGTACTTCGCATAGTATTCGAGAAGCTTGTGGAACATATTTGCTATTTGTGGTGACGCTCCGCGGTCTTTCAGATGCGCACCGATGCCCGGCAGCTGATTCTCAAGGGATTTGCTATTGCCGAGAACGGCCTTGAGCAGCAGCTCCAGGGCAAGCCTCAAGTCATCCAAAACATTGCGCTGAAAGGTACCGTGATCGTACTTCAGCTTTGCCTGATTGTAGAGCTGCAACGAGGTCGGGTAATCATGCAGCCAGTGCCGCGTCTCCTCGACGAGAGGAAGATCCAGAACCTTCGACTCACCCTGCGGACGGAACTGCTCGTACTTTGAAAAGAGTTCGAGTTTCAGGTTCATGCGAGCAGGCTTGCTCGGTGCCCCCGGCGCGAACGACGCGTGTTCACATAGCTCCTCGATGATCTGGAACTGTTGTGTCGGCGCGAACGCCTTCAGACTCTCATAGAGGGCCTGTCGCTTGCTGCTTGCTTCGAAGGGATACTCGGGGTGCGGAACCTTCACGCCCCACTGCTCCCCATAGATATTAATAGCGTCCACGATCTTTGAGCCCGTCAGCGCGCTATTCGTGTCGCCCAGAATTTGGGCGGCCTTCTGCAGGAAGGTGACAGGTATGCCGGTGTTATCCATGTCGTCATGTTACCAAGGTGACGCCTACCCCGCTCCATCCATACCGCCAGGCGAGGCCTGGACTACCTCCGTGCCTCTACCCCGTTATCCTCGCTGAGATCCGCCTCCTGCAAAGAGCCTATCGGCTCCAAATCTTTCCCTCACGGAGTTCATCGCTCATATCCACCCCTTTAGCAGCCGGGAAGTTGGCAAGTATGAGTCTGAGAGTCCGCAGTGCGCTGTAAGCGTTGAGCATAAGCTGGCGCTGCTGCTCCGATATCTTTGCATCGAATTCGTCCTCAGTCGCTGAGTGCGATGGCTTATTCCGTAGCTTCCGTATTTCACGAAAGGTGGCGTGCATCTCCTCGACGGGCTTTGGATCTGAAGGTCGGAATTTCTTTGCGAGCCATTCCTGCAGGATTTGCAGGCTCCCCTTCCGTTGCACCTCGACACGCCCATCTGCGCGGTCGACCTCACGCTCGCGGCTGACATCGCTCCCGAAGAAATCCAGATTGATATTATCCGAGAGCATTTGATCGAGGAGACGGACGAAATCGCTGAACTCCCTCAATGTCGGGCGAAGGAGAGAGGCGAACGTCTTAGGACGCGCATTTTCATAGTCTCGACGGAAAAGCGGCGCTCGCCCCACCCTCTTCGCTATCGCGTTGATAACCTGGATCTCTTCTATGAACGCGTCGTAGATGGAAATCCGCTCCGGCCAGTCCCCTAGCACCTGACTCCGATAGTAGTCAGGATGAAGGAAGGTCTTCTTGGAGACCTCTCGATTGCGCCAATGCTGTTGTTGCTCCGGCGAGAGCTTGAACAAATCCCATACGAACGCGGCCACGTACCGACCGCTGTCATTGCCGCCGTAGGCGAAACCAAATCGCATGAAGGCGCTGTCACTCACTCGTAGACCGTCCTCCCCAGATGCACCTGAAATCGACCCCCAAATATCATCGCAGTCGTAGGAATACCGTGGGTCGTTCCGGTAATGCTCCAGCACGTGGAGATCGAAGGCGCGATGCTCCAGCTGCGGTGAGCCGAGCGCGAGCTCTAGCCCGTAGGGGCGGCCAACATACTGCGACGGGTCGACGACCGAACGCAGATGTTCGGGTGTCGGATAGGCGCATGCGTACACCAGAGAGTCGGTCTGGAGTTTTTCGAGCTGTGACTCGATCGGTTCATCAGCCAACGCCCGGATGTGCGGGTTCGGATGAATGTCACCGAAGACGACGCTCACGCTTCCGTCTCGTACAAGCTCGATGAGCAAGTCCCGGTCGCGGCCAATCCCGCGTAGGGGCAACCCATTGAAATCACGGCTGCTAAAATAGCGACCGGCTATTTTACTAAGCAATTCCTCTTTGGTCATCGCTCGCAGCTCGAATAAACCTCTAGGACACTCCGGTGGGCTACTGCTGCAGCCAAGCTTCAAAGCTAAGGGGTGACCATCCTCCGGCGGATGTCGCGCGAACAGCGGGAGTTGCTGGAGTGGCCGGGGTCGCAGGCGTTGCCGGTGTGGCCGGCGTTGCCGGACTAGCGGGGGTCGCCGGGGCCGGTCCGCTACGGGGCGTTGCACCACGTATCCATCCAACGCATCGCCCTGAACGATCTTGGAGCACACCATCCCTGGCTTGTCCGAGCCAGCGAGCACCGCGAGACGCCCAAGCGTGCTCGCCAGTCACAAATGCGACCCAGCGCATCCGCGTGTCCCAGATGTGGCGGCCGTCGCGCACCCAACCGACCAATCGAGACGAACGGTCAAAAATAGATTCCATCCCGTCAGGGTAGCATTCGGGGCCCTGGCCGGCCACGTACCAGGCCGTCACAGCGCACCACACGACTGACAGATGTCACGGCGTCTGCTGGGGGTACGCGACGATGTTCAAACCCTGGACTACGAGCAGATGATAAAATCGCTCGAAGTTCTGCACGCCGATGAGGCCGCCCTTGATCAGCTGGCACTCGCCATCGAGGTCGTGCAGCGGGCTTCCATCTCAGAGAGCCGCCAGAAAGCCGCTTGAACGCCCCTCAAGTCCCCGATGTCTACTAGCGGCCCCAAATCTCCTCTTCAGTCCAGCCTAGCTCACTAATCTCTGCGGCGCGCAGATGGGCCTCGCCTTCTAAGAAAAACTCGTCGAGCTGAGGTGGGGCGACTGACGTGCCGCTCAGCATGCAGTGTGCTTGCCCGCGATGGTGAATTTGGTGCTCGAACCAATGCAGCAGTAACCGGTCCATCCGCTCGCGCTGAATGTGGTCCTCCTGGTGGACGTCGATGGACCGAGCGAGGTCGTCTTTTCCGAGCGCCTCGGTGACCGCGATCAGTCGGCGGTCGATCTCGAGCTGCGCTGCCTTGAGTGCGGCCACGGTGTGATAGGGCTCTGGGTCGGCCCAGGCTGCAGGTCCCAGCGCGCCACCCTCCATCGCATCGACGTAGAAGCGGTCGATCACCAGCATATGGTTGAGCATGGCGCGCAGGCTCGGGAAGAACCCGATCCGCGGCACTGCAAATTCCTCATCCGACAGGTGGAGGCAAGCAGTCAGGAGCCTGTGATTGGCCCACGTATTATTGTGAGCCATAGCGCGATACGGCAATGCGGTGTCCATTTCGCGATCTTAGCACAGGCCGATGATCCTCCCGTACGGGGCCGTCAATGGCTGTTACGTGTCGGCACCGCCCTTCGAGCAAGCGGGATAACGCGACTTGAGCAGGCGCAAGACATCGTCTGGCGCGCTCTCAACATTAGCCAGTTGTAGCAGCCTTTCACCGGCGGCGACGCGCCCAGATCCGGATCGAACGTGGAAGTCGCAATGCCCGCGAAAGCTGCCCGCGAGCTGCATCGCCGCTGAGCCGTCACCATGGTCGACCAGGATGGGATTAGGCTGGCCGGAAGGGTCAACCTTGGCATCGTCGGCGCGAATATTCCGCTGCCAGCGCTCGAACGTCTCCCGCGCCCGCAGCATATCAAACTGACTCTTCTGGTTCATGACCCAGGCGAGATAGGAGAACTGTCGCGCCAAGCGGGGATTCTGCGGATTCAGGGTCGTGCTGAAGACCGGGCGGCCTGCGAGGCAGAGCTCGAAATGCCGTTCCGCTGGGTCCGACGGAATCGCATCGGGCCACGGGTGGGTCAAGAGGGAGATGTCGCTGAGCAGCTGCGCAAAGCGCCAGTACTGGATCTCGAACTCCTCCTGAGTGCGCACGCGCTCCTCCGGAAACACCGCGACGAAGGACTTGAACACGGGATCACCGGCGTCCGAGACCGCGTAGTACTCTTCCAGGTCGGTCAGAAACAGGACGGCGGAGGCAACCGACGTCATGTCGGGGTACACCGCATAATAGAGACCATCAGCCTCCGAATAGCGGACCTCGTCTGCCGTCTGAGCCGAAAGCTCGCGCCCGTCGGCGCGTTGCGCGAGCGCCTTGGCTCCGATGCAGACATGGCGCCGCAGGAAGCCCAGCAGTTGCTGACCGACCCAGTCCTCAAGGTGCGTGGGCTTGAAATCGCCGATTGCGACGGGGCGTCCAATTCCCGCAACATGTCGCAGAGAAAGAAGTCCGCCATACGATCGGTCGCCGTGCCGCATAATGCATCGCATCTGACAGATCCTTCTACGAATGATGGTCCTTTAAAAGAAAAGCTGCAGATTATACTGCAGCTCTTAAGTACTTAATGAAGCTTTTGCTTCAATATGACGTGTCATTTTTTTCTAGGGAGCCTCCAGTAGAGGTGCGAGGGATCCCTCAAGAAGCATTGCAATGGCTTCGACAATCTGAGCCCTTGCGTAACCAGGCGGCGCGCTCTTGCCGGCGACCCATCGGCTGATGGCCCCCTCACTTACATTGAGGGTTTGCGCCAGATCTCGGCGACTTACGCCGTAGTCGTTCACAGACAAGGCTATAAGCGCAAAGAAATATCCATCATATTCGCTGTCCTCCTGCGTATTGGGCGACTTGAGAATGTCCAAAAAGTTGAGGCGTTCATTTCGCCGTCGGTCCAGCAACGACTGCGGCGTCCGCGCCGCCGCCGCCGACGGCGCGCGTCGACTGCTGCGTTTCGGTTGGAGTGCCAATAGCTCATTCCTTTCCCCTATTAAGAAGGACCAGTCCCCCCAACCTCACGCTACGACAGAACGTTGCAACATGCAAGATTGTTGCATACTTTAAGTTTGATGCTAGCATTAAGGAAAGGTCAGGCTGGGGAGGATCCCGATGGAGCCGGAGCACGCGATCCCGCAGGAAATAAAGCGGGACCCCGAGGAAACGCCGACCCCGAACCGTCGGCTAGTTCGATATGCCTTCAAAGAGCTGTCGCGGACGCTCAAGCCACTCGAGACCGAGTCGCCGCACGCTTTGAACTTCTGGGTCTTGGTGCGCCGACTGACCGCCGGCGACGACCTCCCCGGTACCTACTTCCCGCATGGACGCGGGCCGGCGTCGCGCCGGACGCTCAACGACTGCGGCGACGGCGATTTCTTCGTCCATGCTGAGAACCTTTGTCTTCGAACCCGGTCCGCGGGCCCCGACACCGATCCTTGGTCGGATCTCATCATCCTCGCCGTCCTCGATCCCGCCCTGCTTGAAGGGGTGGACGACGGCGACGACTCGCCAGGCGACAGGGCGTCGCCGCATGATCAACCGGAGGCCGAGGGCGCCGTCGCAGCCGGGCCCTATAAGGTGGCCGGGTTGCGGCGACTGGGGCTGATCGCCATCGCGCCATGCCTCATTCTGGGCTTGCACGGGTCCGACAGGCCAGGCTCGAACGCTCGTCACAGCCACCTTGACAAAGTCGCCGCCAGCTTGGCTGCGAACGGCGATCCCACGCCGTGGTTATCGCAGGTGAGGGCCTTGGAGACCGATTGTCTCGCGCTTACTCTGTACGAGGAGAGCGTTCCCGACGCCAACAACCCGGGCGTCGGTCGCGCAAGAGCAGCCTTGGCGACAAACACATCGGCCTGCGCGCGCATCCTTGCGACACCGGCGCTGAGGTCTGCAGGCTCAAGCCAAGGCTATTGCCTCAGGGCCGCATGCTCGTCTGCGCCGGCGCCAAGAGTGCGCAGGGCAGAATGGCGCCGCGTCTGGTCCGACGCCAAGCGTCAGGTCGAACAGCGAACGCCGCCGGAGCAAAAAGCTCTAGTCGCGCAATACACACCTGTTCTCTTACCGCAAGGCCGGGCCAGCGGCTTGTCGGAACTTGCGAGGGTGGGAGACCACGTCTTCCTCGGCCAATTGGGCGATGCAAACGCTGCGCGGGTGGTTGTCGGGCAGTCGCGAAATCCGAGCGACCCGCCGATCGGCTTCGCGTTCGCTGTGCAGATGGTTTCTCGAGCCCCGCTTCATGCGGCGTCCACTTTCGGAAACCATGTCCCAAACGATTGAGCTCGGCATTCACGATGCGGTCCGACCCCGTACGGACGCGAACGCCGAGCTTGTCGCGGCGTCGAAAGTTGACGGGCTTGGTGATACGCGACGAAGTCGCAACCCATTCGACCACAGAATTTGGAAATCACACGGCGTCGAATTGTGACGGGCTGGGGCCACACGACGATGTTAAAGCCCCCACCCACGACGAGCTGATGACATGGCTCGAACAGCTTTATGCTGACGACGCTGCCGTCGATCAGCTTTTACTCGCGGCGAAGACAGTTCGCCGTGCTGGCAACAGCCGGCACCAAGCAAAAGGCGGCGTGGCAGCATGAACATCCCCCAAGTCCCTCGAGTGCCGCGCTCTGTTTCCACCAGCCTTTCGAGCTTGTCCATTAGCTCCTGAACCTTTTGCGCACGGCTCCGCATCGCCTTTGAATTCCATATTTCGTCAGGTTGAGCGGGGCACGCCAGGCCCGGGGCGGCGTGTTGCGGCGGTCGTGTTTGCGGAACCTAATGGCGGGTCCGGTGCCGCCTCAGGGCGCTGTGGCGCTAGGTCCCAAATCCAGCGGGCGCCCCACTTCGGCCTCTAGGGCGCAGCGCGCGATGTCTGGCCTCCCGCCGCGACTGCGAAGCACGGTGAGCTCCTGCTGCGCGCCCGCCAAATCGCGCTTGAACTTTGGATCCCCATTGAGCTGCGCCAAAAGCAGGCCACTCAGCCGACGTCCCGCCTCGCTCCCGCTCAAGGTCTCCGTACCGCAGACCACGCCACTCTCAGCCGCCAGCTGGCCGCGTCGTTCATATGCCGACTGCCGCATCGGATCCAGCTGCGTTAGGAGGGCAGCGAGCAGCGGATAAAGCGTGGCGCGTAGAGCTGGATAGGACCAGGTCTTGTCGAGGTCTTGCGTGCGCGGGACGCAGAGGTTGTTCTCGTCAGGCAGATACGGACGCTTTTGCTGGAAAATTTGCCGCGCCGCGGCGCTTTGGTTCTGGGCGTCATAAACCAACCGTCCCATGATGGCGCCGAGCTTCGGGGACGACTGCGGCTCAAGCTCAAGACCGGCGGCGCAACTAAAAGTCGTCAGGAGGTGAGCTTCGCTGATTTCAGCGTAGTCCTGCTGCGCCTGCCGCCATCGCGCAGAGCCGTCAAGCTTGCGCGTCATTAGGAAGGTCTCCGCGTCGCGCGCGGCCCCCGCGCTGAGCGGATCGGGCGGCGCGGGAAGCTCGCCCGCAAGCGCGGTGGCCCCGAGGGTCAGATATCCCCCTGCACCCACAGAGACCCTCGACGTCGTCGCGCTGGCGACGGGCGGCCCGGCCGCATCCGCGGTCAGCGTCGTCGAATCCGCCGTCGCCGCAGTCCGAGTGTCCCCCTCCCGGGCTGCCGTCGTGTTGCTCGCCCCTCCGCGGCCGGCCGGGTTGCTCGAACCTTGCGTTCCAGCCGGGTTGCCCCTTCCTTGACGTGCGGTCGGGTTGCTGGAAGGCGCGGTCTGGACAAAGCGGATCCGTCCCCGGGGATCGCAGTCGGCGATGACGACCTGGCCGCCCGCACTCACCCCGGCCCCGCGCAGGGACGCCAGCCCTGAGACGAGAAGCTCTTCCCGACGCAAAGTCCGATCCTCCGGCAGGATATGCACGCCGCCGCGATCGACACGGACCGAAAGCGGCGCGCCCGTCGCCGCGCGGGCGCCGCGGGTCGGGGGCGTCGCCGGCCTCGCGGCGTCGCCCCCCGTGACAGCCGGCCGGCCGCGACCGTCCCAGGCCAGGGTGCGGCCCTGAGCGACGGCGCGGACGCCCACGCCGTCGAAGCTGACAAAATCGACATCAGGCCCGAGACCCTCCAAGGTGACGACGCCCGGGCCGGTGAGGTTCCAGAGCCGGGCGACCCCGGCGTCGTCGAGCGTCAAGGCACGCGTCAGATCGGGTGAGATCCATGCCCGATCGAAGTCCTCCGACGGCGTGTGGGCGTGTTCGAGGCGAGCGAAATCGCGCGACAGGGCGATCGGCGCCTGCAGCGTCAGGGCCTGCCCGGCGGAGGAGAGCGTCAACACCTCCGCCGTCCCCGGAGGCGCTCCGCAGGCGGAGAGCTGGAGGCGAACATAGTCGACCGGGGCGGCGTCGATGCGGGGCGGTACAAGCCTCCGCGCCAATTCCGGCCCGGCGACGGCGGCGGCCGCGCACAACAGCACCAATCCGCCCAGTCCCAGCATCCGCGCCATGGTCAGCGCGGCCGCCAAGCGCCGTGGCAGGCGTGCACGGAAACGAGCAGCCCCCAGCTGGAGCGGCCCCGGGCGACGGCCCCGCAGCACGAGGGTCAGTAGCGGATCCACCGGCTCGGCGTCGGACGGCAGGTTATCGATCAGGGCGGCGACCGCGCGCGGTGAAGCCCGGCCGGCGGCCGCTTCACCCACCAGTTGCTTCTGCAGGAAGGCGGCGATGGTCCGCCGCGTCACCTGGAGGTCGCGCCGACTCAGGGTCCGCAGGAGCCTTACGCGGTCAGCCTGAGGAATCTCGCCCAGGCGGAACCACATGCGGCGGCTGAGCGCCAGCACCAGCGCCTCGTCGGGGAGGAAGCCCCGCTCACTGTCTGCTAGGGCGCGCCCCAGCGCCAGGGTGAGCGGCCAGCGCAGCACCGGATAGGCCGCCGCGGCGGCGATCCACCGCTGAAGGAACGCGGTCTGATCGAGGCCGGCCAGGGCCTCCGGCGCGGGCTCGCCGCGCGTCCCCGCCTGATCTCCCGTCCCCAGCACGTAGTGGTTCCCTTTTCGTCCGCCCAACTCATGGTAGTGTCCACCTTGAGCCAGACAAGGTTCGAATATTTGGGAGGGCGCAGGAATGGCGACCAACACCTTCAACATCGGGTCGGTGCAGCAGATGATCACGGCCGACAGCGTCGGCACGATCTCGTTTCAAATGGCCGGCAACTCCGCCGACGTCACGGCGCAGTTGGCGGCGATCGAAGCGCGCCTCGCCGCTCTTGACCTTCCGGAGCCCGTGAAGGCCGCCGCCGCCGCCGACTTGGCCGCCGCCAAATCAGGCGTCGCCGCCCTGGCGCCGGACAAGAAGAGCATTGTCGAACAGCTGTCGGCCGCGACGGAGACGCTTGGCAAGGCAGTCGAGGGCGGCAAAAGCGCCCTCGACTTCGGCAAGGAGGTGGTCGCAGTGGTCGGGTCGATCTGGAAGGTCGCGGCCGCTGTGGGTCTCCTGTTTTAAGAGCGCGCCGCGTGACGAACGTCTTCGACATCAACACGATTGGCCAGTTCATACAGATCAACGCCGACGAAGCGCCGTCGCATGGGCCGCTACTTATGCAGCTCAATCGGATCGATCGCGACACTGAGAAAAACGCCCTCATCGAGGGCCTCTTCCCGGCGGTTCCCTCGCCCAACCGCCGTCCCTTGATCCTGATCCTGTCCGGCCAGGCCGAAGACATGCTGCCGACCTTCCCGCTACGCATCGCGCAGTTCGAGCTGGAGGAGCTGACCGGCTCGGAGTGCGATTACGCGGGGATCCTCACCTGGCCGCCCAAGACCCTGAGAACCTTCGTCGTCGACTTCTTCGCGAGGGTCGCCCGCTTCCGAAAAGGCCTGCGCCGCAGCGCGGAGGCTGCAGAGCTCGCTCAGCTCATCGCCGGTTACGGCAAGTCGCTGTGCTTCACACTTTGCCTGTCGATGGACTGCCTGCGTCGCCATGCGGAGATCCTCGAGGAATTGGCGCAATTCCTGGCGCAATGCCCGTGCCCCGAGGGCGGTCACCACCTCATCGGCGTGATTTGCATTGAGCATCCGCCTGACGACGCGTCAGATCTTGCGCCGCTACAGGCCTTCGCCGACCGTCACGGCTTCGCGGTGTTCACGCCGGCGGAGCCCATACCTCTCGCCGAAGCCCTCGAATGGGTCCGGGAGTACAACGCCAACCCGCTGCTGGCGGCGACGATCCCGTTCATTCCCGAAGAGACGGTGGCTGAAGTCTATGCCGGCGCGGCGGTCCTGCGGCTGCAGCCGCTGTTCACCCGCCTGGCGACCGCCGTCGCCGCCCTCCATGCCGAAGCGCTGAAACCCATTCGAGTGGTGCTGCAGAATGCCAACTGAGCCGACGCCGCCCTGGCGCCTGACGACGGCCAAGCCAGACGAAGCCGACCGCGCGGCCTGGACGCGCCGCCTGCCGACGGCTGCGGCGATGCGCGCCGGCGGCGCCCCGACGCTAGAACCCGCGTCGGCGCCGGATCCGGCGGATCCCGCGAACTACCTGGCCGATGAGGCGCTGATCGATGCGATCAACACCGCCTTACTGCTCGGCCAGCCTCTGCTGATCACCGGCGAGCCGGGGTGCGGCAAGACCGAGGCGGCCAACTTCCTCGCCTATCGCCTGGGATTGGAGCGCCCGAGCCCACAGGACGGCGTCGAATACGCCCTGCGGTTCGACACGAAGTCCACCACGACGGCTCGGGATCTATTTTATGGCTTCGACGTAGTCAGCCGTTTCTATGCCGCCCAGAACGGCGGCGATCCCGCCCCGGAGAAACACATCACCTTGAACGCCCTCGGGCGGGCGATCGCCGCAGCGAGCGACAATCCTATCGCCGCGCGCTTGCGCCTGGACGCATCGCCCGCCGAGCCTAGTCGATCCGTAGTGCTGATCGACGAAGTGGATAAGGCCCCGCGGGATGTGCCGAACGACCTGCTCGTCGAGCTGGAGCGGCTGCAATTCTACATCGCGGAGATGGATGTGACGATCAGCGCGCGACGTGATCTCCAGCCGATCGTCGTGCTGACCAGCAACAGCGAACGCGTGCTGCCGGACGCCTTTCTGCGACGCTGCGTCTTTCTATCCTTGCCGTTCCCGCGCGACGACCTCCTCGTCGACATCGTCATGGCGCGGGTCGCGGCCTATAAGAGGTCGCGGCCGGCGGCCATGCGGCTCGTGACCATGTTCACCAAGCTGCGAAACAGCCGCCTGAGCCGTCGACCCGGGACGGCGGAGCTGCTCAGTTTCGCGCATATCCTTGCCGATTTGGGTGCGCCGGACCCCGCGGATCTGAAAGGCGAACGCAACTGGCATCAGGCGGCGCGGGTGACCCTGCTGAAGAATGTCGAGGATCAGGCCCGCGCCGACGCGCGGCTCCTGAACGGGCTGCTTGCCTGAGCTATCTCCCCACGACTGCGCGGAGGCGCTCTGGCGCGATTTGAGACTGCGGGGCGTGCGCCTGACCGGCGCGGAGCTCGCCGCGGCCCTCGAGGTGGCCGATTTCGTGGCGACGACGCTCGCCGACCGAGACGACGCGCCGGCGCGGCTGATCGGCATGCTGAGCGGCGTGCTGGCGAAATCGCCGGCGGACGCCGCCCTCCTGCGGCGACTGGCGGCTGACCTAACGGGTTCAAATCTGACCGCGCCTAGCCAGCTCGCCACGCCTGCGGCGCGCGACACAGGCATGCGCCCGGGGGTTTCCCGGGCCGAGGCGGTTTCCGCAGTGGAGCTGGCGCTGGCGGTCGGCGGGGTGGCGGCGGCGAGCCTGGCGAGACCCCAGCGACGCGGCGCGACGACGGATGAGCCGACGCAGGATTGGGGTGCCTCCAAGTCGGTCGACTCCGCGCCGCCACCTACGGCGCAGCTCGCCCTCAAGGTCGCCGGAACCACCGCCACCGTGGAGGTGCTCGCGGCGCCGCCGGTTTGGCGCGTCTGGCTTCCGGCGCTCAGCGCCGCCGCGCCATTGCTCCTGGCGCTTGCGGCGATCGTGATCGCGCGACGCCGCCGACCCCTTTGGCGACGCCTGCCCGCCGAACAGCAGGAACGCCGAATTGAGGCCGAGGCCTTCGCGCGGGCCGCAAGCCTGTTCACCGGGGGCGGCGTGCGGGCCGTTGCGCGAAGTCTTCGCCGCGCGCCGCGTGATGCCGCAGGCCCGCTCGACATCCGGGAGACGATCACAGCGACCGCCGGGCGGTTTGGGATCTTCACGCCGATCCATGGCGCGCCCCGCGGCGACCGCTCGATCCATATTCTGATCGAGCAGGCCGGCCTGCACGATCACCTGGCGGCCTATAGCGCTCTGCTGGCCGATCGACTGGTAGCGGCGGGCGCTCCGGCGACGCTCTTTCGGTATCGGCGCGATCCCCGGACCGTCTGGGGCGCGGACGGCCGTCCCCAGCGACTCGCCGCGCTTGCGCCGGCGGAGCCAGGGGCCGCCCTGATTGTCATGGGCGAGGCCGAAGGCCTACTGCACCCGAAGCTGGCCGCCGGCGAGGGCCTGCTGCAGGCTTGGTCCCATCGCGTGGTGCTGACGCGCCGACCGCTCGCCGCCTGGAGCCAGCTTGAGGAAGCTTTGGTCACCGCCGGTTGGTCGGTCGCCCCGCTGGACTCGCGGGCCTTTGACGCGGTGGCGGCGCTGTTCGACACCGAACAGCCGAGCGCGCGGCTGCTCGGCGTGCGCAAGCTTGCGCCAGAGCCGCCTGGGGATCCGGCGGGCGCGCGCGACGCCGGGCGCGAAGCGGGCCTGCGCATGCAGCAACATCGCCAGCAGCGGCAGCAGCTTTAGCCTGCGGGCGCGCACCGCACATCGAGATCGCGCAAGTTTCCGAGCCATTCGATCCCGCAGCCTTGCCGTCGAAGAGCCCGAAATCACCTAGCGCCAGTTTCCGGTTGAAGGGGATACGTGGACACCGACGACCAGTTTCGAGGTATGCGGAGCGTTGTCAGTTCCCTCAATAAAGAAGGGGTGGGGCTGGCCGCATAAACTCCCTCAAGCCTCCGAAGGCCGGACGATAATTGTAGCGCACACCCTTATCACTTATGCCACCGCTATGAATTACTTCGCATATGTGCGTGTGTCGACTCGACACCAGGGACGTTACGGCGTTTCGCTCGATGAGCAAGCCGCCGCCATTGAGAGCTATGCCGCCGCGCGCGGACTCACAATCATCAAGTGGTTCGAGGGCCCCAACCTTTCGAAGGTGATCGACACACGCACCGCGCCGATCGTCGGCGAGCTGTTCGCGCTCTATGCCACCGGAGAATAGCCTAATGAGGCGCGGCACGCTTGGGCGAGGTCCATGCTGGCGTTGCGCAGCTCCACGCCGTCCTGCGGGTTGTCTAACGCTTCCGAGAACCGATTCACCGCGCCGCCTACTTGGAGGTCCGCCACCAGCGGCAGCGCGCCCCAGAAGAGCAGCCAGAACTGTGCTTCAGCTTCGATCCGCGCCGGATCGTCAACCGCTTTGTTTCCGATTGTCGCGGTCGCGCGCACGAGGTCGTAATAGACTTCCTGCCGCTTTTGCATGAACGGCTTGTGCGCTTCGACGAGGGCGGCCTCATTCGATCTAGCGGTCTCGGCGAGATATTTGGACGCGCCCAGAAAGGCACCCGCCAGGGCGATTCCCCCGCCGACGGCCTTGATCACTATATCCCAGTAATCCGCCTGCTCCTTTGTGAGCGACAGGCCCGATAACACGTCCTGGTATTCATGGGCCAAATACATCGAAGCTGAGGCGGCGGCGAGCGTAAGCGTGGCGATGGCGATAACTCCGCCGAGGCCTCTGGATGGCTTGAGGGGAATTAGATGAGGGTTCCGCACCAGCCATTCTCCGGATTTTGCGAAATCGGGACGCAAGTTTCGCGTGACAAAGGTCAGGCTCAGGCGGAACGTGCGCAATCAACCGAGGACACTCGGCAGAAGGCACTTGATGCCGTGGAGCAGGCGCTTCGGCTGAATCGCGACGGCAACCTGCCGATACTCCGTCGGCTTCGTGATCCCGGGGCCTACAACGCCGACCCGACGACAACGACTTGGTCACCCTCAAAAACGACGACCGCTTGAAGGAACTCCTCGGTGTTTAGCCGCAGCGACCGCGTTGGGGTGAGCATGGCTCAACCGTCGGGAAAATGAAGCCCACTCACGTGGCCGCTCCAAAAAATGGAAGACGCGGCCCTGAAGCTTGGCATCGATAGCCCGCTTCGAACCGGCACGGCACCCGCTACACCTACTACCACTGTTCCAGTACCAGGCATCAGGAACCGTGTCGCCAACCGTCGGTACAGGCCGGGGTGCTCGCGCAGGCGGTCGCCCAGACCGGCTCCACCTTCCGGACGATGCAGGTGATTTCGGCCTAGCGCTGCGCTTCTGCCGATTGTAGCTCTGCTCGCCAGGAAGGCCCACCGGAACGGCGATCTTCGCGGCAAGGCCAGCTGATCCACCCAAAGAGGTTTGTCCGCCATCGGCTAGCCCGAGGGATCGTGGAGCGGTGGGCGCTCGGCGCGTTGCAGCGGCGGCGCGCCACCAGCGGCGCCCCACCGCACAGCGGCATCGGTCACAGCATCGAGCCAACTGGCGTCGCCGTTCGGTGGAAAACTCTGGCCCCGTTGCAGGTCTCGCCAGTTCGGGCCGACGAACTCCACATGCGGCGCTTCAAAGCTGAGTGGCCGCAGACCGTGGGCGCGCGCGATGTCATGCATCCGTGTCCAGTAAGCGGCGTCGGTGCCGCTGTCGCTCCAGGACCAAGCGTTATCGCGGAACAGCACCAGGTCCACCGCCAAGCCGTACTGGTGATAGGATTGCCAGGCCTCAGCCTTCGTGACGATTTCGCCCGAACGCGTGCGTCCTTGCGCGTAGAGCCAGTTCTGTCGCTCTGGAGAGCGGAACCCTTCGAATACACGGAAGGGGATGTTTTCAGCGTGCAACGCCTGAAGCGTCGCCGCGACGGCGGAGCGAACCGTGGGATGCAGCCTGAGCGGATCAGCGTCCCGTCGGTCGACCAGCGGCGCCGCGGTGGCATTGGGTCGTGCAGACGTCGAGGTGCCCGCTGCGCCCACGATGGGACTATCCGAGGGCGTCACCGACAGTTCGGGAACGTAGCCTACTACGCCCCTCCAACCGACTTTCACCCAGCCGGCAGTCGGCGTAGGGTCTTCCACACTCGTCAGCCGGTCGCCGGTCGCCAGCACCGCCTGCTTAGCGGCGGTCTTGGAAGCCGTCGCCCATAGGTTGAGGACCGGAGCGGTGACGCGATAGATCAGATCGGACCCCATCTCAGTCCTCCGCCGTCGCGTTGATCAGCGGGTCAACGGCCTGCGCAGAACTCGCGGCCCGCTCATTGAGAGTCATCAGAGTGCAGACGAAGCCGCTGTGCAGACGAGAGGCTTCTTTCAGGTTGCTGAGCCACAGGCCGGTATACGCCGCGGTCGTCGCGACGGCGGTGAGAACGAACATCCACAGCGCCCCAAATAGCGACGACGGATCGCTCCGGGGGCCAGGCTCCAGCAACAGGATTGTGGAGCCGGTCATGAGGATGAGTGCACCAATCACCGCCAGCGCGAGGCGGCCGCGCGACGAGAGGATGAAAATCCGGAGTTCTGGCGCGCCGTCCACCCCGCTGCCTCCCGCTTGAACCATTCCTGCATTCTACTAAGGCGAGAATTACCTACCTTTGCAACTACATCCTGGGCCACATCGTCGCCGACAAGGCCGCTCTTGTTTGGCGACCGAGTCGACCAAAATCACGTGCATAGGGGGGAAGCACGATCTTTGGTTGGCAAAATACTCGTTGCGCGAGAAGTTTTCACGCTTCACTACTAAGGGGAACGGGTGCGGGGGACCTAAATGAGCGGGCAGCACTGTCGGCGACCGACTGTTTGGCGCTGGTTCGGGTGCGTGGCCATGATGCTTGCCTTAAGCGGGTGTGCCACGGGCCTGAAAGAGAAGCGGAAGTATCTGAGCGGATTGGACGTGGAATTCAATCCAGCCGACGTCGGCGTTTACGCCGCGCGTCAGACGGAAGTGATGAGTCAACTCCTCATCTTGTCCGGACAGTCAGGCAAGACTGAAGACCAAATCGCGTGGCGCCCAGTCGTGGATGCAGGCATTGATTATGTTGATACGCGGTGCGAGCGATATATTGACAGCATCTTCTGGTTCAACCGACAGAAGAACGGAGTGAAGAACCAAATCGATATTTTGGGGGCATCCACGGCGGGAATTCTGGGGGCGACCGATGCCGCCGCCAAGGCCATAAGCCTAACGGGGATCGCCTTCGGGCTTGGGTCCCAGTCCGTCGACAACTACGGCAAAGGTCTTCTCTATGAAGTGGACCCCGCGGCGCTGCGCGGTGTCGTGGAGAAGTCGCAAGCGGCCTATCTCACCGCCCTCGATGGAGCGACCTATTCGAATCGATCGGCCGCCATGCGCGCCATCCGCGGCTACTTGGCGCTTTGCCTGCCTGCAACGCTTGAGAGCGAGATCAACAAGTCGGTCAACAACTCGGAATTTACTGCCGTGGAACCGGCAGAAGGCAGTCCGAAGGCGAACCTAGTTCCCCACATCGACCAAGTTCGGCCGCTGCCCGTAACCTATTCGGCGGCTGCGGTTCGGAACGCGGAGCCATTGGCCCGGCTCCTCTTGGACGCCCATGGCCATCGCGACCCGGCAAAGGTCCAAGATATGCGAGCACGCTGTTGGCCGGGCGCCGGCGTGCCCCCAGACACTTCGGTTCCGAAATTTCTTCTCGAAGAGAGTTTCGCCACAGCGCGGCTGGCGACTCAAGCCTGCCTCAGCGGGCTCTGAGGCGCCCTGGGACCTTTGACGGCCGGCAGGTCACGCGTCCCGCATCGTCCGTGCAACTTTTGAGGGAGGCAGGCATGCCACAACAGCGCATTTTGAAGGGCGTCTCGGACGACCTGAAAACGTTCTGGGTCGAAATCCTCGAAGACGAGGGGGGCACCATAGTCTCCGAAACCCAAGACGCCGACCAAACATGGACGCTCGTCGCGTCCTTCCCCGACGTCCCCATCGGCGGCGTATCCGGCGAGCCACAGGCGGTCGCCACCGCGGCCCGGGAGGCGGTCCCGCCGGTCACCGCGCGCGACCAGGCGATTGACACCATGGCGCGGACCCTGTGGGGCGAAGCACGAGGCGAGAGCATGGTCGGATTGGAGGCCGTGGCGTCGGTCATTGTGAACCGCGCGTGTCGTGAGGCGGGTTTCTGGTGGGGCGACACCATTGAGAGCGTCTGTTTGAAGCCCTTTCAATTCTCGTGTTGGAACGTCGGCGATCCCAATCGCGCGCCCATGTTGGCGGTCACGTCGGCCGACCCAGATTTCGCTCGATGCTTGGCGGTGGCGCGGCGCGCCATCGATGGGGAAATTACCGACCGAACCGATGGGGCGACGCACTATCACACTGCGGCGGTACAGCCGGATTGGTCCGCTGGAATTACGCCGTCCGCGAAGATCGGCACTCACCTGTTCTTCAACACCATCGTCTGACGGGTGCGAAACGCTAGGCTGTAGTGGCAGGGATAGGACATGCAAAACACGGCCTCGCAGCTCTCCGGCGAGTCAGCAGGCGCACCGGCGACACCAATAACCGCCCGCGAGGCAGTCACCGGGGTGGAGGTCGGCGGGATGCATCTCACCCAGGAAATGCAGCTCACCTTCACGATCCTCGGTTTCGGTCTTTTTTCCCTGCTGTTTCTGTTTTTGATGAGCCGAAGACGAAGCATTTCGTCTTTCGTCCTGCGGATTTACGTCATCACGATCATCATCTTCGGCACGCTGGCTGTCGTGGCGTCGGCCTACACCACAGACCAGATCGCACCAGTCGTCGGGCTGTTCGGCACAATTGCAGGATACATTCTAGGTCGCGGCGACCGGGAACAGCGACCGGCGGGTTCCGATGAAGACGGATTGAGGAGCGAGTGATGAGGAACGCTGTAGCGCCCACCCTATGCTCGCTCGTCCTTCTTCTCTCTACGCCGGCATCGGCCCAAGCCCCGCCAAAGGGCCGCGTCCCAAATGAGAACTGGCCCTCCTCCGTCGCGGAGATGTTACCCCCCGATTACCAGCTCCCCGCAACTGGCTATCGGGTCGCTGTGAAAAACGTGACTAGGGCCAAGATCGTCTGCGATGTGCAGTCGCCCAAGGGGTTTGGAGGGCGGTATCGGATTGGGCCCGGCACTCAGTTCGAGTTCGTCGTCGAGGCAATGGGCGAGGAAATTGAGTTGCGCTGCCCACAAGTAAGGAACGGCGCTCCCTTGGTTCAGGTGAAACCCTCAACGCGCTACATCTTCAGGCGATCCGGGCCGCTTCGGAAACTGGGTGTTGGTCCGATCGAGTTCAACGAAGTGATTTAGGTTGACCAAGGCCGTGATCGAAGCGCGGAGCGCCTGGCGCTTCGGTGCCGGCGGTTCAAATACCTCGCGTCTGGGACAGGCGAACGCCGTTCGCACCCTTGTTTCCACTGATGTGCAGTTCCTGCCCGTGCAACCGCTGGTCGCACAACTCACAGAATTAAGACCAATGACGGACGGTTCGTCGCAGCAAAGAAGGGCGGCGCTCGCCGACAGCACCCCATGTCTCTAGCAGACATCGACCACATCGTGATCGTAATCATGGAGAACCGCTCCTTTGATCACATGTTGGGCTACCTCAGCTTGCCGGGCCCTGGCAGGCTTCCAGTGGAGGGGTTCGGCGCAGGCACCTGGCTCGACACCCATGCGAACCTCCACGCTGGCGTCGCCTATAGGAGCGCTTTGCTAGACCCTGCCCTGCAGGTCATCGACGATCCGCCGCACGGCTGGGCCGCTATCCAGGGACAGATCACGACCCCCGCCCAAGGCGGCGGACGGATGGGCGGCTTCGTCGAGAGCTATGCCTGCCGCAATCCGCTACCGTCGCCTGAGCATCTCAAGCAGGTCATGGGGTACTACGGCCGTGACGCCGTGCCGGTGTTTGATTTCTTCGCGCACAACTACGTCGTCTGCGACCATTGGTTCGCGGCCTTGCCGGCCGGCACTCAGCCGAATCGGCTGATGGCGATGGCCGGCGAGAGCAAGCTCGCCGACAATGCGAGCCTGTTCCTGCCCGACCAGGACCTCGTCTACGATTGGCTAAACCGCAACGGCGTCGAGTGGTGCGCCTATCAATGGGGCGGCTATTTCCCGTTCTTCAGCCTGAACCGGCGGTGGTTGCCCCAGATCCTCGGCTCTCTGACCCTGACACCGGGCAGCGGGCAATTCCGGCGCTATTCCCATTTCGCAGCGAGCTGGGCTGCAAAGAAGGCGATGCCGTCGGTCATCTTCATCGAACCGGAGTATGGTGACGGGCCGCATTCCGCGCCGAATGACGATCATCCGCCCACCGGCGTAGCCCAGGGACAGGCGTTCCTCGCAGACATCTACACGACATTGATCAGCAACCGGGCACGCTGGGCGAAGACCATGATGATCGTCACCTATGACGAGCATGGCGGGTTCTTCGATCATGTGCCGCCGATCGACATGGTCACCCAAGCGGGCAACCAAACGTTCGCCACAACGGGGGTGCGGGTACCAGCCTTTGTCATCTCGCCCCAGGTCAACGCCGGGCAGGTATTCAACGCCAACCTCGATCACACATCTCTGCTCGAATTAATGGCGGAGAAGTTTACCCCCGGACACGGCTATTCGCTCGCGGTCAACGCCCGACAGGGAAGCTTGGACAGGCTTTCGCGTCTGCTGCAGCTGCCGCCGGCGCACCTGCGCGCGCCGCAGATTCCCCACGCGACCGCCAGCGCCCTGCGCGCGGCGGCGGCGGTCGCCCCCCTGGCGCCCCAGCTAGGCGCCTCGGTGGCGGACCCGCCCAACGCCCAGGCGCTCCACCAGGTCGCCCTTACGGCGCTGAACGATCATCCGGAACTCATGGCGAACCCCGCCTGGGCCGCTGTTCGCAGCTATGCGCAGTCGGAGGCTTAAACCTCGCAAACGGCGAGGCGCACGAGGCGGCCACCCAAAGTCGTAGCGAGGGGGCCTCTGCTGCAGGTTCTCGCGCCGAAGCCTATTCAGCGGCGACGAGGGGCATTCGCATTCCCGAGCGCGGCCCGCTTCGTCACTTCGGGGCTATAGACCTTCAAGCCTGCGCGGCGCCTCACGAATGGCTTCGCGAACGGCGTCCAGGCAAAGCGCGAGGCGCGGCACTCGCTGAACACAACGCAAAGTTGGAAATGACTCCCGTTACCCGAGGCCGTCAGATACTATCCTTATACGGGTTCTGGGGGCGGAATTGAAAGCTGGACAGGTAAACTCACGCGCTGCTGCAGCGCACGGCGCGACGGATATCGTCGCCGCTCGCATCAACGCAGTCGGTCGGAAGACTCGCCATGCGGTGTGCGCAACCCTCTTCACCGACACTTGCAGCTGCGGCTTCACCCACGCAACCGGCAGCGCCCGTTAGGGCGCCTTGCCAGAAAGACCGCGCATGTCCATGGATCCGACACCCTCCCCGCGCGCCCCGCAAACGCGTCATAATCTCTGGAGCGCGCTAGGCGCCGCGATCATCGGCATAGCGATCGGCGGCCTGTTGTTTCAGGCCGGCGCGCTCGCCTACGACTACATGAAATTGCGGGGGCTGCCGCTTTACGCCAACGCGGCTTCATTGGGCGCCTATGCGGACACTTTGAGCCGGCTGTCCCACGAGATGGACGACGGCGCGAACACCATCAAGGGGGTGATCCGCGAACGCATCCTGATGGACCTCACCATTGGCGAGAAGACCGCCTCGGCGAAGGAGACGCTAAGCGACGCCCGCACGGTCCTCCGTCACTTGAACAAGCCCCACGCGGACCAGGTGCAGCTTGAGAAGGCCGGCCTAGGCTTCATTGCATTGGACAACATTTTCCAGAGGGTCTGTCCGGCGGAGTCAAACGTCGTCGCGAACGCGGTGATTGCGACCATCGACACGAGTGGGTCCGTCGGCAATTCCCCCACCCCATCCTCCACACCATCTGGGAAGGGAGCGACCGCGTCGCCCGCCGGCCCCGATACGACGCCGTCGATCACGCTGACCCCGACCGAAAATGTGGCGATTGCGCCCGCCTGTTCGATCCCGGACAATTTCTGCGAGAATGACACGCCCAGGCCCACCTCCGGCGCCCGCGCGCGAATGATCTGCGCCCAGAAGGTTCTGCAGTCCTCCCTCAACCGCAAGGAGACGATCGCGACCTTCAGCTATGACGCAGCCGACTACCTCACCGAGGTGATGAAGCTCAGTTATCCGGGCTTCGCCAAAACCGATGTCGACAGCGCCATCCGTGTGACCGGGAGCTATCGCGCACTGGCTCGGACGGGAGATCACGGCGGATGTCCCGCGCAGGATGGCTCGAAAACCCAGACGCCCTGTCCAGGGGCCAGTCTCGATCAGACCCCGACCTGGCTGGCGCCATTTTGGGACTTCCTTCTCGATTTTCCGCTGGCGCTGCTCTACCTGCTGCTCGCCTTCATCTTCGGCGGCATCGGCAGCGTCGCCAACTACCTCTACGCGACCGCTGCGCCCGACACGATCGCGGCGACGCCCGGCGAAGCGCCGTGGTTTGCGGTCGTCGCCGGTGGCGGGGCGGCGATCTTAACGCTCCTGCTGGTCATGGCCGGATTCCAGTTCCTAGCCATCGGCGCCGCATCGCCAGACCTCGCCTATCCCAATCCTCTGACCGTCTGCGGGCTAAGCGGAGTCGTCGGTCTCGGGGGTGACCGGGTGCTCACCACCCTGCGAAGCTGGCTTAGCCGGATTTTGAGCGCCGCGCCGCCCATGGACGGGCCGACCTAATCGCCGCCCCAGCGCCGGTTCACATGCGAGGCGCGGCGTATCCCCCTTCCGCAACAGAGGTTTGGACAAATGGCGATCCCGCACGGCATTCTCGACACCCAGCCGGCTGAAATCTATGCCCAGGCGCGGTCCCAGATCCGAAACGGCGACATCGCCCTGTTCGCCGGCCGCGAAGGGATGTCTCGGATCATCGAGCACTTCACGGAAAGCCTCTTCTGCCATGTCGGTTTCATCTGGCGGATGGATGATATCGACCGGATCATGCTGCTCGAAAGCGTGGAGAACGCCGGGGTGCGAATGCTGCCCTTAAGCAGCAAGGTGAATGGCGGACGCACCGGCGCGCCATACAACGGGCAGCTGGTCATCGCTCGGCATGAGGATTTTCCCGCGCCAGGACCCGGGTTCGACGCGGCGTTCCACAAGATGAGCCAGTTCGCGGTCGACCGGCTTGGGTGTCCCTATAACGCCGAGGAGATCGCCATGATCGGCGCGACCTTCGCGGCTGATCTGGCCGGCTTCGCCCTGCCCGCCCACATGAAACCTTCCAACGCCTATATTTGCTCCGAGTATGCCGACCTCTGCTACCAGGCGCTCGGCATCAAGATCGCCCGCGCCCGCCCGCATTTTGTTTCGCCCGCGGACTTCGCGAACGATCCCAAGGTGCACGCGGTGACGACTCTCCGTCCCGATTGATCGGCGCTTCCCGCCGCCCTTTTGGTTGGCAATGGCGATGATGCGGGACTGCATAGGTACGCTTGTAGCATGGGCCTCTCGTGGACCTGCTGCCCGCCACACGGCAGGGTAGGTCGGCGCGGAGGCCATAGACACGGTTCAATACCCGTGTTCGGGGAAAGACGTAGACTCCTGTCATAGCTGCGCCGTAGGGTTGAGTTGGCTTAGTCAATGCTAGGTATTTCGCTTTAGCGATCTGGCTCGATCGTGGCCGACATGGTTCTCAGGCGGGGGCGCAGAGAATGACGCTCACCCGTGCAAGGCTAACCTTCTGTGCTCTCATCGTCGCAGCATCAGCCGCGCATGGGGAGCCGCTCCCTGGTCCTGCCAATTCTGAACGAGTGCCCGAACGCTTCCGGCCACCGACCGCACCTCAGTCGGCACCCTCAATCATTATGCCCCCTCCAGAAGCCATCACGCCGCCGATCGAGGCGGCGCAGACCCGCTTCGCGCTAACCGGTGCCTCCGTCGAGCACTCTACCGTCTTCAATGTCACCGAACTCCGCGCACTCTATGCACCCCTGATCGGTAAGGAGGTGTCCCTCCTCGACATCTATAAACTTCGCGATGCGATCACCGCCAAGTATCGAGCCGCGGGCTTCGTGCTATCCCAGGCCATCATCCCTCCGCAACGAATTGAAGGTGGTGTTGTCCGTCTCGAAGTCATCGAAGGCTTCATCAATGCTGTCACCGTCGAAGGCGACAGCGGCGATCGGCGCAACCTCGTGGAGAGGATTGCGCGAAAGCTAAGCCGGGCGAGGCCTCTGAATGAACGTGACCTGGAACGCGCAGTCCTCTTAATCGGCGACCTTCCTGGGGTCGAAGCGCGGACGGTCCTCAAGCCTTCGGAGAACACCCCCGGAGCCGCCGAGCTAGTCGTAGTCGTTACGCGCCGGGCGTTTGCCGGATCGGTCAGCGCCGACAATCGCGGATCGCTAGCTATCGGCCCAGAGCAATTCTCTGTGGCCGCTGTCGCCAATTCGCTGCTGGGCCAAGGGGAGCAAACAACCCTGCAACTGGTCACCACGAGAAAGACCCGCGAGCTTCGATATCTTTCGCTGGGGCATGAAGATGTCCTTTCCGCTGACGGCCTTCGCCTCGGTCTGTCGGCCTCGTTGAGCCGATCTCAGCCGGGCGGATCTGCTGCCATCCTGGAAACACGGGGCGAGATCCGAAGCTTTCGAGCAAATCTGTCCCAGCCAATAGTTCGATCTCGCGAGAAGACGCTCACGATTGGGACTGGCGTCGAAATCCTTGATTCGTCGAATAGCATTTTCGGATTCGAGATCTCCGACGATCGGGTACGCCTCGCGTACGTCGATCTCGCGTTTGACTATGCCGATACATGGTTCGGCGACCGATATCCTGCGAGTTCGCTCGTGCGGGCCCGCATAGATCGCGGCCTTAACGGATGGGGCGCGACGCGGACCGGTTCATTTGCACTCAGTCGTGCGGATGCCGTCAGCGACTTCACGAAAATTAGCGGTGAAGTCACGCGTCTACAGAGGCTGACCTCGGTCCTGAGCTTGTCGGTGTCGGCCGCCGGTCAATACTCCCTAGATCCGCTCCTGTCGTCGCAGCAATTCGGGCTGGGCGGCGCACGCTTTGGTCGCGGATACGAGCCATCTGAAATCCTTGGAGACAGCGGCGTTGCCGTGAGCGTCGAGGCCCGCGTTGCGCCCTGGGCAACGTCCCGTGCCCGGCTTCGTCCTCAACTCTATGCCTTTTACGACGCAGGTGTCGTTTGGCTCAAGGACACGTCAACAGCCGGCGCAGATCGTTCCTCGCTTTCCTCCGCCGGCGTCGGGGTCTCCTGCTATCTCGGCCGCGCCGTACTGACTCAGTTTGAGATCGCAAAGCCGCTGACCCGCCAAGTCGCGTCACGGGGCAACGAGGCTATTCGCCCGCTCTTTTCAATTTCCACGGCCTTCTAAGGGAATTCGATGGCAGCTCTTCGAATCCGACTCCTCGGTAGCGCATCGCTTTTGGTTGGTGTGGCAGCGCTGGCGCTTTCACCTCCCGCCGCTCGCGCCAACCCTGAGGGAGGCACCGTCGTCGCGGGAACCGCCACGGTCTCCTCCCCCGCGCCAGGGGCAGTGCAAATCGATCAACGGAGCCAAAAGGCCATTATCGACTGGCGCTCTTTCAGCATCGCGCCGGGTGAGCGCACCTCATTCAATCAACCGGGTGCCTCAGCAATCACCCTGAACCGGGTGAGAGGCGGCGATCCGTCCCAAATCCTTGGCCAGCTCACCAGCAATGGCCAGGTGTGGCTCTTGAACCCCAACGGCGTCGTCTTCGGAAAAGCGGCCCGCGTGGATGTCGCGGGTCTACTTGCCACGACCCTCAACATTTCCAACCGCGATTTTCTTACCGGTGCGTACAACTTCGCGGCTTCGAGCGGCGCCCCGGCGACGATCGCGAACGAAGGTCAGATTACCGTTCGCGATGCGGGCCTCGCTGCACTGGTTGCGCCCGGTGTCGCTAATTCAGGCGTCATTGAAGCCCGTCTTGGCCAAATTCAGCTTTCGGCGGCCAATGGCTTCACCGTCGACTTCTTCGGAGATGGGAAGGTCAATTTTCTCCTGTCGGGACAAGTGACAGGCGTCCCCTCAACGTCCTCGACGGCCACCGTCTCGAACAGCGGCTCGCTTATCGCGGATGGTGGTCGCATCGTGCTCTCGACCAACGTCGCTAAATCGGTCGTCGACCGAGCCATCAATGTGGACGGCTACATCCAAGCGCAGAGCATAAGCGCTCGGAACGGCGTCATTGAATTAGATGGTGGGGAAGAGGGTCAGGTCGTCGTCGCGGGTACGCTCGATGTAGGCGGGGAGACCCCCGGCGCGGCCGGCGGAACCGCTACCGTCACTGGGAAGGAGGTTCGCCTGGCATCGACGGCGCGGGTGAGCGCTTCGGGTGATGCGGGCGGCGGTACGGTCCTCTTGGGCGGCGACTTTCATGGTGCTGGTTCGCTTGCCCATGCCGCTAAGACGGTCATTGAAGGCGGTGCGGTCATTTCCGCAGACGCCATATCTACCGGCAATGGCGGCCAGGTTGTTGCGTGGTCTGACGACCAGACGTTGTTTTTCGGAAAGATCACCGCTCGCGGCGGAGCCTCGACCGGTAACGGCGGGACGGCCGAGGTTTCGAGCCATCAGCTTCTCGCGTTTTCGGGCGAAGTTGATCTGCGGGCCAAGGCCGGGGCGGCGGGCACCCTTCTTCTCGATCCTCAGAATGTAACGATTACAGCCGATGGTGATGCACCGTCGGTCCCACTGGTGTTGGCCGGCGAAATTCAGTTCGATCCCGTGATCGCCAGCTCCACGCTTTCAGTCACCACGCTTCAGACAGCGCTTGATCTCGCGAATGTAACCGTCACGACCGGAACGAGCGGCTCCCAGGATGGCGACATCATCGTCGTGACCGGCGTGCCTTGGGCTAGCGACCATAGTCTTACGCTTTCCGCCCACCGAAATCTGATCATCAACGACAGCTTCGCGAATGTCGGCGCGGGCAGCCTAAACTTGCGGGCGGACGCAGATGGCACCGGAGTAGGGACTGTCACCTTCAACGGCACGGCGGCGGTCAACTATTCGCATAGCACCGGCAGCATCTCGCTCTTTTATAATCCGGCTGGCGGGTATGCCGCCCCGACTGACTACAGCGCACACCTTATTGAGAATGCGAACGTGGCCGGCCAAGTCCAAACGTATATGCTCGTCAACTCGCTCTCGAACCTACGCGCGCTTAGCAACAATCTCTCGGGTACCTACGCGCTTGGGCGAGACATCGACGCGAGCGCCTCGTCCGGAACGCCGTTCGTCCCGCTCGGTACTGATCAGACGCCGTTCGCGGGGATTCTCGATGGCGTCGACCACACGATTTCGAACCTAACCATCGACACGACTGGAGATCGCGTCGCGCCGTTCGCCGTAAACACCGGCGCCATCCGGAACGTGCATCTGACCAGCGAGATGGTTTCCGCCAGCAGACCAGGTGACAATTGGACCTACGCGGCTGGGCTTGTCGCGGTCAACGCGGGACTGCTGGTCAACGATAGTGTTGCTGGTTCAATTTCCCTGGCGACAAACTCGGGGCGATATTTGGTCGTCGGCGGGCTGGTGGCGAGCAACAGCGGCTCCATTAGCCGGTCCTCTTCCTCAGCATCGGTGACGGGTGGACCTGGTGGAGAATGTTGCGCCGCCTACACGGTCGGGGGACTCGTTGGCTCGAACTACGGCCAGATTTCATTCTCATCTGCGACAGGAGCTGTCGTGGGTGCGGGCGGGGATATCGGTGGGTTGGCCGGCTACAGCCACGGATCAATTGACCAGTCGTTCGCCACTGGCCCAGTCCGATCCACAGGCATCACGGGGGGATTGGTCGGCTGGAACCAGGGCGGATCGATCTCAAATTCCTATGCCCGAGGTTCGGTCGATGGTGGGCCAGGCCTCGCCGGCGGCCTCGTTGAGCTTCTCGATCTCGGCGGGACGATATCGTCGTCGTATTCCACCGGACTGGTGACTGGTGTTTCCACCGGCGGGCTGGTTGACCGCGTCGGCTACGGTGGTGGCATTGTCATAAACTCATACTGGAACACCGATACGTCGGGGCAGCTGGTCAGCGCCGGAGGCATCGGACTGACCACGGCTCAACTCAAATCGGGCCTTCCCGCTGGCTTTGATCCGAGCGTCTGGGCCACCGACCCCGCCGTAAACAATGGATATCCGTATCTGAAATCGCGGGTAGCTGTCGCGACGCCCACACCAACGCACATTGCGTTTGGCGCGCCCGCAGCCTCTTGGCTTCTCGTGCAGAACGCCACCGCGAAGCCACTCTACGCTAGTAAGTATGGAGACAAGATGGGTGACCTCACCTTTGTCATAGATGGAGGCACTACAAAGGTACTTACCGCTTATTATGATGGATAGTGGCAAGGGGAGGTGGTGCCTTTTGATCCGTCGCCCAAGAAGGCATGGTATCAATGTACTGAGCTTATAGTGCGTTATGAAACAGAGATACTTGGATTCAAGACCTTGAATCCACTCCACACGGGGGCCCAGGCAGCTCAGATTTTTGCGAACAATTCCGGAGGAACTTTTACCTTCGTCAATGGGGCAAATGCTGCTGATACTCCGTCCGTTGGGGCGGTATTATCACTGGGAGCTTTTGGCAGGGATACCGTAGGGCACGTTGGAATTGCTCAAGCAGTAGAACACATCGACGCTACCCATCGCATGGTAACGCTATTTGATCAGAACCTAAACGGTGAATACAATAATGGTACGTGGAAGAAGGTGGCCTTTACGTTGACAAATGGGGTTTGGGTCGGCACCGCGAGCTTCAAATCCGGCAACGCCGTGTCGATTTCGCCAGTGGTCGGGTGGGCGCAGCCGTCACGCCACTAGCTCGAGATCTTTCCCTTGTAGTAGTTGTGAAAACGATCCGCCGCGTCAAATCCCTCGCGCGGGGTGGGCGCGGGCGCGAATGAAGCGGGGTCCGCAGCTGGCATGGCTACTGGAATGCAGGCGTCATCACGTCCAAGCTCGCACGTAAATACATGATCTTTATCTTTGAAGTACGGAAAGCCGCCTTGGGAGGAACGGAGCACCTCGAATGTGGCTGCGTCAACGCCGGGTAATGCATAAATCTCACAAAGGCCTAGGCAGGCGAAGACATAAACGTGATGCAAGTCCTTAGAATATGGGGTTGCCTCACCATTATCCAGGGCCGACACCCTAAACGTCTCAAGATCTACCATCGGATATATAACTTTAGCTCGCGATATGCCGGTACTCGTGACTTCGAAATCGCCCCTAAATTCCTCACCCAATTCGGCGATGGGGACCCACGGTAGGTATTTTGGGTGATCTAAGGAGGGCTCACTCGATAGAGTTGAGGATCGCTGTGCCGCTGCACCGTGATCCGTTCGATTTAAGTCGGTATTTGTAGAGATATCAGCATTTTCCTTTAGAGCCGGCGCGCTCACACCGATAGTTATGATGACAAGTATCGACAGGAGGCCGGTAATTGCTACAATCTGTGTTTTAGTTATTTTCATGTTCGAAGTATACATGCAATATTATTGCCGCTTTACGCCCCGGCATCGGAGGCCGTGTTGCTGGTCGGTTGGCGCTCACTTCCGGGAGACTTTGGAATTTTGACTGGTCCAGCCCCCCGGGAAGTGGCGATAAAAGGTTGCAGGAGAAACACCGAGACGCTCAGCGAGCTCGGTGGCGGGAAGCGTGGGATCTGAGAGCAGCGTGCGTGCCACCTGCATGTCTGCCTCCGTAAGGCTCGAAGGCCGGCCGCCAACGCGGCCATGCCGACGCGCAGCGCGAAGGCCTTCCTGGGTCCGCTCCCGGTACGCCACGTTCGAACTCAGCGAGCGCGCCGAAGATGTGGAAGATCAGCTTCCCGCCGGCGGTCGTGCTGTCGATCGTCTCTGTCAGGGAGCGGATGCCGACGCCACGTGCGGCGAGGCCTTCTACGGTCTGGATGAGCTGAGAGAGGGAACGCGCAAGCCGGTCGAGCTTCCACACGACAACGGTGTCGCCGGACCTGGCGAAATCGAGCGCGGCTTTGAGCTGGGGGCGGTCGAGACGCGAGCCGGAGGCGGTTTCGTCAAATACTCGTTCGCAGCCGGTGGCGAGAAGAGCGTCCCGCTGAAGTGCGCTATCCTGGGTCCTCGGTGCTGACGCGTGCGTATCCGACCAACATATGTCTCGAAAGTCATCTCCATGATTTCATACGAGACCCGCATTTCGAGGCGGGTTTCCGTGACACGTGGAGATAAGAGAGCGGGCGGGGGACGAGGCCTTTCGCGACCGTATACCTAGATCGATACAATATACTCGAGTACTTCAACGACACTTAGGTCGATCAATGTTACTATTAACAGAATGAGGCATTCTGTTTCGCGAGTTCTTGTAAGTCAATAGCCGACCATCCATCTGAGATGCGGTCAGCACTATGTTGTACGATCGAGGTGGAAATCGAAAATATCTCACCGCTGACGAGCGTCGCCGCTTCATCGTTGCCGCCCAGCGGCAGGCTCCAGAGATTGAGACGTTCTGCCTTACCCTCGCCTACACCGGCGCGCGAATATCCGAGGCGCTGTCGATTCGGGTGGGAAGTGTCGATCTGGCCGCAGGCGTCATCGTGTTCGAGAGCCTCAAGAAGCGCCGCAAGGGCGTGTTTCGGCAGGTGCCCGTGCCGCGGGCGCTGCTGCGGCGCCTAGAAATCCAGTTTGATCTCCGGCGCTCAGATTGGAATGGACGGCTATGGCCTTGGAGCCGCACCACCGCTTGGAAACATGTGAAGTCGATAATGCAGGAAGCCGGCGTCTTGCCGTCATGTGCAATGCCGAAGGCTCTGCGACACGCCTTCGGCGTCGTTGGCGTCACCGAGGCCAAGGTCCCCCTCAACATGATGCAGAAATGGCTCGGTCATGCCCGCATTGAGACGACGGCGATCTATGCCAATGCGGTGGGATCTGAAGAGAGGGCCATCGCCCAGCGCATGTGGCGCTGAGGGCCCCTTGGCCCGGTGGTGCGCCCGCCGCCGAATTTCGCTCTCATTTAGATCTCGCACCTTCTCAGTAGATCTTGAAGGTTGTCGCACCCGATCGGAAATCGTCGAGGTTCATAAAGGTGCGGGTCCCGAGCCCCTTCGTGACAAAGGGCCGAGTGACCCCGTCCCTTGCTGGCAGGCGCTCCACCAGGGGGTAGAGACCCAAATATTCCTGCCCTTGAAAGCGCGCACCGTCGTTCGCGACAAGTGGCAGAATAGCGATACGCCCTTGCCGCAATCCGTCGAAGTAACCGAGCTCCCAGGGCATCCACTTCGACTCCGACGAACTGGAGGAGGTCGCGAACATCATTGATGCGGATTGACACATTCGACGTCGAAGAACATCTGCCGTCTCTGGGGTTATGCGCGCCCTGTCGAGATGCCGGTCGACAATCCAATCGACGTAGACCTTCTTGCCTTGGTCCTCGAGGAGCGTCTTCACGCCTGAAATGACGTCCGCGTCGGCCAGACAGTGCGAAAGGAAGATGTCGAAGTGATCGGTGTCTCGAACGCTTGCGATCTCCTCCGTCAAGGTCTGCGAAGCAGTCTTGCTAAGCGGCCGGGTACGTTGGGCACGTGCGAAAGCGTCGCGGGCGTCCTTTAAAGTGAAATACGCCACCCGCGGTTACCCACGCGTTTTCTTGGGATCTTTGGACCGCGGATAAGTCCGCTCTTCTTGGATGGTGTTATTCACCTTTCGAATCCGGACTGACCCCCCGCTGGGCCGACTGCCTCACGGAGGTCCTTGAGCGCTTCGGCCTTCGTGTCGAAGACGCGCTTCGCTCGGTCAGAACCTTCCATTTCGAGCCGCCACTTTTCGGTCTCACCGTCCTTGTGAAGAGTGTACTTGTCCAAAGCCACTGACCTACTCCCCCAATAAGATGAAATGTCGCTGGCAGGCGCCGGCTCGCATTCGACTTCGTCGCATCGCCCGACAGCAAATAGGTCGTGAACAGCGCAGCTTCAACATCGCGTTGGACGAACCTCGATGGCCCAATGGCGCCAGGTGCAAGCGTTCTCCGGCACTCCCCTCCTGAGCGGCCTTCGAGCGACCTCGCCCTCACGTCTGGGAAGGAACGCTCGGCAGGTCTGCCCAATAGGAGACGACCAAGGTTTTTTCAACGCAAGGTGGTTTTCAGCGAGAACTACCTTTACCTTGAGGCGGCGGACAGGCTTGCGATCGCGGAGGGACCTATGGCCAAGAAGTGCTTTCTCAGTTTCCACTACAAACCAGACAATTGGCGGGTCTCACAGATCCGCAACATCGGAGCTATCGAAGAACAGCCGCTACTCAGCGCTAATGATTGGGAAGCGGTGAAGAAAAAGGGTGACAAGGCGATCGAGGACTGGATCGACGACAATATGAAGGACAAGAAGTGTCTAATTGTCCTGGTCGGGGAAAAAACGGCCGGACGTCGGTGGGTTAACTATGAGATCAAGAAGGCCTGGAAGGATGGCAAGGGCATCATGGCTATCCACATTCACAATCTGAAGGACGCCGACGGCAATCAATCCAAAAAAGGCTCTGCCCCCTTCTCCAGCTTGACTGTCGACGGAAAGGCAGTCGTGGGGACGGTCTATGATCCCCCCTACACGGTCAGCACGAACGTTTACGACCACATCAAGAGCAACATCGAGGACTGGGTTGACGCTGCCATCAAGGCGCGGGGTTAGACAGAAATATGCCGCGTCGCGTCTTCTTTAGTTTCCATTTCGCGAATGATTACTGGCGCACTCAGCAGGTCCGCCAGATCAATGCTCTCGAAGGCCAAAAGTTAGCCACGCCCAATGCGTGGGAAACGGTGAAGCGCGCCGGTGACGCCTCGATCCGCCGGTGGATTGACGCCAACATGGACGGTAAATCCTGCGTAGTCGTCCTCGTAGGCGCACAGAGCGCTGAGCGGTCCTGGGTCCGCTATGAGATTCAGAAAGCCTGGAACGAAGGGCGCGGCCTTCTCGGGATTCGTATCCATAAGCTTCTCGACGTGAACGGCCGTCCCTCGAACGCCGGCGCCAATCCCTTCGAGCGCCTTACGTTTCAGGGCAGTACCCGAAGCCTCGCCGACATCGCACCGCTAAAGTCACCCGCCGGGCGCGACAGCCGCGCGACCTACGCATCGATCGCACTGAATATAGAGGCTTGGATCGAACAAGCGATCCGAATCCGCAAGGCGGCTTGACGTGAGCCTCTATGAAATAGCCCTGTTCGGAAGCCCCACGCCCGAGGAACGGTCTGCCCTCCGCTCAACGCTGGCGGAAACTCTGGACGAGTTTGAACTTGAGCTCGGCCGAGACGTGGCGCTACGCGGGCTCGATGACTTGGCGCAGCGCGATCCTCGCACAGCAGGGGTGGTGGCCTTCTTCGCTGCCGCCGGCGCGCCAGGGGCCGCGGACGCAGCCCGACTGATGGCCCAAGGCACACCTGTGATTCCCACCATCCCGGCGGGTGGTAGCTTTGACCTGATTCCGACCGAACTTAGCGCCGCGAATGGCCTCCGGCGACGCGCGGATGATCCGCGACTAGAGGAGGTTTCCGCAGCTCTCCTGGAATGCCTGGGCCTGCTGCGCCGCCAGCGTCAGGTCTTCCTGAGCTACCGACGGATCGAGTCCCGGTCCGCCGCTTTGCAACTCCACGACCTCCTCACAGCGCGTGGATTTGACGTCTTCCTGGACACCCACGACATTCGTCCAGGCCAGATTTTCCAGGACGTGCTTTGGCATCGTTTGTGCAATTCCGACGTCCTGGTCATGCTCGATACGCCTACTTACTTTGAAAGTCGGTGGACACGCGAGGAGTTCGGGCGAGCTAGAGCGAAAGGTATACATGTGCTCCGGGTCATCTGGCCCGGAAACAAGCCGAGCCGGATGACTGACTTGGCGGAGACGATCTACCTCGACCCTGGCGAGCTCGAGGGTGCGGATGGTCCGCTCGTAACAGGAACTGCGGACCAGATTGCTCTTGCGGTAGAGGCGCTGCGCAGCCGCAGTCTGGCATCCCGCCATCGCTCAATGGTGGGTCGCCTAAAGGCTGAGGTGGAGGCCATCGATGGTGAGATTACGGGGATAGGCGCCCACCGCGCGCTCAGCCTTGAGCTGCCAGGCGAGCGACGTGCTTGGGCATACCCAGTGGTGGGTGTGCCCACGGCTGAGCTCCTTCACGACATTGCCGATAAGGCGCGTCGCGCCCAGCAGGACGGTCCGCCGTTTCTGGTTTACGATTCTATGGGCATCCGAGCCCAATGGGCGCAGCATCTTAGTTGGCTGGAGGCCAACATCTCTGCCGTTCGTTGGGTGAAAGTCTCTGAGGCCGGTTGGACCCTGGCGCAGGAAGACTGATCATGAAGGAGGCGATCTTCCTATCTGCAGGCGTTCCGGATCCGAAGCGGGGCCCGGAGTACGCCGCCACCGCTGACACCGTCGCAATCGCGGCCGCTGTTGCCGCCCTGCTGCACGTTACGCTGGGGCGCCGCCCCCTCGTCTGGGGCGGCCATCCAGCGATTACACCTATGGTGTGGGCGGCGGCGGAAGCCTTCGGTATCAACTATGGAGCTTGGGTGAGGCTCTATCAGACTCGATGGTTCGAGGACGAATTTCCTGAGGACAACCAGCGATTCAAGAACGTAGTTTACACCGAACCGAGAGCCAATCTTGAGGAGAGTCTACTCGAGATGCGCACACGGATGTTCCGTGAAAACCGGTTCGAAGCAGCAGTCTTCATTGGCGGCATGGGCGGCGTCGTCCAGGAGTGGGATCTCTTCAGCACAATGCAGCCGTCGGCCACACGGGTGCCCATCCTTTCGACTGGCGGTGCCACGTTGGAGCTGGAACCGCGGTTGCCCGGCGCGCCAGAGGATCTCAAAACTGATCTGGACTACGTAGGGCTCTTCCACCGCGCGCTGGGAATTCCGGTCCGGGAACGCCGGTACCCAAATCTTGATGACCAACCTAAAGTAAAAGCGCGTCGTCTGCGAGGCGGGGCAACGCGGAAACGGACCTAAGTCATTTCCATTGGCGTGGACGCGCGCGGCGCTACTCATTCGGAGAAAACCGCCCGTTTAGGCCCTCCATATCTTGATCTCTAATTTGACCGATCTGACACGGTCGTGGGTCTGACCCAGATTAGCCCCAGGCCACAGCAGCGCACCCCGCGCTTAACAAAATGCCTCATTCTGTTCACGCGCAGCTCCTTGCTGACCGACGCGTCGAACGGCTCGCTGGGGGGGCGAATATGGGACTGTTCTCGGGTCTGCGTGGACAGGGGCTCGACGTTTTAGACAAAAACACGTCGGTAATGGCACCCATCGTCGCGGCGATGCTTGCCATCGCCGTCATGCAGCACGCGGCGGACGCCTAGACCTCCCATGACGCAGATGTCCTTTTCCGATCTCGGGCAGGTGAACTGGGGCGCCACGGGAAAGCTCGCGCTTGCCCGCGGGGCTGGCGCAGCAATCATCTGGGGAGTCCTCGGACTCGCTACGCACTTCGTGGGCCTCAAAGCGTTTCCCATCGTGCTCCTTCAGTGGACGCTCGCGGCCAGCATTGGCGCACCCCTATATCATCTCCTCGTCCGGGGCATCCGAGCGGTATTCGGCGGGATCCCGATGGTGCAGATGGCCTGCAACATCCTCCTGTTGATGATCTCGCTCGTCATTGCGGCCGGCGATCCCCTCGTCTTTCTCGTCAATCGCCAGTTCCCGGGGCTGCTCGGCGTTGAGAGCTTCCGGGCCATCAACCTTGAGCCGGCGATCTTCGTCCTCAGGTGATACGCGGCCGAGCTCCTGGAGCGCCTCCATGTCCGAGTATGTAACCCTCGCCGACTACCGCGGCTGGTCGATCGTATGGCAGCCAAACGCCCACAAGCTGTTCGTTCGCCGTGGCCAATGGGACACCCACGACTTCTACGAACGGCCACGCGACCGAATGACCGCGATCGAGATCGCCAAGGCCTGGATCGATCGACGCTGACCGGAAGCGTGGAACTCCTCATGAAACCAATCGTCGCCGCCCTGACCACAATGCTCGCACGAACGGGCTGCGCGAGCACCCACGACGGCTGGACGCCCGCCGTCGATCTGAATGGGCGGAGCGAAGCGCGGCACGCTGAGGATTTGAAGGCGTATCGCGCGGTCGCCGACGAACACGGGCCCGATCCCAGTCAAGCGGGCCAAAGGCGCGCGACGAAAAGGGGCCTTGGGACGGCCGCCGCCTTGGGCGCGCTCACCATGGCGACCGGCGGCGCAGCCGCCGTCGCCGCTCCGGTGACGGCAGCCCTCCAGCGGGCGCGGCGCTCCCGCGGCCGGATACACCGGCCAGGGCACCGCCACCGGAGACTACGAGCGGCGTCTCGGCGAATGCCTTGAAGCCGCGGATACCAGATCAAAGGATGAGGGAGATACCTATGACGAAACTGACGATCTGCGCCGGGTTGCTGGCGCTGCTTTCCTGCGCCGCCTGCGCCAGCACCGGGGACAATATCCAACGGGAGACCGCGCGATCGATCGGGACCGTCGCGCCCGAGGACGTGCAGGTCTCGGCGGTTCAGCGCGGCGCCACCAATGTGAAGTGGGAGGCCAGCACGCCGCAGGGGCGCTACGCGTGCAGTGCCGACGATATGATGCGTCGCACCTACTGCGTGAAGCGATGAGCGCTCGGCTCGCCGACATCGGACCCACCCCTACGTGTCCTCGGTCGATGGGTCGGAGCGCCTCCCGCAATTCTAGCGATCTGGCGCCGCCGCCTTCGGCCCAAAAACCTCCAACCCGTCAGTGCACGAGACCGCTGAGGAGACCTTTCGATGGGCCTGAACGTCTATGAACGCGGCCTCGGAAGCATCAACGGAAAGCCGTCCTTCACGATCGAACAGGCTTCGGTCGCGATCACCAACACCGGCGGACTCAGCTGGAGCAGCGCCCTCGGCCAGGGGACTTCCGTCAATTACGCGTACTCCGCCACGGCGCCTGCGGGCGCGCCGTCGGGCGGCATGGGCTATTCCCGCTTCACCGAGGCCCAGATTGCGACCACGGAGCAGGCGCTACGCGCCTGGTCGGATGTCGCCGACATCACCTTCGTGCGCATAGGCGCTGGCACGATCGGAGACGCCGCCTATTCCAACAACGCGGCCATGCTGTTCAGCAATTTCTCCGATCCCAACTCGTTCAATGGATCCGGCGCTTATCCGGGAAGCCGATATCCAACGGCGACCGCCGGCAACGTGTGGATCAACCAGGGATACGTCGGCTTCAAGCCGCCGCCGAGCGAAACGCTCGTCCATGAGATCGGGCACGCAATCGGCCTCTCGCATCCCAGCTCATACAACGGCACGCCCGGCGTCGTGCTGACCTATGAAGCCGCCGCCGAGCACTACGAAGACTCCTACCAGTACTCGATCATGAGTTACTTCCCGGAGACCAAGACTGGAGCGTCCTGGGGCGGCGCTTGGGCCGCCGCGCCAATGCTGGACGACATCGCGGCGGCGCAGCGGCTGTACGGGCCCAACCTGAACACGCTCACCGGGGACACCGTGTACGGGTTCAACTCGAACACCGACCGCGCCTGGTACACCGCCACCAGCCCCGGCGCGCAGTTGACCTTCGCCGCCTGGGATGCGGGTGGCGCCGACACCTTTGACTTCTCGGGTTACGGCAACAACCAGCTCATCGACCTCCGGGCCGGCTGCTTTTCGAATGTCGGCGGGCTCGTCGGCAATGTCGCCATCGCCCAAGGAACGGTGATTGAAAACGCTCGCAGCGGCGCGGGCTCCGATCTCATCCACGGCAATGCGGCCGGCAACGCGATCTTCGGCGGGGCCGGCGGCGATACCATCGACGGCGGAACGGGCGGCTCCAACTATCTGCGCGGCGATGAGGGCGACGACTCGGTCGTCGGGGGGGTCGATTTCGACGACATCAACGGCAATATGGGAAACGACACCGCCTCCGGCGGCCTTGGGGCCGACTGGGTGGTGGGTGGTAAGGACAGTGACCTCCTGAACGGCGACGATGGTGCCGACATCGTCTACGGCAACCTCGGCGACGACACCTGCAGCGGGGACGCCGGCGACGATATCGTCCGGGGCGGCCAGCAGAACGATGTCCTACGCGGTGGCGATGGAAATGACTGGCTCTCAGGCGACCGAGACAACGACACCATCAGCGGGGGCGCAGGCGCCGACATCTTCCACACGTTCGCCGAGGCAGGGGTCGACCGCGTGCTGGACTTCAGCCGCGCCGAAGGCGACCGCGTGCAGCTCGACCCAGGCAACGCCTTCACGACGGAGCAGGTTGGCGCAAACGTCGTGATCACGGTCAGCGGACAGGCCCAGATGATCTTGGTGGGCGCGCAGCTTTCCAGCCTCACTGGCGATTGGATCTTCAACGGCTGACGCGCCGCGATCAAAACGCGTTGTTGGTCGCGAGGCAATTGAAGAAGGGCGGCGGCCTACGCCGCCGCCCAATCAGTATTCCGACGCCAGCATAAGGGTCAGGACCCGGCAGGTCACCGCCGCATTGGCGGGTTCGAGCGAGCCGCCGCTGAGGCTTCGGTCGTAATAGTCGATTTTCCAGAAGAGCCGCTCACCGGCAACGTCGAACGCCCCAAAGTCGTGCTCGCCATGCGGATCATTGGCGCTGTCAAACGCCGAGAAGCCCTGCACCTGACGGATGGCCTCGGCCAAGGCGTTCGGCCCGAGCCCGGTCACGCCTGGGGTCACCACCCATCGCACCGCGGCCGTCGACTGGGGACCGGCCAACCGCGTTTGATCGTTCAAGGCCCGGATCGAGGCTGCTGAGTTTTCGGGCCGTGACATCAGGACGCCGCACAGGTGGTCGCGGCTGTGCGAGCCGGCTGATCCAATCCGATATGAAGAACCATCACATTCTCCTGCTTGCATCGGGAACGCCGGACCATTCCGGCGCTCCCGAACAGGCAGGAGGCGGTGCGATACGCCGCACACTGATGTTGCGGCCCTCTCTGTGGATTGTAGCACTCGCGACGCGTGACGCTTAAGAACGTGGACGCGAGCCGCGGTTTAGCGGTCCCCCTGCCGCCCGAGCGATTGGGCCACGAGGCGGGCGAGCGCCTCACGGCGCAGCCGTACTTCTTCCGGCGAGACATCCGTGCGCGACACCTTCACCCGATAGCCCTTGACTACGGGCTCCAGCGCATCGGTCGTGGGAGACAGGGCGGCGATGAAGTCCGGGAGATCCTCTGGATTCAGAAGAACGAGACGAGCGCGGTCTGCCTCGGATAGCCCCTCGACGATCGCGTCCCGGTACCGCTTGGCCGTCATCTGCGACTTCGCGAGCACTAACGCCACCCGTTGAAAATCGTGCGCCAGGCACTTTCTGAGATTTTCCCGCTCCCACGCCACCGGCGTCGTGACGGACACCTCTACGGCGATCCGCAAATCATCGCGCTCGAGCAGCACGTCGACCTGGCCCGCGGACAGCGGCGATTCGATCGTGGCCTTGAAGCCCTGCTGCTCCGCCAGTTCCTTTACGAGCGCCTGAAGGTAGCGGTGCTTGGCGCCGCCCTTGCCAAGTTCGGTGCGCTGCGAACGCAGCGGCTCTTCCGAGATCGGCCGCGAAGGCGGCTGGCCGGCATCGTCCTGCGGCGCTTCGGCCGTCCAGTGTGCCCTTGGAGGACGCACTTCGCGCAACGGTGCGGCTTCCGCCTCGTCGCTGCTTGTACGCTCAGGCGGGTCAAAGCTTCGCTGTACCTCTTCAAGCGTTCCGCAATATTGCGCGCGGTTGCGCTCCACCAGTTCGTCGTACGCCTCTTCGGTGAGGACCGGCTGTCGTTCCAGGTATCCAAGCGGCACTGTCAGACGGATCGCCTGGGGCGTCTCGTGCTTGACCCACGCGGCGAATTCCGTGGTCCCTTCCCGTCGGCGCATCCCCTCGATGAAGTCCGGCGTGGTGCGCAGCTCATCAGCGAGCACCCGCGCATCACGCGCCGAGACGCCGCTCACGCACTTGAAGCTGGTGTTGGATAGAAGCGCCGCTCGCACGCCCACGGTGGCCTGATCGAGGCTCTGGTGCGCGGCGACCAGCCCAATCTGATATTTGCGTGCCTGCTGGAGGATGGTCGCCACCCCGTCGTCGAAATACTCCTGCGCTTCGTCGACATAGACGAAGGTGGGCGTCCGCTCTTCTGCCGGGAGCACCGCGCGCTCGATCGCGGTCTGCGCCAGCAGGTTGATGAAGAACCGCCCCATCAGTGCGCTCCCGTCGCGCTTCAGGAGCTCCTTGGCGGTCGAGATTAAGATGATCTTCCCCTCGCGGGTCGCCGCGAACAGATCGAGCTTGTTGGCGCGCTGGGCGAACATCCGCTCGAACGCGGGGGTAGACAGCACACCCCACAGACGACGGAGGATCTGCTTTTTCGTGGCTGCGAAGGACGGGTGGAAGAATTCCGTCTGGAAGAAATAGCGGGCCGAGCCCTCGAGCTGCTCCATCTGGGGACGGAACGGCCGCCCGTCCTCCATGAGCTGCATGAGCGTGTGGATGGTCGCGCCCGGCAATGACACCATGAGGCGGGCGAGGTAGCGGAATATGACGCCCTGCTTCTGCGTCAGCTCCGCGCCGAGCATGTCCCCGAAGAGCGTTTCGTAGAGCTCGACGGCGCCATTGAGAACCCGCTCTCGATCCGCAGCCCCGTACGCCTTCAGGCGACTGAGCGGCGGATCGAACAGATTGAGCGCGGGCGGATGCTCGACGTCGGCCGGATCGATGAGCACCAGCCGATCGGCGAGACTGTTTTCGCGATCGGGAGAGAAGAGGTCGAGCCGCAGCAGCTTGTTGATGAGATCCCCTTGGCTGTCGATCACGATCACCGACCGCCGTTCCGTGGTCGCGCGCACCAGGTCGGCGTGGATCATCCGCTGCAGGAGCTGTGTCTTGCCGGCTCCGGTACCGCCCAAGATATGACCGTGCTCAAAGCGGACCTGGTCGGGGATCTCGAACGGCGCTGGCGCTTCGAAGACAGCCTTGAAGGGCGTGTTGTCGAGATACAGATCGACGAGCTCGGCGCTCGTGCGGCCCCGCGTCTGGGTGGGCATGACGATCCGGCTGCGCACATCCGCCCAGTTCGCTTCCATCGAGAGGCCGGAAGCCCGCAGGAGGTTGCGTCGAAGCTGGCCGCGCAGCCCCTCGAACATCTCGTCCCGGATGAACTCGTCAGCAAACGCAAACACCACCGCACGCTCGATCTGCTCAGCTGGTCGTTGCAGCATCTCCACGAGCGGCACGTCAAAGACGGCGCGCTCCTCGGCGCCAGGCTCTCGGAAGCAGTGCTCGGGCATGGCTGCCGCAAGGGACTTCCACAGTCCGACGAGATACCTCCGGACGCTGAGAGACCGCTCATCAAACTCGGCGGCCCAACGCCGTCGTCGCGCAAGCATCGCCCGAAACGCGACCGCAGCGCTGACGTCGCGCGCGATCAAGTCCCATGTGGGCTCGATGGCTCCGAGTTCCTCGCCTTCGAGCACATCGATGGACGCCTCGAACAGCGCCATGAAGATGCGGGAATTCGGCAGGCGGCCGGCCACCCTCAGGAGGTCGCCCATCATGCCGAGGGCGAGTCCACTCGCCCCATGCTGGTGAAGCGGCGATGCGCGATGGAGCGCCTCAACCTGTTCGAAGCTCTGTCTCGTTAGGCGCAGTTCGCGCTCGCGGACGCTCTCGAAGAGACCCATCGCGGGCCGCTAAAGCTCGACGACCTCTTCGCCGCCGAACTTGGCGGCCGCATCAAGTACGGCCCTGAAGTTGATGGCCGCCTCCTTGATAATTCCCTCGACGCCGAGCATCTCGAGAATGCTCTTGCATTCGATACGCCGACCGTTCTCCAGGTCGCGCGCATAGACCTCCACCTGATTGAGGTCTGCGAGCGTACCGGCCAAGAAACCGGTGAATCCCTCTCGCGGCCCGTCGAGGTCGTAGCGCTTGTACAGGACGGTATCGCCCAGGCGGTACTTCTTGATGTGGTCCTTCTCCGCGTCGGACAGCTCTGCCCGAACATCCAGGCTGAAGATTTGCTTGCCGAGCATGCCGGACCGTTGGTCGCGGCGCAGAAGCAGCTTCATGGTGGCCTCCCCAAGACTCCGCGGGGGAGTATGCACATGGCAAGCAACCTATGCGAGTCCTTCGATGGGCTTCAACTGCCTTGGAAAAGTGCCACCACTCGGGAGTGATCCCTGCGATCACTTGAGGTCGCACTCGCAGGCAACTGCCAGGGGCGATGCAAGTGACGCCGTGCCGGCACTGAGAGACCATGAGACCCTTCATCAATGGATCGACAGGCAGGCCAGCCCGCATACTTCGGACGTACGACCTTCCGTCGCCGCGATGTGCTTTTCGGCATACGAGCTGAGGACCGCCTCTCGCACGTCCACGTCCTCGGAAAGACTGGTGTCGGCAAATCGACGCTGCTGGAAACGCTCATCAGCCACGACTTGCAGGCCGGCAATGGTTTCGCGCTAATCGATCCCCATGGCGATTTGGCCGAAAACGTCGTGGAGCGCGCTTCTACAGTCCACGGCCGCGACATCGTGCACCTCGACGCCGCCGATCCGAACCAGCCCTACGGATACAATCCGCTCCGCCGCGTCCGCGACGACCGAATACCACTCGCCGCGTCGGGGCTGCTCGACACCTTCCGCAAGCTGTGGCCGGACGCCTGGGGTACGCGCATGGAGCACGTGCTTCGTTGTTCCCTCTACACGCTCCTGGAGCGTTCTGGCTCGACCCTTCCCGACCTCCTGCGGCTTTACGCCGATAAAGACTTTCGCCAGGCCGTGACCAAGCGCACGCGCAACCCGGTCATCCGGGATTTTTGGAAGAACGAATTCGAACGGTATTCCGATCGGTACCGCGCCGAGGTCGTCGCGCCGATCCAGAACAAGCTGGGCGCGCTCCTCGCCGATCCGACCCTCTACCGCATCCTCGTGACGCCGGGCGTAGACCTTCATTTCCGTCAGATCATGGATACGGGTGGTGTGCTCATCGCCAACCTAGCCAAAGGGAGGCTCGGCGAGGACAGCTCGGCGACGCTCGGAAGCCTGCTGGTGTCGACGATCGGGCTCGCGGCACTCAGTCGCGCAGACGTCCCCGCTGCCGGGCGTCGGCCCTATTTTCTGTACGTAGACGAGTTCCAGAGCTTTACGACCCTGGCCTTCGCCAACATGCTTTCGGAGTTACGCAAGTACGGTCTGGGCCTCACCCTTGCGCATCAATACTTTCACCAGCTCGATCCCGATGTCCGGTACGCGGTTCTGGGGAACACCGGGACGCTGATCTCCTTCCGCGTGGGCCCTGAGGACGCCGCGGTCTTGGCGCGGGAATTTCAGCCGACGTTCGGTGTCGAGGATCTCATCAACCTCCCCAACCGACATTTCTATGTGCGTCTGCTGATCGCGGGCACACCGTCACGACCATTTAGCGGCGCGACGCCCAACCGTGCGGTGATGGGGGACGTCCCTGGCCTCCCGCCCTGGCCAATCGCCTCCGGCGAGGACCAGTCGCAATACCGCTGATAGGAGCGCTTTGCACCATTGCCACCATGCTGGCCTACGCCGTGGGCTTCGACTTCCGATACGCGCTGACGGGGCGGCGTTTTCCATCCGGCCAGCACAGGTCTGAGCGCACCTGAAAACTCGCGTTGGTGTAGCTGAAGATGTGCGGCGGGAGGGGCGCGATCCCCAACCACTTCCCGAGTTCTACGGGCGTCAGGACTTGCGTCTGAAGTGACCGAAACGGCTCGCACTCCTTCAGGCGCCTCACCGTCCGGTGTAGCCTGAAGTCCATTGTGAGGAAGCAATGGAGCCCGTGCGCCTCAGCGGTGCGAATGTGCCAGGCGTCTTGGCTGTTCTTTGGTCCGAGCTGCGCCAGGAGTGCGAGGTACAGCGGGTCATTCGAGCGCGCCAATCGCGCGCGCTGCTGATCGCGAGCACTGGCAAGGCCGAGGTATGAAGGCCCCATGGTTGGGAATACAAGCCCGTCTACGCTCTCCAGCTTGAGCCCAGCGAAGAGGCTGTGATCGAAATACCCGTAGCCTCGGAAGCGCCCAACTGGCTGCCGGAATGTCTCGTCTTGCAGTTCGGCTGACGTCTTCAGACGCAGGTAATCCTGCCGGGCCAGATGGGCGATCCCTGCAAGATATTTGATGTGTTCGTACTCAACGGCCGTGCTGTTTGCCGAGTGGACCGGTATGCGCGCCGAATACCCCGTCTCGAAGGGATGTCCGCCCCAAAGGGCCACGCCGGTCGAAATCCAGGCGGTTTCATGAGTCACCGCATGACCAAGAATCGAGTTGTCCACGAGCACCCCAAGCGGCTCGGCACCTCTAAGCATTTGACGTGCCGGGCGTGTCGCGATGGCGCTCAGCAAATCGGCGAACCGCGGTGCGTACCGGAAGCGCAGCCGTTCAGGAACCCGCCGACACCTCGCCAGCAGGCCCCGAACCGAGCGCGCTACACGCCTTCCTTGAGCTTCCGCCATTCCACCGGCTTCGGATTACACGCTGGCGCGACGAATCGTAAAGCCAACGCCGCTACATTTAGCCGATCACTTCGGCTTCCGTCCGGTGCGCTTCCGGCCAGGGCGCGCAGGTGCGTCCACCACGTCGGATACGCATCATGTGGTCTTCGAACCCAACAGCCCCTTGGCGATCCGAAGCGCGTCGTCGGCGACCGAACCGTCCTTATTGGCGTCAAGCAAGCCCTTCACCGCATTGAGGGCGTCATCGACGACAGAGCCATCCTGGTTCGCGTCAAGCGCTGACAGCAACCCGCTTCCCGCTGATTCCCGCAGTGAATTGATTATTCCGCTTAGCACGCCTTGGACGCCCTCATTGGCGTTCGCGGCGTGGCCCTCGACCAATCCAAGGACGCTCGGAAGAAGACGCTCGACTGCAGCCGGATCCAGGCCGACCTGCGTAGCGACATTTTGCGCGAGGCCGTCCAGCCCCTGCCCGGCTACGACGCGCTCCAGAATTAGCTGAAGCGCCGCCTGGGCCTGCTCCGGAGCCACACCGACCTTTGCGGCGACATTCCCGAATGCAGCGCTCGTCCCGATGCCTGCGGCAATCTCTTGGATGTCCATGCGATTTCTCCAATTCGCTGCCTGAGAGTCCTACCACACATGCCACGTGGCGCAGCCGGCAGGCATAGCAATGGTATTGAACCGCGCTCGACTCTCGGGTTCGGTGAGCGGGGACGATGCGGGTTGTCACGCGAACACCCGCGATACCGAATGAGAAAGGCGCGAACATGCCCCGACACAAGGAGAGAAACGTGCGTTTGACCCTTATGGCCATCGCGGCCTTCGCGCTCTTCGCTAGCCCAGCCCTAGCGAAGGACACGACCGCGCCCGCAAAGGCGGCCGCCTGTCGAGACGATAAAGGGCACTTCGTGAAGTGTCCGACGACGGCCGCACCGGCTAAACCTGCGCCAAAGGCGGCGGCGAGCCCGGCGCGTTGCCGGGACGCAAAGGGGCACTTCACGGCGTGTCCAGGCACAACCGCGTCCTCCCCTGCCACGGCGAGCACGCCAGCGCCGAGCGCCAAATCATCATCACCGGCTCAAAGCGGACGATGCCGCGATGCGCAGGGCCATTTCATGAAGTGCGGCAGTGTGGCCGCCCCACCGAGCGCGACCGCAAAATCGAGCCCGACTTCGGCAACCGGGCTTCCGAAATCGCGCCCGGCTGGAGCGACGGCGCAGTGCCGCGACGGAACCTACAGTTCGAGCCAACATCGGTCTGGCACCTGTTCGCATCACGGCGGCGTGGCGACCTGGTTCTGACTCCAGCCGAGTTCGTCGACTTCTCAACCGGCCCGCGTCTGCGGGCCGGTTGACGACCATGCGTTGATGCATGAGGATCAAGCGTCGCCTTGGGGGCCGCTCGATGAAATCCGTAGTCGCAGGTCTGCTTATCGCCCTTAGCCTTGCCGGCACGGCGTGGGCGGGTGATCACTATGTCCGCGGGTACTCACGCAAGGACGGCACATACGTCGCGCCGCACTACCAAACGAACCCGAACTCAACGACGAGCGACAACTACTCGACCCGTGGCAATATCAATCCGTACACTGGTCAGCCGGGAACCAAGCCCGACACCCGACCCGCGTATGGCGCGTATTCGACGCCGAGCTATTCTCAGCCATCATACGGCGCGCCGGCACGGCAACCCGATCCATATGGTTCGTCGCCTGACGATTCTCCCTATGGCTCTACCCCTGAGTCTAACTGCCAATCCTCTTTCGGCTGCTGACCGCTATGCTTTGGAAATCGCCTCCTAAGCCACGCCAAGCAACCGCCCGCCAAAAGCTGCGGCAAGTCGCCTGGGCGATCGCATTGGCTGGCGCGCTGTCCGTGGGGGGCGCGGCGCACGCGCGCGATACGCAGCAAGGGCAGCAGTCCGCACCGGCTCAAACTGCAGCCACGAGCGGCGGCGACTACTACACGAACGTCAACGGCAATCGGGTGCATCGCCCCGTGCGCGCAAACTCGAAACCGGCCGGCGCAAGCGCGCGGTGCAGCGACGGCACCTATAGCTTTAGTGAAAATCGCCGCGGAACCTGCTCCCACCACGGCGGAGTGGCGACCTGGTACTGACCTAGCGTCTGCGCGCTGCGCGCTGTCGCCGCGGATGCGCCGCGCGAGCGACCACAGGCACCTCGGTCGCAGCGGCGACGTCAACGAAGTCCGACGACATTTCCGAATCTGGCCGTCGTATGATGACGCGATCGGTCGATCGGGATCGATCCCGTGCCTCGAACGCAACGAGCGCTTCCCCGATAGTAAGGCCCCCTACCGTATCGGGATTGAATTGCTCGTCAGAGCCCACGTATCGGCGGGCGTACGTCGAGAAGGCGGCCTGGTCGGGTCCGGGATATCGCGCATGCTGAATGCGAAAGGCGATAAGCGCCTGGACGCACTCAGGGATCGTGAGCGGGTCATGAAGCACCAGCACCGTGCAGACCCCCTTTCCCCGCGCCACACTCAGCAGGCGCGCGATAGCATCGTGCTCTACTCTCGACGCGCGCGAGAAAAGGAGCTCTGCCGCATCGATGAAGACCGCGAGCGACGGGGCGCCATTTTCCGCCACAAGCGGCAATGGCCGGAGGAGCTCCGCGAGAAGCCAGGTCGAGAATGCGGCGTACAACGGCGGGGTATCGGCAAGGTCGCGGGCGGAAATCAAGTGAATGACGCCGCGCCCGGCCTTGTCCGCCACCTGCGCGCACCTGGGCAATGCGAGGGGACCGCCAAATACACGCTCGCTTCGGGCCGTCAAAACTCGCGCCGTCACCCTCTGAACAGCATCGATTGCGGCGACCGTCGCACCGTCCTCACGTGCGCTCGCCATCGAGCGCGCCATCGACATCGCTTCATGGACATCGGCTAGGTCGAGCAGTTCAATCGATGCGTCCGACCATGCGTTCATCACCCTCGAAACGACGCGTCGTTCGGGGATCGCAAGGCCGAGCATGTTGGCGATGAATCTCGGGCCGGCGTACCCAACCGCGACACGTAGCAGATTCCCGCGGACGCCCTGTGGATCCCAATATTTGACAGGGAGAGTTTCCGACCGGCAGGGGGATGGCGCATCGGTCGATACGCGCGCGAGTCCCGCCAGATCGCCTTTGCAATCGAAAGCGACAACAGGCACGCCCGCCCTTGAGAACTCCTCGATCAGCACCTGCGCGGTGACGGTCTTGCCGGTCCCCGTCGCGCCCGTGATGGTTCCGTGGCCTATCACTTCGAGCTCAGCGGCTCGTTTGGCCGCGGATTCTGAGCACGTCCGTCCGATGCGAAGGATCATCGGCGCACGCTAGCAGAGCTCCCCGGCAAAGACGCTGACAGCGATATGCCCAACACTCCCGGAAGAGCGGACATTGACAAGGTTGTGCATCCGCTAAAGGCTCAACTGTAGGGCGCACTGGGATTTGCGCAAGGGGGGCCGGCAATGCGTATTGCGTCTTTGAGGCGTTGGATTGCGTTCGCCTTCGTGCTCGGCCTGGGGACTGCTGCTCTCAGTCCTGGGCGTGCATTTGCGGACCACGTGGTCATCCAGCGCCACGTCACGGTTCGCGTAGCGCCCTCCAGACAATCCGCGGTCGTGACATTCCCGGATGTAGGCGCCGCTTTCACGCTGCTTGACGATGGCGCGCGGACGTCCGGCTACTACCATATCAAGCTCAGCGACGGCCGCGAGGGCTGGGTCTACTACACTTACGTCCAACGCCGCCCAGGTGATGCACCTGGCGCGACGCTGACGACGGGGGTCTCGGGGACTGATCGCATCGCGGTCCATTACATCAACGTCGATCAGGGCGCTGCTGCGCTTCTCGAGTTTCCATGTGCCGCCATCATGATCGACGCCGGGGGTCGCGGCGCCGATGCAAGCGGGCACCTTATCGCATACCTCGACGCCTTCTTCGCGCGGCGGCCTGACCTCAACCATCGTCTCGCTGCGGTGTTCATCACCCACACCCACGTGGATCACAATAGCAACCTCCAAGCGATCGCCGGTCGATACGTGATCGGAGGCTATATCCACAATGGCATCCTGGACGGGTCGGGAAGGAACGCGGCTCGGTGGATGGTTGGATACTCACCGACAGGGCTGGTTGGGTTTGCGCAGACCGCGACGCCGCCCATTCCGGTTCGCGAGGTATCCGAAGCCGACGTAGTCGCGGCGGGCGACCAGGGGCTCTCTGACGGAGTTATCGATCCTGTAGATTGTCCTCGGGTCGATCCCAAGATCCGGGTGCTCTCCGGCCGGTATGACGAAGACCCAGGTTGGCCGGACGGCGAGTTTGAGAATGGCAACAATCAGAGCCTCGTAATTCGCGTCGACTATGGCGAGGCGTCGTTTCTTTTCACCGGGGACCTTGAGGAGCCGGCGATCGAAAGTCTGGTGGCCCGTTATACCGCCGGGCATCAGCTCGACGTTGATGTCTACGAGGTAGGCCATCATGGCTCTCACAATGGCACAACCGCCTCGCTGCTCGCGGCCATGAGTCCAGAAGCCGCCGTGATCTCTATGGGGCCAATGGCAATTCAGAAGCTCTGGACCGCGTGGGCGTATGGCCACCCGCGGCGCGTCACCGTCGAGCGCTTGGATCACGGGGTGAGTGGGCGCCGCGCGGCGCACACCGTGATGGTCGCCGACAAGGTCAAGGCGTTCACACCGTACGCTCTCACCCACGCCGTATATGCAACCGGGTGGGACGGGGATGTCACGATCAGTTCAGGCCCGAACGGCGTCCTACAGATCGATCCCGGGCAGTAAATTTCCCCCGCAGGCCCTTGCCCGAACACACACTCAAAGGAACGGCGAGGCGCCCTCGATGAAATTCGGCATCAGAACTCCCAGCCTGCGCAAGAGCCTCGCCGCACGCACCTCGTTGAAGCGGGTGGTTCGCCACAGCCTCGGACTGAATGCCCCGCGGGGATATGGCTGGATCACCAATCCGAAGCGGGCCGCATACAACCGGGTCTACAATCGAACGACGGTGAGCTTCTGGTCCCTGCTCCGTCGCCTGTTTCGCTAACCAGCCGCCGCATCCAGTCCCGAACGGCCTACTCTCCCGAACTGATCGCAGGGACCTGCGGCGCGCGGCTTGATTCACAGCCAGGTTCAGGGGCGGATTGGTTCCAAAACGAGACAAGAAGAGCTGTTGCCGATGTCGTTAAGGGCGACGCCATAGAGACATCCCTGGGGAATGGGCATTCCACAGATGCGCGAGGGGAGAGGTGTGGCCAGACACAAGCGAAAATCAAAGAAGGCGCTAGAGACTGACTTGGGCTCGGTGGCCCAATTGGTCGCCTTCATTGGAGTGCTCATTGCTGTCGGGAGCATAATTTCGTTCCTCAACGCTCATTCCGACGCGGCCATACTGGGGCTTTTCGCGCTACTGGCCGTCGGCGGACTTTGGCTGTTACGCCGCGCCGCCGTGCACCGGCGCTTTGAGCGGCACTTTCAGGAGATGCTCACAAAGCACGAGCACGCCCTCCTGAGCTGCTATCGGCAATCGATCTACCAAGACCCATTCGGCAATCGGGTCGACGCAAGATGGAAGCGGGACATCGACACGTTTCTGCGTACCCAGGTGGTTCTCGACGAGACTGTGTTCGTACCCTGGCGCAAAACCGAGACAGGCCAACGCGTCGCCAAACGCGTTGATCAAATCATTGAGGTGAAGGCAAAGGCTGCGCAGGAGGCCCCGACCATCACGGTCTCGGTGATGGACCTGCGTCCCCTGGAGTACGAAAGGCTCTGCGCCGATCTGCTGCGCAGACGGGGTTGGGAAATTCAGATGACGCCGCCAACGGGTGACGGCGGCGCGGATTTCGTGGCTCAGAAGCACGCCCACCGCGTGGTCGTACAATGTAAGCGGTACGCCAAGCCGGTCGGGAATACCGCAGTCCAGGAGGTGAACTCAGCTGTGCGCCTCTACAGCGGCACCGTAGCATGCGTGGTCGCCCCCAACGGCTTCACGTCGCAGGCTCGCCGTGAAGCGTTCGCACTCAATATTCGTCTGCTCGACCATGACGACCTGCAAGCATTCGCCGACCAAATCGAAGCCGGATCGCTCCACGAGCACGATGGTCGAACTGAACACGGACCGGCTCCAGGGGTCCGGAAGAGTCGTTGACCGAGTGCAGCAGGTTAAGTGTCCGAGGATTCATCACCGGGCCAATCCGGCCGTTGCATAGAGGCGCCCATCAAGAGGTTGTGCGCAAAGCGGAGCTGCTTTCCAATCAGCTCCCGCAATACGCTCTGCTCTTCGTCTGTTGCTGTGCGGTCTCCAATCTCTTCGGCCGCCGCATCGATAAACAGTCGAACAGAACTGACTGTCATCCTCATCGTCATCAGCCGCCGCGCCAACGACATTGGCCCGAAGTTTTTATCGAGCTCATATACCGGAAAACGGCCAAGATCCTCGATCGCGGCTGTCATGCTCAGTGACGCCTGACGCAGCGACACCTGAAACGCTGCGAAGTGAGCCGACGTTCGGTGGAAACTCTCGATGACTTCATATCCGTGCATCAATAGGCGCGTCGCTTCGTCCTGTATGGCCGTCGACCTTTGGGGGTTCGCACCCACGGTCAGGAAGGCGTACGGGCACCCAGAGACTGAGGACTTGGCCGCCTGGTTGCTGGCGGTCGCGGCGAGTTTCCTCAACGTACTTGCGATTGCCGAATGGGTGCCGGCCATCGTCGCGTATCCGGGAGGACATCCGGCTCGGTAACGGCTTCGCCCTCATCGATCCCCACGACGATCTCGCCGAGCGGGTGCTCGAAGCGCTCCCTCCGGCAATGGCGGGCACGGTCCGGTACCTCGACGCGCCAGACCCCACCCAGCTGTACGGGTACAATCCCCTCCGCCGTGCCCGGGACGACCGCATCCCGCTCGCCGCCTCCGGCATCCTCGACACCTTCCGCAAGCGCTGGCCGGACGCCTGGGGGACGCGCACGGAGCATGTCCTCAGGTGCAGCCTCTACACGCTCCTAGCGCGTCCCGGGTCGACGCTCCCCGATCGCCTCCGGCTCTACGCGGATAAGGACTTCTGGAGCGAGGCGACGTCGCGCACCAAGAACCAGGTTGTTCGCACCTTCTGGAAGAACGAGTTCGGCAAGTATTCCGACCAAGCGCCGTCCGCGTAACCGTCGTTCCGTCAGGACCACAGTCGAGCCCCCAGCTCGCCGAAACTGGAGTGCTTCACCCGCTCGATACGTTCGTCGAAGATGTTCCTGAGGAGGCCCGAAATCCATTCTCGGCCCAAGTCACGACACCGACTGCGACCTCATTGTCAGATATCATAGGGAACAGAAGCGGCGTTAGCGCACCGCCCTCCCGTACCGTAAATTCCACTGCGACGTCCGCACAGCCGGATGACGGAATTGAAGACCCGTATACGCGGGCCTCCACTCCGCGCGTTACCGATAGTGACGGCAAGGCGTCGTCCGCACCCCTCTCAAAAATAGCCCAACGCTGCTGGTCCCCCCAGACTCCCGCTTGCGAATAACGCTTTCGATTGTCCTCGACGAAAAGGGGCGGCTCATCGGAGCACCCACTGTAATCGACTACGAGGGCTCAGGAGCGTCTGCAGACGTTGGACGACGCGCCACGCAGGCTGTCACCAAGTGCGCACCATACTCGCTCCCTGGACAGGGACGACGGATCGGACGCTTTGAGCTAATGTTAGATTAAAGACGCACGATATCACATCATCACGTCCCGCTAACGCCGCTAAAGGTCGATAGCATAGAACTTCGTATCAACGACCATCACCGGAAACTCACCGGGAAGATCGCTTTTGCGGATCTCTGAAAACCCGTTCTTTTCATAGAACCGATGCGCCGCCAGAAACTTATCTGTCGTGCCCAGAAAAATGCGCTCGATCCCATGCTCACGCGCGAACCTAAGGAGCGTACGCAGAAGTAGACCCGATACACCCAAGGCTGCGCCACGATAAGGCGCTGCGACAAACATCTTTCTAAGAGCCGCCTGAGACCTTCCGATGTCCTTGAGACCAATCGTTCCAACGATTCTGCCGTCCGCCTTCACGACCCAAAACTCGCCCCTCCCCTTCTGATAATATTGAGGGATGTCTCCAAGGTCGGGCTGGTCTTCAGCCGTAATGGCGATCCCAAACTCCTCCCGCTGTATCTGTAGTATTGTGTCGCGCACAGCTTTTAGGTCGCAAATCTCGAATGTGGCGATATCCATTTCCGCCGGCCCTTGATGCTTGAGTGACAACCGAGTGTTCTCCAAGGGCGAAAAAGGGCGCTCACGAGTGGTCAGTCCACATTTGCGACGCAGAAACGCAACTTCGTCGTCCACGAATTTCACAGTGCGCGCAATCGTCAACTTCAGCCGCGGTCACTGCCCCGCTCTCGCCGTGGCGTGTCAACGAACATGATAGCGCTTGAGCGCAACCCTCGTCAAAAGCCGCTATGGTTCCCTTCTCGTCGATTGAAACAGGGACCGCACTCACTTCTAGCCAGGCAGCACCTTTTGCATTGCTTCGCGGAATGCTAGACTTGGCAACGAGCGCCACACGCCGTCGCATCAACATCCATGGACAGTCCCCCTATGGGCGGCGCCCCCCTCAAACGCGACCGCGCTATAGCACAAACGGCTTTTTGGCGAGTGACAGTCAAATGTATCTCGCTAATATAAGAACCTCGCCGGTCAACGACCGATTTGTTCATTTGCGCGAAATGGCGCACTGCAGTCAAAGGGTCTTTAGGTGGTCCTAGAAGTCGACATCTCGACGTGGTCCCTGGACGTGCACACCGATGAGCGCTTACGTCTGACAGCTTTCCTAGATGACGAAGAACGGGCTCGGGCGACCCGCTTCGTGCACCCAGAATTCGCTAACCGCTGGTCCGTGGCGCGCGGCCGCCTGCGCGAGCTGCTTGGCGCCCGACTGAACATTCCGCCGGCCGATCTGCACTTCCGCTATGGACGTCACGGAAAGCCCGAATTGGACAGCGTCGGGTCCTTGACCTTCAACCTCAGCCACACGGGCGATCTCGCCGCCCTGGCGATCGCCCCCCGCGGCGAGATTGGCGTCGACATTGAGCTGATGCGCCCGTTGCACGAACCTGTCGCCGAACTCTACTTCTCGCACGCCGAAAATTGGATGCTAAGAGACCACCCACAGTATGAAAGACAAGCGGCCTTTTACCGCTGTTGGACCTGCAAGGAGGCCTTCGTGAAGGCGATCGCGACCGGCCTCGCCACCCCACTGCATGCCTTCGACGTAAGCTTCATGTTCAACGAGCCGCCACGATTACTGCGCCTCGAGGGAATTCCCGAGGAACCGGCGCGTTGGACCTTCTGGCAATTCCAACCGCGACCCGACTGCATGGGCGCGGTGGCCGTGAGGGCTCCACATGCCAGGTTTAGGCTAAACACAGCCGTATAGACGCTTGTCCGAACGATGATGGACCCATCCTCTAAGCTGAAGCTCCAAGGTAATTCGGACGGGTCACAGCGCTCGTTGCGGAGGCGACCGCCCGATCCTCAGAGGCCGCGTCAGGCGTGAGCGTGACTATCAGGTGTCCCATGGCGGGACGGCGATGCTTATCCACCATCTAAACGCTCGCCCGTCGACGCGGTTGTCAGTAACGCCCATTGCTACGGCTGCTCGTATTGGATGCTCAAGTACATAGGGGCCTTTACGCGCTGCGCCCTAGTCGACTCGCAACGCAACGTCATCGATACGCGGACCGATAAGATTGCGATAGTCCTCAGAGAGCATGCTTATGGAACGGTCTAGACGTCCGGCATTGAACACTATTCGTTCCTGCTCTAGCAGCATCGGATCGACAACCAGTTCCAACTGACCATGAAAGCTAAAAGGAGGCACAGCTCCCATAACGCACCCCGTAAGTTCAGTGGCGCGCTCCGGCGTCGCGAAGGTCGCCTTCCTACCTCCGCCAAGTCGGGCCACGGCATCAAAATCAACCCGTCTATCTCCGGAAACCACTACCAGAAAATGGCGACGCGTGAGTTTTCCTTCTTTAACCGCGATCACTAACGCCTTTGCAGCTTCCTCTAATCGGTGACCCCGAATTCGGCTCGCGAGATCCGTTCGCCCTTCCGAAGCATGCTCAATCAACTGATAGCCGACATTTTGCTGCTGAAGTAGCGCAAGAATACGCTCGTAGATTTCATTGCTGTGCGACAGATTCACCACGCCGGCCTCGGGATCGCGAAAACTTTGCACGGATTATCGTCTCCCATGATTTTGTGTGCCGCACGCGGAACCCCTCAGTCGCAACTTAGCCAAGCGCCTGCAACCTAGCTCTTACAAAGGCCGCTGTGAGTTCCGGCTGTTCGAGACAGAACGTATGTCCACCGGCAATCTCTACGCACTCGAGCAGCTCTCCAGTGCATCTCGCCACATAGTCGGTCAGCGAGGCTCTCGGGATCGTCCCGTCGTCTTCGCCCCTGCCGAAGTATGCCGGGCTCCGAAATCGCCCTGGCCTCGGATCACACACTTCGTCGTCTAGGGCTAACATTAGGAGCGCCTCCAGCTCCACTTCCCTGCCACGGTACATTCTCTCAAATGCTGCAATTAACCCCTCCGCGAGGAGAGGCATGCCGTTGAAGAATGGGCCCGAAAAGTTCAGGAACATTGTTTGACGCGAGAAGGCAGCAACACCGCTTCCCCTAAGGCAATCGATGAAACTGCCATACAACTGGCGGTAATAGTCTGGTAGCCCGCCCGGCGACATCCCAAACATAAATTGCGTCTTGAAGCGATGTCCGCCCTCGCAGGCGAGATACCTTACGATGCTCGCTCCTGCAGACATCCCTATCATTACGGCGTCTTCGCTCTTAATACCGACCTGCTGTAGGATCTGCGTTGTATACTCTGCATAGTGCGCAACGCTTGAGAACTCCTCCACACTCGGCGCCTTTCCCTGACTCGGAAAGTCGAAAGTGACGACCCTAAACAATGAAGCAAGCTCCGCCGCGAAGGGACGCCAGGATGAACGTTCTTGATAGTTCCCGTTGACAAGGACTACAGGAACCCCCGCGCCAATATCCGTCACCTCACTCACAGACCGCGTCGTCACTGTGCCGCCTCCTACAACTCTTAGAGCACTTCCTGGTATAGTCCCGCGCCATTACACGCCGGCTGCTAGCGGCAGAGCCGGGCATCATCCCAGTCTGCCGCGCGCTAAACCTACCTACGAGGTTCATGCGCGCTGTTGGTTGTCGCTGTCCCTGAATTTAACGGGATCCGCCAACGCAACGAGCATTAAGCGCTTGCCAACATACGGGTTTCTGGCGTGCGCAGTGATCATATTATCGATCACAACGATTTCGCCCGCCTCCCAAGGCCTCGCATACTCAAGCTCGCCGTAAATTGCCAGCAACTCATCAATGATCGCGTCTTCGATCCTGCCTCCGTCGCCAAACAGGAAGTCACGGGGCATCAAGTCCTCTCCGTAGAACTCCCGCATTGACTCGCGAATATCGGCAGGCAAACAAGCTTGATGCCAATGTAGGCCCTGCGCAATGAAGCTCGTCTCACCAGTCTTCGGATGTTCAATGGTGGCCGGTCGCGCCGCGCTTGTGCACAGGATATCGTCCCGCCAGAGGTAGTCCATGAAATTGGACTGGCAAAATGTCTCCGCCTCTTCACGCCCCATGACATTGAGCGTCTTTTCGTAGGTCAATCCGAAGCCTTGCACGTAGTTTCGGACGTACCTAACGCCCCTTTGCTCAAACGCTTCGCGAACCGAGCGACTAAGCCGTCGATATACGAGCCGGCTGTCGACCAGCGGAGTTTCCCCCCCCTCGGCGGAGGGCGAAATACAACTGAAGAAGAGCCTCGCCGGCCAGGAGTGATGAAAGGAGTTCTCATTATGCCAAAGTATCTTACTCTCCGGCGGATAGAACACGGGCGTTTGGACGGTGCCCGTCGCGTTGAACGCCACGTGTTCGCCGTTCTGGGTGTATATCTCAGTCGAGATGGCGGAGACCGCGCTCTCGAAAGCCTCCGGAGTGGCGACGTTTGCGCCTTTAAGCACGAGCGCGCCTGCGCTTGCTAACTCTGATTCAAGCCAGCCGCGATTGGACCGGATCCATCCTGCGAGCTCGGGCCTGTGCTCACCAACATCGATGATCGTAGGCAGCCGTTCGTTGCTCAACATCCCCTCCCGGAAAACGTTTTACGCCTAGCGCGACTGTGGAAATATTGCACCTTTCGTCGCGCTATGCGCCGCTCTGGGTCGCTTCGACCAGTCTTGCGAGCGATCCGATCGTTACTTTCTCCTCGATCGCCAGCTTCAACTTCACGCCATACCTCCGCGTTAGCTCGGACATCATTTTCACGTACTTGAACGAGTGCCCGCCAATATCGAAAAAATCGTCGTCATTACGGATTGCGTCGGAAGCTACGTTGAGGAGTCCAGCCCAAACCTCGGCGATATCCGCCTCCATCTGCGTACTCCGGATCACTCCGACCGCAGTTGACCGTAGGGAGGACGACTCCAACGCGACGTTCGTGAGCGCCGTAAGATCGATTTTGCCGCTTGGTGAAAGCGGGATCTCATCTACGGCTACAAATTTGTTTGGAACCATGTATGCAGGGAGAGATTTGACGAGGAAGCTGCGTAGCTCTGTGAAATCCATCAAAGCATCAGCGACCACGTAGGCGCTCAGTTCCGCCCCCACCTCATGGTCCGAAACTTCTGAGACGACGCAGGCGCCAGTGGTCGCCTGGAAGTATCCTATGTCCTTTAACACTTCACGCGCTTTACCGTCTCCGAGTGCGAATTCAGCGAGTTCAGTAAATGCTTCTTCGCGCGAAATCGTGCGCAAGCGCACATCCCAGCTTAGCTGCGACGCGTAGAAGTGATCGCCCCTATTCTTGACATGAAAATAGATACTTGCATCGTTGAGCCTACAGTTGCTTGATGACGAGCCAGTGTCCGGCGGACGGATCCATGACCCTCTGGCTTCCGAGATGTATTTAACAACCTCCTTAGTTGAAACGCCGTCGTAGCGGAAATAGTCGATGAACTCGGTGTTCTCGACCATCTCCGCCGTGACGTCAGTCTCCAAGAGCCGCGACACTCTGTTATTTCGCGAGAAATATTTCTTCCGGTATTCCGTCAATCGTGATTGGATTTCTTGCTCGTCAAAGATCCCGAGTTTGAACAACCCGTGCACGTTGATGTCGAATATTTGCCCGCGGCTGAGTCCGTTTATGACGAATTTGGCGCCATGATCCCACGCTGTTTGGAGTGCGAGGGTATTAATGCTTTTAAAGCAGCCGTTGCATACATTCGCCTCGGTCAGCAGGCTGTCGATGAAGATCTTATTGATCTCTTTCGCCGTGCCGATCATTAGGTCGACGCCCAACATATCCGTGGCGCGGCGCATATTATCGAAGGCAACCGGCGAGATATAGCCGTTGTCGAAGGTGTATGCGAGCACCTTTATGCCGCTCTCGACAAGCCGGTGGAGCGCGTACGTGCTGTCCTTGCCTCCGCTGAAGCATAGGAGCGCATCGTATTTCCCCTTATGGAGCGTCGCCTGTTGTTTTATTCTTTCGAACAGATCTTCAGGCGTCTTAAAGTATTCGGCGACATGCTCGCGGTAGTCCTCAAATTCGCGACAAATTCGGCACGTCCGGGTGTGTTTTTGGGCCTCGTCGGTCAAGTCGAGCGGGCTTATGCAGGACTTACATCTTTCGACTGTCGTCAAGGCAATAACTGATGGGGCCGAGAGCTTTGCGAGCGATGTCTGGTGCGCGAGCCGCTGAAATTCGACGATCTTGTCCTCGATTTCAGTAGTTTCAATGCGGAAACCGCGCACCTTTACCTGATGGTCGATACGCCCTTTGTAGATGATAAGCCCACCGTCGTCTTGCGTCGCCAGGTCTCCAGTTCGATACATCCTCTCACCGGGGTAGAAAGGGTCGGCCAGGAACGACGCCTCCGTCAGGTCCGTCCGATTGAAGTATCCGCGCGACAGCCCGCCGCCGGCAATGAAAATTTCACCTGTTTGGCCGGGGAGGATTGGGTCCAGCGATCCATTCAAGACGTAAATTCTCGTGTTCCTAATCGGAGCACCGATCGGGACTGAGACTGCTTTATCATTCTCCGGATTATACTGATGTATCATGCAGCCGACAGTAGCCTCGGTAGGGCCATACTCGTTATAAAGCCGCAAGCGGCCACCAAGCGCGGCCCGAGTATCCTCTGCGAGGTCGCGCGGCAGATCTTCGCCGCCAGCAACTATCGAGTGGATACTAGAGTCTGCCAAGTCTATGTGCTTGATTAGCCTGAGGTGCGAGGGAGTTAGCTTGACGATCGTGGCCTTATTGTCCCGCATTATGATGTCTAGCGTAGATGCGGCGCCTTGAGGCGCGTAGAGCAAAATCCGGTTTCCGGAGATCAGCGGTAGGAATATCGACGTGATCGTAAGGTCGAACGATATCGAAGTGTGGAATGGAATGGCTTCGGGGGCGTCAACCCGGAGGTATGTCTCAGCTGCCCAGGTCAGATAATTGGAGAGCGCCGAATGTTCGATCATGACACCTTTTGGGCGTCCCGTGGTTCCCGATGTATATATCACGTACGCTAGGTCGTTTGAATGCGCATCGAACGGCGGAAGGCGGCGCGTGGCGGCGGGGATGTCGCCGACTTCGACAATGGGTACTTCGATATTGTTAAGCGATATTTTCGGTCGAGAAACGAGCACGCTTGCTGCGCCGCTATCCGTGAGGATTAAGTTAAGACGATCTGGTGGACATTCAGAGCCCAGCGGCAGGTATGCGGCTCCGGTGCGTAGGACGGCCATGATCGCCACGACGGCGTCGATGCATGGGTCCATGAATACGCCTACGATCGCACCCTTTTCCACACCTTGAGTGTTGAGGTGTAGCGCGACGCTATCGATACGTTCGGTCAGCTGGCCATAGGTCAATGTTTCAAGGTCGGATTCGATGGCGATTGCGTCAGGTCGCGCTGAGGCCTGAGCGAGGAAGAGATCGTAGATGGTATTTGTCGCCTGGCTTCGTTCCATCTTGCGCTCCGCCAGCTCTTCGTTACATGATCCGTTTGACTCAGCCGGCTCGTGCAGCGTCTCGTTAGCTAAGGTATTCATATACGTCTCCAATCGCTTGCTATGCGAGCGCGGCCGTTTGAACGAGCGCGTGGCGGATCTTTACATTTCGAGCATTTATGAGTTCCACAATTCCGACGATGGTCTGGGCGCTCATCAGCTCCGCGAAATCAAGGTCTACCCCATGTCGAGTCTTCAGATCCGCGAGGAATCTGAAGAATGATAACGAATTGGTGTCGAGATCGAAAAGGCTTTGGATCGGATCGGGTCCTTGGCGCAGAATCTCGGTCCAGATCTGGGTGATTTGTTCGACCGTTATCTGTGACATTCGTGCTCCGAAGGATTGTTTCTTGCAGCAATCCGACTTTGTGCCGGTCATTGCTGATGCGTTGGGGAATTCAGATAAGCCACCAGGGCCCGCTGCCTTGCAGGCCTCGGTTGGCAATTCCGACGCTGTCGAGCGTCGTTTGATGCAGTCATGTGCATATGCGGGAGAATTCGGGTGTCAGCACGTTTGTCGCGGCTGGACTTCAATCTCTTCGCAGACTGCGCAATAGGCGTCTCCCTATCTTCGCGTTTGAAGGCTCCCGTCGGCGCCATTCGCCTGAGGCTCCCGTTGAGTGCAGGTTGGCTAACGATGCTCGCCCCCCTGCTTACGTTGCGCACTTGCCCGTCCAAGCCCATTGCAACCCGGGGCTGCCAGGAGATACATTGCGGAGAAATTCGGCCCTGTCAAATGTATCTCGTGCGCGAGATTCCTGTGAAATCTAACTTCCGGCTGACGGCGCGGGGGCGTGGCCGGGCGGAAATGCGGTCTGGATTGCGGTTGACATCGGCGCACGCGATACACTTAGATAGACTTAGTTCGCGCGGCTTCGACGTGCTGGGTCTAGCTGGGTGGTAGTTCGTTGGGGGTCGATATGTTCGTCGCTGGCATCGCCTATTCGGTCGATGAGTTGGTCGATGTGTCTGAGTACGCTGCGCGGGGCTGGAGCGGCCCCGAAGAGGTTGAACACCTCCGAAGCTTGGGCCTGTCGCAGACCTATTTTGACCGGCGTAACTTCAGTGACATGTTCCACGCTTCTGTCATGTCAACTCTGTCACAAGCTGGGCTGAAATTGGCGGAGATCGATCATCTGATCACTGTGACGAATTCTGACATCTGGGACGGTTCCGACGAGCAGGAGCTGTGGGTTGCGCTCAGCGACCTTGGCTTCAGCTCCCTCCGGGTGCTTGGTCTCCAGTACCAAGCGTCGTCCGGCTTTGGTAGTGCGCTCTATCAAGCCCAGAGCCTAGTGCGCGGCTGCGGAGCCCGTAACGTCCTCATTGTGTTGCCAACCCGCATGCGGAAGGGACTCCGCTATCCTGCGAACCGCTCGACGGTTTATGGAGATGGTTTCGCGTCATGCCTCGTCACCGCGGCTCCCGGCCCCTATCGCCTGCTCGCGAGCACTTCGATTTGTTACCCAAATAAGGGTCGCACGGCGGGCGGAAGCCAACCCAGCCTGATGCAGGAAGGCCTCAACATGATGCGAGAGGTAGCTGAGGAACTCTATCGTCAGTCCGAGGCTACGCCGCACGATATCGACGTGTTGTTCGCCACCAGCGCCAACGCGACCCTGTATGGCGTGATCGCGGGGTGCGCGCGACTTCCTCGCAACCTGGTCTGGGAGCAACAGCTTGCTCGCCATGGCCATGTCGGCGCCTGCGACAATGTCATCGGCATGGTGGATCGCCTCAATGAAGGCCTCAAGCAATCCGGTGAGCGGTACATGCTTCTCAACTGGGGGCAGGTCGTGAGCAGCGGTGCGGTGCTACAGGCCGTCTAAGGCTTTTGCCGGCTAGGTCGGTGCGCAGCGGAGCTAGTCGGGCGAAGGCGAGTTTGGCTGGAGAGTCCGCGCGGGGGACCCGACGAACAGCGTCCTATTGTTTTTCGACCACACCACGCCCTTTCACAGCAGGTTGAGCACTTGGCTAAGTCGGCCGGCGGGCCGGACTGCAGTTTGCGAGGGCGAGGTCGAAGAGGCCCACCACCTCTAGATTAGGCAAGTCTATCGGTCGGGCGCATCGGCCACCTCTCCGACTGAGCAGAATCGACGCGGGTCTCCCTGCGAAGTACACACAGTCCATCACGTGCTGGCGAGGGGATTAGACTGGACGCTAGATCGTCGTCGTGAAAGTGTATCGTCATGCCGCGACCTGTGGACCTCTAACTATGCTCGAAATGGTCCCCGGCGGATTGACGCTGGAGCGATCGCGGAAACGCATTGGCGAGGTCAGAGGCAGATAGTTCTGGGTCCCTTTCTGTCGGGCGGATGGGAAAGATCAGCGGCAGACCGTTTTTATCGCAGCCATATGATGATCACCGCGAGTAGCTGAGAGGTTTGGTGTGGGCGAAGATTCGAAATCGGGGTCGTTTGGGGCGGCGGCCAAGCCACTGTACATACTTGTCTTCGTCATCTTCGTCGATTTTCTTTGCTATTCGCTGGGCGTCCCGGTCCTGTTGGCATATGTAAGCCGCATGAATAGCACAAACGTGCCAGACGATGTCTTTGTGCTTGGGACCTTGATTCTGACAGACTTAGCTCAAATCGCCGCAATGCCGATCGTCGGAGGCCTGTCCGACCGAATCGGGCGGCGGCCGGTCCTAATCGTCTCAATGTGCGGCCTCGTATTGAGTTGCGCCCTTCGGGCCGCGGCGGGCGACCTCGTCGTTTTTCTCTTTGCGAGTTTCCTATACGGTGCAATGTCAGCGAATGTATCGACCGCATTTGCGGCCGTGGCCGACATTGCATTGCCGTCGACGCGGCTCAGGATGTTTTCGTGGCTCACCGCTGCGCTGAATTCCGGGTATATTTTGGGTCCAGTGGTTGGCGGCGTGCTCGCCGTGCACAGCTTGCGCACGCCGCTCTGGACCGCCGTGGCTTTGAGCGCCTTAGGCGCTGCCGTGGTGGCTCTCCTTTTCCGAGAAACGCTAGCAACCGCGACGCGGAGCCGCCGACCTGTCCGATACGCCAATCCCGCCCGCTACCTCGCAAAGGCAAGGGGCATTCGCCTCGCCGCCATAGCGCGCGCCTATACGCTGCATCAGTTGGCGATTGCGCTGATTCCGCTCGGTGTGACGCTGTACGTCGCACACAGGCATAGTTTCGATCCGCCCAAGATCGGCCTGTTCCTAACTCTGATCTCACTTACGTCCTTCTTCGCCCAGTTGTTCCTTGTGGGGCCCCTCACACGCCGCCTTGGCGAAGTGCGCAGCGCGGTCACCAGCCTCTTGGTCGGCGGCGTGGGTTTTGCGCTCTTTGGTCTATCGCCGGCAGCGATCGGGGTCTGGATCGCCGCCATGTTGATGCCCCTGCGTACAGTGGCGTCTCCAATAATGGCCTCTCAAATGAGCGCATTGACCCCCCAGTCGGAGCAGGGAAGCTTGCAGGGGGCGAACGCTGCCCTAACGAGTGTGACCCGCGTTCTTGTTCAGCTCGCTCTAGTCGCGGCTTTCAGCTCGAGCAGCCGCGACGTCTCAAATCTCGCCTGGAGCGCCCCCTTCTTGGCCGCGGCGCTGCTGCTGGTTGCGAGCGCCGGCCTCATGCTGCGGCACCGCTCGGCATCGGATGAAGACCAGGGGCGCTAGTGTCCCGTCCGATCACGCCTCCGACGAGGCGATCAAGGCTCAAGACAAGTGGACGCTGCGCAAAGACTACAAGGCGAATATGAGCGAATGCCGCCGACTTGCGTCGTGACAATCACTATAGGATGGATGGGGAGCTTTGAAGGTGGCACGCTTCAACCTTGGTTTGGTTTTGGCTGCAGCACTCGTGGCGGGATTGCTCCCAGCGCGTGGAGCTCTAGCCCAGCGGACATCCGAAAATGTAACGACACAAGCGTCTGACGCCTTCGGGACGCGGATAGGCAACGAGCGCAGCGGGCTCTACACGGACAACTCGGTTCGAGGCTTCAATCCGGTGACGGCAGGGAATGTGCGGCTCGAGGGGCTTTATGTGGACTTGGCGGGGCCACTCACCCGGCGGCTCCTGAAAAGCAGCAGCGTGCGAGTAGGCTTGGCGGCTCAAGGTTATCCCTTTAGTTCCCCAAGCGGGATAGTCGACTATACGCTCCGACGGACGGATGGGGCACCTGGCCTCAGCATGTTGGTCGGGGCCGGCGATTTCGGGAGCCGTCAACTCGACCTGGACGCGAGTGCGCCACCTATGCTTGGGGGCCGCCTAAATCTCGACGTCGGATTGACCTTGCGTCGAGACGCCACGCGCGCCGGAGACCGGGCCCACATTCGCGGCGCCGCGATCGTGCCTCGGTTGCGACTTGGCCCCAGCTTGTCTGCGCAAGCATTTTGGGGGCGGGGCGGGATCAGCGACAGTCTTGTTGACCCAATCCTCTTTCCGTCATCCGCCGGGCTGCCGCCGCGCTTGAAGCGGCGGCATTACGGAGAGACTTGGGCCCGCACGTCCGGACACAACGAACTCTACGGTGGCCTCGTGGATTGGCAGCCCGCAGCAACTACCCGGGTTCGGGCGTTGTTCGCGCGCTCGGAAGACTACTCAAGCTTCGACTATGCCGACCTCTTTCTCGACGTCACGCCAACCGGCGCCGGCCGGCGCGTGATTATCGGCGTCCCGCCGCATAGCGGTGCGTCGTGGTCAGGAGAAATACGCCTGGCGCAGACCTGGGACGGCGCGCCCTTTCGTCACGTCTTGAATTTGAGCCTTCGAGGCCGCAGGGCCAGCCGCGAATACGGCGGAACTGCGACACTACCACTCGGCTCGGGCTTGATCGGCCAAACCATGCCTATCGAAAGGCCGCGCTTTGATGTTCGAGCGCAGGACGTACGGAAGCTCAAGCAAGTCTGGCTTGGCGGCAATTATGAACTGGTCTGGCGTCGAGTTGGTGAAGCTAGCCTTGGCATACAATGGACGCGGTACGAGGAGACCCTGCGGGCCGGCTTGGGGGCCGCATCGCGTACGAAAACCAACCCCGTGTTATTAAATGGGACAGCCGCAATATATCTCTCCCGTCATGCAGCACTCTATGCCAGCTATATCAGAGGCCTCGAAGAAAGCGGGGTCGCGCCTTCGAACGCCAGCAATTTCTCTGAGATTCTTCCTGCGGCCAAGACGCGCGAACGTGATCTCGGCATACGCATCGACCTACGTCCGAACCTGAAGTTGGTGGCCGGTGTTTTCTGGCTGAAGCGGCCATATTTTAGCTTCGATCGGAGCGGCGCCTATGTGCCCGCGGGTGAGGTCATCAATCGCGGTCTGGAGTTATCCCTGTCGGGCCTAGTCGCAGACGGTATCTCGCTCGTGGTCGGCGGCGCATACTTCGATCCCGAGATTCACGCCGAGGCCGCTTTTCGAGGCGTACGACGACCAGTGGCGATTCCCCGCGATCTTGTCGGCGCAAGTGTCAATTATCGCCCCCAAGACAGCGATTGGTCTCTTGACGCCACGATAAACCACACTGGCCGCCGCTACCTGACCGACTCGACCCACCTGACGGCGCCAGGCTACCTGACCCTGGACCTGGGCATGCGCTATTATTTTCACGTGGCTGGGACGAGCGCCGTGGCTCGGGCCGTATTATACAATGCGACCAATAAGTTTGCTTGGACGGTCTATAACAGCGGCGGCGTCGAGCCCGTTGATCCACGGCGAGGCGTGATCAGTCTTACGCTAGACTGGTGATGCTAGAGCGGAACTAAACTTGGCCGATAATGCAGAACGGCGACGACGGTGCCTTGAAATTCCGACCATCAAATGTATGCTGGTTGATAGGTTGTCGCTTGAGCAAATCCATGACTGACAATTTTGATGACACACTTCGCCGGTTGGATCTTGCTTTTGGGATCATCGTCGGCCTCGCAACTGCGGAGGCGATAGCTCAGGCGGGCTGGTCGCCGAGCGAGGTCGCGGGCCTCCAGCCAATCGAGACCACTGCCGGCACGCCTCTCACGGAGGACATCGGGCTATTGGCGCTGCAACTCGCGCTGGGCTCGTGACTGCGCAACCGTGAGTTCGGGCGTCTAGGCTGCCGAGTTAGGCCGCTGGCCTCCAGCCGATCGCGGTCGCTGGCACCATGCCTCTCGTTGATTTGGTTGCCCACTTGCCGCAGCAACTCGCATCAATTCGCAACACATCTGGGCTTCAGCGGCCCATTGTCCTCCCAGAGGATCGCCGAGTTGAACAGCCGCCGTAATTACCGCAGCGACTGCGCACGCGGCAGACATTCGTTATCACCCATTTGGCACTTGCCGACTCTAAGCTGCACAGGTACATGGACGGTTGTTTCAGCTAGGATTACCGATACACCGCCAGCGCGGCCCATCGTCCTGAGGTCCCGCTAAGCTATCATCCAGGATGGCGAGAGGCCACCCAAGCGTGGCCAAAGCCGCCAGGCTATGATTTTCCAGCGAGATTTGACTGGACGAGCAGAACCACAAAGTGGTTAGCTAATTGACTCCAACCTGCACGATATCAAATGAGCGCTCATCTGGACTTGAACTTAACCATAACTAAGGCGACCGAGATTATCGTTGCGTATCTGAGCGGGCGAACAGTTGACCCGACGGAACTCCCCCGTCTGGTCCGCGAGGTTCGGGAAGCGCTCTGTCCGATGCTGGCAGCACCTGAGGTCGACACTACGCCTCCCTCGTCGGAGGAGCCCCTCGAAAAGGCGCCTTCGGCGACTGATGTGGCTGTCCCAACGAGGGGTGGAGGCCGCATGCCGGCGGTGCCCGTCGAGTCATCGATCAATCCAGACTTCATTTATAGCTTGGAAGATGGAAAACCGTATCGGTCATTACGCCGACACTTGATGGCGAAATACGGCATGACGCCGGATGACTATCGGCGGAAATGGAGCCTGCCGGCGGATTATCCGATGGTAGCACCAAGTTTTGCAAAACAACGATCCGAGGTGGCTAAACGCAGCGGCCTCGGAACGACGAAGGCGGCGCGCGCGCCCGTTCGAAAGTCGCGCTAGAAAAAATATATCCGCTAAGGTTCGCTCATGATCGCCTCTGCCTATACACAAGCTGAGATGTGGTAACGCCTGTATAGAGGCGTGCGGCCACCTTGTGCTTCTTGCGCGGGGACAAGCAAGGCGCCTGGCACGAATGGCCCTGTGGGCGAAGCGCTCGAGGCGGCCTGGCTGCGCGAAACCGCGCAGTGGTGAACTGCAGCCTAGAAGATCGCGTGTACGCTTCGAAGGCGCCTGCGACTTCCATTTCGAGGGTGCAGCCAGTTGGCGACCTATGGGCTAAGCGCTTGAACCGCGTACACGATACGCACCGCTTGCCAAGGTCCCCTTGACGGGTCGCTCAAGCGTTCTGTCCGGGGTCGCGCCCGCGGTATGACTTTTGGATCATTCTCGCGCCTGCTTCGATCGCGTCGCGCGCTTCGGGAGCACCACCTAAGTCTCCAATGCTCGTCCACCAATGCGACGGCTCCGCTCCGAGCACCACCGCGGATCGGCTTTCGACGATTCGCGCCCGGGTGACCCGCCCACCCCCTGCGTGCAAGATCGCGCCAGATTCCCGACAGTCTTCACTACAGAGCCACCCCACGACTGGCGCCACCATATCTGGGGTGATGACGTCCTTCATGTAAGCGAGCGTGATCTTCGAGGTCAGCGGCGTGTACGCGAATGGCATGACGATGTTCACACAGATGTCGACGCCTTCCGGCACCTCGGCGGCGAGCGACCTACCCAGGCCGATTATCGCGGATCTCGATGCGCCGTAAATGACTGAACCGGCGAGTCCGTACAGCCCCGCGGACGAACTGCTCAGCACCACGCGTCCATACTGCCGCTCGAGCAGGCGCGGCCACGCCGCAGCGAGGGGATAGACGGTGCCCCAGATATTTGTATCCACGACACGCCGCAGCTCGTCCTCCGCGACATCCGCAAAGCGGTCGGTGGAGAGTACGCCGGCGTTGCAGACAAGAATGTCCAGGCCGCCGAAGGCCCGCTCAGCGCACGCTATCAAATCTTCGGCCTGCTCGCGTTGGTCGATGGCCGCCTCGTGGGCGATAGCACGCCCTCCGCTGGCGATGATCTCATCGGCGACCGCGCGTGCCGACGAAGCAGCGCCGGCATGGCCACGGTTGTTTACCACCACACTGCAGCCTTGGGATGCGAGCCAAAGCGCATAGGCCTTGCCCAGGCCCTTACCTGCGCCGGTAACGACGGCCACCTGTCCTGCAAAACTAGCCAATGTCAGTCTCCTGCCGGGATGAGCAAGTACCGACGCAAAACGCGCCGCCACAAGCTGCCTGGGCCAAGTCTAAGCCGCAGCTCGGATAATACAAGATCAGGCGCGACCATTGTTATCCAATATAACGGCGTAGGGTTATGACCCCGTCAATCTAGACACGCCCGCCATGGTGCATTGGCGGACCGCCTCGATCAATCCAGTCGAAATGCCAGCGCTTCCACGAAGTATCGATAATTGTCGGGGTTGCCCTGGGCGGCGGCGGGCGCTTCGCGGGCAAGGCGCCGGGCGGCTTCAGCGTCGAGAGGCGCACGCACTTCGTCGGGGTCGGGGTCGACGTCGGGCCCAAGGGTGATCGCTACTCGCACCGCCTGACGAATGACGGCGCCGGGCTGACTATTCCGTCCGATGGACGGTAGCGTCCAGAACTTGTCGCCTAACCCAATCGCATAGCTCAAATCCGGCCGAAAGTAGATGTCTACCGGCTTATGATTAGCAGCTGCATCGGAAAGGCAGCGATATACGGCGCCCGACATGACATTTCGGCTCATCAGCAAGGTCCGCCTTATTTTATTGGGGGCGAACGCCGCGTCGGGACCGAACCAGGCCGTCAAGATCTTAACCTCCCGCCGCGGGGGCTTATCCAGAGCACGCAGAGCGCGATCCATCATTTGCTCGGCGCGATGGGAAGCAGACTCCGCCGCCGCGTGAGCCTGGCCCTCGCAAGGCGTCTCTCCGGCTGACGCCGGCTCGGCGAGGGCCAGCGCCGCCGCAAGGCCGGCCCAACGCACGCCGCGTCGCCAGCCTTTGCCGGCCGTCGCGCATCGAATGAGAAGCCGCGCCGACAAGGCGGAATCCGCGGCTGGCCAGGCTTCGAAACCCGCCCGCATCATTTACTCAAATCCGTTCTTAGGTCGACGAGTTCGCGCGCGACGCAGTCCAACAAGCTCAGGGCCGCCAAATGATGCGCCCGAGCATGCTCGCAGTCAGGCAATGCCGCGAGAAGTTCGGCTGAATGGATCACATTCAGAAGAGTCAGTATCTCCCCGATGCGATCGGCAGGCGTGACGCCGAATTGGCTAGCCTGAAGCCAAACAACCTTCTCGGACATAGTACATCTCCATCGGGCTGGATAACCAAGACGCGGCGCCCACTTTGCTACATCGGACAGCGAAGAAGTGCAGCGCCCCAGCGGTCTATCCCGCGGTTTTCTTGGGGTGATGAAGGGAAAGTCGGACAAGCCAAATACAGCGGGGATGCGCGCTCGGTCGCATGCCCATGGGAAACGTCGAGCATGTTGACGTCCCCTTTCGCCCGGCGTGTATATTTCACAACTTACCATCTAGAATTGTTCTTTGCAAGCCTATGGCAGCTTTGAAATATGCAAGTGATCCATTTATTTCAGCCCGCTACACCATCCCTCGGAGGAGGAGCAGTCGCGGGCAGAAGCAGATGTTCTCGCACTGTCGCGACCGAGGGGGTGTAGGCATGATTTATGGATCGAGATCGCTGTGATGCTAGCGTGGTTGCCGCACATCATGCTCGCTTGGGAAATGTCGATGTGCCTTGATCGTTTGTACCTGCGGCGTCGACTGCACAATGCTTACTCCCTGCTCGGCCTCCGACACCTAGAATATCGGTGACAGCCGTTATTGTTGGATCCGAGAAGTACAGTTTCCCGGGCGTCGAGCGCGCCGGCGGAAAAACGCGCAGTCGGCGATGGCCCAGACGATGCGCTTTTCGCCCCCTCCCTACTTCGACGATAAAGAAGCTCTACTAGACCGTGTATTGTTGAGCTTGGCAACTGGCTTTCGACCCGGCAGACACAGATCGAGATGTGCGTGCCGCGCAATCAAGGCGAGCCGACCGAAGCAACCTTGGAGCGGCGCGCCGGGCCAGGCATATCCCGATCGCTGCACTGGTGCTCGCCGGTGCCCGGGGTCGATCTGGCTTCCGAGCTGCACAATCGTTCAAACTCCGCACGCGCAGCCGGCCGTTCATGCTGGCGTTGTGCCCGTTGTCTCGGACGCCGCGCCAGATGCCGGCGTCGCGCGGCCGGCCTCCAACTTGATTGGGATTTGCGAGATGAAAGTCGGCTTGGCGATGATTTCGTTGAAAAAGGCGCTGTTGAAGCCGTGCCTCGGGCCTGATTCACTCCTGCAGAGGCAGGAGGACGCGGCGATGATGGGTGAGCGGCGGGTCGATCAGGCGGCGCTGTTCTACGAGTTCTCGCTGGAGCGCCACGTGCCACAGGACCACCTGTTGCGGGCCATCGACAGGTTCGTGGATCTCGAGGGCGTGCGAGCGCACGTGGCGCCCTTCTACAGCCCGATCGGGCGGCCTTCGATCGATCTCGAGTTGCTGATCCGGATGCCGCTGGTGGGCTACTGCTTCGGCATCCGCTCGGAGCAGCGGCTCTGCGAGGAGGTGCACCTCAACCTGGCCTATCGGTGGTTTTGTCGGTTGGGGCTGGACGGCGACGTGCCCGACCACTCGACCTTCTCCATGAACCGCCACGGCCCCTTCCGCGAGAGCGACCTGCTGCGCGAGCTGTTCGAGACGGTGGTGCGCCGCTGCATAGCAGAGGGCCTTGTCGGCGGCGAAGGCTTCGCCGAAGGTGTCGATGTCCCGCTGCCATTTGGTATCGATCCGGTTGCCGAACGGGTCTTGGTAGATCGATTGGCGGTAGCAGGTCAGGAGCGCGTTTTTGTGCTGTGAGAGCGCATCCTGGAAACGCTGCTCGAAGCGGCCGCGCACGGCGCTGCGATGACGGAACCACGCGCCCGCGGCGACCGTCACCGCAAGGGCACCGACCATCAGGACCTCAGGATGGTCCTGAATGAATGAGATCGCGGTCCCAATCACGAGCAACGCGCTGATGAAGCGCGCGAGCTGGACCAGGGTGCCGAGGTCGGACTCCGACGCTTTCTTTCGCTTTCCGCCGCGGGTCCCGTCACTTCCCGCTCCCGCGAACACTGCTTCTTCATATCGGCGAGTGTTTGGAGCGGGACCGCCGCCCGTCAACCCAGCCTCGCTTCCTCCGCTCCGCTCCGTGCAGCTCGCTCCCTGGGCGCGCGCCTCCGGCGCGGGGTGTGACCGCCGGCTCCCTATCCCGCTCCCGTTGGCTCCCCATGAAGCCGCGGAACGGTCCGCGGCACTTGAAGAGGAACTCTTCCATGGCCCAGCAACACCTTCTCCGTCGGCGTTTTCCGATCTACCGCCTGTATCGATGCCGCCGCTACCGAGGTCACCGTAGCCTCAATGGCCAAGCGGCATCTCCAAATCGATGGCTACGCCATAAAAATCCAATCACCTATCAGCGAACTGGACTGGACCCCTGCAAGCACAAGCTCACCCTGTCCTGAGACTGTTAGGACACTATCTGAGCCGACCTGCGCAACGGAGTACGTCGATCCAAGTTCAAGCTGAACACGGTCTCCGTCCGTCAGCTTGAAGTCGACGATCTTGTCCGCCCCCGCCTCCGCGAAGAAAAAATACGTATCCGCACCGATTCCTCCCGTAAGCGTGTCATTGCCTCGGTCACCGGACAGCCAATCATTTCCGGCAGCGCCTTCCAAGGTATCCTGGTCTTGGCCGCCGTACAGCCAATCGGCATCCTGGCCGCCGATCACCACATCGTCGCCTGGTCCACCATGAACGCTGTCGAGGCCCGTATTTCCCTGGAGGATGTCTGCACCCTCCATACCCATGATTATGTCCGCTCCGCCGAGACCGGATATGCAATCCTCACCACCTGCGCCATTCAGCGTATCTGCAACGCTTGAGCCATTGATCCCTCGGTCGGAAAACTCAAAGAGCTCGTACAGCGCTAAGCCAAGCGCTTGCTGCCCCTCTGAGCTGTAGTGAATTTGATCGATCTGCATTCCAAATTCATCAGTGTTAGCAGCCGCTGCATTTGAATCGCTTTCTGATATAGTGTCCTGCGCTGTGCGAACTAAGTCCTCGAAGGCAAAGTCCGCTTTATTGCTGATGCGACCAAACAGGATCGGCGTACTGACGGCACCCCATTCAAGGCGCACCTCCTCAAACAACGACAGCAGGTTACTCTGATAGTTTTCGGCCTTCATGGATGAGGTGGCGTCCTGCTCACCCTGCATCCACAACACCCCGGAAAGCGGCTCGCCGAGATAACTTTCCGCCGATGACACCATGCTCTCGGTCGTGGCGAACAACTCCCGAGTCGCGGGAGACCAGTCAAGTTGAGCAGGATCCGCCGCTAGCCCTGTGGATCCCTTCGCCGATTTCACGATGTACAGCGTCTCGTCAGCGTGGTCCTGACGCCATCTATAGGCGAATTCGACTTCAGGCCCCCACGCACCTGGATTCCCAAGCGTCCCGGTATTGGCGCCAGGATCCATCGGCACGAAGGCGGTGCCGGTCCAGATTTGGACTCTTTCATCAACCAGCCGCAAATGCGCCGGGAGGTCCTGGGCGGTAAGCCCGAAACCGAGTGCGTTCGACTGTCCGGCCACTACTATAAGGGTCATACGGGGACTCCAATCTACCTTTGGTGGCTAGATCGGACATGCGCCATGGTCCGTGCGCGCAGCGGTGGCGCGTCCGCGGCCACATGTAATCAGCACTACGATCGCTGATTTTCTGTATTAATTCATTATATGGGCACCTGTCCGCACCATAACGTGCGTAATGAGCGCCACCATTGGGTCTTTGGAAAGTATATTTTCTCTGTCTTGCGCATCGCTTCGGCCTGTGAACCGATTTTTATCGTCACAATAGCTACTGGCACAACTTTCACGAGTCAAAAGGATTCTAGTGTGGCATACTTAATCATATTTAACCAGTAATCTCGCGGTTTTGTGATTCAACATGGCTCTTAAAACGATTCTAGGTTGTGTCATGCGATAGTCGGGATGGAGATATAGGATGACGCTTCTTTCAGGACTGGTTATTAGCAGCCCACAGGTTGACCTTTACAATCCATTCACTTATTCGATTGTCAGCAGTACAGCTGGGTATCCATTGACGCCAATGGAGGCCCTACAGCTTACTGGACAGCAAGATATGGTGAAGTATTCTGGTGATCGACTATTCACAGGAGCCGTATCTCCCGAGGCGCCGTTTATCATGCCTAGCCAGGCGAATGCGGCGGGACGGTACGTAGACTCTCAGTTCCTGAACGAAATTATCGGGAATTTGCAAGCTCTTCCCACGCTTCCGCAGAAGCTTGCGGAATTCTATAAAATGTACACCGATCCGAATTATCAATTTTACGCAGACTTTGACCAGTACCCCGGCACTTACAACGTGACTTATTTTAGTGCGGAAGAAGGGGGACTGACTACCGATAGTGTGTTTTCCTCATTCGGAAACTGGGCGTATGGCGCCATCGGTATTGCTGGAGGTATTCCGAAAGAATATTTGACGTTTGCGGCTGATTGGATGCAACAGGGGCAAAGCGAAATACCTCAAATTCTCCGGCGCGATGACCCACACGATGCGATTAATGTTGATCTTGGCATTCAAACGGCGACGAACTACATATTCCAGGGGGGTGGATTGCCGACCAGTCTGTTCTCGGTGGGGCCACCCTTGAGTCCCACTGGCACCAACGTTCCCGACGGGATTGAAGGAGGGTCTTCTGCCGACACCATTCATGGTCTCGTCGGAAACGATTGGATTTACGGCGGGGCGGGTGCCGACGGCATCTATGGCGATGACGGCTCGGATGTGATCCTAGGCGACACCGGTGCCGACAACCTAATCGGTGGGCTCGGGGGAGACCTGGTCAGCGGCGGCGAGGACAACGACGTCATCCTTGGAAATGAGGACAATGACCGTCTCTTCGGTGACAACGCGCCGGACTGGATCGAAGGCAATGCCGGAGACGACGTCATTTTCGGTGGCGCAGGCAATGACGCCTACGCCTATGGCACGGCTGGTTTGTTCGGCGGCGACGGAAATGATGCCATCTCCGGCGGTGATGGCTACGATCAAGCTTCAGGAAATGATGGCAACGATCTGCTCTCCGGGGGCACGGGGAACGACCTCCTCATCGGAGACAACGCGGCTATCAATTGGGTCTACAATAGCGGCACGTGGGTCCCGCAGGTGTCTGCCTTCAGCGGCACGGGCAACGATGAGATCTACGGCAATGACAATAATGACACCATTTATGGCGGTGCTGGCAGCGATACACTTCAGGGCAATGCGGGCCTAGACACGATCAACGGGAACGCAGGCGATGATTTCATCTACGGCGGTCAAGATGGGGACTGGCTTGCTGGCGGCCAGGACAACGACACCATCCGCGCGAACCTCGGAAACGATTACCTTACGGGTGATCTTGGGAACGACCACCTCTATGGCGAAGGTGGAGCAGATACGTTTGCGACGAGCTCCTCTATGAACGTCGATAGAGTGTACGACTTCAATAGCTATGAGGGCGACAGAGTGCAGGTCTTGTCCGGGGCCTACTCGGTATATCAGTCGGGAAGCGACACAATCATCGACTTCGGCAACGGATCGCAGATGCAACTTGTCGGCACTCCGATGAGTGCGCTGCAACCTGGTTGGATTATTTAGATGCGTATACATTCGCAAGCCGTGATTTTAGCTATTGGCATAGCTGCACTGCTGAGCGTGGGAGCCTATGGTCAGGCGCCGTCTTCGGCGCCTGACACTCCTCGGGCTCCACGCGACCGAGTGATGACGATCGCCGAGATTGAACTCGACTGTGCGGTGCGGTCCGACCGCTCCTTGTCCGACTGTCACGTGGTGAAAGAGACGGTCCCGGGCGCGGGCAATCTGTTCATTCGGGAAAAGATGGATCCGAACCATCGTCTGCCCGAGGAATATGCGCGCCGCGCATCAAACGGCCGAATATCGCTAAATCTGAGATTGCCATTCATTCCACCCGTCCCCGCAAATCACGACGAAGGCGACGCGGGGAGCACATCTCAGCGTCACTGAGCGATCAATTCGCGTGGCGAGCGACTGACCATAGCCAGGTGCCCAGCAGCAGAACCGCTGGGACGATACCGACGATAGCTGAGGCCAGCGCAGCCCGTGTGCGTCTGAGGCGCAGAAACAGCCATCCGAGCAACGGGGCGACAGGTGGGATTAGGATTACTCCGAGAACCACGGGCTGACTGTTCATCACCCCAGAGCCCGCATGGGCCCCATAACCACTAAAAATAAGCCACGCCATACCGATTAGGAGGAATGACGCGCCTCCGAGAATCCCGGCGGCGGCTACCGCGACCGGTGCGATATCTGCGGCCGTCACTTTGATCTTCCGGGCCATAAAGAACTGTCCTCGCTAGATCAGATCAGGCAGCCTATCGATGCCACAAAGGCCGTCTAGGCCGACAGCTCGCCCCACAAGATCGCTGATTGCGGCTTTCACTAGGCGTGACCGAGCAAGCGTCGATCACGAGGATCTCCCGCGGTTCCAATCATATCCCACGTCCGACCTCCGGTCAGAGGTTGTTTCCCAAGCGATCCCACCGACCACTTTGAGTAGACATTTAGAACTAAAGTTGCCCGCCTTCGCTATCGCACATCCGCCGGAAAGGCGGCCCGAACATCCGTCCGCAGGAAGGCGTCAAGCACAGCGACAGTCCTTCGTGTCGCCTTCCACTCGGCGTGCTCCCACCGTCGCCATGTGCCTTCGTCAACACCGACCAGCCGCGCGGCGTCTCGCATCTCGATCCCACGCCGTCGACGCTCTGCGAGGAGCGCCTCCGCGAGTGACGCCGGATCGGCCCACGGCTCCTCGCCGAGGAACGTGATGATCGCGGGATATGCCCTCACGAACGGCAGGCGCTCATCGCGTTCCCACCACATAACTGTCTTGGCGTCAGCGCCGAGGAGCCCAGCCGCGTCGACCTGCCGAAGCCCAAGCTCGCGACGCCTCCGCGCCAGCCGTGCGCCCAGTGTGTCGCCGATGAGGCGGAGGAAATCTGGCCTGCGAGCGCGCAGGAGCACGGGAACCGGGAGTCGCCAGAATGCGACGCAACTATGCCGCTGCGGGCTGGGCGGCCCCGGCCGCGGCGCCTGCGGGCGCGCCCCTCGGTGCCAGACCGACTATCAGGGGCGCATCTCCGGCCCGCTGATGGACCGCATCGACTTGCAAGTGGAGGTCCCGCCGGTCGCCGCCGCCGATCTCGCCCTGCCGCCGCCCTCCGAAGGCACCGCCGAGGCGGCCGCCCGGGTAGCCGCCGCGCGTGAGCTGCAGGCCGACCGCGCCCGGGCGCTGGGCGAAACCGCCCGGCTCCTCAACGCCCAGGCCGATGGCGAGCACCTGGACCGCATCCTCGACCTGGAGCCCGCCGCCCGCGCCCTGCTCACCCGCGCCTCGGAGGCCGGCGGCCTGACGGCGCGCGGCTGGACCCGCACCCTGCGTCTGGCCCGCACCATCGCCGACCTGGAAGGCTCAGGCGGCGTGCACCGCGGGCATGTGGCCGAGGCGTTGGCCTATCGGCGCGCTGCGCTGGGCGCGGCTTTAAGGCAAACCGGGTAGAGGAAAGCCCTTCCTCCTGCTCCCGAAGCGCCGCCATCGCCCCGGTCTGCCCGCAGGGTCGACGGCTAGAGGGAGACTACCGCTTGATCCGCCGCGCGGCGTAAGGGGCCATCATAGTCCTCGGGGCTCCGCCGACGGCGGTCGGGCCCGAAATATCCCGGGGCCGTCACGAAGGGCCGGGGATTCATGACGACCGTCTCCAGCCGCGTGAGGATCGTTCGCGCCGTCACCGGCTTGCAGATGAACTCCGTCGCGCCCCGGTCGCGGGCCATGGTCAGCCGCGGCGCGTCCGAATGGCCGGTGAGGACGATGATGGGCAGGAAGCGCTCGGGTCCGGTCATCGCCCGCACGGCGGCGGTGAACTCCAGGCCGTTCATCCGCGGCATCTCGTAATCGACGTAGGCGACATCGGGTTTGTGCTGCGTCACCGCCTCGAGGCCGCTCCGTCCGTCGGGCGCATAATGGATGCGGCGCACGCCCGCCGCGCGCAGGACGGAGCCGATGATGACCCGCATCTGCGCGTTGTCATCGATGACCAGCAGCCGAAGCGCGGCCAGACCTTTCGCCATGCATTCCCCCGCCCCAGGCGCGTCGCCGATGTTACGGCGGCGCTTTAAATCATGTTTCGCAAGCGTAACAAACCCGCGTTATGCGAGGCGGCGCGATCGGCCGCCCAGGCGCCCGCCGTTGTTGACGCCGCCGCCGGTCGGCGCCTGAATGAGGCGCCTTTTAGGGAGGCAGGCATGACGCGCGTCCTCGATGTCGACAGTCACTGGACCTTCCCCTGGGAGTTCGAGCTCGAGCACGGCCCGCTGAAGCGGTTCGCGCCGCACCTCGGCGACACCGCGGGCCTGATGACGTTCTTCATGGCCGGCGACCTCGTCCGCAGCCTGCCCGACGCCGAAAAGCCCGATCCCCTGGCCCTGTTCCCACCGCGCATCCTGCCGAACGGCGAGGTGAAGAAGGTGGCCGAGCACTGGGAACGCCTGAGGGTGCATGTGGACGCCGGCGAGCGCGTCAAATGGATGGGCGAGATCGGGATCGACTATTGCCTGGTCAATCCGGGCGGCTATGCGGCGCTGTATCCGCTGCTGGACGAGCTTGGCCTGCGCAAGGCGTACCTGCGCGAGTGCAACGACCTGTTGGGAGACGCGCTTGACGGCCAGCAGCACAAACTGGGCGCCATATCGGCGATCGACCTCACCGACATGGACTGGGCGATCGCCGAGCTGACCCGCATGCGGGCGCGGGGCAGCCGCTCCTTCGTGGTGCGGACCGAGCCGGTGAACGGGTTCTCGCCCGGCCACAGCCATTGGGACCGGCTGTGGGCGACGGCGGTCGACCTGGGCATGGTGGTCACCCTGCACATCGGCAATGCGCCCACCCACTTCGGCGATTTCGGCCGCATCGACTGGAAGACCGCCACGCCCGACTGGCAGGGGGCCTTCCTGCGGATGGCGAACTGCCAGCCGAACCAGGGGGCCGAACTGTTCCTCAACGCCATGCTCTATGGCGGCGTGTTCGAGCGCCATCCGAGGCTCACCGTGCTGGTCGCGGAGCTCTGGACCGGCTGGCTGCCAAACTTCATCCGCAAGACGGAGGTGCTCACCGCCAAGGGCGGACCCTGGGGGGCCTGGCCCTATCCCCTGGGCGGCGGCGAGTATCTGCGGCGCAACGTCCGGGTCACGCCCCTGCCGGGCCTGGGGGACTGGAACGCGCTGGACCTCGTCCAGGCCTATCCGGAAATCATGGTGTTCTCGTCGGACTATCCTCACACCGAGGGCGACGCCGACCCGATCAACCTCTACCAGCCGGGCCTCGACGGCCTGCCCGCGCCGATGCGCGAGGCGTTCCTGGGCGAGAACATCGCCGGATGCTTCGCCCGCATGGGCGATCCGGTGCTCTAAGCGGCGGGGCGGCGAGCGGACTCCCAGGTCCCCACGGCCAGGGACGCCAGGAACAGATAGCCCCAGATCGTCAGGCTCCGCAGATAGGCGACGCTGCGCACGCCCTCGTCGGCGATGATCGCCAGATGCGTGACAAGCGCCAGAAGTTGGAAGGCGGCGGCGAACAGCAGCCAGATCCGGTCCCTGGAAAGCGCCAGCATCAGCATGAACGCGAGGAAGCCGGCGTCCACCCAGACCATGGCCAGCTGGGGATCGAACGGCGTGCGGCGGTTCTCCGCCAGCAGGGTCCCCAGCCAGGCCGCGAGATTTGCGACGGCCGTCAGCCGCTCCGGCTCTCCTCCGCGCCAGAACGCGTAGCCCGAGACCAGGCACATTGCAGTCAGCCAGGCCGCATGCGGCGGCAGGTGGAAAGACATGAGGCCCTCAGTCGCCTGAGGGCCTCACTTGCACATGCGTCACGGCGGCGCGCAACCGCCGGACAGGGATCAGCTGGCCTTGGCGACCCGCGTCGGCGCCAGGTGCAGAGTACGCACGCCCGGATCTTCCGGCTTGTCCGGCTCGCCATAGGCGACGGCGCCGAGGCCGATCTGGCGCTGGGCGATGCTCAGTTCCTTGTGAGCCTCGACGATGGCCCGCCGCGCTTCGGAAAGCGCCTGGATGGACTTGGACGCCCATTCGACGGCGCCCTGGCCCACCAGGGCGGAAATGCCGGCCTCGACCCGCATGCTGGGCATGACGCCGGCCAGGGCGGCGGTCTTGCCGAGGGCCGCGTCGATGGCGGACTCAGCTTCGAAGAGCGAGATGGCGACTTGGTCTGCGATCAGACGACGTTGCTTGAGCATGTGATCTCTCTCTCGCGCTCAGCAGGGCTGGCGCGTTGCTAGGGGTTGGATTTTGGAAAGGGCGGCCGAACTGGCCGGGTCGGCTAAATCAGATCCTGGAGGGCGTGGAGCCCTGCGAGCAGCGACCCGAAAGCCATGGCCGAGACGATGGCGATGGCCAGGATTGCTCCCAGGCGGGCGAGCGGACTTAACTTGAGTCCGTCAGCCCTTCCCCATCGCCCGGCCTGAAGTTCTCGTCCAAGAGCACCCAGGTAAGGCAGAGGACTTCCCGCAACACCATTTCGGACGGTTTGAACCGCGCCAACTTGCGCGTCGCCGACACCAGGTGACGCGCCATTTCCGCCTGGGTCTCGGTAGCCGCCAGATCGACGAGCTGCCGCTCCAGCTGCATCCATGAGAAGGTCGGCGTCGGTTCTTCCGAGGACTCCGGCGTCGGCCACCGAGCCTCGAAGTCGTCGATCTCCCGGCGCAGACGCACCGCCCGGCCGACCGCCGCCCGATTCTCGAAGTTCTTCCACTCGCCCATGTTCGCCCTCACCCGATGACGACTCATCGGAGCAGGGCGGGGCGAGATTGTCTGTCCTGACCGGATCATGTCCTGACGCGATCAGGACAGGCGGATGGCGATCATCGGCGGCCAACATGCGGGCGGCGGCGTAGCGGTCGCCGACCCCGAGCTTGCGGCGCGCGCGATCGCAGTAGGTGTCGACCGAAGTCTTCGACATGCCGAGCTCACGGGCGATCTGTTTTGAAGACAGATGCCGGTCGACAAGCCGCAGGCACTCCCGCTCCCGTGGCGTGAGCAACTCGATGCGGGAGTCGGTCATCAGTGGAATACCCCCATACGGCGAACATTAAACGCTGCGCCGTCCTTGTCGTCTACTTTAGCGCGCAGCAGACGCAGCGCGACGCTAGCGTTTCATGTGAAGGCATGCCAGCGAGGCATCATGCAACTCAAAGACGCTGGGACCGACCCCGTAGATTTCGCCATCGGCGCGCGCATGCGCGCCCGGCGGCGGCAACTGAACTTCAGCCAGAGCGACCTGGCCGCCAGGCTCGGCGTTTCATTCCAACAGGTGCAGAAATACGAGCGCGGCGTGAACCGGGTCTCCGGATCCACGCTTGTCGCCGCGGCCGCGGCGCTGGCGACGACCGTCGGCTGGCTGGTGGGCGAAGAGGGCGCCGCCGCCCAGAGCGATGACGTGTTCCACGCCCTGGCGACGCCCGGGGCGCTGGAGATGCTCCAGGCCTATGGACGCATCACCGAGCCGCGCACGCGGGCGGCGCTGCTGGCCCTGGCTGAGCAAATGAGCGCGGCGGAGCCGGAAGCGATGGCGGTTTGACCGCCCGTTAAGTCGTCGGCGGCTATGACTTGGAGATGTCCTCGTCTTCCAAGTCCCGACCGCCGCAGAATGTGCCGGCCGACCAGTTCGCGGCCCTGAGCCACGAGTTCCGCACGCCGCTGAACGGCGTGCTCGGCATGGCGCGGCTTCTGGACGGCACGCGGCTGACGGCCGAGCAGCGGACCTATGTGAACGCCCTGCGCGAGAGCGGCGAGCATCTGCTGGGCCTGGTCAACGACGTTCTGGACTTCGCCAAGCTGGGCGAGGCGGGCGTCGAGCTGCATCCGGCGCCGGTTGAGGTCGAGGCCCTGCTGCGATCGGTGTGCGAACTGATGTCGCCCCGCGCCCGCGAAAAGGGGATCGAGATCGCCTGGGCGGCGCCGGCGGGGCTTGGCCGCATCCTGGCGGACGAGGGGCGGCTGCGGCAGATCCTGCTGAACTTCGCCGCCAACGCCGTGAAATTCACCGAGACGGGCGGCGTCCTGCTCACCGTCGCGCGCAAGGGCGCGCGCCTGCGCTTCCGGGTCGAGGACACCGGCCCCGGCGTGCCGCGCGGCCGGCGTGCGATGATCTTCGAAGCCTTCGCCCAGGCCGACCCGGCTCATGCGGCCCTGGGCGGGGTGGGCCTGGGCCTGGCCATCGCCCGGCGCCTGGCCACCGCCATGGACGGCGCCGTGGGCGTCGGCGCGGCGCGCGGCGGCGGGGCGCTGTTCTGGCTCGACGCGCCATTCCCAGCGCCGGGACCCGCGGCCGTGGACGGCCGCCTGGCCGGCCGCACCGTGGGGATCGCCTCGCCCAACATCGTCGTACGCGAGGCCGCCCGCCGCCAGGTCCTGGCCTGCGGGGGCCAGCCGGTCGTCGCCGAAGATGTGGACGCGCTGGCGGCGCTCACCGCGCCTGGCGACGTCGTCCTGCTGGACCACGCCCTGGCCACGCCCCGCCGGCTGCTGCGGGCTCCGCCCGGACGGCGGGGGATCATCCTGCTGGCGCCGGAGGAGCGCGCGCGCATCGCGCCGTACCGCGAGGCGGGCTTCGCCGGATACCTGATCAAGCCGCTTCGCCGGGGATCCCTGGCCGAGCGGGTCCTGGCGGCCGACACGGCCGCGCCCGCCCATGGGTCCGCGGACGACGAGCGCGTGGCCCAGGCCAGCGCGCCGGGGGCGCGGGTGCTGCTGGTGGAGGACAACCCGATCAACGCCATGCTGGCGCGGACCCTGCTGGTCCGCGAGGGCTGCGCGGTGGACCACGCCCGTGGGGGCGAGGAGGCCATCGCCGCTGTCAGGGTCGGGCGTTACGACCTGATCTTGATGGACATGCGCATGCCGGGGCTCTCCGGCGTCGAAGCGACCGCCCGCCTGCGTTCGGGCGGCGTCGCCACGCCCATCGTGGCCCTGACGGCGAACGCCTTCGAGGACGATCGCCACGCCTGCCTGGCGGCCGGCATGAACGACTTCCTGGTCAAGCCGATTTCGCCGGACGCCCTGCGCGGGGCCCTGGCGCGGTGGGCGAAGGGCGGCTGGACGGAGCCTGCGACGCGCGGCAAGTTCGGCTGATCCTGGGGGCTGCGGTCCTCGATCAAGGGACCGCCCCAATGGCGCAGACCGCCGCGACCGCCGACAAGGCGCCGAGGAAGCAGCGCACGGCGATGGAGGTGATCGGCTCACTGCGCCAGCCCAAGGTGGCGGTGATGCTGGCCCTGGGTTTCGCCTCCGGCCTGCCCTTCCTGCTGACGGGCAACACCTTCGGCTACTGGCTGCGCGACGAAGGCACGAGCCTCAAGGCCATCGGCTTCATCTCCTGGGTCGGGCTCGCCTACACCATGAAGTTCCTGTGGGCTCCGGTGGTGGACCGCGTGGACGTGCCGATTCTCGGCAAATGGCTCGGCCGGCGGCGCGGCTGGATGGCTTTCTCGCAGATCCTGGTGGGGGCGAGCCTGATCGGCATGGCTATGGTCGGGCCAGAGGGGGGCCTGACCGCGATCGGCGCCTTCGCCCTGGTGACCGCCATAGCCTCGGCGACCCAGGACATCGTCATCGACGCCTGGCGGATCGAGGCGGCCGACGACAGCGACGAGCAGGGTCTCCTGTCCTCCGCCGCGGCGCTCGGTTACCGCGCCGCCCTGATCGCCACCGACGCCCTGATCCTGGCGGTCGCGGCCCGCATCGGCTGGCCCAGCACCTATGTGGCCTACGGACTGGCCATGGGGATCGGCGTGGCCGCCACCTGGTTCGCCCTGGAGCCGAAGCGCGCGGACGAGGTCCTGCACAGCAAGTCGCCGCTCTGGACGCCGCGGGGTTTCGCCGACGCGGTGATCGGTCCGTTCACGGACTTCTTCCGGCAGCACAAGACCCTGGGCGTGCTGATGCTGGTGGCGATCGCCTTCTACCGGCTGCCCGACTTCGTCATGGGGCCGATGTACAACCCCTATTATCACGACCTCGGCCTGACCAAGGACACCGTGGCGGCCGTGCGCGGCTCCATCGGCCTGATCGGCGTGTTCGCCGGGGTCGCGGCGGGCGGCTTCAGCGCGGTCCGGATCGGCCTCTTCCCGACTCTGGTGATCGGGGCGGTCGCGCAAGGGATCGGCACGGCCTCCTTCGCGCTCCTGGGCGCGTTTCCAGGGGACGCGACGGTGTTCGGCGTGGTGATGGCCGGCGACAACTTCATCCAGTCCTACGCCGGCGTCGCCCTGATCGCCTACATGTCGAGCCTGACCAGCCTGGGCTACACCGCCACCCAGTACGCCCTGCTCTCCTCGGCCTATGCGCTGCTGGGCAAGTTCCTGAAGGGCTTCTCGGGCGTGACGGTGGAGGCGATGACGCCGACCTATGGCCTGATCGGCGCCTACCAGGTGGCGTTCGTCATCTCCGGCCTCATCGCCGTGGCGCCGCTGATCCTGTTCATGATCCTGGCGCGGGTGGACCGGCGCGCCGTGGCGCTCCGCGCGGCGACGTCCTAGGTGATGCACACCACCTGGGCGACCCGCAGGTCGCGGCGCAGGCTGTCGGCGACGCGGCCGTAGTTGTCGACGGTGATCGGCTCGCCCGTGGCCAGGACCGCGGTCCGGCGGCCCGAATAGTCGATCGCGGCCTGCACCGTCTCGGGAGCGGTGGTGTAGATGCGGCCGCGGCGCGGCGACTCGGCGATCGTCACCCCGATGACGCGGCCCGACCGGTCGAGCGCCGGCGAGCCCGACAGGCCGCTGAGGGTTCCGTTCAGGCCGTCCGTGCGTCCGGTCTCGGCCCAGACCAGCACCGACTCGGTCCGCGCCCCGCGGCCCTGGACGACGAGGTTCTCGCGGCCGAGAAGGCGGGAGGTGGCCTCGCCCGGGCGACCCTGGGGGAACCCCGGATGGAACGCGCGGTCGCCGCGTTTCAGGCGCTCGCCGAGCCCCAGCGGCAGGGCCGGCGCCCCGCCGTCGGTCACCAGGACGGCGGATTCGCTGCGCGGGTCGATCTGCACCACGGCGGCCACGCCCCGGCCCTCGCCCACGACCAGGGCCGCGGTGCGGCATCCGTCCACCACATGCCGCGCCGTCAGCCACACGCCGGTGTCGGCCACCGAGAAGGCCGTGCCGGCGGACGGCTCCACCGAGGCCGGCACCTTGACCTCCACGGAAGGATCGAATGGCGAGGCCGGGCCCAGGGGCAGGCCGTCCAGCGCCTCCGGCGGCGCGGGCGGGGCGTCGGCGCGTTCCTGGCGCCCCAGGGCCGCGGCCAGGAGCGCGGCGACGACCGCCGAATAGAGCAGCCAGTCGGGAAGCCGCGGGAAATGCACGCGGTCAGCCCGAGACGGCGGCGGCCAGGATGAGGGCGGTGGCGAGCTTGGCGCCGACCAGCAGGACCGCGGCGGAGATCTCGCCGTCCTGGATCCGCTGCGGCAGGCCGCGGAGCATGGCGTCCACCCCCCGGAAGACGAGCAACTGCACGACCACGGTCGAGACGCCCCAGATCGCGATCTCGATGGTGGAGTTGGACGCCTTCAGCGAGACCGCGAGGGGGATCGCCAGCCCGACCAGGACCCCGCCCAGGGAGAGGGCGGCGGCGGCGTTGCCCTCCCGGATCAGGGTGATTTCCTTGTGGGGGGTCAGCATCACATAGGCCAAGGCGCCCAGGAACAGGAGCGCGATGGTCATCCCTGCGTGCAGCAGGGTGATCGGGAAGCCCGTGGCGAAGGCCTGGATCTCGGGCGACTGGAGGGGCATCAGGCTCTGGGTCTTTGACGGACGGTGGTGCTGGGAACTAGCACGGGAGGGCCGCAGGGGCGCAGCGTCTTCAAGCCGCGGGCGAACCGGCGGCGCGGCGGGCGCTCGCCCGCACCTTCTCGCTCTCGGACTTCAACTGGCCGCAGGCGGCCAGGATGTCCCGGCCGCGCGGCGTGCGGATGGGCGAGGCGTAGCCCGCGCGATTGAGGATTGCGGCGAAGGCCTCGATGGTTCCCCAGTCCGAGCAGGCGTAGTCCGTGCCCGGCCAGGGGTTGAACGGGATCAGGTTGATCTTGGCCGGTATGCCCTTGAGCAGTTGGACGAGGGCGCGGGCCTCGGCCGGGCTGTCATTGACGCCCTTGAGCATGACGTATTCGAAGGTGACGCGGCGGGTGTTGGACAGGCCCGGATAGGCGCGGATCCCCGCCATCAGCTCGGCGATAGGGTACTTCTTGTTCAAGGGCACCAGCACGTCGCGCAGGGCGTCGTTGGTGGCGTGCAGCGAGATCGCCAGCATCGTCTGGGTCCGAAGGCCCAGCGGGGTGAGCTCAGGCACGACGCCGGAGGTCGAGACGGTGATCCGCCGGCGCGAGATGGCGATCCCCTCGCCATCGGCGATGACGTCGATGGCGTCGCCCACCGCTTCCAGATTATAGAGCGGCTCGCCCATGCCCATGAAGACGATGTTGGACAGCCGCCGGTCTTCCTTGGGCGAGGGCCATTCCCCCAGGTCGTCGCGGGCGACCTGCACCTGGGCGATGATCTCGGCCGCCGTCAGGTTGCGCACCAGGGCCTGGGTGCCGGTGTGGCAGAAGGTGCAGTTCAGCGTGCAGCCCACCTGGCTGGAGACGCAGAGCGCGCCGGCGCGGCCCACGTCGGGGATGTAGACGGTCTCCACCTCCACGCCCGGCGCCATGCGGATCAGCCACTTGCGGGTGCCGTCGCGGCTGAGCTGGCGCTCGATCACCTCGGGCCGCGCCAGGGTGAAGCTGTCGGCCAGGGCCGCGCGCGTCTCCTTGGCGATGTCGGTCATCTTGGAAAAGTCGGTGACGCCGTAGTGGTGGATCCAGCGCCAGACCTGGGAGGCGCGCATGCGCGCCTTGTCCGGCCGCGCCACCTCGGCCGCGACGAAGGCCTGCGCCAAGGCCGGCCGCGTGAGTCCCGCAAGGTTCACGGGCGGAGCGGCCGCCGGCGAGGCGCGCGAAAGATCGAGGGTGACGCCCAAGGGTCAGGTCCGTCTGCTGAGAGCGGGCGAATATAGGCGCGGGGCCGCCTGTCTCCAAATGCACGTTTTACCCGGATAATATCGCATCGCCGCCACGATGCCTTCATGGAGCGGGAAAGCAGCCGCCGCATGAGCCCTAAGACCCCGCGTCGCCTCGATTCAAATCTCTGTCGGCCCGAGCCCTTGCCATTGGCGCTCAGCCGGCTAAGGCCACCGGCAAAGCGCCCTTGAGGGGTGACGGAACAGAAGGTCAAGACAGCATGCAACTTAACTCCTCGATCGCTGCGGTGGTGACGGGCGGAGCGTCCGGGCTGGGGGAAGCGGTCGTCCACGCCCTGACCGCCCAAGGGGTGAAGGTCGCGATCTTCGACTTCAACACCGAGAAGGGCGAAGCCGTCGCCAAGGAGACCGGCGCCCTGTTCGCGAAGGTCGACGTGACCTCGGACGCCGATGTGGACGCCGGCTTCGTCGCCGCTCGCGCGGCCCACGGCCAGGAGCGGATCCTGGTCAACTGCGCCGGCACCGGCAACGCCATGAAGACCGCCTCGCGCGACAAGCAGACGGGCGCGACCAAGCACTTCCCGCTCGACGCCTTCAACCGGATTGTCCAGATCAACCTGGTCGGCACCTTCCGCTGCGCGGCCAAATCCGCCCAGGGCATGCTCGACCTGGAGCCTCTGGAGGACGGGGAGCGAGGCGTCATCGTCAACACCTCCTCGGCGGCGGCCCAGGACGGCCAGATCGGCCAGGCGGCCTATTCGGCTTCCAAGGGCGGCGTCTACGCCCTGACCCTACCGATGGCGCGGGACCTGTCCGGCGACGGCGTCCGCGTGAACGCCATCATGCCCGGCATCTTCGAAACGCCGCTGATGGCCGCCGCTGCGCCTGCGGTGAAGGCCGCGCTCGCCGCCTCGGTGCCGTTCCCCAAACGCCTGGGCCGGGCGCCGGAATTCGCTTCGCTGGTGCTCGAGATGTGCCGCAACGGCTATTTCAACGGCGAAGTCGTGCGTCTGGACGGCGCGATCCGGATGGCCCCGCGCTGATTCCGGACTGATTCTGGATCGCCTTACGCCGCGCGTCGGGGTCGGTTAAACTGCCCGCCTGTTATCGGGGGCCGACGATAATGATCGGCAGGTGGGCGCAACGCTCAGCCACTGCGATCGAACGACCCGCCACCGCCATCACCCTGGCGCTGGCGGCGACCGTCGTCGCGGCCGGCCTGTCCGCCGTGGCGGACCGGCTGACCCCGGGCATGCCGGTCCTTATGCCGTTCTTCCCGGCGGTGCTGCTCGCCACCCTGCTGGCCGGGGCGCGGGGCGGCATGGCGGCCCTGGCCCTCAGCGTGGCGGCCGCTATCGTCCTCCATCCCGCCCTGGCCGCATCGCGGCCGTGGACGCCGGGCCATAGCCAGCTCGCCCTGTTCCTGGGCCTCGGGGCCCTGACGGTTTTTATTAGCAGGGCGCTCCGGGTCGGCATCCGGCGCGGTGTCGCCGCGGAGGAGCGATTCCGCGCCGCCCAGGAGGCCGCCCTCGACTCCTTCGTGATCGTCGAACCTGTCCATGAGAAAGGCCAGGTCGTCGACTTCCGGTGGGTCTACGCCAATCCCGCCGCCGATCAGGCCGCTCCGGCGGCCGCCGATGGCCGCCTTACCGGCAAGCGCGTCAGCGAGGTGTTCCCGCCCAACGGTGCGGAATCGATGATCACGCGGATGCGCGCCGTGTTCGAGCACGGCGGCCCGGACGATATCGAGGTGAAGCGCGTTATCGACGGCCGCACCCACTGGATGCGCTCGAGCGGCGTGCGGCTGCACGACGGCGTGGCGATAAGCTTCCGCGACATCACCACGGAACGGGCCGCCGCCCAGTCCCTGCGCGACGCCGAGGCCGAGCTGCGGGTGCTGATGAACGCCTTGCCGCAGCTCATCTGGTCGGCGAGGGCCGACGGCTTCTGCGACTATTTCAGCCCGCAGTGGCTCAACTACGCCGGTGGCGAGACCTCGGACTACGAAGGCTCGAGATGGCTCGACGCCCTGCATCCGCAGGATCGCGACGTGGTCGAGCACGTGTGGGCCGAGGCCATGTTGGACACCACGCCCTTCGAGGTGGAGTTCCGCCTCAGGCGCAGCGACGGCGTCTGGCGCTGGTTCTCGGGCCGCGGCTCCCCGGTGCGACGGAGCGGCGGCGCCGCACGGCGCTGGTACGCCGCGGCGACCGACATCACCGAGATCGTCGAGGCGCGCCGGAGCCTGGAGGAGCGCGTGATCGAGCGGACCCAGGCGCTCGAGGCGAGCCTGGAAGAACGCGCCCGCGCCGAAGCTTCGCTCGCCCAGGCCCAGCGGCTGGAGACGGTCGGACGGCTCACCGGCGGGGTGGCGCATGACTTCAACAACCTGCTCACCGTGGTGATCGGGGCGCTGGACATGATGTTGAAGTCGCCGGAGGATACGGCGCGCGTGCGCCGCCTGGGCGAGGCGGCCCTGGCCGCCGGCCGCCGCGGCGAGCGCCTGACCCGCCAGCTCCTCGCCTTCGCCCGCCGCCAGGAGCTGAAACTGGAGGTGGCCGACGCCGGCGCCCTGATCAATCAGGTCGAGCCGCTGATTCGCCGGGCCGTGGGCGAGGCGCTGGACCTGCGGGTGGACTGCGACCCGACGGCCGGCGCCACGCGCCTCGACCCGGCCCAGTTCGAGGCGGCCCTCCTGAACCTGGCGGTGAACGCGGCGGACGCCACGCCGGCGGGTGGCTGGGTCCGCATCGCGGTGGCCCGCGCGAGCCTGGCCGACGGCGCGGTCGCCGGCGCCCCGGCCGGCGACTATGTCAGGATCAGCGTCAGCGACAGCGGGGCGGGCATGGCGCCGGACGTTCTGGCCCGGGTGTTCGAGCCCTTCTTCACCACCAAGGACGTGGGCAGGGGCACGGGATTGGGCCTGGCGCAGGTCTATGGCTTCGCTGCCCAGAGCGGCGGGGCGGTGACGATCGACAGCGCGCTCGGCCAGGGCACGACGGTTTCGCTCTACCTGCCCGCGGTCGATGAGAAGCCGACGCCGCCCCCCGCGGTCCAGCCCCCGCCCAGCGCCGACCTCGCCCGCGGCGCGCGGGTGCTGCTGGTGGAGGACGATGCGGCGGTGCGGGCCGTCAGCGAGGACCTCCTGGCGGACATGGGTTGCGTGGTCTCGAGCGAATGCGACGGGGAGAGCGCCGTGCGACGGCTGGAGGGGTCAGAGCCCTTCGACCTGGTGATCACGGATATCGTCATGCCGGGCGGCGTCAGCGGGATCGACCTCGCGCGGACCGCCGCCAGCCTGCGCCCCAGCCTGAAGGTGGTGCTGACCACCGGCTACGCCGGCGCCCTGGGCCTCTCGGCCGAGGACCTGCAATGGCCCGTCCTGCGCAAGCCGTTCCGCGCCGAACAGCTCGCCGGGGCGCTGCGCGAGGCCCTGACGGAATCCGCCGAGCCCGCCTAGGGTCGAAATAAAATCAGGCTATTGAATTTATTGTGGATCGTCATGGCCGGGCTTGTCCCACGGCTGTCCGGTTCATTTTTGTGGACGGGTTGCATGGCGTTGATTCTACTCGTTTCCAAGCACTTGCCGGTGTTTTGGACACGAGCGGAGGTCACGCCATGC